>Ga0126381_100005060_pt1 | contig 14433 bp, 9 predicted proteins | sample PanSoiMetPlot_28_FD_96465 | JGI IMG/M metagenome (GOLD analysis project Ga0126381, IMG submission 96465) | Tropical forest soil microbial communities from Panama - MetaG Plot_28 | ecosystem: Environmental > Terrestrial > Soil > Tropical forest > Bulk soil | place: Panama | collected 2016-02-17
CACCGAAAGAAACCCTTGCGCAACGAATACCTCATCTACCTTTAGTCGTTTAATACCATTGTTGTTGGGTGTATAGTTGTCTCGGTAGTTGAAGTGCTTACCGAGTAGCTGTCTGGGAGGTTTGGGCTATGTTGTTCCCTCACAATGACCTGCCCTCTTTGAAGCGTCACCAGCATTCGCTGGAAGGCGCTAAATCCGATGCGGGGCCTCCATGCGCCGTCCTGAGTCTAATTCCGACCGAGGAGGACGGCCGCTCACTCGATCAAATCCTCCGTCAGTTGGGTTGGAAACACCACGGGTGCCGGAACCGGGAACAGGCCCTCATTCTGTTGCGAAAACACAGAGTTTCGGCCATCCTGCTAGACAATGCCTTATCGGTGGAATCCAGGCGCGGGCTGTTGGATGCCGCACGGCAACCCGGCTATTTCCCCAAGTTGGTGCTGGCATATCGCTTCTCAGAGGCTCAGCATGCGCCTACAGGCAGTGAGAACGGAATATTTCTTTGGCTGTGGAAGCCGTTCCGAAAAGACGAGGTTCATCGAGCACTGGGGTTTGCCCTTATGCAATGTCAACGCGAATGGAGTCGGCACCTGAGGTTTTGGGGGGGAGAGAGCGGGGCCGCGCCCCCACTGGCCGCGACCGGAAATTGACCCGCCCGTTTATTCGCCGACAGATACCCCGTTCTTGGCTGGGCGGCCGGCGGTTCCGCCGACTTTCACCGGCGTGCTCGCTTTGCTCACGTGCGTGTCGGCCGTGGCAGGATACGTCCCTGCCCGGCGGGCGTCGCGGCTGAACCCGCTCGATACGTTGCGCTGCGATTAGCCTTCTACCCGGTCTTACACAGTCTCGCCGAACTCTCCGATGTGCGGCGACTTCGGTAGCGCCGAGGACGCCTTCTTCGATCATCCTGGCTTTTGCCGCTCGGAGTGCCGTTGCTGAAACGTGAGGTGTCGACGCCGTTCAAGGGTTCAAACGGATGGATCGTCTCGCCCTCTTGTGTATGGGCGAGTGCGCAAAACGGCCACTGCCTATTGCCGGTCCCCCTTGGTTCCCGAGCATGGCTCGCCCGGGCCGGGATCACAAATCTGCAATCTGCCCAAAATAGAATGCGCTGGGCAGATTCATAGGCAGATTGCTCAATTGCCGCCATTTCCGCAGATTCCGATCCATCTCACGCGCTCCTAATGCATTGATTCCACGTCGGAGTTGCCCGAAAAATAGGGCTTCGAACCAGTAGGCCGAGGGTTCGAGCCCCTCCGGGCGCGCCAGAAATCAAAAGTACTTGCATGCGGCCGCATTCGGCGTCAGTTGTTTTGACAGATACTCTGACAGGCTCGCCATCCACGCATGAGGTCATCGAGCCTCTCAAACGACCCTGTCCTCGGCCCATGCGGCAGCGCGATCGACATCTCGAGCGCGATTCACTAACAGCTGTTCCGGCGACGCTGGGTAATATTGATTACACTCCGGAGCTGCCCCTACAAGGAATTTAGCACTCTGCTCTGTTCCGCTGCATCGCAGGCGAAAGAGCTCTGCCGGCATAACAAAACTTGGAAGGCCGGCTCGCAGAGAGGTCTTTCATGCAGCGCATGTACGTCCTTTTGGCGATCACAGCGATTTTCCTATTCGCTGCCGACATTCCGGCTGCCGCTACCCCGCAAGCCGATAACCCGCCTGTTACTTTTCGTAGCGATGTCTCGTTGGGGCGGGTCGATTCCCAGGTAGTGGATCGTGGAAATCATCCTATTCGCGGTCTCAGGGTCAATGATTTCATCCTGCGAGTGGATGGAAAGCCGCAGGAAATCCGTAATTTCCAAAGCGAGCAGATGCCGATTGACCTTGTCTTGCTGCTGGATGTCAGCCGTAGCATGGGGCCACACGTCCGGCGGATAGCTATTGCTTCGCACCAGGCCCTGCGCGCGCTGGGGGACGAGGACCGGATCGCTACGATGGTATTCGATCGCTTCACGCGCTTGCGCATGCCCTTTCGCACCAGCCGCCTGGATGCCGAGAGGGAACTTGAAAGCGTGCTCGATCGCGAAACCTTTCAAGGCGGAACCGACATTACGCGCGGGCTGTTGGACACCGCCTCTTATGTCGAGCAGAACGCGCGACGCAATGCGCGCCGGGCAATTGTCATCGTCACCGACGACCAGACGGAGCGTAGCCGAAATGAAGGCGCGGTCTTGCGTGCACTGACACGCGCAGACTCTGTTCTGAGCGCTCTGATCGCGCCGGATGCCCTGCATACGGGAACTGCGTATCAGCGTCCACCGTGGTTCGATGACGACCGCCCGCGAGACATTTTCGGTGAGAGGATTCCTCGCAGGTATGGATCGTATGCGCACACGCAATCTGCCGGCACATCTGAGATCGCGAATCAGTCGGGAGGCGACAGCATGGCGGTGGACCAAGGTTCGGCGTTCGAGCAAACGCTCGTGCGCATCCGCGAGCGATACGCGCTCTACTTCTATCTGCCGGAGGGGATGCAACCAAGCGAAGAGCACTCGGTTGAAGTCTTGTTAACCGATGCGGCGCGCCGGCGGTACCCTGGTGCCGAGGTTCGCTACCGGCGGTCGTACCTCGCGCCGAACGGCGCGACCGACACAGAGTACGCGCGACCCATCCGATAGAAAAGCTCAGTTCCCCGAGCTTTCACTGATCAGCCGACGGTAGACTTCGCGCGCGTGATCGTATGCCTGCTTCGCCTCAGTCAGTTCGCTCGGCCGTATGCGGGGCGCCTTCTGCGTCCAGCATTGATTTACGGCGTTCAGGCACCATTCCGCACTGGCGCGGGAAGCACGGGTCGGCTTGCCGCCCACAATGGCAAAGACGGGGTTAGTGTGCGCCGAAGGCAGCACACGCGCGGCAATCCAACTGCTCTCCTTCACGGGCACCGCAAACTTCAGCTCGTGCAGTTTCCCGTCCGCCACGATCGTCTGGCTACTGACTGCTTTACCGTTCACCACGATTTCCACGGCCACTTCTCGCGTGTCGCCAATGCGCGCCCGTTCTACGTCCCAGTACGGCTTCTGATCGTAAGGCAGGCGCCGGATCGCTTCGTTCGGTTTTACGGGGAGGTACGCCGCCGCCGTGACGGTCGCGGTTACAGTGCCCGGAGCGGTAAGGCGTACTTCGCCTGGCGTGACGCCTGCGCCTGCGGGGGTTCCGTTGACATTGAGATCCATCAGGTGGGTCTTGCCGTCGGAGACGTAGCTGCGGCCGGCCTGCAAACTGCGCAACCACCCTTCGTACGTCAGTGTGTGATCCAGCTTGGCATAGGTCCGTCCCAGCCCGACCTTGCCATCGTAGATGCACGGAAAATCCGTCTCGCCGGCGATGCTGGTGCGGAAGCCTACGTTCAACGTGTGATACCAGATATTCAGCTCCCAGACGTAAGGCGTGTCCACCGAAGAAATGAAATCTACAGTGTTGGGATAGGTTACGTCGACGATATATTCGTTTGCGCCTATTCCGTCGAACCCAGGCATTTGGTATGTCGGTAATTCCTTGCCGGCAACTTCCAACCCCCAGCCCGAATGCGCAAAGCCGACAATGGCACCCTGCGACTTCGCCCAGCGAAATATCGGCAGGTCCCACGTGGGCCAGTCGTCGATGTGCTTCGTACCCGGGTAATCCTGCTGCTTCAGGTTCAGCAGAACGATGTGGCCCGCGTGACTGGACGGGAACCCGGAGACCTCCAGGTCGTAATGCATGAGCTGTTCGGGCCTGGAGAGCGGATGGTCTTTCGCCGAAAAGAACTGCTTCTGGTAGTAGTAGTCCGGTCCCCAGGTCAGCACGCTGCCGATGTTCAAATGCTCTCCCAGTATCTGACGCATCATATCCGCGGGCTGGACGCCTTCGGTGGGATTCATGTAGTGCGAACAGCCGGCCGCGTGTACATGGTGGTCGCCCGAGAACCAGCCGAACGCCGAGGGGTCGATCCAGCGGTCCAGTTGGAAGGAAAGTTCGTTCGAATCGGCAGGAAGTTCGCGCGTGTGGGTCAGGTACTCAGGTCCGCCCGTGTACTCGAAGGTGTAGTAGCCGTCGGGAAGTTGGATCGACTCCCCGTCGGCCCGGTAGATCTGGGGCTGAAAGAAAAAGTCGGGCGCGAGGCGTTTGGAGGGCATCGGGTAGATGCGGTCGAGTCGATCTTTGATGATGAAGGACGCCATGGTGGGGCGCCCCTTGTCGTCCTTCACGTGCAGGGTAATGCGCCTTGCCGGGACCGCATTGAACAGGACGGTCACATCGTTGCGAAATCCGATGTCCTGCGAGCCCTGGCCGACGTTAAAGCTGATCTTGGCAGAGCGCTGTCCGGCATCGCGGCTGTAGACTTCCAGGATTGCGTACTCCAGCGCCAGTCCCGAGAGCCGGGCTCGCATCGGGGCGCGCTGGTAGAGCGAGATACTCGCCCAGCGTTCCTTGGACTCCTGCGGCGAGAGCTGAATCGCCGGCGCCGGGTTCCCGTTTGAGGGCACGTACACGTCGCCGCTGTTCGGGCTCTGGACGACCAGCGGGGCGCGCACATGGCCGTTGTTGAGAAGCTTGACCAGGAACAGGCGGGTCCCCGCCTCCACGAGTTCGGGAGTCGCGGTACCTTCTTCAACTTTCACACGGCTCTCCGGATTGATGTCCACAATCATGAGGACGTAAGGGTCCAGGATCGATTCGAGCGCGTGTACGGCCGCGGCCTCGTCCGGGTTGGCGATGGCTTCGTCGATCCGCCGCAGGTCAGCAGATTTGAAGGGTTGACCCAGGTAGGTCATGGCCTCTTCTAGTTGGCGCACATGCTGGGCCAGCGGCTGCAAGGGAACCTGCGGTGGGGTCATCGGGTGCTGGTGGGGAGTTTCCTGCGCGACCGCGATGCCGCAAACAACGATTGGCATCCAGAGTTTCATACGGTCTCCAATCTGGTTTACAGCATATCAGTGCGGCGGCGACGGCGCACGACACGCTAAGGGAGGAGAATTCTCCACTGCAAGGTGAGCATGAAACAGGGTAGGGGAGGACGCGTTCATCGACTCCTCTCGGGGTGGCCTTGTGTGCGGCGAAGACTGAAGTCTGCAGAATGTCTACTCAATTTGAACTGATCTCGGATTCAGAGCGGGATTGGAGACTAGCCGAGGCCCTGATACAAGGCCGTAGAGCCATCGCGAAGTAACCAAGCGACGAGCACCCTTGGGCCTGCAACTGCAGGTTTGGAGGCCGGGGGTGGAACAATGCGGAGACTACTTTGCGGTCTTGCGATTCTGTCGGCGACGGTGCTTACGGCGTTGATCCCTGCGGCAGCGCAGGACGTGGTTAGCGTAAGACGCCATCACCATTACCATCACCATTACTGGCGTCATCCTAACCGAATCATCTAGGACCGCCGTTAACGGTGTACCGGCCGGGAAGCGAGGACGCGTCCCGCTTCCCGGTCCGACCATCAGGCGGGGTGCCGCGCCCGGCCGGAGCATTGGACGGTCTTGGCGCTAGTGCCGGATGGTAATGCGGCGTCCCCGTTACGCCGCTGTTCGTTGCATCCCCCGAATTCGGCGAACACCAGACCGGGCGGCGGGTTGCGGCGCGGGCGGTACCTTCTCCCAATTGAAGGTACCGCCCCTCTACGCTCCGGCTCAGGCGCAAAAGTGGTTGCTCTGCGAGTAAACTTCCACCGTGTAGTTGGTTTCCCCTGGACGCCAGTAGACGGCGACGGTATGGCCGCCCTGGAGTTGGACTCCCAACGGTTCAATCCGTTCGGCTTTCGTGCCGTGATTGGTATAGAGGGCCCGGCCGGCGATGCAGTCCCAGCGGATTATGTGGTCTTCGCCATTGACGCTGGCCTGGCAGCGGGTCGCTAATAAAGCGGCGAGCCAGATGGGCAGAGGTTCATGACCGGTCTTCGGATCGGCGGACGGGCGCCAACGAAGGCCGACATTGCCATGCAGCGAGTTCGCGCGCAGGGCTGCCCTCGATGCCGGGGACAGCTTGGATGCCGTCCCCGTGCTCGAGCAATCGCCAGTCACTCCTTCTACAGAGCGCATCCCCCGAGAGCGATTGTTGTGCCGATCCGTCGTCATGCTCACCTTCCGTGAATAGTTTTGGGTTCTTCCGCTGTTCATAGGTACTTCTCGCACGACACTTGCTGATCCACCTTGATTCGTCCCTAGTGGCCCGATCTTCCTCCCTGGCTGGCCTCGTAGCTGCAGGCGCGGAAGAGATCGAGCCGACCTGCCCCCAGTTGCTGCCCGATGGGAGCGCATTGCGTGATGGCGCTGGTGGCGCGGCTCCAATTCAGGTTAGAGTCCATTTGCACGAGCAACGCCACTCCGCCGGTTACGAAGGGCGTGCTGAGCGAGGTTCCCCAGGCCATGGCCCACTGAGCACCCGGATAAGTCGTAATAATGCCGTCCCCCGGAGCAGCCAGGGTAACGACCGGTCCATAGTTGGAGTAGCTGCTGCGAATGTCCCGGTTGGTAGTGGCGCCCACGCCGATCACCGGGTTGATGCCGGCGGGGTAGACCATCATGTTCTGGCCTTCGTTGCCCGCGGCGGCCACAAGAATGAGCCCCTTGGAATTGGCATAGTTAACGGCGTTGACCAGTTCCTGAGAATTGGCCGTCATGCTGAAGCTCATGTTGACGACTTTGACGCCGTGGTCGGCGGCATAGTAGATGCCGGCAATAACTTGCGAGAGGTCGGCCGTTCCAGTGGAGTTGAAGATCTTGATGGGCATCAGCATGGCGCCCGGAGCTACCAGGTGGATGACGCCCGCGACCATCGTGCCATGGCCGGCGAAATTCGCCGGATGATCATCCAAAATCGATGTGGTGGACTGGTCGAGGATGGACGTGGTGGACTGTTGATCGTCCAGGATCGAGGTTGTGGATTGATCGAGGACCACCGTCGAGTTGTCATCGAGAATGGACGTGGTGGACTGCTGGTTGTCGAGAATCGAGGTCGTAGACTGGACGTCAGTGAGCGAAACGAAACCGCCCGGCGTATTCTTAATGAAATCGTAGCCGATGGTGACGGAGCCGAACAGCGCCGGGTGGGTCGGATCGATGCCGGTATCGAGAATGCCGACGATGCCGCCGCCGGTGGCAAAGGAACGTGCCTGCGGGAGATTGATGATGCCGATCGCCGGCTGGCAATAATAGCCCTGGAACAGAGTGGAGGCGAATAACAAGCCAAATGGAGAGCCACTGCTGACGCACGACTTGCTCTGCACATTGTCCATCGTGCTTTGCAGGGCATTGAACACGCCGGAGAAGGTGGCCGGACTGACGCTCATCCCGGAATTGAGGGTGGCTCCGGGCAGCGCAACCTCGACATTGGTTTCGGCAGTGACGCCGGGTTCGGAAACAATCGTGTTCCGGGCGTTGGCCGGAGTCTGTCCCGGAACCTTGAGCACGTAAAGACCCTGGGCCGAACCGCTAAAGGTGCTGACGATCGACGCACCCTTTTTCATCAGATTTTGAATGCTATTACCCGGGGCACGGACGATGAATTGGCTATCGTCGGCAAACGCCGGAGCGAGCGCAAGCACTCCCGCGAGTGCGAGCCGCATCGGATTGGACAGTCTCAGGGAGGACATATCAGCAGCCTTGGGAACTAGGTACGGTTCGACATCCTCTTCTTGTTTTCCAGCTTCAACCGATCCCCTCCGAGCGGATAGTCGGCGGCCAGCTTTCGGAGCGGAACCTGAATGCGCTTGGTGCCGCCTTCCAGGTAAACGCAAAGTTGCAGCCGTCCTTGTTGTTCGTATTCCATTTGGAATTCACCGAACCGGTTGCTGACGGTTTCGGCGATCACCTTTTTCCCCAATTTCAAACAGACCGGAATGTTATCCATTTCCATGCGCGGAGCCGTCCGGTTGGTGATCTGTCCGATGACGGCGGCGCGCGACGATTTCAGTTCCGGCTCAATACGTAAGTCGAGCGAACAGTCGGCGGCGTGGTAAAGACCCTGCCAGCCGACCTGCCAACTGGATCGCAAGCCCGCCGGGGCCGGCGCCAGGAAGCTGTCGTAAATCAAGTCGACGGGAATCAGCGAGAAGCGCCGGGTTTTGGGAGCCGTGCGTATGGGGGCCACAGACTTGGCGCCGCGGACCACCCAGTCGGGCACTGGGGCCGGGAGATTCCGGCTGGTTTCACAAACGCTGCGGCAGAATTTGAAAAGGTGCCGGCAGTCGACACAGCCGGCCGAGAGGTGGTCGCGCATCCGCAGCCCCTCATCACGAGTGACTAAGCCCCTGGCGAAATCCACCCACTGAACAATTTCGTAGTGCTTCATAAGCTTCAGCTTCCTTCAGCTCCCCGCTGACTTTTTCGTGGAAACCATATTTCGTGTGCTTCTAGACTAAAGGGGTGTTCGCTACTCCATTTTGATATACCTCGCCGCTGGGTTTTTTCTTGTTCACGGCTTTCATAAATAACGGTACGGCTAGTACTTAGGCGGTGTCGGGCAAGTGAATGATGAGGGCAGAGTTTGAGCTTTGAGCCATGAGATCCGGGGAGCGTGGTGCGGTGGGGGCGATTTCGCGAAACCAAGCCATTCCAGGAGGCGGATGAGGGCTTGCGAAACCGAGCCAATTTCAAGGAAGTGTTTAATCCTCATAGGGTTAAGATGAGGGATTCCGCGATGAGCCGCCGGAGGCTCTCGGACGGAGCTGAAGACCATCCCAGGAGTGGGAGACATCACGGCACTGACGTGGGCCTTGGAGGTGGGCGAGCCCCAACGGACATTTGGGCGATCGCTCGCAGCAGATGTTTTCGAGCGATGAGTGCAGAGGACAGCGGAAACCTTCCGTCCGTCACCGGTTAACTCACCGGTGAGACAAGGTTGGTAGTGACCGGTGGGCCGAGTTGGCCTCGGCCCGCGCGTCGATTGCCAATCGTCGCGCAGGATGCCATCCTGCCCCACGGCGTTCCTGTTTTTAAAGATATTTGCCAACAAGCACGAATGGCGCCCAGTAGAAGGGGTGGGGGTATTCTTTGCGAATCTCGGACATGGCGTGGCGGACGGCTTCGGCCTTGTCGTGGCGTGAGGAGAGGCGGTTGTAGAAGAGCTTCATGAATTCGGCGGTGCTTTGGTCGTGGACATCCCAGAGGGTGAGGAGAATGCTCTGGGCGCCGGCGTAAAGCAGGCCGCGCTTGAGGCCGAGGAGCTCGTCGCCGCCGACGACTACGTTGAGGCCCGTGCCGCAGCCGGAAAGCGTGACCAACTCGGCGGGGAGGCTGAGGTGGTAGAGATCGAACAGGCTGAGCGGACGGTCGCCGAGACTGATGGAGGAGAACATGGGGTTGTCCTGGCGGAACCAGCCGTGAGTGGCGATGTGGATGAAACGGCAGCGGGCGCCGCGGTCGCGCAGGACGGCTTCAGTGGCGTGCTCGCCGAGGAAGACTTCGGCATTGGGCAGAACGGAAGCGACGGCGCGGGTCTCGGAGAGAATCTGCGGCGCGGAAGGGTCGGGGACGCCGAAAACCAGGGTGCCATCGAGATTGGTGGAGTTTTGGGCGCAGCAGAGGTAGTGGACGCTGGCGCTGGGGGTATACGAGATCGCGTAACGGTCTCCGAAACAGCCGCCGTCGGCATCGAGCAGGGCGTGGAACGGCAGGTAGTGGAGGAACTCGTGGGGTGCCACGATCAGGTTGCGGACGCCATCGAGCTTGCCGGCGATGGGGGCGATGAGGCTCTCGTATAGCCCGCGCAGATGGGCGTTGGCGGCTTCGAGCAGGAGAGGCTGGAAGCGCGACACGTAGTCGGGACCGAGCCGGAACTTGGATAGCTGGAAGCGGAGGAGCTGGAGGACGCGGCGGACCTCAGACGCGGAGCCGGCGGGGACAATTTCGAGGCTGCGGCGCGTGAGCAGGCAGGCGAGGAAGGTGTCCTGGACGCGGTAGTACTGCAACAGCATGGCGTCATCGGGCAGGACGGAGCGGATGCTGTCAAGATCGACGGAGCTGCCCTGCTCGACATTCGCAAGGTCGGGGTTCTCGTCGCGCAGGCTGGTCATGGTTTCCACCAGACGCTGCTCGCATTCGCGCGCGGCGCGGCGGAGTTTTTCGAGGTGGGGCGGGCGGAGCGAGGTGGAGCCGCTCTCCAGCATCTGGATCGCGCGGGTGTACCACATGAGCTCCTCGCGGAGTGTGGCGGCCTGCTCGATCAGGGCGGTCTGCGCGCGCGCGGGGGCGGGGCGCTCTCCGCGGAACGCGATGAGGTCGGCGAGGCTGCGGGACTTGGCCTGCTCGATGAAGGCGAAGGCCTGCTCGCGAGCGCAGGAGGAGTCGCCGCGGCTGAGACACATGCGCACGAGCGACTCGTAGACGGCGAGCTTGTCCTTGAGGAACGCGATTTTGGTCTCTTCGGTCTTGAGGTGGCGGCGCAGATTCTCAAGGCAGTCGTGCGCGTTGAGGTAGGCGCGCCAGGCCGCATCGGAATCGCCCGCGGCTTCTTCAATCAAGCCCATTACGAACCAGGCCTGGTAGGTGAGCACGGGAGTCTCGGCCAATTCGAGGCGGCGGAGGGCATCCTGGCACAGCAGCTTGGCAGGCTGGATGCGTTGTTGGCGCAAGTGAATGCGGGCGAGCAGCAACTGGCAGAGTGCAGCCCTGCCGATTAAGGGCGAGGAGGCGAAGAACTCGAAGGCCTGCTCGCAGAGGTGGCCGGCTTCGGCGAGGCGGCCTTCCGGATAAATGACCAGCGCCTGGTAGAGATCGATCATGGCGGTCCAGACGCGGTTCTTTTCACGGACGAAGATGTCTCTGGCTTTGCGGAAGAGATCGACGGCAGCGTCGGCGTTGCCGTGATGGCTGGAGGCGATGGCGAGGTTGGTGATGGCCTTCGCCATTTCGTAGCCCATGCCGAGCTCGCGAAAGGCGTCGAGAGCCCGTTCGGCGAGGTAGCCGCCCTCCTCGCTGAGGTTGAGCTCCAGGTACATTTCGGCCTGGTCGAGATCGCAGAGGCCCTGGTGGTAAGCGTCGCCGAGCTCGGCGCTGCGCTCGCGGGTGATGCGGTAAAGCTCGATGGCGCGGGTGTACTCGCCGCGCAGGTAGTAGAGATAGGCGATGTTGTAGTCGGCCTCGACGGCCACCAGGGGCATGTCGGTACGGAGGCAGTATTCGCGCGCGGCGGCGTAGGTTTCGAGAGCTTTGCGGAACTGGTTCAGGCTGATCTGGCAGGTGGCGGTGTTTTTGAGCGCGATAGCGGCGTTCTGCGATTCGCCGAGCTCGACGAACTCGCGGTAGGAGCGTTCGTAAAGCTCGAGCGCCTCCTCGAAGCGGTCGCGGCGGTATAAGACGTTGCCCATGTTGTGGTCGAGCACAGCGAGATGGTGGCGCGAGCCATGGCGGGTGAAGGTGGCCCGTGCGCGCTCGGACCAGGCGAAGGCTTCGTCGTAGAGGCCGAGGTAGGAGAGAGTTTGCAGGCCGTTGCCGGACATGGTGCGGCCGGCTTCGACTTCCAGGCCAAGGCGGCCATAGATGGCGAGCGCTTCGCGGTAACAATCGATGGCGGCCTGATAGTTGGCTTTGAGATAGCGGATGTGGCCGACGGCGCGGAGGCCGGCGGCGCAGGAGGCTTCATCCCCGGTACGCAGCGAGACCCAGCGCGCGGCATCGGCGATGCGCTCGGCCTGGCGGAGATCGATGCGAGTGAGCCGCGAGGCCTCGTTGTAGAGGCAGGTAACGGTTTCGGGATTCCACAGAGGTTTGGCCGCTCTCAGCAGTTGCAGACGGCGGCGCTTCTGCGGCTCGGTACGCAGGCCTTCCAGCAGTTCTTCCGCCGATCGCAGTTCGGTGCCGGCCATCAGAACCCCTTGGCTTCCAGCGCGTCTTTGAGTCGTTTGAGGCAGCGGCCACGAATAAAGCCGATGGAACCGGGGGCGAGCTTCAGGCGCTGAGCCACTTCCGCATAGGGCAGGGGAGGCTGCTGGAAGAACAGGAGCTCGATCATGTGACGGCAGCGAGGCGGCAGTTGCGAAACGGCTTCGCGCAGCATTTGTTCACGCTCAAGATTGGAGAGGACGTCGCAGGCGAGGCCGCCGTTGGCGGCTACCTCGACTTCCCCGACGTCGGCGGGAGCATCGAGGCGTTGCTTCCAGTGGTAGCACTTGTGGGAGGTGACCCGGATGAGCCAGCCTTGCAGAGCCTCGGCGTCGCGCAGGCGGGGGAGCTCGTTGAACAGATCGAGCCAGACGGCCTGGAAGATATCGGCGGCATCCTGGATGGGAGCGCCATAGCGGATGGGAATGGAATAGACGAGGTCTTTGTAGCGGTCGATGAGGGTGTTCCAGGCGAGCTCATTGCCGCGGCGGCACTCCTCGACCAGGCGGGTATTGGTCCATTGAGCGGACGGGATCATGGATGTCTGCTCGCCACGCTCGCGGGGATGGGGGACGGGGGCCGGGGGCCGGGAGACGGTTGCGCACTCACATGCGCATTTTTCCAGTAGAGCTGGTCGACGTTCCAGAGAATGTAGGGATCGAGCTGGGCGGGGCGAAAATTCTCGAGGCCGCTGCGGGCACCGGTCAGAATGTCGGGCGTGACGAGCGGGACGAGCGGGAGATTGCCGGCGAGGATCTCCTGCACGCGATCGAAGATTCGCTTGCGTTCCGCGTACGCGCGGGCGCCAACCTGGCGGCGCATGAGGCTGTCGATCTCGGCCTCCCAGGGCGTGGCAGGCGATTTCTGCTCGGGATTCCAAAGGTGATTGCCGCCGGTGGAGAGCCAGACTTCCAGATCGGGATTGGGATCGGCATCGGCCTCGGCGAGCGCAAGCAGGCAGGCTTCGTAATCGTGCGTGCGCTGGACGCGATCGAGGTGGCTGCGAAATTCGATGGGCGAGATGTGCACCTCCATGCCGAGCTGCTTGAGGTCCTGCTGGATCAGGCCGGCCATCTGGGCGCGGTCGGAGTTGCCGGCGGAGGTGACGATGGTGAACTCGACGCGGGTTCCTTCGGGAGAGAGCAAGCCGCCACCGGGCCCCCAGGTGAAATGGTCGGCGCGGAGGAGCTCACGGGCTTTTTCGAGCGAGCGCGCCGGTGGAGGAATACGGCCGTCGACCCACGCCTTATTGCCGGGGGGAACGGGCGTGGAAAGAGCCACGGCGTGGCCGAGGTAGACGAGCTTGACGATAGCTTCGCGGTCGATGGCCAGTGAGATGGCACGGCGGAAGGCGGTTCGTTTGAAGAACGGCTGGTGAGAGGTGACGTCGGCGGAGGTGTTGGGCCCGAGCGCGTTGAGATTGAAGAACAGGAAGCTGTATTCGAGGCCGGGGCCGGCATCCTTTAAAGTGAAGCCGCGATGGGCGGACTCGGATTCGAGGGCGGCGAAGTTGTGGGCGCTGACGCGGCTGAGGATGTCGGCTTCGCCGGCTTCGAAACGCATCACCTCCACGTCTTCGCTGCCGGCGAAGGAGAATTCCAGGCGATCGAGGTAGGGCAGTTTGCGCCCGGCGGCGTCGGTCTTCCAGTAATACGGGTTGCGTTCGAGCACGATGCGCTGGCCGGGCGTGTATTGAACGAGCCGGAAGGCGCCGAGGCCGGCGATCTGCGCGGGCGGCGTGCGGAGGGTCCAGGCTTCGGCCAGCTTGCCTTCGCGCCAGGAGGTTTCGAGCAGGTGGCGCGGGAGAATATCGAGGCTGTCGAAGAGACGCTCGGCGGCGGCGTAGGGGCTGGGAAGGTCGAAGCGGACGCGGTACTGATCGAGCTTCTGGACGGCGATGGCGCGGCTCTTGACGATCAGCAGATCCCGGTAGGGAGAATGAATTTTTTCGTCCAGGTAAACCTGGAAGGAGAAAACTACGTCATCGGCATCGAAGGGCCGGCCGTCGGAGAAGCGGATGCCGCGGCGGAGGTCGAGGGTGTAATGAAGACCGTCGGCGGAAACGGACCAAGACTTGGCCAAGGCGGGCTCAGTCTTCTGGGTGAGGCGGTTGATATGGATAAGGTCGGCGTGGAGGCGGTGAATGACCTCACGCGAGGCCGTGTCGGCGGCGATGGCGGGGTTAAAGGTTTTGGCTTCCGCACGTTGCGGGTAAACGACGGTACCGCCGGGGCGGCCGGCCAGACCTGACACGACGAGGGCATCGTCCGCAGCTGCGCACAACAAGGTTGCGAGCGCTATTCCGACAAGGGTAGAGCGCAGAAAACCCCCCACGATGGATGGCCTCAAGTTAGTTTAACTCACGGGCTCGAAATTGGTTTTCCTGAAATGGGCTAACTGAAAGCAGTTCTTCGTTTTAGCAGTACCATGCCTGGATGGCGAAGTAACCCCTTGCAACGGGTGGAATCCGGAGGCCGGATATAGTCCCTTCGTGCTAGGTGAGAAGACCGGTCTGCTTGGTCCCGCCGAGCTGCTAAGGCGCAAGCCCAACCGGGAGCTGCGCTCTGGAAATCCTTTCGGGATTTGGGAGCCAGAATACAGAAGTCAGAAAACAGAAGTCAGA
>Ga0126381_100005061_pt1 | contig 14429 bp, 16 predicted proteins | sample PanSoiMetPlot_28_FD_96465 | JGI IMG/M metagenome (GOLD analysis project Ga0126381, IMG submission 96465) | Tropical forest soil microbial communities from Panama - MetaG Plot_28 | ecosystem: Environmental > Terrestrial > Soil > Tropical forest > Bulk soil | place: Panama | collected 2016-02-17
ATGATCAGCCCCCAGACGACCGCCCCGACGGCCCAGGCCGCGATCCACGAGCCCTGCCACATGTGCAGGATCACTTGACCCTGCTTGGTGACCGGTGGGAGGAAGCCCTGTCTGGTAAACGCGTTGGACTGGCAGCCGGCTGTGGCCACGGCAAGCCCGGCCAGCATGACGGCGAGCGGCATCAAGCGCTTCGGCCGCCGGTCGCTCCCCCGCCCGCCGGGGGATTCTTTCCCACCGCGACCTGGGGTGTTGCGGATAGACCTCACAGATTGCCTTCCCAGCGAAGGTCTGCCGGCGTGCAAGCCGGTTCCTGTCCTACAGGCTGTCGTGCAAACAGTACAACAGGGAGGTGTTGGTACGGGGGGACGACCCCCCGGATCCCCGGCTGTGCTCGCCTGGGGGGACGACCCGCCGGGGCGCGGTGCCGTCTGGACTGACGAGCGAAGTTTGCGAGGAGGGAAGGCGGCGCCTAAGGCGCCCCGGCAGCGGGGGGTTCCGGGGGTCGTCCCCCGGGGCGCGGTGCCGCCTGGACTGACGAGCGAAGTTTGCGAGGAGGGAAGGCGGCGCCAAAGGCGCCCCGGCAGCCGGGGGGTTCCGGGGGGACGACCGCGCCGGGGCGCGGTGCCGCCTGGACTGACGAGCGAAGTTTGCGAGGAGGGAAGGCGGCGCCTAAGGCGCCCCGGCAGCGGGGGGTTCCGGGGGGTCGTCCCCCCGGGTCAATACTGTGAGTATGGTCTACTTCGACGCGGCGTCGGCCGAGCCCATCGCGCCGGCAGCGAAGATCGCGCTGCGCGCCGCGCTCGAGGACGGCTGGGCTGACCCGGTGCGGCTGCACAGGGAAGGCCGCCAGGCCAGGCTGCTGATAGACCAGGCAAGGGAACGGACGGCTGCCCTGCTTGGCTGCCGCGCTGACGAGGTGTCATTCACCGGCTCTGGCACCCAGGCCGTGCACCTGGCCGTGCTTGGCGTCGTGCAGGCACGCCGGTCGCCTGCCCGCGGTCAGGTTCACATAGTGGCCAGCGCGGTCGAGCACTCCAGCGTGCTGAACGCGGCCGCCTTCGCCGAGGACGCCGGCTCCGCCGTCACGATCACCGGCGTCGACTCGGCCGGCCGGGCCGACGTGGCGGCGTTCGTCGACGCCATCGGCCGCGACCGGACCGCGATTGCCTGCCTGCAGTCGGCCAACCACGAGGTCGGCACGATCCAGCCTGTACCTGAGGTGGCCGCGGCGTGCCAGGCCGCGGGAGTGCCGCTGTTCGTCGACGCGGCCGCGTCGGCCGGGCGCATGCCGCCGCCCGACGGCTGGTCTCTGCTCACTGCCAGCGCACACAAGTTCGGCGGTCCGCCCGGGGTCGGCATGCTCGCTGTTCGCAAGGCCGTGCGCTGGAAGCCGCCGCTGCCCGCCGACAACCGCGAGGGTCGGCGCGTTCCCGGCTTTCCTAACCTGCCGGCCATCCTCGCGGCCGTGGCCGCGCTTGAGGAGGCCCATGCCGACAGGCAGGCGGCCGATAGCGCGCTGCGCGCCCTTACGGGTCAGATCAGAGACCGGCTGCCTGCGCTGGTGCCCGACTGCGTGGTGCACGGCGACCCTGTCGATCGGCTGCCGCATATCGTCACGTTCTCTGTCCTGTACCTGGATGGAGAGGCCCTCGTGATCGAGCTCGACCGCGCGGGCTTCGCCGTGTCTTCAGGAAGCGCCTGCGCGTCCGATACTGAGCAGCCAAGCCACGTGCTGGCCGCCATGGGCGCGCTGACGCACGGCAACGTCAGGGTTTCGATGCCGAGGAACACGACAGAACAGTCAGTGACCGAGTTCCTCGCCGCTGTGCCCGATATCGTGAGCCGACTGCGTGGCTCGGTTGGCCACCGCGAGCAGAGCGATATCTGGTAGACGTAGCCGCTGGAGGTGACATGTGACATCGCCGCGAGATGCCGAGTCGACCTGCGCCGCGCCCAAGCCCGCGCTCAGGATCGACGCGCTCGGCAAGAAGTGCCCGCTGCCGATCATCATGCTCGCCGAGCGGATTGGCCAGATCGCGATCGGAAACGTCGTCGAGGTGCTCGCCGATGACCCGGCGACGAAGACCGACGTGCCAGCCTGGTGCGGCCTCAAGTCACACGAGTTCCTCGGCGCCGCCGACCTGGCGCCGACCGCCGGCTGGGCCTACCGGGTGCGCCGCAGTTACTGACTGGCCAGCGGTCTTACTGGCGCGGAAACTGCACCGCACCGGATCGCGCCGTCAGCTGCTGGCCTGGCCAGAGTCGGGGTCGACCGGCGCGAACCTGCCAGCGAAGCGCGGGTCGTGCTGCCACCACAGCCGTTGCCCGGCCTCCGGGGTCGCGGCCTCGACCGGACTGGTTACCGGGCCAGCCTGCGCGTTTGCGGCTTCGCCGGCGTCAAGCTCAGCATCGATCACGCGGGCCTCCGATTCGTCCTCCCTGATCATCGCGATCAGCACCGCGGCGAGGAACGGCAGGCCGATGATGTCGCCAAGCACCCAGAGCGCGCCGCCCCCGATGACCTGATCGGAAGCCAAGGACGGGCCCCATGGCCTGGCCAACGCGTGGTAGTAACCACCGGCGATCAGCGTGTGGTCGGCGATCACCGCGAGCCCAAGCGCAGCATCGCCAACCACCTCGGCGGCGGTGACCCAGAGCGCCACCAGGTACGGGTATTCCCTCGGCACCGGATCGATCCGCAGAAGCGTCCAGAAGAACACAAGCCCGGGAAGCACGAGCACCAGGTACGTCAGCTCCCTGACGAGCTGACTATGGAAGCCGGCGACGAACCACGGCGAGAAGTACAGCACGAACGGGGTGAGCACGAGCACAAGCGCGGTGACCGCGGGAAAGGTAACGACGCGGGCGACCCGGCCGGTGACGGCGGCCTCGATGCGCGATCCGATCCGCGGCGACGCCGCGATCGCCAGCGACAGCGGCCGGCCGAGCATAAGGAACAGCGGCACCCCGAGCACAAGCAGCACCGTCTGGAAGGCCCGTACGTAGAAGAGCACCGGCCAGTACACAGAAAGAAATGAGCTGGTCGCGATGAACGCCAGGCCAACCCCGCCCATGCAGAACGCTACGATCCGGCCACCCGGCCAGCTACCACCACCCAGGCGCACCCGACGGACACCAAGCAGGTACAAGGCGCACATCGCCGCGAGTACGGCCAGCGCGTAAGGGTCGACCAACCAGGAGGTCAGCGCCCGGGCCGGCGTGAGCTCAGCCGGACCGTGATACGCCGACCCCAGCGAACCGCCATCAGCCAGCGCGAACGCCAGTGTCATGGCTGCCAAGGTACCCCGTGCCTGGGGCAGCGCCCGGAGGCGAGTGGGGAAAATACAGCTATGACGCCAAGCAATTCTTTCAAAATCGGCGGACTGCACCATGTCCAGCTCGCCATCCCCGCTGGTCAAGAGGAAACCTGCCGCGAGTTCTGGGGCACGACGCTCGGGCTCACCGAGCTAGCCAAGCCAGCGGGGCTGGCGGGCCGGGGCGGGTGCTGGTTCGCCGGCGGAGGCCTGGAAGTGCACCTCGGCGTCGAGGCCGACTTCACGCCCGCGCGCAAGGCTCACCCTGGCATCGTCGTGGACGGGCTGGCCGAACTCGCCGCCGCGCTCGAAGCCACGGGAGCCACGGTCTCCTGGGATACCGAGCTTGACGGCCACGACAGGTTCTACAGCACCGATCCCTTCGGCAACCGCCTTGAGTTCCTGCAGCCCAGACGGGTTACGTAAGCCCCGGTGCGCTCAGATGTAGTGCCTTGAGATTTCGGCGGCGGCCTCGTCGCCGTAGGCGGCTGCGAACCGCGTCGTCAGCGGTTCTGGATGCAGCATGTACTCTTGGGTGCCCGTCGTCTCAAGCGCATGCACGGCGATGATGTTGCCTAGCTGCGCCGCCCGCTCGAGCGATAGCCCCCATGACATCGCGGCAAGGAATCCGGAGCGGAAAGCATCCCCGGCGCCGGTCGGCTCCTTCGGCACAACGCCAGGCACCGACGGAACCATGATCGGGGGATGCCCGGCCCGGTCGACCCGCGCCCCGCGGCTGCCGAGCGTGGTCACCTGGACGTCGACCTGCTCGGTGAGCTCGGCCGCGGTCCAGCCGGTCTTGTGCTGAGTGAGCGTGGCCTCGTACTCATTGCAGAACAGGTAGTCCGCTCCGCTCACCAGCGACCTGACCTGCTCGCCGTCCAGCCTGGCAAGCTGCCAGGAGGTGTCGGCGGCGAAAGGTATCTGGCTGGCGACGCACTGCTTGGTGAACGCCTGCATCGCATCGGGATCGGAGGCGCCGATCAGGATGAGATCGACCTGGCCGGCTAGCTCGCTGAGGTCGATGTCCCTGTCCTCGGTCATCGCGCCAGGGTAGAACGAGGCGATCTGGTTCATGTCGGCGTCGGTAGTGCCGACGAACCTGGCCGTGTGCTGGTACGCGGACTCGCGCACGCCGCCGGTGTCTACGCCGTGCTGCTCAAGCCAGTCGCGGTAGTCGTGGAAATCGCCGCCGGCCGTCCCGACAAGCAGCGGCCGCAGGCCAAGGCAGCCCAGGCCGAACGCGATGTTCGCGGCAACTCCGCCACGCCTGATGACCAGCGAGTCTACGAGGAACGACAGTGCTATCTTGTCGAGTTTGTCCGGCATGAGCTGCTCGACGAACCTGCCAGGGAATGTCATCAGGTGGTCGGTCGCGATCGATCCGGTCACTGCTATGCGCACGGCGGTCCTTTTGACGGCAAGTCTACGGACGACGGTTTCCCCCGGCCAAGCACCACTTAAGCGAGGGATCACTTAAGTGAGGGCCTGCTTAGTGGAAGGAGTCACCGCAAGCGCAAGAGCCTGTCGCGTTCGGGTTGTCGATCGTGAAGCCCTGCTTCTCGATCGTGTCGACGAAGTCGATGGTGGCGCCAGTCAGGTAGGGGCCGCTCATCTTGTCGGTGACCACTTCGACCCCGCTGAACGCGCTGACGATGTCGCCGTCAATCTGGCGCTCGTCGAAGTACAGCTGGTAGCGCAAGCCAGAACAGCCACCAGGCTGCACGGCGATCCGCAGCCTGAGGTCGTCGCGGCCCTCCTGGGCCAGCAGACTGCTGACCTTGGCGGCGGCCACCTCGGTGAGAATGACGCCCTGAGCCGTCACATCGTTCTGAACTGTCATCTGGTTAGCTCCCGAAGGTTGGCACGCGCATAAGCGCGGTTGCTCGTCGCTCACTCCAACCATATGCCCGGCTCGCTCATTCCACGCCGCCCGAGTGGGGGACTGGGCTGCCGAGTCGTTTCCAGGGATGAACCCGGGGGAAACAGACTGCGTATGCTAGGGGTATCGTCAAGTCGACGATAAGTCTGCTATCGTCAGATCGACGATAAGAGTTCGATGACGTTGGGGGGCCCCCATGTCAAGCGCAGCGAGCCAGCTCACCATCGCGACGCGGACTGACCAGGTCGACGGCGACGCAGTCACCTCTCCGCATGACCGCAAGCTTCCCTTGCTCGTCCTCGGCCGGTGGGCGGACCCGAACTCAGAGCGTGGCGTCTCCTGCACCGGCGCGCTGCCTGAGCCGTCCGATCCGGCCCTGGTTGAGCGGGCCGAGCGGGCGCGCGCCGCACTCGGTGACCGCGCGTTCGTGCTCGGCCATCACTACCAGCGCGATGAGGTGATCAGGTTCGCCGACGTGACCGGCGATTCGTTCAAGCTAGCTCGCGACGCGGCCGCGAAGCCGGCGGCCGAGTTCGTGATCTTCTGCGGCGTGCACTTCATGGCCGAGTCGGCGGACATCCTGACCTCGGCTTCCCAGCGCGTAATCTTGCCTGACCTAGCGGCTGGCTGCTCCATGGCCGACATGGCGACCTACAACCAGGTCGAGGAGTGCTGGGAGACGTTCGAGGACCTTGACATCGCCGATGCGGTGGTCCCCGTGACCTACATGAACTCATCGGCGGACATCAAGGCGTTCACCGGCAGGCACGGCGGCACAGTATGCACCTCGTCCAACGCCAAGCGGGCGCTCACCTGGGCGCTCGGCGACCCCGCCGCTGGCGGACGTGGGGCCGGCAAGGTGCTGTTTCTGCCGGACCAGCACCTGGGCAGGAACACCGCGGTGCTCGAACTCGGCATGAGCCTGGACGATTGCGTCGTCTGGGACCCGCGCAAGCCCTACGGCGGCGTCGAGCCGGATGCGCTCCGCCGCGCGACCATGATCTTGTGGAAAGGCCACTGCTCGGTGCACGGGCGGTTCAAGGCGGCCAACGTCGAAGAGGTTCGCGCGCGCGTGCCAGGCATCAACGTGATCGTGCATCCCGAGTGCGTGCATGATGTGGTGCTTGCCGCAGACTACATCGGCTCGACCGAGAAGATCATCTCTACCATCGAGCAGGCGCCGGCCGGGTCGGCCTGGGCCGTCGGCACCGAGCTGAACCTGGTGCAGCGGCTGGCACACAGCAACCCGGACAAGACGATTGTGTTCCTCGACAAGACCGTGTGCTTCTGCTCCACGATGAACCGGATCGACCTGCCGCACCTGGTATGGGCGATGGAGTCGCTGGCGAACGGCCACGTCGTCAACCAGATCACGGTCGACCCGCAGACCGCCGGGCAGGCCAGGGCGGCACTCGACCAGATGCTCGCGCTGCCCTAGAGCCCCGGCGCGCCCCAGACAGGGAACCAGCGGCCGAGCTCAGGCTCGATCTTGAGATCGTCGCCGAGCACGCCGCGGACGCGCAGCTCGGTGGCGTTGTCCCTGCGCTCGCCCGGCTTCGGCACGAACGGGTAGAACGTGCCGCGCTTGTACAGGTAGACCAGGCCGAGGTTGGTATCTGATGAGTCACGGAAGCCCACGATGGTGCAGAGCAGCTGCGGCCCGAACCCGCCACCTTCAAGCGAGTAGTTCACCGCATGCAGGTCGGTTACCAGTCCTTCCACGTCGTCGGCCGAGTGCGTGCACACCACCCAGGTGTAGCCATAGGAGTCGGCGGTGACGCTGATCGGGGTCTTGCTCTCCCCCATGCTGAGCAGGTCGGTGACATCCTTCTCGATGTCAGAGAACGCCTTGCCTTCGACCGCGCGGAAACAGACCGACCCGATGCCGGTTGGCACGAAGTCCGAGCCCGCCTGCAGCGTGATCGCCGCTGACGGCAGCGCGAACAGCTCATCCAGGTTAGGCGGCACGGGCTTCGTCCGGCCTAGCAGCGTATCGAGGAACCCCACGACCGCCTCCTCACCTGCTGCTCAGCTGCTTGGAGATCTCGTCGAGCGCCTTGAGCCGCTTCTCGAGCGACGGGTGCGTCGAGAACAGCGTCGACAGGCTCATCTGGCCCTTGCGCGGAGAAAGCGCGGGCGCGAAGTAGAACGCGTTGAGCGGCTCGGCCGCGCGCAGGTCCCTGGTCGGTATCCGTGCCATGTCGCCGCTGACCTTGACCAGTGCGCTCGCAAGCGCCGACGGCTGCCCGGTCAGCAGCGCACCCGACCGATCCGCCGACAGCTCGCGGTACCTGGACAGGAGCCTGATCAGCATGAAGCTGATCGCGTAGGTAACGATGCCGACCAGCATGATGAGGAAGATGACCGGAATGGTGTTCTGGTCGTTGCCTCCCCGGCCGCGCCCTCGGCCGCCTCCACCACCGAACAGCTCTGAGTAGAAGGCGAATCTGACCAGCAGGCCGGCCATGATTCCAAGGAATGACGCGATCGTCATGACCGCGACGTCCTTGTGGGCCACGTGCGACATCTCGTGCGCAAGCACGCCTTCGAGTTCGTTCCTATCCAGCCTCGCCAGCAGCCCCCGGGTGACGCAGACCACGGCCACCTTGCTGCTGCGCCCGGTGGCGAAGGCGTTCGGCATGTCGCCTGGGGCGATCGCAACCCGCGGTTTGGGCATGTTGGCGAGCGCGCACAGCCGGTCGATCACCCCATGCAACTCGGGCGCCTGCTCGGGCGTGACGAGCTGAGCGCCCGCCGTGGCCAGCGCGATCCGGTCGGACCAGTAGTACGAGCCGAAAGAGACGGCCACTCCGGCCAGAACGGCGATGAAGATGATGCCGCCGCCGGAAACCGACGTGAAGTTCGACAGCAGCAGCACGATGGCAAGTATGAATGCGGTGAAGACCAGCCCGATCAGGAACAGGGTCACGCCCATGCGAGCGATCAGTCCCCTGTCGGTCGCGTATCGTGTCTTAGCCATCGGCGCCGCCTCCGTTTCAATTCTCAGCAGCCTCAAGCCTTCGCTTACTTCATTACATCTCAGGTCCCGTACTGGTTTGGTACCCCAGGCGCCGGTCCCCGATTCCAGAGCCGAGTCTGGTTCACCAGCCTGACCGCAAGCTGTGGGCAGGCTGAACGCTCGCTGCAGCCTGCCCGCAGCCACTGCACTGGTCTGAGGACGACCCGCTGATCACCGCAGTGTTTGCCAGCACCAGCAGTGCGGTCCGCGGACCATTGTCCGCCGACCGCACTGGCGGCTCAACCAGGGATCAATCCGCCGTCGGCCAGCAGCTCATGCACTTCTTCAATCGTCGCTCCCTCACGCGGCAAGATCAGGTCAGACGGCTCGATCGCGTCCTGAGGCAGTGATTCGCCCAGCGACCTTGCCTTCTCGAGCAGGGCGTGCAACGCCGGCTCGAAGGCGTCCTGGTCGTGCCGCTCGACTGCGGCCTCGAGCGCCGCGTCCAGGTGATTGAGCTCGTCAATGGCGGAGTCGTCAAGCCGCAACTGCCCTTCGCCCATGATCCGAACGATCATTGGCCATCTCCTGACTGCGGCTGCTCGGCCGGATAGCTTGCCGTTCCGCCTGGCACCGCGTCGCTGACCTGGCCACCGCCAGCAATCTGCTTCGGCGCGCTACCGCCGGCGAGCTCTGCCTTCATCTTGGCAAGCTCGTTGTCAACGCTGCTGCTCGCGCCCATCCGGTCAAGCTCGGCTTGGATGTCGTCGGTCGGCGTGCCACCGAGAGCGTCGTTCAGCGCGCCAGAGGCCATCAGTTCGTCGATCGCGCCGGCTCGCGCCTGCATCTGGGCGGTCTTATCCTCGGCGCGCTGAATCGCCAGGCCGACGTCGCTCATCTCCTCGGAGATGCCGGTGAAGACCTCGTTGATCCTGGTGGTCGCTTCGGCAGCGGTGTAGGTGGCCTTGATGGTCTCCTTCTTGACGCGGAACGCGTCCACCTTGGCCTGCAACCGCTGGCTGGCCGCCGTCAGCTTCTCCTCTTCGCCCTGCAGCGAGGCGTACTGGTTCTGCAGGTCGGTCAGCTGACCTTGGACGCTGGCCTTGCGCGTCAGCGCCTCCCTGGCCAAGTCCTCACGCCCGGCCGCGAGCGCGTCACGAGCTTGGCGGTCAAGCTTGTCCTGCTGCTGCTGAACCTGGTTCATCTGCAACTCGACCCGCTTGCGGGAAGTTGCCACGTCGGCGACGCCGCGGCGCACCTTTTGCAGCAGCTCAAGTTGGGTTGTGTAGGAATAATCCAGGGTCTCCCTTGGATCCTCATACTTGTCAAGCGCCTTATTGGCCTTGGCCCTGAAGATCGTCGAAACCCTCTTCATCACGCCCATAAGCGCGGCCCATCCCCTCATCCTGTTCAGCCGAAGCAACACCGAACGGTGATCTACCGCAGATGCCGGATTCCCAGCCTATGACCTACTGGCTAGCCCGTCATCCTGGCAGCCTGCCTATGCACGCTACCCGCTCGGAGCGGGGTGCTAGATGGGCGCGACAGAACTGATGTTCTGGGTGGTTCGTCCGCGCATCCCGGTAGGCTGTGACGGTGTTGCGACGACGTACTAGCGGCTCTGCCGCCACGCCGGAAAACGGGCAGGTTGACTCTGCCGCCACCGATCCGGCCAAGCAGGCAGGCAAGGGCCGGCCGACGCCCAAGCGGAGCGAGGCAGAGCGGGCCAGGCGCCAGCCTTACACGCCACCGCCGACCGACAGGAAGGCGGCTGCGGCCCAGCAGCGTGACCGCAGGAGAGCCGAGCAGAAGCGCAGGACAGATGCCATGCGGCGGGGCGAGGAGTGGGCGCTGCCCGCCAAGGACCGGGGCCCGGTGCGCGCGCTCGCCAGAGATTATGTCGATTCGCGCCGGTTCATCGTGAGCGAGTACATCCTGTTCGGCGTCTTCGTGCTGATCTTCATCATCTTCGCGCTCGGATCGTCGAAGCACTCAGCGGTTGTGCTCTACGTCGAGCTCGGCATCGTCGGGGTGATCGCGATCGAGAGCCTGTACTACGGCACGATGGTGACCCGCCTCGCCAGGCAGCGCCTGCCAGGCGAAAGCACTCGCGGCATCATCTGGTACGTCGCCAAGCGCAGCCTGCGCCTGCGCGTGTCAAGGATCCCGCCGGCCCGAGTCGACCGCGGCGCCTCGATCTGACCAAGTCGTGCCGGAGGCGCGCCAAACCAGCAGCGTGCCGGAGGCGCGCCAAACCAGCAGCGTGCCGGAGGCGCGCCAAACCAGCAGCGTGCCGGAGGCGCGCCAAACCAGGACCACGGGAAGGGTCGTCCATGGAGTTCCGTCGTCTGGGCCGGAGCGGCCTGAGAATCAGCGAGATCGCGTTCGGCAATTGGCTCACGCACGGCTCGCAGATCGCCGAGGAAATCGCACGGAATTGCGTTGCCGCTGCGCTTGATGAAGGAATAACCACGTTCGACACTGCCGACGTGTACGCGGCGACCGCCGCCGAGTCGGTTCTCGGCCGCGCGCTGCACGGCGTCAGGCGAGAGTCCGTGGAGATCTTCACGAAGGTGTTCTGGCCGACCGGACCCGGCGCCAACGACCGCGGGCTGTCGCGCAAGCACATCATGGAGTCCGCTCACGCCTCGCTGCGGCGGCTTGGCACCGACTACCTCGACCTGTACCAGGCGCACAGGTACGATCACGCCACTCCGCTCGAAGAAACGATGCGCGCGTTCGACGATCTCGTGCGCCAGGGCAAAGTGCTCTACGTTGGCGTCTCCGAGTGGCGCGCAGAGGAGATCGCCGCTGCGCTGCGGATCGCCGAGCAGATGGGCTTCGACCGGATCATCTCGAACCAGCCGCAGTACAACATGATCTGGCGGGTGATCGAGTCAGAGGTGATCCCGCTGTGCGAGCGCGAGGGGATCGGCCAGATCGTGTGGTCGCCGATGGCACAGGGCGTGCTGAGCGGCAAGTACCTGCCGGGCGCTGAGCCACCGGAGGGATCGCGCGCCACCGACGAGCGAGGCTCGTCGTTCATCAGCGGGTACCTGACCGACGACCTGCTCACCGCCGTGCAGCAGCTTCGCCCCGTGGCCGATGAGGCTGGGCTGACAATGTCGCAACTGGCCATCGCCTGGACGCTGCAGAACCCGGCCGTGAGCGCGGCGATCATCGGCGCAAGCAGGCCAGAGCACGTGCACGAGAACGTCAAGGCCGTCGGCGTGAAGCTCGACCCGGCGCTGAGGGCGAAGATCGACGACATCATCGGCCGCCAGGTGATCAGCGACCCGGCTCAGACGCGCAGCCCAGCCGGGGGGCCGTGACCGGGCGCGACGCGCCGCAGTGACCGGTGGCGCGCCCGGGATGGCCGGGGTGGGCTTGGGGAGCCTGCTTAGTCCTGCGCCGAGTGAAGGCTCATCGGGCCGTACTCGCATCTGCCGTCCTCGAGCAGACTGACCTGATCGACGCCTGAGTCGAGCAGGCTGCGCCAGTGCTCGCCAAGCCACGTCTCCGCGTCGCCCTGGCTGCCAAAGCTCTCCTTCGGCAAGCCGCGGGCGGCGGCCACGCTTCCATCTGCCTTCTCGTACTGCCAGGTCCAGGTCATGGCAGCAGAGTATGACCAGGCGAGGCTGGCGGTCGCCTTGGGCCGCCACCCTTACCAGAACGCTACTTGCCTGTAATTCGGCATTGAGCATGGATTCAGGCTGCGAACATGGCCAGGTAGCGCACTGAAACTGTTAAGTTCTAAAGCCTAGACTCCTACGGCGGATGCCCGCGTCCGCCATGCTCGACCGAGCACGACCAAGGTGGTGTACGACATTGGCGCGCGTTGTCGTCATCGGTGACCTCATGACCGACACCGTCGCTCACGCGATGCTGCCACTAGCCAAGGCCAGCGATACGCCTGCCACGGTGACGATGCACGGCGGCGGCTCTGGCGCGAATATCGCGGCGTGGCTTGCTGTCGACGGCACCGAGGTCGCGTTCGTCGGCAGGCGTGGCGCCGATATCGCTGGGCGCAACCGAGACATGGAGCTGATGGGCTACGGCGTCGACGCCAGGCTCGTCATGGATCCGGAGCGACCGACCGGCACCTGCGTGGTCATGGTGACGCACAAGGGCGACCAGACCATGATGTCCGACCCAGGCGCCAACGCGGCGCTCTCCCCAGACGACCTGCCCAAGGATCTCTTCACGCCGGGCTGTCACCTGCACGTGTCCGGCTACACGCTGCTCAATACCGGCTCGCGCCAGGCCACGCTGGCGGCGCTGTCGATGGCCAGGCGGGCAGGCATGTCGATCTCGGTGGACGGCGCCTCGTCGGCGCCGCTCGAGCGCGCCGGTGCGGAGCCCTTCCTGCAGATGACCAACGGGGCGACGCTGCTTTTCGTCAACGCTGAGCAGGGCCGGGTGCTGACTGGCCGGTCGGAACCTGAACAAGCGGCCAGGGTGCTCAACGCCTGGTATCCGCACGTGGTCATGAAGCTGGCCGCGCAAGGTGCGCTGTACTACGCGGGCGGCAGGCCAGATCCCGTGCGAGTGCCCGCGCCGCCGATCGAGCGGATAGTGGACCGCACAGGCGCTGGCGACGCCTTCTGCGCCGGCTTCCTGCCGCCCTGGCTCGACAAGAAGCCGCCCGGCGAGGCGCTGACCAGCGGATGCCGGCTAGCCGCGATGGCCATGGGCCTCGTCGGCGCCCGCCCGCTGCTCTGACCGACCCGGCGGCCGTGACCGACTACCTCGACACGCTCTTCTCCCTGGCCGGACGGGTCGCCGCGGTAACCGGCGGCAGCTCGGGGATCGGCAAGGCGATGGCCAGGGCGCTCGCCGGCGCCGGGGCCCGCGTCGTGCTGCTGGCCAGGAACAAGCAGACGCTCGACGAAGCGGTGGCTGAACTGAAGTCCGCGGGCGCCACCGCAGCACGCGTGATCGTCGACCTGGCGGATCAAGCAGCCATCGAGCGCGCGACCGACGATGTCAGCGGGATCTTCGGCGAGCCAGACATCTTGGTCAACGCCGCAGGCGTCAACCCCAGGCCGCCGCTGCCGCAGCTCACCAAGCACGACTGGGATCAGTGCATGGCGGTGAACCTGCGCGCTCCTTTCCTGCTCGGCCAGTGGGCCGGCCCGTCGATGGCCGCACACGGCTGGGGCCGCATCCTCAACGTGGCCTCGCAGCAGGCGTTCAGGGCTTTCGGCAACAGCGGCGCCTACGGCGCGTCCAAGGGCGGCCTGATGTCGCTGACCAGGTCGCAGGCCGAAGAGTGGTCGCCTGCGGGCGTCTGCTGCAACGCGATCGTGCCCGGGTTCGTCGCGACGCCCATGACCGCCCATGTGGCCTCGGACCCGGCCCGGTCAGCCGCGCTCGCCTCCCGGACCATGATCGGACGCAACGGCCAGCCAGCCGACTTCGAAGGCGTCACGCTCTTCCTCGCGAGCAGCGCGAGCGCCTACGTGACCGGCCAGGCGATCTTCGTTGACGGCGGCTTCTCAGCGACCTGACCGATCTCCCGCCGTTCGCGGCAGACGGCGCCTGACCCCCTCCGGCGGCGCGCCGGGGCCGCATGCGGCGCCTGCCGCCCAGCGCACGCGGCAGAATGACGGCATGGCACGCACTAGGACAACTCAGCAGCCTCCCGACGACTTCGAAGAGAACATCGTCGACATCGACGTCACCGACGAGATGCGGGGCAGCTACCTCGAGTACGCCTACTCGACGATCTACAGCCGAGCGCTGCCCGACGCGCGGGACGGCCTTAAGCCGGTGCAGCGCCGGATCCTGTACCAGATGACCGAGATGGGCTTGCGGCCAGACCGGCCGCACGTCAAGTGCGCCCGCGTGGTCGGCGAGGTGATGGGCCGGCTGCACCCGCATGGCAACGACGCGATCTACGACGCCCTGGTCAGGATGGCCCAGCCGTTCGCCATGCGGCTGCCCCTGATCGACGGGCACGGTAACTTCGGCTCGCTGGGCGGCGACGACCCGCCAGCGGCGATGCGGTACACCGAGGCCCGGCTAGCCCCTGCCGCCCTAGAGATGACCGCCTCCCTCGACGAGAACACGGTCGACTTCGTCGAGAACTACGACGGCTCGGAGACCCAGCCGGAGGTGCTGCCGTCCGGCTTGCCCAATCTGCTGGTCAACGGTGCGACCGGGATCGCGGTCGGCATGGCGACGAACATGGCTCCACACAACCTCGGCGAGGTGGTGGCGGCCGCCAGGCACCTGATCGCCAACCCCGATGCCTCCCTCGATGAGCTCATGC
>Ga0126381_100005062_pt1 | contig 14428 bp, 13 predicted proteins | sample PanSoiMetPlot_28_FD_96465 | JGI IMG/M metagenome (GOLD analysis project Ga0126381, IMG submission 96465) | Tropical forest soil microbial communities from Panama - MetaG Plot_28 | ecosystem: Environmental > Terrestrial > Soil > Tropical forest > Bulk soil | place: Panama | collected 2016-02-17
AAGCACTCCCTCAACCTGGGAAAGCGTGAACTTATCGGGAGCAAGCGAGAACTCGCCACGTGCCGAGGCATTGCTTAGGTTCAGCTGGTTGTCTCTCCACCCTAGAGCTTGGATGGCAAATTCGCCGGAGGTGAGGAAAGTATCTTCGGACCAAGATCCTCTGCCCCGAAGCTCCAGCATACCTCCCCGCAGTTCGGACTGACGGGCAACCGCACCCGCCTGTTCCAAGTTCAGAGCCAGATTGTAGTCGGCGGTGAGAAGCGGATGGTTAAAGTTCACCAAGGCTCCACTGGCTTCGAGCTTTGAGCCTTCCGAGCTGAGTCGCAAGCGCTCAAAGTCGACGCGATCGGCTCCGATAACAAACGCGCTCTCCGCCGCCCAAGCAAAGGGACGCCTCCCGGCCAACTGGGTTTCCGCATTGCCCACGGAAATTTTTCCCGAATAGCGGCGATGCAAAAACGAATAATCCAAGACCGCGGCCAGATCATTCAAGTTGAAGTCCAACGGTATACGACTGTCCTGCCATAACAGTTCCCCGCGTCGGAGGAAAAGTTGGTCGATGGAAATGGCGACCAAATGTTCGAAGTTCGCGCCCGAAGCTGTTTCCGGAGCAGGACGGTTACTGCTGCCATCGGGGTAGAGGATAACGTGCACGACCGGATGCTCGAGAGTCAGGGAGTGAAAGCCGATGTTGGACCCCAAGACCGAGGGAAGGTCGACGATGGCGCTTAAGCGATCCACATGGACGAGCGGTACGTCTCCGGGACTTTCTCGTCCGTGGATGGTCAGATCCTCAATTTCCACCGCAAACCGTAAGGGAATAAGCTTGAAACGACCTAGCTCAGCCCGTCCGCCGGTCGCGTGTTCGATGGCATTGACAAGCCGGACCCGAACCCATTGCTCGAAGGAGGCAGTGGTGGTGTACCAGAGGAGGAGGGAAAGCCCCAGAGCCAGGAGCAAGCCGCATAACAGGATGATTTTGGCAGCTTTGCCAAGGGGTGTGTGCCCGCGGGTCATTGTCCCTCGGGTAAAGGTGGGCTAAATGACGGGTCCAGCACCTGAATGCGCGCCTGCGAACGCAAGGTCTCCAGCCAGGAGCTGAGGAGTTCATTCAGCTTGGTTTCGACAAGCAGCTCGCGGATTTTGGGTGCGATCTGATCCAAGCCGGGTTGTTTGCCGGGCGGGAGTTTCGGCAGCATCTGTTCTTTGTAGTAGCTTTCTACGGCCTGGGCATCGACCTGAATCGAGGGCCGTAACCGCGCCTCTACTAAACGCAATTGATTGAGCTCCAATTCCACATGATCGCGAACCAGCTTTTCGCTAATTCCATAACTGGCCAACGATTGCCCCCAACTTTTGGCTTCACTTTGGGGGGTGAACTGATTCTTCAGGCTTTCCAGCTGCTGGTCCACCTCGGAGGAGCTGACCAGCTTAAATTCGGCGGAATGCATCTGCTCGCGAAGCAGTTCCTGGTCAATCAACCGGTCCAGGGCGGCTTTGCGATCTTCCGCAGTAAGGTCTTGCGAGGGACGCTTTGCCATGAAGCACTCATAACGAAGCTCGTCGTCCCACTCGCTGGCTAAAAGGACATGGCCGTTCACGGTGGCAATGGCTCGATCTAGCAACTTCCCGGCCCAAAGGCTAGGCAGCTGCAGCAGCCAAAGCGCGGTGATGAGCGATCGCGTCCCCATCAGAATGTCTGCCCAATACTAAAGTAAACATTAAATGGGCTGGCTTGTTTCGTGCCTACAAATTGGTAGGTGGCGGGACTGGAGGTAAGCTGAATGACCCCCGGGTACACCGTGGGATTAAGGTTGTATCCAAAGTCGAAGCGCACCGGCCCTACCGGGGTTTTATAGCGCACCCCCAAGCCGATGGCATGCGAGATGTAGTTATAGTTGCACAGGCCGGCATTTGCGCCCACTTGGAATGAGGAATTTAGCGCCTGGGTGCAGAGCTGCTTGTTTTGATGCCAGCGTAACAGGCTCTCGAGCATATGCCTCCCGTCGGTGAACACGTTACCCATGTCGTGGAAAATAGCAAAGCTCATATTGTCCTGGACAAAGGGCAAAGTGGGTGGGGGAAAACGCAACTCAAAATTATTGAGAAACAAAGCCGACCCGCCGGTGGGAAATCCGGTGATGTTATCGCGGGGGCCGGCCTGATTCAGACCAAAACCGCGATGCGAGTTTCCGCCACCCATGAAGAACCGCTCCGGCAGGGGGATCAGCGTGCGATTGGTCGGCGTGGGCTCATCCGGCTGGACGATCACGGTGTTGGAAAACGGATTCTCCACGCCCACTCGCGTCGAACGCGCAAACACAAACTGCTTGGTGCTTTTGCTCTTGCGTCCAAAAGAACGGTAGGTGGAGTTCTGAACCAGAAAACGGCTGAAATCTGCCTGCGAGCCAAAATAATGGGCGGCCACACCGGCATCGGCCGTAATGTAGCTGCCCCGCGTGGTTTCGAGATCACTGTCGCGGTGGTTGCGAATGTACCCGATAGCTGGCTCACCTACGCGCGTGGGCTGAGACAGCAAAGGAATCTGTTCCGGACTAATTTGCAGATTGTTGGCTTTCACCAAGCGATAGTTGAAGCGGTAGTCAATGAGGGCCGAAGGCGAGCTGTCGGCCTTCCGACGAAGAATCTGCTCGGCTTGGGCAATTCCCTCTAGGCGCTGCGAAGTGAAGGTTGTCACATCCAAGGTGTGATCAAAGAATCCGGTGAAGGTAAGTTTTAGGTTGGGATCATTCAGCCAACGCGGCGCCTGATAACTCAATAAGCCTCTCTGCTGCAAGCGACCAACCCGGGATTGAAAAGTAATGGTGTGATTGCGGCCGCGGAAATTAAGCCGGGTTACATCAAACGACACGAGCGGACTAATCCCGGTTGTGCCCAGCGCGCTCTTGCCATTGATGGCTGGCTGACCGGTTTGGAACTCAAATCCCAATCCATAATTGAAGGTATAACGCCGGGTTTCCCGCACGTCGACCAATACATTTTTGCGGGGCTCGGTGCCTTCAGGATTTTGCACCGCAGTATCCACCTGGCTGAAAATACCGAGATCGTAAAGCTTTTGCTGAGTTCCGAAAAGATCGCCTTGGCTTAAAGGATCTCCCGGCTTCATCTCCAGTTCCCGGGCAATCACGTAGGGCCGGGTATATTCCCGGCCAGAAACCATAACCCGGTCGACGTAGGTACGCTCCCCTTCGTGAATGGTGAAAACCACGTCCATGCGATGGTTGGGCGCCGGTTGCGCGGAGGCTTCGAAGGTGGCATCGGAGAAGCCGTTGTTGAAATAAAAATTGAGGAGTATATCCCGGTCCTGGGCAACGTTAAAGTCGGAAAACGGCTGATCGGGCTGTGTATTCAAGGGGGGCAGGGTCGCGGTCGGCTGGGTGAGATTGCCGATGATTTGAAACGAGCCCACCAGGGTTTGCGGACCTTCGCTGATACGCAGGATCACCGCCAACTGATTCTTGTTCTCGCGGTAATCGTCCTCCACCTGGTAATCGATGTTCACCGCGGTAAAGCCGTTGGCGCGGTACTTATTTTCAATATCGCGTATGTCGCTTCGCAGCAGGGCGCCACTGAAACGTCCGTGGGGCAACACCAGGCTGGCCTCTTGCACTTGCATTCCCGTACGTAACTCCTCACCGGGAAAATATCGATTGCCGGTAATCTCGACCTTCACCACTTTATGTTTTTGGCCGGGATCGATTTCATAGGCCAGAAGATTGTGTTCCGGGCTAGACTGTTTTTGCAGTTTCACGGAAACGTCAAAATAGCCACGTGACTCCATGTAGGTCTGCAGATTGCGGCGGCCTTCATTGAGCAAGTCGTCGTCGAGCGCGTTCTCTTCGTACACCGGAATATTGCGTCGCATGGCACTTTTGCTCAGGCGAAATCCTTCCACCCGAATCTCCACGATCGGGCCCTCGACCACGGCCAAGTTGTAGTCGACGACATTCGCCTTGGCTTGATACTCGGCGGACACGATCTCGACTTGCGCTAACCAGCGATCTCGCCGCTGATATTTTTTTCGAATTCGGTCCATGGCAGTGGGAACCGTTTGCGCGGAGACGGTTTCACCGGGATGCAGATGTGCAATATCTTCAATCTGTCCTTGGGAAAACAGCGTATTGCCGCGAACCACAACCGCGCCCACACGGGCCGCGTTCCCAGAATGTATGCGCAACCGAATTTCTACCTGATGGGTTTCTTTACCATAGCGTTCTTCAGGTGTCACCGTGGATTGATAAAAGCCATTCTCCCGTAGCAGGCGGCGGATATCTTCTAATGCTTGGTCGATTTTTTTCGGAGTGAAGACTTCGCCCAGCTGCAGCTTGGAGGCGTTCACGATCTGCGATTGCGTAGGCCGCAGGGGCGCACCTTCGACGGTGATGGTGCCGGTAAAGTAGTTGGGATTGCTGGGGAATGAGAGCACAATTTGCCCTTGACCGGATGGCTCACACTCGGCGTCCAGATTCCGAAAACGCCCGGTGGCAAATAGCGCCCGCATGGCTCGCTGGAGTTTTTCGCGGTCCAGAGACTCGCCGGGATGCAAGCCGGATATTTCACCTAACATCTCTTGGTCGGGGCTGCTTAGACCGGGAAAACGGACCGCATCGAGGGTTTGCCCGAAACCACATACTGCACCTAGCACCGCGTGATCTTGGCCGCTGGCTGGCTCAAGACCCGGCGCCTGGGACCACAGCGGAGCGACAGCGAACGAGCAGGCGGCGAGCACGAACAGCAAGACACGGCTGAGTCCTCGCGTCAGCAAAAAAACTCCTAGGTGAAGGACCTGGAAGATATCTAGGTTTGATGCGCCCGCACGCGCCCGTTGCGCAACTCTCCTACCATCGCACTTTATAATAAATGGCGAAGCCGCGAAGCTAAGTAGATGGGCTGGTTCGAGCATGATGCGCAACGGGTCCACGGCCAACATGGAATTTCAACCCGCACTCGAAGAAAGATATTCGCGACAGATTTTGTTTGCTGGTATAGGCCGGGAGGGGCAGAGGCGACTCATCCAGTCGCGAGTCGCCATCGTCGGCTGCGGCGCTACCGGCTCGGCACTGGTCTCGCTCCTGGCTCGGGCGGGAGTTGGCGCCCTGCGGATCATTGATCGCGACTACGTCGAAGCCAGCAATCTTCAGCGACAAAGCTTGTTCGATGAAAACGACGCCGCGGAGTCGCTGCCCAAAGCCATCGCCGCCGCTCGCAAGATCGCCGGCTTCAATTCGCAGATACAAACCGAACCCTACGCCTCCGACCTGATCCCGGAGAACGCAGCTGAGCTGCTAGCCAATGTGGATCTTATTCTCGACGGAACGGACAACTTTGAGACTCGTTATCTGGTGAATGACTACGCGGTCAAGCACTCGCTGCCCTGGATTTACACGGCAGCGGTGGCAAGCTATTCGCTCACCATGAATGTACTCCCCGGCGAGACCGCTTGCTTGAGCTGCATGTTTCCCGAGACGCCGATGGGAGTGGTCGAAACCTGCGAGAGCCACGGGATCTTGAATTCCGCCGTGAACTTTGCCGCCTCCATCGCCGTTACCGAAGCTTTCAAACTGCTCACCGGCGCCCGCCCACAACTGCGGCGTACACTGCTCTCTTATGATCTTTGGACTCAGGAGCGCGCCGAGGTGGCCGCCGACAAGCCGCGAGCCCACTGCCGCACCTGCATCGAACACGATTTTGTCCACTTGGCCGGCGTGGGCCGCCCACAAATTACACTTTGCGGCCGGAACTCTGTACAGATCCATGAGCACCGGCGGCCCATCGATCTTGCCGATCTCAGCGAACGCCTGAAGGCTCATGGCGGAGTTCGCCATAATGCATTTGTGCTGAAGTTTTGGAAAACCCCGTTTGAGATGACGCTCTTTCCTGACGGCCGCGCCATCATCAAGGGAACCAGCGACACTGCCGTGGCGCGCAGTTTGTACGCACGATTCGTGGGCAGCTAAAACCTCCCGCGCCGGTCAGTTTTGGCAATCTCGGCTGCACATTTTCTGCAAGGCTTTGCACTACGCAGCCCCTGCCAGGATGCCGGTAGCGGAGAAATCGCCCCTTAAACAGGGCAAACAGGGGTACATTTTCGGGAGACTTCGGCCTTTCTCCGGACTGGCACGCCAGCTGCAAACAGGGCTGGCCAGCGGCATCTTCCCAGGAGGCTAGAATGCGTCTTTTCTCCCTTGCTTGTACAACCTTGCTAAGTTCAGCCATGGCCTTGGCTCAAAGCCCCATGGTTCGCTCCTATTCCGGGGCCTATGGATACGGGCCGTATGGGCCGTTTGTACCCCTGGTGACTACTCCGGAGGTTTCGCTTGAGACCGGTGCTTCCGCTCCCGTAGGGGCCTCCAATGCCACCCATGGACTGGTTGCGGGGGCAAGCAATGCAACCCTATCGATTGTGACCGGAAACACCAGCTCGGTCTACACCCTTCCAGTGTGGTATTCGGGAGGACGGGCTCCCATGATTTCCTCTCCCGAGGTCTCGCTACAGACGCGAGCCGTCTCCGAGCGAGAATTTCGGCGGGCGGAGAGGCCAGCAGAAGAGCGCAGGACCGAACCTGAGCGGGCCCAGAGGGTTTGGACCTATTACGCTTCCTCGGCGGAAACCGGTAGCGTGTTAGAGGCGGCACAGGCCGTCAAAACCGGCAGACCAGCGCCTCGTGCCTACACCAATCAAGATGTAGAGCGGCAGAACGAGAAGAATGGGGCCGTCAAGTACGACGGCAAAACGGAACAGATTCGCTAGGACGAAAACCGGATCGCTTAGCGCTCGAGCAAGCTCTCGAGCACAGAAAAGAAATCGGGGTAGGAGATCATGGCGGCCTCGGCGCCGGTGATCTCCGTCTCCCCTTCGGCGCCCAAGGCTGCGACGGCAAAGGCCATTGCGATACGGTGGTCGCCAAAAGAGTCGAGCGAAGCCCCGCGCAGCTTCTGTCCGCCAGGGATGCGCAAGCCATCCTCGAACTCTTCAACCCTGGCTCCCATGCGGGACAAGTTGGTTGCCACCGTGCGGATGCGATCGGATTCTTTCACCCTGAGCTCTCGAGCGTCGCGAATTTCTATGCCCTCGGAGGTGTAGGGTGCTAGAGCCGCAAGCACGGGAATTTCATCGATGAGCGCAGCCGTATCTGCACCCACGATACGAGCCCCGCGTAAGGCCCCACCCTCGACCCGAAGCGTGCCTAGCAGTTCGCCATGCTGTTCCTCAAGCTCCCCCATGTGGACCCGTAATCCAAGGCCCATCAGAACATCCAGCAATCGCGCTCGCGTAGGATTCAGCAGCAATCCGGACAAAGTAAGTTCGGAGCTGGGGAAAAGCGCCGCGGCACACAAAAAGAAAGCTGCGCTCGAGATATCACCGGGGATCTTGGCGGTAATGGCGCGCAGCTTTTGCCCCCCGCCGATCGAGACTTCCCGCATTCGGCGGTCGAGTTGCGCGCCAAAAGCCTGCAGTGCCAGTTCGCCATGATCGCGAGTTTGCATCGGTTCCTCAATGCGCGTCACCCCCTCGGCAGAAAGCCCGGCGAAAAGCAACGAGGTTTTCACCTGCGCGCTGGCTATGGGCATCTGATAGTCGATGGCCTTCAGCCGCGCACCCTGGATGCGCAGGGGCGGGCGGGCGCCATCGCTCGACTGAATCTGGGCTCCCATGCGCTCTAGCGGCTGAATGATGCGCGCCATCGGTCGGCGCGTGAGTGAGCCATCGCCCTCCAGTTCGCTCGTAAACGGCTGGCCCGCCAGAATCCCGCTCAACATACGCATGGTGGAGCCAGAATTGCCGCAATCGAGCGGAGTGAGAGAGGCACGCAGGGTTTGCTCTCGCCCCTCAATCAAGACCGTGGTACCTTCTTGCCGCCAGGTGACTCCCAAGGAACGCAAGCAGCGTAACGTGCTCGCGCAATCCGCCCCAGTAGAAAAGTTTTCCAGCTCGGTTGTGCCTTCCGCCAATGCTCCTAGCATCGCGTAGCGGTGCGAAATGGATTTGTCACCGGGCAGCTCGACGACGCCACGTACATTCTTGGCCGGCCGGATGAGGACGATCTTTCTCTCAGACATGGGTTTTCTCAATATAACCAAAGTTCGCAGGCCGGGCTTATTTCATCGAGAGCCGCCCCAAGCCAGTCCGCGGCCAGCAATTGAGGAACGGTTTTAAGGCGAATGCCCGCGCTAGGAAGATCCGAGACCATCGAGGAATTGGCGCAGTAATGTTCCCACATCTTCGGGCCGTTCCCAGGGGGAGTAGTGACCCGCCCTATCCACCACCCTCAGGCGGCTGCCAACAATATGCCGCGCCATCAGCTGGGCTTCGCCGACTCCTGTCAGCACATCTTCCTCTCCGGTAATTACCATGGTAGGCACGGTAATCGTCTTGAGAGTCGGAATCGAGTCGGGGCGCTCGGCCATTCCACGCTGCACTCCAGCTACATCCTCGGCAGACATCTTACGCATCATGTGCAAAGCGCCTTCGACCAAGTCCGGGCGGGCGCGCCGAGTGGTTTCTCCCAATAGCTTGGGCAACAGGCTGTCGAAAAACGGCTGGGTGCCGCGCTCAACAACCGCCTGGGCAGAGTCGAATCGCGCGGCGCGCGCCTCCTCTGTATCCGGCGAGGCTTTGCTATTGGCAAGCACCAAAGCGCTCACCCGGTCGCGAAAGCGGCGCCACACCTCAAACAGAATGTAGCCGCCAATCGAGACGCCAACCCATACCGCGCGCCGCACCCCAGCTTCCTCGAGCAGGCGGGCGAGATCCTGCGCATGTTTTTCCATCGTAGCCGGACCGGTGCCTAGCGCGGACTCGCCATGGCCGCGCAAATCAGGCATGATCAGCTGGTAGCGCGGGGAAAGAAACTGTGCCAGGGGTAGCCAGAACTGGTGATGCGCAGGAAAGGGGTGTAATAGGACAACCGGAGGCCCAGTTCCGGCCAAATCATAGAAGATCCGAGCATCGTCGCTGACAAGGCTTTCCATGGCTGCGATCCTGCCTGGGCAATTCAGACCGATTCAAATGCCGGCTTCCGAGCAAAGACTCTCGGTCGGCGCCCCCGACCCGGGAAAGCTAGGGGTTTGTAACCTGCTGATTCGCGGGCGCAGGTGCCGGCAGCAGATAAGGCTCTTCCGGCATTACGATCCAGGCGATGACATAAGCCAGGAAACCCACTCCGGTCATGAAGGCGGTAATCAACCAAACCACCCGAATCACGGTCACGTCGATGTCAAAATACTCTGCCACTCCCATGCATACCCCGGCTATCTTGCGCCCTTCACGCGGGCGAACCAGGCGATGCCGGGCCGCGACCGCACCCACGCGGGTGCCGCAGTAGGCACAGACGTTAGCGTCATCCTGAATGGACTTGCCGCAGTAGTTGCAGTACATACAGTGCCTCCAGCATACAATACGTACACTGGCGCGAAAAGTTCCCCGCCCCACGACCTGCGGCGCGAGACTCAAGGCGCCTCTCGGACGTAGGCCAAAATAGTCGCCCGCTGCCGGGGAAGTCAAATTCGGCAAGTGGCCTGTTCAGCCGAGAAATGTAGGTTGAGCGGACAGACAGGTAAGAACATCATCTAAGCTAGCGAAGAATTTTGGGAAACGGGAGTCAGAAAGGCCGATTCAGCAGGTGCTAAGAAAATTGAAAGGGCCGTGACATTGGTTATGCTCTAGCCGTCGACTCCTGCGAGGGAGTCAACAGCGTGGAGGCATGTACCGTCACGACCCCTGATGCAACCACTGCTTTCGCAGTTCCAAACCCCAACTACTCCTCGCAGAGTTCGTCGGTTTTTTCGGGTTTGGATGCCGACCGGGTTGCCCCGGCTTACAAGTCACCCAGCCTACTTCGGAGTTGGCATTTTATTTTTGCCAATCCTTTCGGCCGTCGACGATGCAAAGGTAACACGCGAGGTCTCATTGTCAACGCCCACCCTTGGTGCAACCTAAAATTTCTCGCAGTGGATTTCCGCTTTTCTAATCCGCTCTGATGCTTAGCTTTATTAATACAAAATGAATTTCAACTCGCTTTTCCACAGCCAAATCCACAGTGCAATGACGTTGGTGCACGGCTCAAGGGACGGTACCAACCAATTCTCTTGACGTAAGAGGAATTGTTAAGCATGGTGGTTAGAAAGTGAGTACGTCACAATGCTTCATTTAGTTGCTTACGTCGACGGTGGATCACTGGGCAACCCGGGGCCGGCCGGGGTCGGGGTCATTATCGAAGGTTCCCAGGAAGGTCGAATCACGATTGGGAAGTGGATCGGCAGTCAGGACAACAATGTGGCCGAATACGTGGCGCTGCTCGAGGCATTGCAGTGTGCTCTAGAGCTCAAGGCAGGCAAGCTGCACGTGTACTCAGATTCGGAAGTTGTGGTGCGGCAGATGATCGGTCACTACAGCTGTCGCAGCCCGCGCCTCTATTCCCTGCACTGGGTCTGCCAAAAACTCGCCCGTTCGCTCGACTTCTCCATCTCCCACATTCGACGCGAGCACAACCGAGAAGCGAATGGCTTGGCCAGCCAGGCCGCGCGCCGCCGTCTGCCCCAGACACCAGCCTAGGCTTGTAACTCCCAGGCACTAGATCCGAGTAGGCTTTTCGCCGTGTAGAAGGCCATTGCGGTGCTCACAGGAGGCTGTATTGAGGCATTGCTCCTTCAAGAGCAACCGTTCTACCGGTCGACCTTGAACGATATGCGAGTCTACGATCTCGTCCACGTCGGCCAGGCTTACTCGGCCGTACCAGACGGCTTCGGGGTAGACCACCAGATTCGGACCGTGCTCACACTGATCGAGACATCCAGCATGATTGGCCCGCACTTTGCCCTTGAGACCCCGTTCAGCAAGTTTCTTTTTGAACATCTTCTCGAGTTCGGCCTGGCCCGTGGGGTCGCAACAGCCACGCGGATGCCCGGGAGGACGTACGTTTCCACAGATGAAAATGTGGCGTTCAAATTTCGGCATGGAAAATATCCTACAGGCCAGCAGGCGAGCAGCGAAAGTCGCTCGAGGATCGGCTAATCCCGTAAAGGGACCATGAGCCGGTTTCCCCGACAAAAGGTTGCGACATGCTCGATGTGGCCGCTGACATCGGTAAGCGTCATCACCGGGCCGTAACAGTACACGGCATGCCCGCTCTGTGCGAAGTACCACTTTCCGTGAGAACGAGGAGCGGCAGCATCGCTCTTGTGGACCTGCTCGAGGGGCGAGGTCGTCGGCAAGCGCGGAGCGGTCTGTACCCGAGGCACAGGAAGAGAGGCCAACAACAACACAGCAATAAGTTTCACCTACCTACCCTCTTAGAACCTAGATGGAAACCGCAACCCTCCGCAGATCGGTTGGATCTGAGCCCTCGGCGGGCGGCACGGCTGGGGCATGGTTGCGCCCCCTGTGCGAATTTCGGCCCATTTTGGAGTTCTTTTCCGACTTTCCCTGGGAGGACGGAGATGACGATTGCGCCTGGGAGCCGCCAGCCGATTGCTCTCCATTTTGGGCGCGCAGATGTCCGGGCGCCGAGCCGCTCGGACCCACACCGCTCGCGCGCTGCCGATCCTTGAAAAGCAGCTGAATCACATTCCTCTGGGCTTGAATGGTTCGGTTCTGAAACACGATCAATGCCGTCAACAGAGCGTAAGAAACCAGGCCAGCAAATGCGAGGAGGCCCACGCTCCTCCACCTGGGAAGATGTACAACGCCTGCCGTAACGAGTTCGTCCATTTCGGGTCTGCTTTCCACTGCCAGCGCTCGAAAACACATCCAAGCAGCTGCCAAGCCAACGTGCGGAGAATGGTAAGTACCTGATTGGCAACGGTTTGTTTTGGCCCGGTGAGTGTCCGGTCCAAGACACACTGCAAAGCGCTGCACAATAAAGGTAACCACCAGCGTTACCCTAGTAAGTGGCGATTCTGGCTGGCCGATTTCGATCGAATCTTGCCTCTGAAAACGCTTATTCTCTCCATCAAAAATTGCAATTGGACAGTTCCTTGCCCTGTAGCTAGCGTGAAAGCATGCCACCTTCTATTCCGCTTGATGATTCTCATGTCGAGGTTCTCCACCACACTGTCAGTCGCATTGCCAGCGCCGATGGGTTTCACCAAGCTTTGGATCGAGTTTTGGACTTTGCCGTCGAGGTGGTGAAATGCGATTCCTGCTTCATCTACGTACTAACGGGGGAAGATTTAGTTCTTCGCGCCTCCAAGAACCCGCATCTGGAGCTGCTCGACCGCCTCAAATTGCGCGTGGGCCAAGGCATCACCGGATGGGTCGCCGAACACCGGGAACCGGTGGCGGTCTTTCGCGAAGCCTTCAAAGACCCGCGTTTCCAACGCTTTCATGAGCTGCCAGAAGACCGTTATGAGGCCTTCCTCTCCGTCCCTCTGTTGTGCCGCGGACGCTTGGTTGGAGTTATGAACCTGCAGCACCGCGAACCCCACGTGTACAGCCCGCGCGATATTCGTTTGCTCTCGACGGTTGGATTCCTGGCCGGTGCAGAAATTGAGCTGGCTAGGCTGGAGACAGAGAATTCCGATTTGTCGCAGCAACTTGAGACACGCAAGCTGGTCGAGAGGGCTAAAGGTATTCTGCAACGCGATCTGGGTCTCACCGAAGAACAGTCCTATCTCAGCATTCAACGGCAGAGCCGCCAGAAACGCAAAACCATGAAAGAGATTGCCGAAGCCATCGTTCTCAGCGAAGAGGTCAAAAATAACACTCGTGCAGACTAGAATTTCCGCCTGTCCAGCGGGACGAAATGGTAGGAAGGGGTGAGGGCGCGGTGGCTTTGGCCCGCCGCACCCTCGCGTCCTCTAGTGGCTTCCCGAAGCCGCGGCTACGGTCGTGCTGCGCGATTTGACAAAGCGAGTCAGCTTGCCGTGGGGCCTCGCGAAATGCAACTTCACGCCAAGATCGCCCAGGTAGAGTGCCTCGACGTACACTCCGCTTTCAGAGGCAGCCAAGCTTAGCTCCGAGCCGCTCTGTCCGCGCAGCTCCGAGGTAGAGGCCGAGAGGAGCATGGCGGTCCAACTCGCGTCAAGCGAGCGAACTGTCACCACACGGCTTCCGGTGTCAGTTGTAAGCTCATATTCACCTGGGGGTAATACTATCCTCCCCCAGTAAACTTCCACAGGTAATTGAAATCTTCCGTGCAAGCTTTCTGCGCTTCCCAGCCCGGCCAACAGCCCAACCGCGCATACCAGGAACAGCAAATTACGCACTCGGAAATAGGTACCATTCGGCTTCATAAAAATCTCCTTGAATCGCTCGAGAGACACTACGGCTCAAGCCGGAGAGTCTTCAGTTATGGGGATTGACTACGAGGTCCGGATGGAGCGAACTGCCCAACCCTGGGCTGCGGTCGAACTTCTGGGTCCGCCTTCCCTCACCACGATCGTTTCGGGAAGACATCTACAGTGTGTCAGACACTAGAAGGTTCGTCTAATTGAAAAATTTGATGGCGAGTATGGAGTTAGTACTTATCGGTTTCTGGGTTTGCCCACGGCGTTGCTACAGAGGATGAAGGAAGCTGGTTGAAGTTTTCATCGACCGGGTGAAGCGCTTCATGGGGGAGGGACTCACAAAGCGCTCGAGCGGCAAGCCAGGTTAGGACGCGACGCCAGCTCCGGGCCCGGGTTGCGGCTGGTGGTGCGCCGCCGCGGTTGCCGCCGCGGCCTCGTTCAGGATGCGATGGTGAATGGTGAAAAGCGCCAACTCCAAGCGGTCGGAGACGCCGATCTTGTCATACACGTTACGCAGATAATTCTTGATCACCTGTTCGGTGGTTCCAAGCTGCGCGGCGATCTCTTTGTTCTTGTAACCTTGAACAATCAGAGCTACGATACGCAGCTCCTTGGCCGTGAGCCGGTCTCGCACCCGCAAACCCACCATGTCGTTCTCGGTAAGCTCACTAGGCACGGCGATATCCTGGATCCAAGTCTCGCCCCGCGCCACTTTGCGCACGCAATCGACCAACGCGGAACTGGTCACGTTGCGATAGACGACGCCATGCGCGCCTGCGCCCATATAGCGCTGCGCGCTCTCGCCGGTATCGGCCAGCACGACCACCCGAGTCCGTACTTTATTTGCGGCCTGCAGCACCGCATTGAAGTCGGCATGAAACCCGCCGGCCACGATCAGGACCGCGGCACGAAACTTGTCGAGCGCCATGAACATCTGTTCGGCAGTTTGCGCCTGCGCCACAATGCGCATCTCGTCTTCTACGGCTAGAACTTTGGCTATTCCTGCTCGGAAGATGGCCTGATTATCAGCCAGAATCAGTTTCAACATTGCTTTTGCACCTCGAGAACTAGGTCTGGCGAACAAAATCGTACGAATCGATCACACACGCCACTCCATGCGACTCCCCGCTGCCCGCATCTTTGCGTACCACGCGGCCTTTACATTGCACTACCACATGCT
>Ga0126381_100005065_pt1 | contig 14427 bp, 19 predicted proteins | sample PanSoiMetPlot_28_FD_96465 | JGI IMG/M metagenome (GOLD analysis project Ga0126381, IMG submission 96465) | Tropical forest soil microbial communities from Panama - MetaG Plot_28 | ecosystem: Environmental > Terrestrial > Soil > Tropical forest > Bulk soil | place: Panama | collected 2016-02-17
CATAACGCCCGTTGCTGACATTTGCCGGGATCGGCCCTGTCTGACGGAGCGTTTACGGGAGGGAGCAACTGGTTCAAAAGGCAACTGGCTACGAACAGCAAAGAGCTGAAGCCCGCACAGGTTCGCGGGCTGAGCGAACCGGGCTTCCGCCGCCATTGGAGCGTATCAGTGACCCACAGATTCCTCCGACGAGGCAAAATTCGGAGTTAGCCCTCGGTTGCCCGGTCTTTCCCCGTATGGACCAAATCGACTTTACCGGCCCCTTCGAAGTGCTCTGGCGAATTCCGAAGTCATGGCTGCGCAAGACGCAACACCCAAAACAGCGTTCGCTCAAATAGTAGGTAGCGTCATTCATCTTCTTTAGACGTTCACGGATCTTGAACAGGTCGATATCGTCGTACGCGAAGTGGTACATCAGCGTTTGGGGTGGCGTCGGTCGAAGAAGTCATGCCGCCCGACCGCCTGGGAATAGCGCTTAGCCTGTAGGGGCTTGACAAACACCGGCAGCAAACAGGATCTTAATGTCCTATATCTACCTAGCTGCCTGGTTCGTAGTGGGGCTGGCGGCTTTGGTGGAACTCCCCCGCCAGCAGAACACCTCGCCATTAACATCGCAGATAGTGTAACTGTCGCTGCGGAGACGCTCCAACAAGCCCCCTCCCAATCGCAGGGCATCTTTTGGTTCGGTGGGGCGTTGGATACGAAACGCCTAGTTTAGTGTCAGCGTACTGTTGACCTGCCCCCAGTAGATGAGGTAGCAGAACCGCCCCACACTGCAGGGATGATGCGGTAGCAGGTTCAGTACAAAGCGTCCGTTATAGCCCGAGCCTGAGAAGGTGCCATTTATCGTCGGCCCGACTTGGTTGATCGTATATGGGTAGCTGCTGATAGTTCCGGTTAGTGGAACCTCTACCGTTTCCCCGCTTTGCTGATTCCAAAACTGGATGCTGGAATACGGCGTATAGATGGTTTTATCCGGCATGAAATGGGCCGTTATGCTAACAAGGAAGGGCACGCCATTTATCATTACCGGAATCTCAGAATCGAATAGGTTGGCATAGGTCCCATAGTCGATGAAGTCCACTTTGCCATTGGGATTATCCGGCAAATTGTAGTTTGTCTGTCCCATCGCTGGCGAGCTCACGGCGAGCAGGACCAGGGCTGACAGTGCGATTACCGCAGGTTTCATTTTCATCTTTCGTCCTCCTCCTTGAAAACGGAAATGGTTGTACCGTCGCGAGCGTCCCCCTCTGGGGCCCTCGTTCGGGGCTAGCGCTTGCGGTTATTCATCTTCGGGCTACGTGGGTACCATCCGGCACCCGTGCCACAGCCTTTGCCGGAAGTCCCGGTCCTCACGTTCGCGAAATTCTATCAAATTCTGAGCGAAGCTGGGCGCGAGCTGATTCTTGGCACGATACGGCCCGCCCGGTGGAAAAAGGGCAAGATCGACGTTCTGTTTGCGAGCGCTGGCACGGGCGAAGCTGTCAAACTGAGCGAGATTACCGAGCAGCACTTCGATGCGGCCTTCGGCCTGAATGTGCGCGGCACGCTGTTTACGGTGCAGAAGGCGTTGCCGCTGTTCAACGATGGCGGATCGATCTTCATGACCGGGTCAATGGCTCCGGTGAAAGGTTTTCCTGGTTTCAGCGTGTATTCGGCGAGCAAGGCGGCATTGCGCTCATTCGCACGCACGTGGCTCAACGAACTGAAGGGCAGGAATATCCAGGTGAACGTGTTGAGGCCGAGGAAATTGCGACGGTCGCGCTGTTTCTTGCTTCAAACGATTCGAGCTTCGTGAATGGGGTGGAGTTGTCCGTCGACGGCGGCATGTCGGCCATCTGAATCGGGATACGAGGGCGGGGATCAGCCCATGTGGACGATCCCCTCGCTCTTAGAGCTAGAGTCCCGGAGCTTTTAAGAAGGAGGAGAAGGAAACGTATAACCACGTGATTTAGCCTGAACAATACGGCCCACGGCGCTAGAAGCGGTAATTTGGGTACTGGGTGAAGCTTTGGGTGCTTTCTCGATTGCGCCGGCCTCCGGCACACATGAACAGGATAAGGAGAGAGTTTATGAAGGTACGCAATTTTGATTTGGTTAAGGGGATGCAAATTAAAACAAAGTGTATTTCCGCATTCCTGCTGGCAACTGTCATGATAATGCCAGCCGCCGTAATTCCGGCAACCACTCATAACGGCACTGTTAAGACCAACTTCTCTCACCGCATCCTGAATATTCCGGGCAAGTCGCTTGTTGCGGTGGAAGTGTCATACCAGGCTGGTGGCGCTTCAGCACCGCACCATCATTCGGACTCGGCGTTCAACTACGCGTACGTCGTTTCGGGCCAGATCGCAAGCCAGGTAGAGGGTCAGCCCCAACACCTCTACCGCGCAGGTGAGTGGTGGTATGAGACGCCGGGAGTACATCATTTGATCGGTCGCAACGTGAGCAATACTGAACCGGCCAAGCTGCTCGCCGTATTCGTCGTCGATACCGAAGAGAAGGCTCTGACGATCCCCGATCACGAGGGAGATCCGAGATGAGAGTTCTGGTGGCGGGGGCGACTGGGGCTATTGGACGCCCATTGATTCACGGTCTGAAACAACACGGGCACGGTGTGTTCTGTTTGGTGCGTTCGGCGGAATCGGCGCGCATGGTCACTGAAATAGGGGCCGAGGCTTTGATCGGCGATGCGCTCGATGCGGCCTCGGTCCGGACCTCGATTGCGTTCGTGCGCCCTGATGCCGTCATCAATGAGCTGACCTCACTGCCGCGGCATTACACTCCAGCGGAGATGAAGGCTGCTGCGGAACGCGACAGCAGGGTTCGCACGGAAGGAAACGTCAACCTTCTTGCAGGCATGCGCGAGAGCGGTGTGCGCCGCTATGTCCTGCAGTCTTCGGGATTCTGGTATGCGCCCGGCCCAGGGTTGGCTGACGAATCGTCGCCCCTGGCTGTTGACGCTTCACCCGGCGTCGCCGCCGGCGCTCGCACCTACGTTGAACTCGAATCGACAGCCTTTCGGGCCTCGGAAATAGACTGCGTTGCGATGCGTTACGGATTCTTTTATGGTCCGGGCACCTGGTATACGAACGCCGGTGATATGGGCGAGCAGGTTCGCCAGCGGCAGGTGCCGATCATCGGCACTGGTCAGGGCGTGTGGAGTTTCGTCCATATCGAGGACGCCGCATCCGCCACGGTCACGGCGCTTGAATGTGCTCCGGGTGCCTACAACATCGTTGACGACCACCCCAGCCAGCAGCGCGTATGGCTGCCGGCATTTGCACGCGCTTGCGGGGCGCCGGAACCGCTTCAAATCACCGAGCAGGAAGCCTTGGCCACTTCTGGCACCGACAGCGTGTATTACGGGACGCGCCTCCGCGGCGCCTCCAACGAGAAGGCCCGCCTGGAACTCAATTTTCGCCCGCGCCCGCTCGAATGGCTCCGGGGGAGCGGTCCCAACGCAACATGGATGAGTCTCAACTGAAGAGGAACGTTCGATGACGCAAATGCAGATGGCCAGGTTCATGAAGAACGTCTCGATGCTCGGCGCCGTACTGTTGATTTCGCAGCTTAGAGCCGGACCGTTCAGTCTCGACGCCCGGCGCCGCGTTTAAGAGTAGTTTTCAGCTAGAAAGTGAGGTTCTATGAGCTACGCAATTTTAGGTGCAGGCAAAGTCGGACAGGCGCTCGCCACCGCGTTTGCCCGCAAAGGGATTGAAGTGGCTATAGCAAGCAGGCGGCCGGTCGAGGCACTTGCGCCGGTCGCAAAGGCAATCGGCCCAACAGTCGACCCCAAGACGCTGCGGGACGCGGTCACAGCCGAGATCGTTTTCTTGGCTGTGCCTTTCGAAACCTATGAAGAGGTAGCGAAGGTCGCTCAAAACTGGCAGGACAAGATCGTGGTCGACGTAACAAACGCTTATGGTGTCCCTCCGGAAAAGCTGGGCAATCTTCCTTCCTCCGTTGTGATATCGCGAGCCTTACCCGGAGCAAGTGTGGTGAAGGCTTTCAACCATCTACCCGCAAAGACCTTGGCTGAAGATCCTAAGGTCGATGGCAAACGCCGCGTTATATTCCTCTCAAGTGACGATCAAAGTGCTGGTAACAAAGTTGCGAAATTAGTTGAACGACTCGGTTTTGCACCTGTGTGGCTTGGGAAGCTTACAGAGGGCGGGTTACTCGTCCAGGCGCGAGGGAACACCTGGGGTCCACTGATTTTTCAGGATCTCTTCAAGAAGGGGGAAAAGGAAAATGTATAACCACGTGATTTGGCCTGAACAATATGACGGCTATCACGAAGGGAGCAATTATGGGAAAGCTTGAGGGTAAGAAACTACCGGAATGGGTTGTTGATGACGAGTTCCTCAATTTTCTGGCCGTGTTGCATGTCTTCCGTGTAGAGCACACTGCAGCCGGCCTCGAGCGCTGCGGCCACGATGAGCCCGTCGTAGATCGAGAAGTCGAAACGCTCCGCCATCTGAACGGCGCGGACGCGGGTTTGAAGGCGCAGCGGCGCCGGGTCGGGCAACAATACACAGATACCAGCGACGGCCTCCTCGATTTCCGTCCAAGCGAAACCCAATTTGCGCCGCGCCACGCTGGCGAACTCATTGAGTACCTGAACGCTGGTGACCCCGCCTGCGACCAGTAGGTTGAGTGCGGCTTCCTGCTTGCGGGCACCCGCCTCAAACGCATAAACGATCACGTTGGTATCGATGAACGGTTTGCTCTCTCTCATCTGGCCCGCCGCCGGGTACGCGATCGGACGGCCCGGAGAGGGCCACCCTCGCCCCCTCCCTTGTCTGGAATCCCGGCGCAATCCTCGTCCGTTCTCCGTTCGTTGGCCTCCTCGCGGTCGAACTGCCAGCCTCGAGGGAAGGGCCGAGCGAGCCGTCGCAGGGTTTTCAGCGCCTTTTCCCTCTTGCGGTCGCGGTCCACGCTGAGTTGGCGTAAACCCGCGACGGTGACTTCGATCTCATCGCCCTCCTTTAGTTGGAGGGCCTCCACCACGACACTAGGGATGCGGATTGCCAGGCTGTTGCCCCATCTCGAAACTTGCATAGGCTATACCAATACAATTGTATATCATCCTGCGAGGGCGTGCGGAGCGCCACCGCGGGGGCCCGGTGATGGCCATCGAGTATCTCGTTCCCGGTGTTCCACGTCCCGTCCCACGTAAGGAGCGAGCCCGACTGGCATCATCTCAAGCCTGTTCCTACTTGTTCGTTCCGACTGTCGCTTGCGGCGGAGTGGTCCTGACTGTTCTTGCCTCTTTTGTCCAACTCACCAAAACTCGTTGAGCTGTGATCGTCCGAGAGAATGGGCCCAGGGGAGATGAACGCTGTTTTGAACGCTATTCGGAAACTCCCGGCGGTTCAGAGTGAAAACGCGATAGTCTCTTTCGCCAGAACGAGACCCCAAAAACACCATGGTCTTTGTTTCCAATCGAGAAGCAACGTCGTAATCAGCAGGTCGCCGGTTCAAGCTCCAGAACCCCTCTGAAAACCAAGAGTCTTCCGAGCTGTGTCGATCCCAGGCTACCCCTGGGCCATTCACTTCGAACCAAAGTACACGTAGCGTTGTTAGGAAATACACTGCGACTCGAAGTGCGCGACCCGCGCCTGGAATTGCGGCCGCCCGCCACCGGGATCGTGGCCATCTCAATGGAGAACGGAAACGAGACGGCTGGCAAGCAGCTCGATTTATCTGGCAATCCGGAACAATTGATCCGCGAATGGCTTTCGGCTGGACTGCAATAGAAGATGCGATGGCCGACAAGGCGCTCTGCCCGGAGGTTTGCGAGATTGCAGGATAATGCTCAGGTTGCCGGAGCTTTTCGGGGTTACACACAATCGCCGTTGGCGACGAGGATTGGCGATCTCAAGTAGGGCGCCCGGTTTGCGGCCCATTGCCACGCAGGAATTGCACGGGCACGGCATGTCCCCAGGAAATGTCGTCTACCGAAACGCCGAGGGCTCGGGCCAAGCTTTGGCGTTGCGACGGGCTAGGTATATAGTTGCCGCTCACGATGGCCTTCACCAGCTTCGCTTCCAACCCTGCGGCTGCCACTAGCTGGTCAATATTCATGCCAATTTCTTCCATGTAGCGCGCCAAAGGCTTCATTACGGCCGCCATGTTATCACTTTGTAGGGTCTATTGACGGTTGTGCCCGGAAGATCTCCGCAGACCTTAATCCGGCTGGCCCGATAGCTGCCCATCTCGAGCCTTCCAAGTCCTATACCATAGACAGCATGAAACTGCTCGGCGCCGTTCTATTGGCCACCCTGCTCGAAGCCCAGCCTTACGACCTGGTTGTGCTTCATGGGCGTGTGCTCGACCCCGCTACCAATCTAGATGCCGTCCGTAATATTGGCATCCGTTCGGGTAGAATCGCCGCCGTTTCCGATGGACCGCTTCAGGGCCGCGCGTCCATAGATGCGAGCGGCCTGGCTGTCGCTCCCGGGTTCATCGACCTTCACTCCCACGGCCAAACCCCGGAGAATTACCGATTCAAAGCTCGCGATGGCGTGACCACCGCTTTGGAAATGGAGGTTGGCGTTTCGCCTGTTCCCGTATGGTACGCCGCTCGCGAAGGCAGGGCGCTGGTGAACTTTGGTGCCACCACGGGTCACCTTCCCACCCGAATGGCGGTGATGCACGATTCCGGGACATTGCTGCCGCGCGACAACGCCGTAACCCGCGTCGCCACCGCCGATGAGGTGCGCCAGACTCTTTCGCTCGTGCGGCGGGGGCTAGAAGATGGAGCTCTGGGCATCGGTTTGGGGATCGCGTATGTGCCCCTTGCCACCCGGGAAGAGATATTCAATCTCTTTCAATTAGCGGCAGCCTACAAGACCACTGTCTACGTCCACATGCGTAACGGTGGTCCTGTTGAGCCCGGCGTCATCGACGCCCTCCAGGAAGTGATCACCGATGCGGCTGCCACGGGAGCATCCCTGCACGTTGTCCACATAACCAGCATGGGGCTTCGCGAAACACCGCTGTGCCTGACGATGATTGAAGGTGCGCGGCGCCGCGGAATCGATGTCACTACGGAGGCGTATCCCTACACCGCCGGGATGACGGACCTCAGCTCAGCCATCTTCAGCGAAGGGTGGCAACAGCGCCAAGGCGGGATCTCTTTTGGCGATCTCCAATGGGCCGCAACCGGAGAGCGGCTTACCGCCGATTCCTTTGCTCGCTACCGCAAGCAAGGGGGTATGGTGGCGATCCACTCGATTCCCGAGGACATCGTTCGGCTGGCTATCGCGAACCCACAGGTGATGATCGCGAGCGACGGTATTCTCGACAACGGTAAAGGACATCCACGCGCCGCCGGCACATTCTGCCGCGTGCTCGGCAAGTACGTGCGAGAAGAACGTGCTCTCAGCCTGATGGACGCTATCCGCAAAATGACAGTAATGCCAGCTGATCGCCTCGTTATGAAAAGCAAGGGTCGCATCGCGGTCGGTGCTGACGCTGACCTGGCCATTTTCGATCCTGGGCGGGTAGCGGACCGCGCCACTTTTCAGAATCCCGCCCAGTACTCCGTGGGAATGATGTATGTGTTGGTCAACGGAACGGTTGTGGTAAACAGAGGGGAACTCGTGGAAGGCGTAGCACCTGGAACGGGAGTAAGGCGCCCTGTGCGTGGAGTGCAAGAGGTCAGCAGAAGTAAACGATAAGCAACCGCCCTGTTTGCAGAGCCTGCGTAGTTCTGCTGGCGAGATGAGATCGCGGCCTAGCCGATACGACATTCGCATTGCCAGAGTGATCGACGATCTTCGGGGGAGGAGATGAGAATGTCACAAATGCGAAAGCATTGTGCGACATAAATCCAGCCATTGCCATTCCTCGCGTCGCGTCGGGACGTTGTGCAACCGCGAAACGCTTCTGCCTGCACCAATCCCGAGCGATGTCGGAGCAGCTCTGCGCACTTTAGCGCTTTAGCATATCCAACATCTCTTTAGACGCAAGGTAGCCGAAGCGCTGAAGTTCCTTGCCCGACGGGTCCAGTACGATGATGGCCGGCACTCCGCGGACGTTAAATCGGCGCATCAAATCCTTTTCCAGGTCGGCGTCGAGTTTGACTCCTATGTAGCTTGTATTCAAGAGTGCGGCCACTTGGGCGTCGCTCCAAATCCATTCGTCCAAGGAATGGCAAGGCCCGCACCACGTCGCCCAGAAATCAACGATCAGCTTGCGCCCGGATTCTTTCGCCTCAGCCAACCCACGATCGATATCGGCATCGATCCAAACGAAGGGTCGTGAGGTCCGTGGGCGGGTGCGCTCGGAGGCCAGCGTATCATCAGGCGCGCGATCCTGGGCCTTGGTGACCGCGCGGTCGATGACAGCGAAGCTCAGTGACCTGCCGTCCGGACTTAGCTCGCGGAATTCCAACACCAATTCCTTTCCGTCACCCTTTGGCAGGAACATCATGCGGTTCGCATGCCTGGCTTCGGTATGGGACAGCACGCGCCTGAGAGCATCCGGCTCGGATGTAGCCAGCACCGACCAGTTGTCCCGGACGTCAAAAACGGCATTGTTATCCGCATCCATGACCGCGACGAGAGCCTCGATACCGTCGACGGTTACCCTGCCGCTGCGCCACGAGGACACCGAATAACGGATCATGTGGGGCACTTCTACACCCTCCCGCACCGACCAGAAATTGACCATGTAGGGCTCGACGATGCCCGAGGTGTAGGGAATCGGCATTTCTGCGCCATTAAACGAGGACCACCAGGCCTTGGTTTTCTCATTCAAGGAAGGATTCGCCGACAATGGTGGACCGTCATCGTCGAAGTCGCCGTTCCGGTTTCGGTCGATATAGAGGCGGCACAGATCCTGTGGATGACCGGAATCTGCCGTGGCGAGTATCTTGATCCAGGATTTCTGATCAGGCCCGATCTTGAGAATGCCGGTCCTCGCAGGCCGAGTGGAGCCCTGCGGAAGCCGGGAGTCGACCGGCAGGTCTAATAGCTGGACCTGCGTCCCATACGGGCTGAAGTTGGGTCGCGGCCCGTTTCCTGGCGCCCGATAGTCAAGGTCGACGCGGAGGACTCTGTCCGGTTGAGCGGCTGAACAACAAACGGTTAAGAGAATAACGAAAGGCCAGACCAGCGTTTGCAGCATTCTCATGGGACGCTCCTGTGTTTCATGATGACACACGAGGGCACGAACACCTGCACCATCGGCATCTGCCGCTTAACCGGTGGAGCGATCGAGCAGTGCCGCAGCTTTCGCCGACATCTAACATGCGGCTCACAGTAATGGTGATCAATGAGGAGCTTGCGAAACCAGGCTCCGCGAGGCTTGAAAAGGGAGATGGCTATTTCTATTTCTCCGGCGACGAGGCGACGAATTGGCTCGATCGAACCGTAAATGCGCGCAGCCTCAGCAGCCTCTCCCTCGATCAGTGGATGGGTGAATTTGACCGGCTGAAAAAGCTCAACAAGGAGATTCTGCGCGCACCAGCGCAAAAACAATCAACCGAGGCAGGACCGCCAACGACAAAGCGACCCAGGCGCAAACGGTAAATTGGTTCCAGGAATCTGTCCTCACCGAATCATCGACCGGAATGGCCCAACTCCTTGCTTGGGGCGATACGGTCTCGGACGATTTGCTTAAGCTCTTTGATCTCCAAAAACCGTCCTTTCTCGGCTCGAGACCACACCGCGTAGTCGCCGATACGGATCTCGAAAACGCCTTCGGTGCCGGGAACCGAAATAGTTCCGCTACATTATACGTGATTCAGTGGGTGCGCGAACTGTCGCAGTCGCGCTCTGTTCCGGTAGATACGGCCGGGGAAAAACGTGGACCACAATCTCACGCCAAGCAGTCCGCCCGCTGAAGCTTCTGGTGGAAGGCCATAATTGCAAGACCGCGGCGGCCGACCTGGGGTATACTGGCCGGAACGAAGGACCCTAAAATCCGCTCTCACGAGGCTCTCTATGAACCGACGCCGTTTCGCTGGTTTGATGGCGGTCCTGCTGCTGCCTGCTCCTGTGTGCGCCCAGGCCCCGCCGGGTGGTCAGAACCTGTCGCAAGCCGCCCTCGCTACGCGGGCCAAGGTTCAGAATGTGCCCGAGATTCCTTACGACTCGGTGCCAAACTTTTTCAAGCTTCCGGCCAACCTATACTTCGGGGAAGGCATTGGCATTGCCACTAATTCCAAGGGTCACGTCTTCGTATACACGCGCAGCCAGAGAACCCGGCTGTTCGAGTTCGACCAGAACGGCAACTTCGTCCGCGAAATCGGCGAAGGACTCTACGGCTTTGTTTTCGCTCACGCCGTGAGGGTCGATCCGCAGGATAATATCTGGGCCGTTGACGAGGGGTCCAATATGGTCATCAAGTTCAATCCACAAGGCCGGGTGGTGATGACTATGGGCCGCAGGCCCGAGCCGGTGGATGCCGCACCCCCAGTTCCCGCACCCGATCCCGCGAATCCCGGAAAATACATCTTTAACCGGCCCACGGACGTCGGCTGGGACGCCGATGGCAATATCTTCATCACTGACGGTTACGGCAATTCGCGCATTGTGAAGTACGACAAGCAGGGGCGATTCATCACCCAAGCCGGCACGAAAGGCTCGGATCCCGGCCAACTCAACCTGCCCCACTCCCTCGCCATGGATGCGAAGGGCAACGCCTACGTGGCCGACCGGAGCAACCGCCGCATCGAGGTCTTCGACAACGATCTGAAGTTCAAAGCCATTTACGATAACGTCGGCACTCCTTGGGAACTTTGTATCTCCCCCGGCCCGCACCAGTATCTGTTTTCCTCCAACACTTTTCCCGACAACAACGACTACACGCTGGCTAGTGTAACCGGCGAAATCTACAAGATGGAGTTGGACGGAACGGTCATTGGGAAGTTCGGAAAGGCTGGAAAGCAGTTAGGTGAGTTCAGCGGACTGCACGAGATCGATTGCCGCAATCCCGATGTTCTCTACGTTTCGGAAATCCAGTTATGGCGGGCTCAGAAATTAATTTTGCATCCGAGCCAGAAATAGAGGCCTCCATGAAGAGACTGAAACTCGGTGCCGCGGCGGTCTCCCTGATGGCAGGGGGGCTGCTCTTCGCTCAGGTTCCCGAAGTCTCCTTCGACGGGAATATCGATTTTCTGAAACTGCCGGTCAACATCCACTTGGGTGAGGCAGCCGGCGTGGCCACTGATTCCAAGGGCGATGTCTTCGTCTACACCCGTACCGGGGAAGATGGCGCCATGGGCGGTTCGCGCTTCTTTAGCCACGGAGGCTCGCGCCTGTTCGAATTCGATAGCGCTGGCAAGTACTTGCGCGAAATCGGCGGCGGAATTTACGGCTTTCTCTTCGCACAGTCGGTGCGCATCGACCCGCAGGACAACATCTGGGCCGTCGATCGCGGGTCGAGCACGGTTATGAAGTTCGATCCCACCGGCCGTTTTTTGCAGGTCTTGGGCCGCAAGCCCGAATCCATCAACCCCTCCGGCGGCGCGGGTGGGGGAGAAGGGCGCGGCGGAGGACGCGGGCGTGGCGGCGTGCCGGGTCAAGGTACACAGGGTGACAGCTTCAACCGCCCCACCGATATTGCGTGGGATGCGCAAGGCAATATGTTCATATCCGATGCCTACGCCAATGCCCGCATCGTGAAGCTCGACCGCACGGGAAGATATATTAAGACCTGGGGCGCCAGGGGTTCAGGACCAGGGCAGTTCGACATGCCCGAGTCGGTCGCCGTGGACGCTCAGGGCAACGTGTACGTGGCAGATCTCGGGAACAAGCGAATTCAGATCTTCGATAACGATGGGAACTTCAAGAGCGAGATCTCTGGCGTAGGCTCGCCGGCGGCCATTTGCATTTCGCCGGGAAGACACCAATACCTGTACAGCTCGAATTCCAATCCACCGGATTCCATGGACGGCGGCGAGATCTACAGGATGGAGTTGGATGGCAAGGTCTTGGGTAAGTTCGGCGCGGCCGGGAGATTGGTGAAGCAGTTCGGGTCGGCCAACGAGATCGACTGCCGCAACGACAACACCCTATACATCGGCGAGGTAACCAACTGGAGAGTGCAAAAGGTGATGCTGCGCGCCCAGTAGCAGAAATCGACGCCGGCATCCCTCGGGCAGCCGCGCTCTTTCTTGGTCGTCTGCGAAGCATTGAAATCGGCCGCCGCCCGTTCTCATATCGAGCATCCGCGCACCGCGAATGGCGGTGATGTGGTCTGCGATCCCGCTGGGGGTCTGGCCTTGAAAAATGACGGGCCAAAATAGCAAACTACCAATAGCGAGTGCCCTCATGCTGACAAATCCTTCCTGGAACCGGCGAGGCGCCGCCGGCCATCAACAGTCACCAGCAATACTAGCACCCGAGAACCAGTTCACATGGAAAAGTCGCCACTGGGCACCGCAGTTTCTCCAACTCGGTTGCCGGGCGCCAGCGAAATCTGGCGCCACTCTTGACGGAAGAAATTCGGCGAAGCTGGGCATCGCGCGCTGGCTCACCGCGCTTTCTGATATTCCTCGATCGCTTTCCGCAAGGCGTCTTCGGCATCACCTTTTTTGGGCGAAACCGCGCCTGGTGATCTGAATCCGCTTGCCGTTTCATCGCGGCCCGCAACGAACGAGTAGGCGAACGTGGGCTTCCCGCTTGCGGGCTGGTATTTTCTGCCTCGTTCCGCAGGTTTCTTCCTCAGAGATGAATCGTAGTGGAGTTCGCGGTCTTTCACTCAGGATAAGAGCCAGCCTACTGCTTTGTCGACCAGTTTTGCTGCCAATAAAGCGCTGCCCGCCAATGCAACGGTCCGTTTTTGGTACGCGGAGAAACTGCATGACAGTCGCCTGGATGACTACTCTCGTTACCGCTTCGACCCTAGGCTACATTCTGGCACAGAGCGCAAGGACAGCGGCGCCGGAATCATGGGAGACGCCGGAGGTTAGGTACCTCCTCCCAAAGTTTACGTCGACATAGCTCAGGGTGCGCGACGTTTCATGCCCTGAGGCAGTCTTTCAGAAAGCAAGGGATATCAAATTTTAGCTGACCGCTGATAGCTAATAGCCGACAGTTTGCGTTATTGAAATTTGATCGTGCTGTCGGTCAGGGCGATTTCCACCCGGCGGTTCTTCGCACGGCTCTCTGCGTTCGTGCCCGCGACCAGAGGACTGGTCTTGCCATAACCTTTGATGTTGATGATCGCGGGATCGATCCCGGAATGAATGAGGTAGTCTTGAACTGCCTTGGCCCGCCTCAACGAGAGTTGCTGGTTATACTGCGCCGTGCCGACGTCGTCGGTATAGCCGAATACCGAAAGACCATAACCTTTTGAGACCAGCAGAATTCCAGCGATACGGCTCAGAAGCTCTCGGTTGTGCTGACTCAATTCGGAGCTGTCGAATTCGAAACGGAATATCGAGTTCGGCAGGACGATGATCATGCCGTTGGGCGTGCGATGTGTCTCGGCCACACGGTCGAGAGCCTCTTGCATTCGGTTCAGCTCTTCTTCGCGCTGGCGGCGCATCTGGCGCATCTGGTCCTGTGCCTGTCCCGCCTCCTGATTTGCCCGTTGGGCGTCCGCCATTGCTTGCTCGCGTTGAGACTCGGCCTGCTGCTTCTGTTGCTCTGCCTGCTGGCGGCCCTGAGCCGCTATCTCGGCCCGACTTGCCGCGGCTTCCGCACGCTCGCCAGCCGCAGCCGCTGCGGCCGATTCCTGCTGAGCGAGTTTGCTGGCCTCGTTGACTTGCTGCTGTAAGTCTCTTACCTCGGAGCGCATTTCACGAAGACTGCGATATCCCCGGTAATCGATGAAAGCAGAGCCGGCAACCAGAGCCGCCAAAATTGCAATCCAGGCGAATTGTTTCCCCACGTTTGAAGGGTAGCACCGCGCACAGCGGTGTTACCACTTCGGCTCGCACACCGGGGTCTACTGTGCCATTGACACATCGATGTGAATCCACGTGCTCTTCGTAGAAAGCGAACGCAGCTTCAGAACGAGTCTGTGCTTCCAGAGTGAGCTTCAGAAGGCTAGCGTGTCCGTGGACAGAGAGACCCATGGTTGCCAATTTGACAGCGGCCTCAGGGTTACAGCCGAAAAGTCTTAGCAAACTTCCACCAACTGACGTCTGATCTCACAGCAATTTCGAAGGTGATTTTCCATCAGCGAATCCGTTGGGTGCGGTAACAGGATTTAATGATATCGATCGCAACGACGAATGGGGTTGGAGTGGCGTTGGATAGGTGACATTTTGGTTGCTATGGCATCTTGGAAAGTTCTCCTGGGGTCCTCACTACGGTTCCCACACCCACCCTCAGTCAGTCGAGTACGACAGATCTACAATTAGGTTGGATGGACGAACGCACCGAGCAGGCACTTTATGCGGCTGTCCGCTCAGCCAGGGAAGCATATACGAGTGTCAATGCCGAGTTCGATGCAATTCTGGCC
>Ga0126381_100005066_pt1 | contig 14426 bp, 13 predicted proteins | sample PanSoiMetPlot_28_FD_96465 | JGI IMG/M metagenome (GOLD analysis project Ga0126381, IMG submission 96465) | Tropical forest soil microbial communities from Panama - MetaG Plot_28 | ecosystem: Environmental > Terrestrial > Soil > Tropical forest > Bulk soil | place: Panama | collected 2016-02-17
GGAGCCAGTGTCGTCGCAGAAATTTCACCGTGCGATAGTAAACGGTTGGGGCTCGAGCGCTGACCGGCCGTGATTCCAGGTATCGAGTCAAATCGTCGGACAGGTCTCGCACCGTGGAATACCGAATCGCGCAGTCTGGCTCTAGTGCTTTCAAAACGATAGCCGACAAATCGCCGGCCAGTTTCCGTTTCAAGGCAGCCTGATCCAACAGACGGAGCTCCGCGGCTGCCGCGCTGACCACGGACGCTGGATCGGCGGGCGCGGAATTTCCCGCGGCTCGCTGCAGTTCGTGGAGCACAGAATCCGGGTCGCCGAACGGCCATCTGCCGGTTAAGGATTCGTACAGAATCACGCCCAGCGAGTAAACGTCGTCGGCAACGCCGGCTCCCTCGCCGCGCAATCGCTCGGGGCTTGCGTATCGGGCAGTAAGCATACGCAGCCGGGTTGTCGTGGCCTCGCTCCGAGCGTCCAACATCGCCCCGGTGCCGAAGTCCAGCAGCTTCACCGACCCATCCGCTGTCACCAGGATATTGTTCGGCTTCAGATCGCGATGCACAATCATCTTGCGATGCGCGTACTCCACCGCGTCGCAAATCTGGAGAATGAGCTTGAGTCTCTCCTCGATGCTGAGCTTGCGGCTGTCGCAATACCGGTCGAATCGCTCTCCCTCCACATACTCCATTGCGAGATAGGGATCTCCGGCTGAGGAAGTCCCTCCGTCGAGAAGGTGCGCAATATGCGGATGGTGAAGCGACGCCAGCAGCCGAGGTTCCTGCTCGAATCGCCGCGCCAACTCCGGCCCGCCCATGAAGGCTGACATCACTTTCAGCGCAACTGTCTGGCTGAACTTCCGGTCGATGCGTTCCGCGCGGTACACGACACTCGTCCCGCCGCGGCCCAGGAACTCGATCGGCCGGTACGGACCGAATTCCGCCGCCGGCAGGGGCGCCGGGCGCGCTGTGCGGGGCTGCGCGTCCTGCTCTGCGCCGGCATAGGCATCGAGCAGCGCGGAGACCTCCTCGAATAATGCCTGGTCGCCCGCACAACTATCGCGCAGCCAGTGTGCGCGGGTCTCGCCTTCCGGTAATTGAAGCGCCTGATCGAAAAGGGACTTGACCTGCTCGATGTCAAACACAAGGAGTCCTATTCTATATCGCGCAGTCGCTCTCCCGTTTCCATCGGCCGGACGGCGAAATCTCTACGCCTCCGTCCGGGACTTGCCCCAGAGCCGGCGGTACAGCCAGGCCGTCCCGAACTTTACATCGCGATCCACCGTGGCGGTGGAAACACCCAGGATCCGGGACGCCTCCTCGGTCGTACATCCGAGAAAGAACCGCAGCTCCATGGCTCGCACCGTGCGCGCATCGCTCACTTCGAGTTCCGCCATGGCCTGGTCGAGCGCCACCATATCGTCTCCGGATGCGTCCACCCAAGCCATGTCGGGATGGAGTGGAACGCGCTCGGCACTCGCGGGCCGCTTCTCCGCCGTGGACCTGCGCGCATAATCGGTCAGAATCCGCCGCATCATCATGGCGGAGAAGGAATAAAAATGCTCCCGGCTGGTACCGCGGAAACTCGTTTGCCCGGCCAGCCGCAGATACAACTCGTTGACAAGCGCCGTTGCTTGCAGCGTATGGCCCGGCCGCTCGCGGCGCAGGAACCCGGCTGCCATCATTCGCAGGTCCTCATAAGCCAGAGTGGCGAGGCTTTGTAGCGCCGCGGGGTCTCCCTTGCTCCAACGGTCCAGCAGCGCGGTAATGTCGCCGGGAGGACCATCGCGCATGGAGCTTATTCTTGCACAACGCAAAATGCATGATAGAACTCACGCCGATCTTGCGCGGTATCGGTTGTAGGGAGATACCGCTCAATGTTCCAACGATTTGCACAAACAATGCTACTTGGCGCCACTATGTGGCTCGCGCCCATCTCCGCCTGGGCATCGGGAATTGGAATGTCCGCCGGAACTACGGATCCGGCCGGCATCAACAGCGCCTCCTATGCGAGCGCCCCGGGATTGGCGAGCTTCCAGCCGGGCTTGAACTCGACCCTTCTGGACACCACCTTGATCAACACGCCTGCCAGCATGCCCCTTGGCCTCTCCGCCGGCAGCCTGCTGCTGACTGCCCCCGATGGTTCCATGGCGCAGATTGCCGCCAGCCTCGCTACCGGCGCCGTTCACACCAACGTCGATGCCGCCAGCGGCGACATCTCGACAGCGGAAGGAATCCTGCAGGACACCCTGACGTTCCACGTGGCCGGAGGCGGTTCCGCGAATATCGGTATCGGGATTTCGCTCGACGGCAGCTATTCCGGCCTGCCCTGGTACGACAATTCCGTTACCCTCGGCTTCGGATCCAGCGCCTACGGTTGGGAAGCGCTCGACACGAATGGGCCGCAGGCATTCGGCCCCACAGGCACCAATTTTGGCTGGCTCACGCAAAGCACCACCAACGATTCCTTCACGGGATTCGATTTCCTCGGAACCACCAGCGTGTCGGATAACCAGCAGGTCGGCATCAACTTGCTCTATCGGTTGGAGTGCCGGTACGGCACGACCTGCGACTTCTCCAACACGCTCCAGACCTCGCTCAACCTGCCGTCTGGTGTTACGTTCACGTCGCAATCGGGTCAGTTTCTAACGGCTACTACTCCCGAACCGGGCTCGATATTTCTGATCGGTCTGGGGATCGCCATCATCGCGGCGGGCCAGCGGCGACGCCGGTCTTAGCGTCGTAAACCACGTACTCTCCCCCGCGCTTCACTACCGCGTAGCGGACGCCCAGCGCATCATACTTCGCAAGGTCGAATGGCTGCGTCTGTTGCCAGCGGAACCACCACTTCCACCCGAAATCGGGCAGATAGATCATCTGCCCGCCGCTCTTCCAGTCGACATACAACGCGCGTTGTGCCTCCACACGGAAGATCCCCGGCACGGTTGAGTGCCCGGCGTCAGGAAAGACAAATACCGCGTCGCGCGGTGTGGAATTGCGTGCCCAATCGGAGATGTGCGCCAACTCCGGCGTATGCAGGTTGGGATAGTTGGACATGCCCCCGAGCACCGGCACAAGCGGCGGCGCGAGAGCCGCTGCAAACCAGGCGAACGATTCCACCCACCTCTTTTTCCCCGCCGCCATGGCACCGGCAACGGCCGTCGTCACCTGCATCGCCAACCAGGTGAAGAGCAGCCAGCGCATCGGCTGCAGTTGCGGGATCATCCGCAAGTTCGCGTGCTCCAGCAGCAGCCACGAGACAGGAACCGAGAGCACTCCGATCGCCGCCAACCCCATCAGTAAGCCATGGCCACGAACCCGGAGCCAGGCCGCCGCGAGGACACCGGCTACCATGGCATGGACTCGCAATGTACCGGCCGGCCAACTGGAAACAAAAACATATGCCGTCCGCATTCTCATCAGGCTCAGATCGATCGGCGTCAGGCGACCGAAGAACTCCTGATGCTCTCCGCCACGCGTCAGCAGCAGAAGTCCCATCGCCCCGGCCAACGGCAGCAGGACCTTCCACCGGCGCACATTCATCGCCGCGAACACAGCCCAGAACGGCAGTGCAGCCGGGGGATGGAACAGAAACGCGCCCGCTCCCGCGACTGCCGCGGCCATCGCACGTCGATGCGCCGCGAGGCCGATCGCCAGCATGACCAGTGGAATCGCGAACGCGCGTGGCGTCGGCTCGTACTCGAACGTCAACACCTCGGGCCCGGTAATCCTCGCTCCCAACGACACGATCACGACAACGAGCCAAGCTGGACCCACCGTTAGCCCGGCCGCCGTCGCGATCAGGTAGAGGCCCCAAATGCCCAGCGCCCGCGTGGCAATCTGCTCCGCCGCCAGTACCTGGTGAAAACTCAAACCGGTAACGCCATTGAGCCCGATCGCTGTCTCATCCCACAGGGTATAGCCCGTGTGCGGCTCCATCGCGACCGGATCGTTGCGCAGCACCGCCGCATCCCGCTGATGCTCCAGAATCGCGACGTAAAGCTGCGAATCCTGCTGTAGCCAGGTATGCCCGGGGAACCAAAAATAGCTCACGAACGCTAGAGCCAAAGAGAATAAGCCGCCGATTAACGCAGATAAACGCCGATCTCTTGGTGTTCTATCGGCGTTCATCGGCGTTCATCTGCGGCTAATAATCTTACTTGGCCGGTGTCTTATCCAATTGCTGCTTCGCCCACACGCGATTGGGATCGAGTTCTAGCGTTTTCGCAAACGCCTGCCGCGCTTCGGCGTCTTTGTTCTCTTTCCGCAGCGCCAGCCCCAGCCACAAGTACGCGTCCGCGTTCTTCGCGTCCAGTTCGATGGCCTTCCGGAAATCCGCGATGGCCGCTTCTGCGCCGCCGCCGAGTTGTGCCGGCAGATAGTAGTTCCCTACCCCGCGCGCCACGTAGACGTTCGACGACTTCGGCGACAGCGTCACCGCCTTGTTGATGGCATCTTTGGCGCGCGGCCCGTTGCTCAGCCCGCTCACCAGGTCGGTGATCGATTGGCCGTAGAGCATCCCGAGCAGGCGGTAGGCCTCGCCGTCATTCGGCTTCAACGCCACCGCCCGAGTTGCCGCCTGGATGCCGTGCTGCGCGGTCTGCTGCGCAGCCTTCTTATCGCGCTGCTCCTGCTCTACCTCCGCCAGGTAGGATGCAGCCACCGCACATTGCATCTGCGCGTTGAAGTCTCCGGCAGCGCGTCCCGCCGCCCCGCAGTTGTCATTCACCAGCTTTTCGAGCGCCGCGCGGTCCTGCCGGTCGCGCGCCGCCTCCAGAGGACCGGCCGGAGCCGCGAACATCCCCGCCATCAGAATCGGAATCAGCATACTCTCATTACAACTCGGCCACCTGCCGCTCGACTAGCAGGTAAAAAAGAGCCAGGGCCACCAGCAGGATTCCATTCACCGCCAGCACCTTCGGCGCCGTGAAAATCGGGACAAGCGTGCCTGCGATCGCATTCCCCAAAGGCATCCCGCTGCGGAAAGCCAGATTGTAGACGCTGATCACGCGCCCGCGCATCTGATTCGTAACTACGAGCTGTACCAGCGACATCACCATCGAGAACACCGCCATCATCGACGCACCGGAGAAGAAGAGCATGATGCAAGTGAACACGATCGACCGCGACAGCGCGAAGCCCGCGATGCCGGTTCCCAGGCACATCAGCATCACCAGTGCCAAGTGGCCCTTCCGCTTCACATTGCCCAGGTACGCCACCACCAGCGCGCCAACCACCGAGCCTGCTCCCGACGCCGAAAGCAGCGCGGCAAACGTGCCCGCGCCCATGTGCAGGACCTTGTCCGCGAACACCGGCAGGAACGTGCGCATGGGAATCGCCAGCAGGGTCATCAGAAAGCCGAGCACGATCAAGGCTTGCATCGAGCCCTGGTTACGGATGAACCGGATGCCCTCCTTCATGCTTGCCAGAATGCTCTCGCCCGTCTTCTCCGGCAGGAAGCGCACCTTGAGCATCAGCAGGGCCACGATCGGCGCCAGAAACGAAAGCGTGTTCAGTCCGAAGCACCACGTGGAGCCAAGCGCGCCCAGCGCCCATCCGCCGAACGCCGGCCCGATAGCCACGGCGGCATTGAACTGAATCGAATTGAGCGCGATTGCGTTGGGCACATCCTCTTTCGGCACCAAGGTCGGAATCAGCGCGGAGTATGCCGGCCCACCGAACGCCTGCCCAAATCCCGCAACGAACGCCGCCACCAGGAAGTGCCACACCCGCACCATCCCGAAGCCCACAAGCACCGTCAGAACCAGCGCGACCGTCATCTGCACGCACTGCGAGAAGATCAGCATGTGCCGCCGCTCGAATCGGTCGGCCAATACGCCCCCGATCAGCGAAAACAGAAAAATCGGGATCGCCTGCAGAATCGGCGCCAGCGCCAGCAGCGTCGCGTTGCGGCTCATCTGCCAGATCAGCCACCCCTGCGCGAACTCCTGCATCCACGTGCCGACCGCCGACAGGCACGCGCCCGTCCACATCAGCCGGAAATCGCGGTATTGGAATGCCTTGAAGACCCTGCGGACCACAGATCTTTATTGTCGCTTAAGTTGTGGATGTTCCGGGCATCGGTGTTCGGCCGCGTGCTCCGGCGCCTCAGCTCCGCTTCTTCAGCAGCGGCCGCATCCCCAAATTCACTACAATCATCGCGGCTGAAAACGCCGGCAGCAGCAGCAGCGCCGTTCCTAGACCGGACGAGTTGGCGACATTGCCGATAATCGGCGAGCTCACCACGAGGCCCAGCCACCCGCACGTGATCACGATCCCCATGGCCGTCGCCGTCATGCGCGGAAACGCATCGCCCACCATCGCCAGTGTGGTTGGGAACATCGGCGCCATCGCCATACCCGCGCAGAACACCGCCACCCACGCCGCCGACGGGCTCGTCGACTGCAGCATCCAGAACGTGGTGATGGCCATCGCCACCGCCGCGCCCAGCGTCACCTGCAGCGCCGAGATGTTGATCAGCAGCCGCGACACCACCAGCCGCCCGATCAGCAGGCCAAGCGCGAAGCCCAGCCCTAGAATGTGCCGTGCAGTCGTGGCATCGAGCTTCCGCACGTCGCTCAGGTACTTCACCAGCCAGTTCCATACGCCGACTTCGCACGCGACGTAGAGGAACAGGAACAACGCCAGCAGATAAAGCGCCGGCCGGCCCAGCACACCGCCGATCTCCGACGCTCTAAATCCTCGCTCGCCCGTCGGCTTCGGCATGGGCGTTGCGATGTTGATGACCAGCGTGATCGTTGCCAGCACCGCCGCCACGTAGCACATCTTCACCGCGTCGTCGCTGAGCAGATCGGCGGTAACCAGCGGCGTAAGCAGCCCGCCCAATCCGAAAAACAGGTTCAGCAGGTTGAGCATCGTCCCGCGCCGCGATTCGCTCACGTCCGAAACCAGCGCGTTCGCTCCCGTTACCACGATGCTCCCTCCCAGCCCAAGCACGGCCAGCAGCATCAACACGGTGTTGTAATCGTGCCCGGCCCCCGGCAGCGCCCAAAGGGAGATGCAGATCAGTACCAGGCCGCCGATCAAGGCTACCTTTTTCCCCTTCGAATCGATCAGCGGGCCCACGAAGAGCGACCCTACCACCAGTCCGATCGCCTGCCACGCGGCAATGGTCGCGATCTGCGCGTCATTGAATCCAAGCGTAGGATTCAGATTGCCCCAGGTGGCGGCGACAACGCCATAAACAAAAATTCCAAGGATAGCTGCGAGGATCAGCATGGAGTGTCGATCTTATCAGACATTGACCCGCGCCGGGCAGCCCTCGGCCGTCCGCCAGCCGCGAATTCGCCGCGCCGGTGTCAAACCGTTTGCTTTCGTATTTAATGCTACTCGGAAGCGCAGATTGCTCTTCAGAACAGTATCGTCTGATGCGTGAATCCCGGCAGCCACACCGTCGCCAGCGTGGATTTCAACTGGTACTCCGTCTTGATTTCGATGTCGGTGCCGGGACTGTTATTCGACGAAGGAGGCCAGGGTGTAGTGTTGCTCAGGCACGGCGTGCCGCCACCGGACAACTGGCATGTGACGGTACTCGCCACTGTCACATGGTCGTTCGCCATCGCGTTGAACGTGACCGTAACTGCCGAGGGATCGATGCCGATCAGATTCTGTTTCAGCACCGATGCGATGTCCTTGATCGCCACCGAGCAGGAGTTCCCCCCGGTTGAGCAGTTGGAGCCGTGAAGCGTGGTGTAACTCCCCGCGGTCTTCGCGGCATATTGAATCGTGTGATACCGCCACATCCCGATGGCGAGTTGCACCGTCCCGATCCACACCATCAGGAAAATGGTTCCCGTGAATGCGAACTCGACCATCGCATTGCCGCGCTGTCTCTTCCGTCGCATCATAACCTTACGACCGCAGCCTCATCTGCACCGTTTGCACAATCCAGAACTGCTTCGCCAACTGCCCTGGAATCGGGATCAGGCCCAGAGTGTGGTATTTGACCGTTACCGATGCCGCCGGATTTCCGTCGGCTCCGCTGTTCACCCTGGTGGCCGTTACGATGAGCGGATCCGCATTGCAACTGCTGGTCTGCGGAATATTGGAAGCGATCTTGAGTTCGTTCAGAGCGTAGGTACAGGCAGTCGTCTGATCGGTAGCTGTCGATGCACTCTGGGATGTATACATGGCGGCTGCCCGCGCCGCTGCCTGCGTCGAAACCAGCGCGTGGGAATAGTATCCCCAGTCGAGAACCCCGACGAACAGAAAGATGTACCACGGCATCATGAGAGCCATCTCCAGCGAACTGCCGCCGCGGCGCGAGCGGCGTCCGTGCTGCCGGGGTGCTCGGGTCTTTACCGCCATAAACATTCTGACCTTTTCTATGACTAATTAAGATCCAGCTGGGCGTTTCGGTCAAGTAGTCCTCGGCTTTCGTAGGTTTCATATCTAAAGTAAACACTCGCAGACCTATCATATGGGGGCTTGGACTAAGCATGCCGGGTAGCTTAGATTCAGCGATAGAAATCGGCCAATTTCAAAGGATTTTCTATATGTTTAGATATCGTTCTCCCCGGCGCAGACAGCGCGGCCAGGTAATGATCCTGGCGGCACTGTCCTTCCCTGTTACGCTCGCACTCGTGGGGTTCGTAGTCGATGTCGGTTGGGCCCATTTTCGCAAGCAGGCCGCTCAAACCGCCGCCCAATCCGCCGCGTTTGCCGGTGCGATCGCCGCGCAGAATGCCACCAATCAGACTTGCGCAAACGGCTGGACTTGCCAGGGGGCGACGGCGTGCCCCTCCAGCCTCACTACGCCGGGCGACCCCGTGCAGGCGGCGTGCCTCTATGCCATTCAGAACGGGTTCACCAATGGCTCAACGCGTCCCGCACAAACCGTCACGGTGGCGGCCAATACGACGAGCGCCAGCAGTTCCGGCGTGAGCGGCGTTTCGCCTAGCTATTGGATTGCCGTTACTGTCACGGAGAGGCTGCCGCTGACATTTCTTTCGGTGCTGGGCCAGCAGTTCGCCACCGTAAGCTACAAAGCGATTTCCGGCGTTTGGCTCCCCTCGGCCGGTGGCTGCATCTACACGCTGAATACGTCCGCGATAGATATCAGCATGAACGGCAACAATCAGATTAACAGCGGCTGCGGCGTTTACGATAATTCCAATAACGGCAGTGCCATTGATATCGTGGGCAATAACGCGCAGATTACCGCTACGGCGGTCAATGTGGTGGGCCAGGTGTCCACTCACAGTCCCAGCCAGATCTCTCCGTCGCCCAACCTGGGCGTAACCGCTGCCACCGACCCGTTCGCCAACATGCCTGCTCCGACAGCCGGCAACTGCATCAACTATACGACCCAAACGTCGCTTTCCGGCGGCACGTACTGCAACCAGATCAGCAAAAATAACGGAACCCTTACCCTAGATCCCGGGATGTATATTCTGCAGGGCGGCATCGACATCGGGGGAAACGCCAATTTGACGATGAGCGGCAACCCCGGAGATGGCAGCGGCGGCGTAACGCTCTACGTGACAGGCGGCTATATCAAATTCCACGGCAACGACACCGTCACGCTCAACGCTCCCACTTCTGGCGCGTACAGAGGAATCCTCTTGTGGCAGGACAAAAGCGATACACAAGCCGCGACCCTCGATGGCGGTTCAGCGCTGAAGCTCAACGGCTCAGTTTACCTGCCCAAAGCGGACCTCAGTTACAACGGCGGCACGAGTAGCACCAATACAACCATCGTTGTGGATACGCTCCATCTCGTCGGCAATGCCGTTATCCATGCCGCCGCGTCGACCCCGTACACCGGGACAGCATCCGGTGGAGCGTTCCTGATTCAGTAGCGGACTCGTCGCCGCCTCTTCATCATCAGCACCAGCACCGCACCCGAGATCATCACGAACGTGCGCGGTTCCGGAGTTTCGCCACTTACATACATTGTCGGAATCACGAAGTCCGGCCCGGTGCCGTAAGTAGCGGCCACGTTCCAGACATAAATGTTGCTGGACGTCAAAGTGGTCAGCACAAAGTCGGCCTTATCAAAGACGAACGGGTAAACGGTTTCCTTCGAGCCCACTCCCGCGCTCGACAGAATCGTGTAGTCGAAGGTGCCGACGGCCTGCCCTTTGAAAACGCCGCCCTGTCCCGTAGTGCCGATGCCCCATACCTGCTTGGCACTCATACCGCCTCCCAGGCCCGACGTATTGTAGGCTGACTGCCACCCGCCCGATACAGTCGGCGCGCAAAGAGGAGTAACCACCCCGGTTCCGCCGCCCGGAGCACAGATATTCGCCCCTGCTGAGCCCGTCGTAATCGTATTGCCGGTTGCGTTGATTAGGCCGTCCGGCGCCGCCGCGCTCACCAGCGCGAGCCCGCCTGGTGAAGTCCCGGCAGTCTGAGACGATGTAGTCCCCTGCCGGATATTGAAATAAAGGCCATCCAGCATATCGGGGTTGCTATTCGCCGCCTGGGGCGACGTATCCTCGATCTCGATAGTCAATTCGCAGCCGCCGGAAAGGCAATTGCCGGTAGTAGTGTCATAGTTGGTGACGCCGAAGGTCACCTGCCCACTCAACGTGGTCTTAGTAGTGGGATCCACTTGGCTCCACGTAAAAAGGATGGTATTGGCTCGCCCCGCTCGCGCGGACCCCATCAGCACGATTAGCAGGATCAGTATTTGAATTCGACGATTCCCCTCGTTAATTTTTCTCACGATTACTAGCTTTCCTAGTCAGTAATCGTACGAAACAGCGGAGTCGAATTCTAAGTACCAAGAATACTGTGGGTATACCAGTACAGACGTAGAAAGCACTGCAGGGCAGCGATATACATCTTACTGAAGATATTGAAATTATTCGTTACGTAGGCTTTCCGCAGGCTCCAGCCGCAGAATTCGCAATGACGGAATTAGGCTCGCCGCAGCGATTATGGTAGACAAAATAAGTACCGTCGATACCAGGGTAACGGGATCGGTTGCCGGGATCCCCCACAGCATCCTCTTCAACAGTCGGGCTCCTGCCAGCGATGCGATCGTCCCCAGTGCGATTCCCGCCAGACCGAGTACCAGTCCGGGTTTCATGGTTTCGAGCACAGTCTGCTGCGCTGTTGCGCCAAGTGCCAGCCGCAGCCCAATTTCGTGCTGCCGCTCGACAACACCGCGTCCGACCAGCCCGTACAATCCGATGGCGGCCAGCAGCACTGCCAGCCCCGCCAACACCGAAAACAGCGTCGCCAGGTACCATTGATCGCTGGTGTACCGCCCGCGTAACTCGTCCACCGTATGAAATTGTGCTACCGGCAGCAACGGGTCCGCAGTCCCGACCGTGTTCTGCACCCGCCCTTCGATCCCGCGCACCGTCCCCCGCGTGCGGATCACCCACTTCGGCGAAAACCACGTATGCAACAGGCCGAACATCGCATCATCAGCCTGCTCCGCCGGGAAGTAGATGGTCGGTTCGATCGAAATCGGCCCGTTTGCCGGATTCAGCCCGCTGTGCATCTCAACGTCTCCGGCGATCCCCACGATCTCGAACGCAGCGCCTTTCCGCCGAATGTGACCGCCCAGCGCGTTTCCGGCCGGGAAGTAGCGCGCCGCGAACGACTGGCTTACGATCAGCACCGGAGCCGACTGCGCCGTGTCGCTCGCCCGGAACTCCCGCCCGCGCAGAACGGGGATCCGCATCGTGGAGAGGTACTCCGGCGTGCAATACACCCACTCCGCCATATGGGCTTCTCGATCGACCCCATCCTCCGTCCGGAACGCTCTGTTCAGGGGCCGTTCGTACGGCAGCGTCAGGGCCACTGCCGCCGCTTCCACTCCCGGAATGCGCCGCATCCCATCCAGCGTCTCCCGAAACAGCCCGTTTATCGCCGCACTCGTCTCATAGCGTTTGTCCTGTAGCGAAACTTCCGCCGCGACCACGTTCCGGGTGTCGAATCCAGGGTTAAGTCCGTTGAGGTGCGCCAGCGTGCGCACCAGCAGACCCGCCGCCACAAGCAGCACGAGACTCAACGCCACCTCGCCGATCACCAGCGCTGCACTTGTCCATCGGCGCCGCCCGCCTGCCATTCCACGGCCGCCCTCCACCAGCACCGATCGTATATCGATCCGGCTGGTCGCAATCGCCGGCGCGAGCCCGAACACGATTGCGGTCGCTGCCGCGATCCCGATCATCGCCAGCATCACGCGCCAGTCGATCGCAATTGGCCGCCATAGTTCGAATTGCGCCGCGCCCATGCGCCGCAGCCCGTCGATCGCATAAGAGCCAATCGCGATTCCCACCGCGCATCCGCCCAACGCCAGCACCAGACTCTCGATCAGAAGCTGCCGCACGATGCGCGCGCGGCTCCCCCCAACCGCCATGCGCGTCGCCATCTCGCGGCTGCGCGCCCCCGACCGCGCCAACAGCAGCCCCGCAATATTCACGCACCCTATCAGCAGCACCATCAGCACCGCGCCCCAGGTCAGCAGCAGCTCGCGCCGCAGTGAGTTGTCTTCCCGCATCGGACCCGTCATGCCGCGCTGGTACGGTATGAGCCGCTCTTCGAACTGCGCTCCGCGCGGGCCTTCCGTATAGCCGGCCTCCTGAATCACGCGGCTCAGCGCCTTCAGTTGCCCCTCGGCTTCGGCCAGCGTCACTTCCGGTTTCAACCGCGCGATGGCGCCGTAATTCGACCCGCTACCCTCCCCTTCGGGCGAAGGCCGCAGCGGCGTCCAGACATCGACCGGAGCTGCCGGCCGAAAGTCCCTCGGCATGATCCCGACCACCGTGTACGGCTCGCCCCGCAGTACGATGCTCCGGCCCACGGCTGCCCGGTCGCCGCGAAAGACTCGCTGCCAAAAGCTATAGCTCAGCACTGCCAGCGCCGGTCCGCTGGGCGTATCCTCCTGGCGCGTGAACTCGCGGCCGTAAAGCGGGCGGATGCCCAGCACACGGAAGAAGCCAGCCGAAACGCGCTGGTGCTGGACATACTCCGGCCGGTTCCCCGCGGCGAAGTTGACGCCACTTTCGCCGGCATACGCCGCAGTGTCCAATCCCGGTGCGGCGTCACGCACCAACAGAAACTGGCGTCCCGTTTGGACATTGTCAGTCGCGGCTCCGCGATACGTGTATTCGCCCATCAGCACGTAGAGCCGGTCCGGATCCGGATACGGAACGGACCGGAACAGCACCGCATTCAGGACGCTATAGATCGCAGTGTTGGCGCCGATCGCCAGTCCGAGGGTCGCCAACACAATCGCGGCGAAACCCGCGTTCTTGCGCATCTGCCGCAGCGCGAACCGGATGTCGTTCCACAGGGCCATTGCCGCAGATTATGCAGATCGGGGGCCAAATGCAAACGCCTGAATTCCGCCGTTTATGAGCGCAGCCGCAAAACCACTCTGTCCGCTTGTGGGACGGTGTAACTCCGCTCCGCCCATTGACATTCGCTCCCACCAGAGCCGCGAGCGTAGGCGAGCGGAGCTGGCGAAGACGATTCTTGCGTAGAGGGATGTGAAAAAATCCGGGGACATTGCCGGCTAGCGTTTCGAAGGCCTTCCGGTTTAACGCGCGGCGGCAGTGTCCCCGCGTTTTTTCACAGGCCCGTAAGCGAGCCGAGCAGACGGGCCGTGTACCTTGTGTTCTTTGGGGAACCTGGAAGCGATGGAAACTGCGAGCCTACTGCAAAAGCGGCCTGTTTTGCTCGTTCAGGACCAGCCCGTCGAAGATAGCGAGCACCTGCTTGCGGTACGCATACATGCGTCGCAGATTCTCGCGGAAGGAAGCCTCGAAATCGTGAGCTTTCATCCACTTCTCTACCGTCGAGGGTGGAACGTCGATATCCTGCCGCAAAGCGTCCACATCGTGCCCGCGAAGGAACAAGCCATAGAAAAAAGCGGCTTCCCGTTGGGGTGCCAAGGGGTCGAATTCATCTCTCGCCGTCATAAACGTCTCAGCGAAAATGTCAGTATACCGATGCCTCCGCCTCCCGGGCAAGTGCGATTTGTATAGCCTGCCCGCGCTACTATCGCAGCATGCCCACTTTGATCGACGCACCAACCCGCGTCACCGCTGCCGGAAATAAGCCCAAGCTCATCGACGAATATATCGGGCGCGTCAACTCCGCCCACGGCGATCTCAGTATCGCCCACATGCGGAGTCCGTCCGGCTGGCGGGAACCCGGCCAGACACCCGAATTCGATGAGTTTACGCTGGTGCTGCGCGGCTTGCTGCGCGTCGAGCACCGCGGCGGCTCGCTCGACGTGCGTCCCGGCCAAGCCGTCGTCGCACACCGCGGCGAATGGGTCCGCTACAGCACTCCGGACCTCGACGGCGCCGAATACATCGCCGTCTGCTTGCCGGCGTTTTCAATGGATACGGTGCACAGAGACGAGTGAGACGGCGAGATTCCTAGCCCTCTTTGTACATGTACTTGATGGCGGGCTTGTACAGCAGGATGTTCGGCTCCCCTTCGCGA
>Ga0126381_100005067_pt1 | contig 14425 bp, 19 predicted proteins | sample PanSoiMetPlot_28_FD_96465 | JGI IMG/M metagenome (GOLD analysis project Ga0126381, IMG submission 96465) | Tropical forest soil microbial communities from Panama - MetaG Plot_28 | ecosystem: Environmental > Terrestrial > Soil > Tropical forest > Bulk soil | place: Panama | collected 2016-02-17
CGGTTCCGGCCGGGAGGGGCGGGGCGGCGGGATTATCGCATCGCTCATGACGTTCCTTCCGGGGTCTGGGTCGGGTTTTCGACCGCCTCGCGATTACGCTAGGTAACGGCCAGGTCGTGGCGATATACGGCTAAGCGGCGTTCCTCGGGTGCATCTAGGTACACCCGAGGTTCGGGTCTCAGCGTCACTGCGGGCCGGGCGGACGCCCGGCACACTGAACAGGACGAGACCAGACAGGAGACGTGGGCTTGAAGGCGGAACGGTGACCGGCCCAGCGGTGCGGGGTCCACGGCGCGGTTGGTGGTCGTGGATCCCCGCTGGCGCCGTCGCCGCCGCCCGCGAGACCGGATTCTGCGGCCTGATGCTGGCCGGGCTTGGTCTGCTGTTGGCGCTACTGCTGCCGCTGCTGGCGGCCGGTCTCGGGATCGGGCTGCTGCTGACCAGCCCCGGCCACGAGAACCCGGCGGAGGCCGTGACGGTCCGGGTGGCACCGTTCGCCGTGGTGGCCGTCAGCTTGCTGCTGATCCCGACTGTGCTGGTGGCCGTCCGCGCACTGGCGGTCCTGACCCGCCGGCTGTGCGGCGACTGGTGCCAGGTGCGGATCGCCGACCCGTACCGGCCGCCACCACCCGACGAGCGGCTTGGCTTCCGGGGCCGCCTGAGGTGGTTGCTGGGCGACCCGGCAGGGCGGCGGGACCTGCTGTGGTTTGGCGTGAACGCGTGCGGCGGCTGGGTGCTGGCCGCCGCCCCGATCGGGCTGATGATCTACGGCTTGCTGTGCGTACTGGGTGGCAACCGCGGGCATCCGGTGGTGGCCCCGCCGCCGGCCTTTCCAGGGAGCGAGCCGGCGGTGCTGATCGCGCTGGGGGTGGCGCTCATCGCGCTCAGCCTGTGGGCTGCCCCGCGGCTGCTGCGCGGCTACGGGATCCTGGCCCGGTCGATGCTCGGGCCTACCGGACGGGCCGAACTGGCACTGCGGGTAGCCCACCTGGCAAGAACCCGGGCCGACACTCTGGACACCGGCGCGGCCGAGATGCGCCGGATCGAGCGGGATCTGCACGACGGGGCACAGGCCCGGCTCGTGGCGATGGGGATGACCCTAGACGCCGCCGATCAGCTGCTCGATGACAACCCGCAGGCGGCGCGGGCCCTGCTTGCCGAGGCCAGGGAGTCGTCGGCGAAGGCGCTGGCCGAGCTCCGGGACCTAGTGCGCGGCATCCACCCGCCGGTGCTGGCCGACCGCGGCCTCGCCGAGGCGGTCCGTGCGCTGGCCATGAACCTGCCGGTGCGGGTGCATGTCACCAGCGAGCTGACAGGCCGCCCGCCTGCGCCGGTAGAGTCCGCCGCCTACTTCGCGGTCAGCGAGCTGCTGGCGAATGTGTCCAAGCATGCGCACGCCAGCCAGGCCTGGGTGGATCTGCGGCACCAGGACGGGATGCTGCGGATCGGGGTCAGCGACGACGGGGCCGGGGGCGCCGACCCGGCCCGGGGCAGCGGGCTGGCCGGTATCGAACGCCGCCTGGCCGCGTTCGATGGTGTGCTAGCGCTGTCGAGCCCGCCAGGCGGGCCTACCGTGGTGAACGTGGAGATTCCGTGCGCGTTGTCATCGCCGAAGACCTCTTCCTGCTAAGAGACGGCCTGACCCGGCTGCTGCAGGCACACGGCCTGCAGGTCGTTGCGGCCGTGGATGACGGCCCCGGCCTGCTGGCCGCGGTGACCGAACACCAGCCGGACGTGGCCATCGTGGACGTACGGCTGCCGCCGACCTTTACCGACGAGGGCCTCAAGGCGGCGCTGGCCGCCCGGGCGCAGCAGCCCGGCCTGCCCGTGCTGGTGCTCTCCCAGTACGTTGAGCAGCTCTACGCCCGCGAGCTGCTGGCTGGCGGCACCGGCGGCATCGGTTATCTGCTCAAGGACCGGGTACTGAACGGCGCCCAGTTCACCGACGCGGTGCGCCGGGTCGCTGGCGGAGGCACCGCCATGGACCCGGAGGTAATCGCCCAGCTGCTGGACCGCAACTCCGCCGACGGTGCCCTGGCCACACTCAGCCCGCGCGAACGAGAGGTGCTCGGCCAGATGGCCGAAGGCCGCTCAAACGCCGCTATCGCCCAGCGGCTGGTGATTACCGAGCGGGCGGTGGCCAAGCACACCGCCTCCATCTTCCTCAAGCTGAACCTGCAGCCCTCCGACGACGACAACCGGCGCGTGCTCGCCGTCCTTGCTTACCTCGGCCGCTGACCGCCGGGGGGCCGGGCCGATGTAGCCGATCTCGATCGCGCTGTCGGCCTCCCGCCAGACCACCAGCCAGTGGCTGCCGCCGGGCGCATCCACCGGCAGGCCCCACACCTGAGCCGCCTGCGGCAGCCGCTCCTCGATGACCCGGTGGCGGCGCGAGCGCGGGTCGGCGCGCACCACCGCCGGATCGTCGGCCAGGCGCTCCAGCGCCTGCTTGATCTCGTCGCTGAGCGGGCCGTCGGGCAGCCCCTGGTACGCCTGCCAGGCGGCAGGGGCAAAATCAAGCAACCGGGGCGTCACAGCTTGTCCAGCTTGACCCTGATCATCTGGGCTTGATGCGAGAAGTTCCCGGCGATCTGATCCACCAGCCCCGACCGCCACAATTCAGCATCCGGCGCGGACATCGGCCGCAGCACGATGGAGCCATCAGGCTGCGGGGTGACGCGGAACTCACCGCACGGCCCCGCCAGCCCCTTCAGGAGTTCTACCCCGCGCTCGTCTAGCTGGATCAGCAGATCCCGGCCGTGCTCACCCATGCCTTCCACCCGCGCGCCTTGGCCCCGGCTAGCTTCGGGCCAGAGCCGATCCGAACAGGCCGATCAAATAATCTCTCCTGCGTGCCCGCCCCGGCGGCCCGGCCGGACGCCACGGCAGGTAGCGCCACCCTAGCTGCCCTACCGGGCCAAGGCGAGGAATTCCGTGCCCCGGACCGCTGCCCACTCCCGGCCTGCGGCGGTGATGCCCTCTGTCAGCCACACACCCGTGGGCAGCCCCGTCAAGGCAAGGCAATAGGGATATAGTCCGGCGGCAGGATGCTGGTTTGATGGTGAGGGGACCGGGGCAGGGATGCCTGGACCGCCTGCGGGTGCTGCCGGGGGAGACGCGGGGGCTGTCAAGCCGGGTTGTGGAGGCGCGGGTGCCTATCGGTGAATTCCTGGCCGCGGCCCGTCAACGGGCCGGCCTCAGCGTTGCCCAGGTCAGTGAGCGGACCAGCATCCGGGAAACAATCATCACCAGCATCGAGAGCGGCGACTACTCCGCCTGCGGCGGCGATTTTTACGCTCGGGGTCACATCCGCGCCATTGCCAGGGTGGTGGGGGCCGATGCCGAGCCGCTCATCCGGGAGTATGACGCGCTGCACCGGGCTCCGGGCGTGGTGTCGGTGGTGAGCCTGGAGGAGTTGCTTTCCACCCCGGCCCCGGTTCCGCGGCACCGTCGGCCCGGCCTGCCTGCGGTCGAGGGCCTTATGGCGGCTGCGTGGGCGTCCGCGCGGCGCCGGGTAAACCTGGCCACGCTCCGTGACCTGGCGACGCAGGCTCACCGGTCGCTGGGGAGCCGGGTGAACTGGAAGCCGGTGCTGCTGCTGGCGCTGATGTTGGTGGCCGGTTTCGGACTGTATCGCCTGCTCTCAGGCGTGCCGCGGCGGGCGGTTGCCCCGCCGCCTGCGGCCCAGGCCGCGCGGGCTTACCAGCAGCCCAGGCCGGACTGGGTATCTCAGGCCAGGCATGCAGCCGTCGGTGCCGTCCGGTCCCGGCCAGGCGCTCACCCTCGGGCCACGTTGCGGCGCCCGGTGCTGGCGGCGGCAATCCCGGTCCGCTCCCGCGATGCCCGCCGATCACCGCGCGGGCCGCGTGCACACCGGCCGGGAACGCAGCGCCCGCTTCGGCGAGCTGGGCCCCGGCGCGAGCACCCTCGAGGGCGCGGGCATCCCCCCCCAGCGCGGGCATCCTCGAGGGCGCGGGCATCCTCACCACCGCGGGCGCCCTCGAGGGCGCGGCCACCCTCACCACCGCGGGCATCACGGCGGGCACGGAGCCGCTCATAGGCACTGGCCGCGGCGGCATCCTCATCGGGACCCGGATCACCCCTCCTCGCCGGTCGGGGCTAGCGGCTGGTGACACGCTCGAGACCACGTACCGCTCGCCTTCCCGGTACTGAGCCTGACGGCAGCGCGCCCGGGCCACCAGGGCCGAGTGTCCCGGTATGAGGTTCCGAACAGCGCATTTAGGCGGGCCCAGCTGCCAATCAGCGGCCAAACCGGTAGGACCATGACAGATGTCACCTGTAGCTGGTGGCATCCGGCAGTGGTGCCGGTCACGCTTGGTCTACGACAGTAGAGATACGCGAAATCCGCTCACGACGACACGAGACAGAAAGGCGGGAGCCCGGTGAACACCGTGAAGGGGAATCATCTTCCTGCTGAAATGAGGGCTTCTGATTCCGACCGTGATGCGGTCGTGTCGGATCTGAGCGAGCACTTCCAGGCGGGCAGGCTGACGGCCGAGGAATTCGACCAGCGAACGGAGCGGGCCCTGTCCGCGCGGACCTGGGGTGAGCTCACAGATCTGCTGGCCGATCTTCCCGGCACCAGGCCCGCACCTCGGGCTCCGGCCGCCATGTCCTCGGGGACTCAGCCGTCGCCGTCGCGCGGGCGCTTCACGCCGCCTGTGATCGCCGCGCTGGCAGGCATCGGGATTACGGTTGCCGTGCTGGTCAATGTGACCCATGGCAGGTTGGGTTTCCTCTGGCTGCTTTTCTCCGTGCTGTTCATAGTGCGGCGCTTGTGCTCCCCCCGCGCACCCAGGCGCTGTGGGCAGAAGAATCGAATTGCCCGTAGTGCTGCTGGCTACTCAGGGCAGCAGGACGATCTTGCCGCGGATGTGACCGGAGGCGAGCTGAGCATACGCTTCGCGGACCTGCGTTAGCGGGTAGGCTCCGGCGATCGGCACCTCTAGCTCGCCGGCCGCGATCAAGCCCGCGAGCTCGGCCAGCACGGCGGCGCTGGCCCCGACAGCGTTCCCTTCGGCCTTGACGCCGTACTTCTCGACCGCGTCGAACCGGACGATGGTGTCCACCCGGTCTGGCAGGATCCCAAGCTCACCGAGCGCCAGTTCGACGTAGTCCCCACCGTGGGTGTCGATGAACGCGTTAGCCTTTGGCGCGACCGAGCGGATCCGGTCGGCCACGCCGTCGCCGTAGGTCACCGGGACGACGCCTTTCCCGGACAGCCAGCCGTGATTCTGCCGCTGGCCAGGCCTATGACGGTTGCCCCGGCGCGCCTGGCAAGCTGAACCGTGATCGACCCGACCCCGCCGGCTGCTCCTGACACGACCAGCGTGTCGCCCGCGCTCAGCGCCACCGCCCGGACCGCCGCGCACGCGGTGAACCCGACGACGGGCAGCGCGCCTGCTACCTGCCACGGCACGGCGGCTGGCTTGGGCGTCAGGTTCGCCGCCCCCACCACGGCGAACTCCGCATGGCTGGACCGCGTGTCGACCCAGCCGATCACTTCGTCGCCGACGGCGACTCCGGTCACGTCCGGACCGGCTTGCTCGACGATCCCGGCTAGGTCGGTGCCCTCACCGGAGGGGAACGTGGTGGGCCAACGGGAGGCCATCATGCCCTCGCGGATCTTCGCCTCGCCGGGGTTGATCCCGGCTGCTTTCACCCGGACCAAGACCTGCGCCGGTCCCGGCAGCGGCTGCGGCACGTCCTCCACATTCAGGACGCCGACGGGGCCGTATCCATGGAACCGTACCGGTTCATCCCCGGTGCCTCCTTCGACTGCGTAGCCGACCAACGCAACCCGCTGACCACCGCTCGTTATGCCCGCCCGTGCGCGGCCTCAGCCTGACGCGCCGAGCTTCCAGGAGGCTGCGCGGGCCTGCCCGGGCCCGGCGCATGACCGGTAGCATAGAGGCATGCTCATATGGCTGCTCTGGCTGGCGATCGGCGGGCTGATCATCGGCGGGCTGGGTCGTCTCCTCGTACCCGGGCCGAACCCGATCGGCCTGATCCGGACTGCGTTGGCGGGCCTGGCCGGGTCGTTCCTGGGTGGGCTGGTCGCCCGGTATGCCATCGGGCTGCACAACCGCTACTCACTGCTGGTGGGATTCGCGCTGGCCGTGATTTTCGCCGCGATCATCGTCGCGGTGATCGCCCGCCGCCCGAGGCGGCTATAGCGGACGCGAACTCATTCGCATCCAGGCCGTACCGACCGTCCCGAACGGCGGTTCGCGCGTGTGATCCGTCGCTCGCGGCTCGTCACGGGCTGCACCACATCCCTCGGCCCGGCGGGGTGGCCTATAGATGATCGTTCGAGCGCGGCTGGCCTGATTTCGGCTGGAACTTATCAGGATTCGTACTGGGGCTCGTAGGTCAGCTTCGCGATCTGGGAGAATCCTTTTACCGCGGCAAGTTTCATGTCCACATCCTGGCCGGGACGGAAGAGCAGCTTTCCCGACCCGGCCGCCAGCGGATGGATCGAGATGTCGAGCACGTCGAGTAAGTGCTGGCGGAGCAGTGTCTCGGCCAGCTGGCCGTGGCCGTAAACCAGTAGATCCCCGCCGTCTTGCTCCTTGAGCTTCTTCACCTCGGTCCCGACGTCCCCCCGGACGATCACCGAGTTGTTCCAGTCGGCCCTCTCCAGGGTCGAAGAAAAGACGTACTTCTTCATCCCGTTAAGCCGTTCGGCCCACGGGTGCGCCCTCCCGGGCCAGGCTTCCGCGAAGATCTCATAAGTCGTCCGGCCCATGAGCATGGCATCGCACGCCATCAGTTGGCCCAGACCGTCGCGCAGATGAGCCTCGTCTCGGTAGCCCAGGAACTTTTGCAGGGCGGGACCCGCGAATACTCCGTCTACCGAGACGAGGGTGTACTCGATGATCTTTCGCATCAATTCATCCTTTCGTTAGGCCGGCGCAGGCGCGCAGGCACGACCTGCATCGAAATAGACACCGGCCGAAGGAGATTCCGGGCGGCCGGGCGTCGCCTAGGTGCCCCCGGCTGATCCGGGCCGCCGATTCCGGGCGAGCCGAGACCGGCGCCACCGCGCCGCCGGATCCCAGGACGATTGGCCGGAACGACCTCGGGGGGGCGAGATTGGCGGCTGCCCCGCGTCATCTGTGCAGGATCTTCCGGGCGTAACGTCAGGAGCAGAAGAACCCGCACGCAGTCTCCGAGAACAGGAGGGAGTCATGGCCATCCTCGACAGGGCAAAGTCGGCTACTGATCGGGCCCGCGGCCAGGCCAAGCACGGCGCGGCGGTGGGCCAGGCGCGGCTGGTGGAGGTGCAGGCCCGTCGCCAGCACAGCAAGCTGGTGCGGCAACTGGGCGAGGCGTGCTACGCCGAGCACTCGGGGCAGGGCACGCACGAGGAGGTGAACAGCGCATTCGCTGCCCTGGACGCTCACGTGCAGGCGCATCCCCCGACGCAGGCGCGCGACATCATGCACCCGGGAGCCGAATGTATCGGCGAGGGCGACAGCATCGCGGTGGCCGCGCAAAAGATGCGTGATCTCGGTGTCGGGTCCCTACCGATCTGCGGCGCCGACGACCGGCTGCACGGCATCCTCACCGACCGCGACATCGTGATGAAATGTGTGGCCGAAAGCCGCGACCCGGCTGAGGTCCGGGCGGGTGAGCTGGCTCAGGAAGCGCTCGTCTGGGTTGACGCCAGCGCGTCAGTGGGCGAGGCGCTGCACAAGATGGAGACCTCCCAGGTCAAGCGGCTGCCGGTGATCCAGGATCACCGCCTGGTCGGCATGATCACCGAGCACGATTTGGCCCGCGCCCTCAAGCCGCGCCTGCTCGCCGAGTTCGTCGAGAAGGTTTACAACGGCGCCTGACCCAGTCGCATCCGCAGGCACCAGGAGCCGACCGGCGGATCAGGACCGGTCGCACCTACCAGGCCGCCGCGGCATGACGGCCGGACGGTGACGGCAGAATCAGCGGGTCGAGCCCGGACGCCCGGACACCCGGACGCACGGCCCATCGGGCACGCCTCGATGCTCGTAATGATCATCGTTGGCTCAAACCCCCGGTTCTGCCCGTCGCCCGGGGAATGGCTCACCTGGTCCGCGGGTCGTCTTCCGGGTCGAGGTATTCGAGGCCAAGCGGCCCGATCGCCTTCACCTGCGTGACGTACTCGCCGGATTTCGCCCAGTGGAAATGAGGGGTATCGCCGGGCAGGACGATGACGGCACCTGGCGGGTACGCCTCTAGGTTTCCGCCGTCGGACTGTTCGCCCCGGCCGATGTAGAAAACGCCGGATATGACAGTGTAGACGCGGTCCTCCGGGTGCCGGTGCGGCATCAGCTTCACGCCGGAGGGCACCTTGACCCTGATCACGTAGGGCCCGGGCTCCGTGGACCGACCGACCACGACGGCGAGGCGGGCCGAGGGCGGGAACGCCGGGAACGGCTCCCAGTCGATGTCATCGGGCAGGACCGACCTGAAGTCGGCCTGGCCCGGTTGGTGGGTGCGCATCGTCGGTGAACCTCCCGATTCGCTGACGGACTGGCCTGACGTCGCTTGGAACCACCGTCTCACTCCGGCGCGGCCCGCGCCCGTGGGATCCCTGGTCCCTGCTCGGGGATATGCCCGTCATCGCTGGCCCCGTCCGCGCCGGGCCGGACTGCCCGCCGGGCTGGCTCACGTCGCACCGGCCGGGCTGGCAGGCCATGCGGGCGATGAGTTCCAGGCCGGACAACGTCTGCATAGGACGACACCGGGAATACACCAGAAGGAGTTCTGATGCGGCAAGTGGTCCTGCAAATGGGCGTCACGTTGGACGGGTACGTCGCCGGGCCGGGCGGCGAAGGTGACTGGGGGCTTCCGGACGAGCATCCGGACGTACGCGCGTGGAAGCTCGCATCCCTGAGCCAGGTGGGAACCCACATCATGGGACGTGTCACCTATGAGCAGATGGCCGCGCACTGGCCGACCGCGACCGGCGAGTACGCGACGGTCATGAACAACATTCCCAAGGTCGTCTTCTCCAAGTCGTTGCCAGCCGCCGAATGGGCCGGTTCCCGGATTGCCCGCGGCGACCTCGCCGAGGAGATTGCCGCCCTCAAGACCGAATCCGGCGGCGAGATCATGGCCCACGGCGGCGCCGCGTTCGTCCAGGCCCTGTCCAGGCTCGGCCTGATCGACGAGTATCGCCTGGTCATCCTCCCGGTCGCCCTGGGAAACGGGCTGCCGCTGTTCAAGGACCTGGCCAAGCCGCTACGAGTGGATCTCGCCGAGGCCAGGAGCTTTCCCGACGGGACGGTCATCCACGTCTACCGGCCGATGCGAACAGCGGGGTAGCACCCGTTTCCGGAACGCTCGTGCCTGGCGATGCATGCTGCCGGGAACCGAGGACCTCGGTGATCGTCTTGTCCCGGTGCTCAGCGGTTTCTTCTTCCGGGTTCCAGTCATCCACCCATGCTGTGGCCATGACGGCGCAGACGTCCCAGACCGTGACGGCGTCGATGGTCGCGCCGAGGCGGACGGTACTCGCTCGGCGGCAGTTGTCCCTTCGATGGTTCCGGCATTACCGCGGCGGTCGATCGCCTGGAGCGCAAGGCACTGGTGCGGCGCGAGCCGAACCCCGGCGATCGCCGCGGCACCCTCGTGTATCTCACCCCGGACGGAACCTCTTTGATCGAAGCGGCGATGAAGCGGCACGCCGATGTCGAACGGGACCTGGTCGCCGGGCTCAACAAGCGCGAGCGTGTTCAGCTCGCCGACCTGCTGCGCAGACTGCTGCTCGGCGTCGAGACGTGATGGTTGAGTGTCGGCCTCCGTGACGCCATCTGCTGTCGGCCGCGAGTCGGCCAGCCGGAAGGCGAGCTGTGTCTCCCACTTGCTCATGTCCGCTCCTCCTGCAGGTCGGTGAGGTAGATCTCCAGCCGGCAGCCCCACTGCTCACCCTCAGGCGACGGTGACGCATCAGGCGAAAACCTCCTGAGTCAGCGGGGCACGACCGTGCCAAGCGCCTGCGGTGAAGACAAAGCCGAGCCCATGCGCCATTGTGGCGGCATGCACGCGCTCATGCCGGCCAGCGGAAAGGAAGATCGGGCATGGCCAGTACGCACCCTGGCGTCGTCATTGTTACCGGTGCCAGCAGCGGCTTCGGGGCCGCGATCGCGCGCCGCTTCGTCACCGCGGGCGCCCGGGTGGTGGCCACCGCTCGGCGCCTGGACCGGCTCAAGGACCTAGCCACCGAACTCGGCCCGCACCTGCTGCCGGTCACGCTGGACGTGCGGGAACGGGCCGCGGTGGTCGATGTCATCGGCAGCCTTCCGGCGGAGTTCGCGGAGATTGACGTGCTGGTAAACAACGCCGGCGCCGCACTCGGCCTCAGCCCGGCCCAGGACGCCGACCTGGACGACTGGGAGCAGATGATCGACACCAACTGCAAGGGCCTGGCCTACTGCACGCGGGTGATCCTGCCCGGCATGGTGGCCCGCCGCCGCGGTCACGTGGTCAACCTCGGCTCGGTCGCCGGCACCTACCCGTACCCGGGCGGAAACGCCTACGGCGGGACCAAGGCGTTCGTGCACCAGTTCAGCCTCAACCTGCGCAGCGACCTGCATGGCACCGGCGTGCGCGTCACCTGCATCGAGCCTGGGATGGCCGACACGGAGTTCTCCCTCGTCCGGTTCAGCGGCGACCAGGCTAAGGCGGACGCCGTCTACGCGGGCATGCAGCCGCTTACGGCGGACGACATTGCCGAGTCGGTGTACTGGGCGGTGATGCTGCCGCCGCACGTCAACGTCAACACGATCGAACTGATGCCCGTCGCCCAGAGCTTCGGCCCGTTCCAGGTGGCCCGCGACGGCCAAGGTCATTGACCGCGAGCCGGGGCAGGCGGGGGAGTGGCGACGCATAGGTTGAAGTGTGGACTATCGCACCTTGGGTGCCAGCGGCTGCGCGCTGTCGAGCCTCTGCCTGGGGACCATGACGTTCGGTTCGGAGACCGACGAGCCGGGCGCTCACCGGCAGCTTGATCGTTTCGTGGAGGCCGGCGGGACGTTCATCGATACGGCCGACGTGTACAGCAATGGCGTCTCGGGGCAGATCATCGGGCGCTGGCTCGCCGACCGGCGCGGCACGCCGCGCACCTGGCAGATCATCGACGCCGCGCCGAAGGTGGCCAGCGAACGCGGGGTTTCCATGGCCGAGGTCGCCCTGGCCTGGGTGGCCGGCCGGCCCGCGGTGACCTCGACCATTCTCGGTGCGCGCACGGAAGGGCAGCTCGACACCAGTCTCCGCGCGGCGGGCCTGCGGCTCACCGCCGAGGAAGTCAGCGTGCTGGACACCGCGAGCGATCCGGGACCGCCCGACTATCCCCATGGCGAGCTGGGACTGGAGCAGCGCGGCCGCCGCCTCTCGGCGGGAACGCCCTGATCGAGGCCGTACTCTCCCTACCGCGATGCGGGGTGATCCCGTTAGGCTCAGCATGCGGCGTGACAGCGTCAAGCGTGATGGCGCAAACGAACACGCCGCGCGAACGGCGGGGCGGGAGCCCAGCGGCGGTCACAGGTACGGGGGAGAAGCGTAATTCCAGAAGGCGGGCATTGACGCCGCAGTATGCCGTGCGGCGGGGCCTCATATACGGACGGGCTGACTGCCTGACCGGGGCGACGAGACAACAGCGGGGTGAGTCATGGCGGATTCCGGGCTATTCATCGGTTTTGGGTTTCCCGCGCGGGGCCGTGAGCGACAATCGATCAAGGTATTCAACGAAGTTTTCGAATATTACTCCCGGCTTCAGCAGGAGGGCGAGATCGAGAGCTTCGAGCCGGTCCTTCTGGAGGCGCACGGCGGGGAGCTTGGCGGGTTTTTCCTGCTCCGCGGCGAGCGGGACAAGCTCGCGCGCATTCGCAGCAGCGAGGAGTTCGAACGCTATACCGTGCGGGGCGAGCTCATCGTCGACAACATCGGCGTCGTGGGCGCGGCCCTCGGCGATCGGCTCATATCCCAGATGGCAGTGTTCGCCGAGCAGGTCGAAGAACTGACCTAGTGTCCTGAGCCACTGATTCACTCCGCGGGCCTGGCCGGGATTAGGGACCGACAGGCCTGGGCAGTGGCACGTACGGGCGGCCTCTGCCGACTCGGAGGGATGACGTGGAGATCAAGGTCGTACTGTCCCTGCCCCGCGATGCGGCCAGCGTGCCGGTCAGCAGGCAGGTGCTCAACAACTGCCTGGAAACCCTCGGCGTGATATCCGACACCCGGGCCGACATCGCCCTGGCGCTCACCGAGGCCTGCGCCAACGTCATACTGCACGCCGGACGCGGCGACGAGTATGAGGTGCACGCCAGCACCCGCGACGGGCGGTGCATCATCGACGTGGTGAACACGGGGGACCGGCCGGAGCCAGCGGCCACGGTCGCGGGCGCCGGACCGGCAAGGAATGCCGCGCCAGCCGCGGATGTCGCGTCGCCCGCGCCCTCCGCCGAGCATGGCCGCGGTCTGAAGATCATCGATGCGGTGGCCGACAATCTCCAGCTGACCGGCAATGCCCGTAACGGCACCACGATCACCCACTTCGAAAAGGCCCTGGACTACCTGCCGGGGGCGGCGGGCAGGCTGCTGACCAGCGTGGAACACCGCTGACCCTCCCCTTGTGGTCTCCGCAGCACGCCGGTGCCCTTAGCGTGGAAGCGGAGAAACTTCGCGGCCGGTGATCGACGGCCCTGACCTGTAACGGGGAGAGCGATGTGGCGCGTGGCCCCTGCGCTCGCGCTGGCTGTTGCGGTCGCCGCCGGGGCCGGCGGCTGTTCGGGGCCGGGGCACTCAGGCCCGGCGGGTGACCGGCACGCCAGCGCCCCGGCCGTCTACTACCTGGCGCTGGGCGACTCGCTGTCGCAGGGCGTACAGCCCGGTGCTTCGGGCCCCAGCGTCCGGACCCGCTACGGGTACGCTGACCAGCTCTATACGGCGCTGCGCAGCCGCCAGCCGGGCCTGCGCCTGGTCAAGCTCGGCTGTCCCGGTGAGACCACGGTCACCATGATCCATGGTGGCATCTGCTCCTATGCGGGTGGCTCCCAGCTGGCGGCGGCGGTCCGCTTTCTCCGCGCCCACCGAGGCCGGGTCTCGCTGGTCACCCTCGATATCGGGGCCAACGACCCCAACTCGTGCATCACCGAACCCTCCGTCGGCAAGCTCGCCGCCTGCGCGGGCTCGTCCGTACCGCGGGCCGCTGGCAACCTCGGGACAATCGTGCACCGGCTGCGGCAGGCTGCCCCGCACGCCCGCATCATCGCGATGAACTACTATCTGCCCGCGCTGGCCGCGTGGCGCAACGGCGTGGGCGGCCAGCTGCTGGCCCGAGGCAGCGAGGTGGTGGCCACCGGCTACAACGCCCTGCTGACCCGGGTCTACAGGACGTTTGGCATCCGCGTGGCCGACGTATTCGGCGCCTTCCATACCTCTGACTTCAGCCCGCAGGTCACCGTGCCCGGGCTGGGCCCGCTGCCGCGGAACGTCGCCGCGATCTGCCGATGGACCTGGGAATGCGCGCCTTCTCCGCGTGGGCCGAACGAGCACCCCAACCAGGCCGGCTACCAGGTCATCGCCCGCGCCTTCCTGGCCGCCGGCGCTGGTCAGGGAGCCCGCGCCTGAGCCCGGCCGCCGACGTCCCCTCGTCGCGGCGCTGGTCCGGGCTGCCTGACCATGGCGCCGGTCAGGCCAGCTTGCGGTGCTTGGGCCGGCGCGGCCGGGGTGCCGTCTCGGCGCCCGGATCGCACGCGCTGACGACCCCTGCCTTCAGGCGCCCCAGGACCATGGCCCAGGCCGCCTCCATGAACCTGGCCTGGGTAGCCGTTTCTACCAGCTGGTGGACCTCGACGTGCGTGCCTGTAGCGCGCGGCTGGATGCGGAGGTAGCCGGTCATCTCGCCACCGGGGACCGGGACGTTGCCGTCCTCGAAGTCCCAGCGCATCACGATGAGCTCGGGCGGGTGGACGAGCTCGTACTTGCCGCGCACCTGCGTCCCCCACTCCATGGTGCAGGCGAAGCGGCCGTCGGAGATCGTAACCGGCACGCCGAGCCATTGGGAGTAGAGGACGGGATCGGTGAACGCGGCGTAGGTCGTCGCCTGGTCGGTATCGACCTCGGTGCTGGCTACCACGACAGGCCTGGTGCAGGCGTCGGACAACGCCCGTTCGGGCACATCGCTGGCGTTGCCCCACTTATCCGGGTCGCCGAGCGCGGCGTGCAGGCCGCGGAGAGCTTCCTGGCGGGCTCGGTAGCGGCGCGAGTTGCCGACCACGGTCGCGGTGGCCAGCCCGGCCTCGCGTAGGACGGCCAGGTGCTGGGAAATGGTCGGCTTGGTCACGGCGAAGGCAGCCGCGATCTCCCCGGCGGGTACCTCCCGGTCCCAGATGAGGGCCAGGATCTCGCGCCGGATCGGTGA
>Ga0126381_100005068_pt1 | contig 14425 bp, 9 predicted proteins | sample PanSoiMetPlot_28_FD_96465 | JGI IMG/M metagenome (GOLD analysis project Ga0126381, IMG submission 96465) | Tropical forest soil microbial communities from Panama - MetaG Plot_28 | ecosystem: Environmental > Terrestrial > Soil > Tropical forest > Bulk soil | place: Panama | collected 2016-02-17
GACCGTGGCCGCCGTGCCGCAAGCGCGCTGGCTCGCCCGGCAGAACCGCGGATTCCTGGAACGCGCCGTCCGGTTCTGCGCCAGCGCCGGGATCACCCAGTTCCTCGACATCGGCTCCGGCCTGCCCACCATGCACAACGTCCACCAGGTAGCCGAGCAGGTCATCACCGATCCGCATGTGGTCTACGCGGACCACGACCCGGTAGTGGTCAGTCATGCGCAGGCGTTGCTGACCACCCCGCGGACCGTGGCCGTCCACGGGGAACTGACCCGGCCTGAGGAGATTCTCGCCGACCCACAGGTCCGCCGCTTGATCGATTTCGGCCGGCCCGTGGCCATCTTGCTCGTCGCCATCTTGCACTTCCTGCCGGCCGAGGCCGACTGTGCCGGAGCGGTCGCGAAACTGCGGGACGCCATGGCACCCGGCAGCTACCTGGTGATTTCCTGCGTCGAATTCTCCCGTGCCCACGCCGTCGGCAAAGAATTCCTGTCCGACGCGGTGCGCGAGCTCGCCGACGCGCGGAAGGGAATGCCACGCGGTGCCGCGCTGACACGGGAGCAGATCGCCGCCTTCTTCGGTGACCTGACGCTGGTGGAACCCGGCCTGGTCGAAGTCTGGCACTGGCGGCCGGACAGCGACAAGATGACGGTGATGGCCAGCGACGTCATGACGCCCCTCGGCGGGGTAGCCAGGAGAGACTGACGCATCACGGGTAACGATAACGCCACTTGCCCAATCTCTCCCTCAATGATCATGGGGCGACTATATGGTCAGCTACCTATGGCCAGCATTGGCGCCGAGCCGACGCAGGAGTCCTTCTCCAGCTGAAGTGGACCGGGCTGCCGGACCGGCTCAGCTCGCTCGGTACGGGCGTGAGGCTGGCCAAGGGCGGGCACAGCGTTGAGCTGGTGGGCATCGCACACGGCCAGTGGTACCGGCTGATCACGTCGGCGTTCGTGCACGAACCGCCCAACCAGCTGCCTTTTGGCATAACGCACATCGCCTTTAACATGTGGTGGCTATGGGTGCTCGGCCGCGAACTGGAAGAAATACTGGGCCGGGTCCGGTTCACCGCGCTTTACCTGCTGTCCGCGCTCGCGGCCTCGGTCCTGCAGTACCTGCTCGCGCCGACGACGGGAGCGATCGGCGCGTCCGGGGCGATCTACGGGCTCGCGGCCGCTTACTTCGTCGTCAGCCGACGGCTCCGGCGCAACATGGCCTGGGCCAGCCGGACCATCGGCGTGTTCATCTTCTGGATGGTGCTCGTGTCCGGATTCACCTCCTGGCAGGGGCACCTCGGCGGTCTGCTCGCGGGCGGCGCCCTGATGACGGCCTATGCGTACGCGCCGTCCAGATACCGCGCGGTCACCGCCTGGTGCGCCACCGGCGGGCTGCTCGTCCTGCTGATCGTCCTGACCGTCCTGCAGACAAACGCGCAGCCAGCCCTGACCTAGCGGTCCGCCTGGTTCCCGCGGGGGTCAGGCGCGGACGGCATCGCGCAGGCGCGGGGGGCGGTGGCGGGGATGGCCTTCAAACCGACCGCTCAATGGAATCAGCCAGGCAATCGCCGCAATTCCAGCATTCTTTGCTATTAACGGCAGCCGTCCATCTTTTAATCAGCCGCGCAAGAACTATACCTAGCATGAATAATATGCCGCCGCGAGAAAGCCTTGTTTAGCTTAGGCTTAAGGAAGGGTAGAGAAGCTCGCGGGAACGCCCGCATCTACTGGGGGCGTTACAGACAGGAGCACTTCATGCCCAGATTCTCATTCCGTCGGCCGGCGATCGTGCTGGCGCTCGCCGCCGCGTTGCCTATGGTGGGCGCCGTCACGGCACACGCCGCCGACCAGCAGTTTCCGTTTCCCGGCAGCTGCCAGGAGATTCATAACCTATTCCCGTTCGCCCGGGACGGAGACTATATACTCTTCAACAACGGCAACGTATTCACGGTGTTCTGTTTCGATATGAACGGAACTCCCCGTGAGTACATCAACCTCGCGGTGGCCGGGCCGGGAGCGAACTTCTCGCAGTACACCGCGGGCGGCGCGTCACCGGGTACAAATGTCCGGACACAGTTCGCCAAGCTTCGCATCGATCCGGCGACGCTAAAGGTCGACATCGGTGACCTCACGTTCGCCAGGTCCTTTGGCTCGCTGAGGCACGCTGGCGGCACGACCGTCACGAGCATGCCGTATGGCGTCGCCATGTCATGCATCAGCCCCGGGGATGCCGGCGGCATAGGCAACATAGACCTGCGGGGAACGCCCTTCCGGGTGAACAACGCGTTCCTCGTCGGCGGATTCGCCGCGACCGGAACAGCAACCGCCAGCCCGGCCAACCAGGTGGTCAACCTGAGCGGCGGCGGTTTCTGCGGATGGATAGCACCGGCCCCCGCGGTCTTCAACCCCTTCAACCCCAGCCCGGGTGATTTCCACCTGCAGCTGAGCTGCGCCAGGCAGTTTTTCTTCCCGAGCCGTGAGTTCTGCATTCACATCGGCTGAGCCCGGCTAGGCGAGTACGGCCCGCGGCTGGCCGCAGCCGCGGGCCGCGGCTAGCTAGCGGCTAACTAGCGTTTGCGCTTGGCCTTGGACGCCTTCGCGCGGGGCTGGAGGCGGACGACATCAGCGCCCGCGGAGGCGGCGTGCGGCCGGGCGAACCGGGCGAACGAGGCGAGGCGCGCGTTCACCTCGTCGAGGGAGAACGCGGCCGGGTCGAAGTCACCGGCGGAGTCCAGGCCCAGCCACTGGAGCATGTCGTAGTGCTCCTCGTGATCCGGATCGGTCAGGACCTCGCTCTTCAGGTACTCGTACTGCCACGCGCCGCCGCAGTCCTCAGGCGGGCAGGCCCCGCTGCCGTCGAGGCAGGCCGGGAGGGTGACATCCAGCTCGTTCTGGAAATAGCCCTCCGACAGGATGTCATGTTCCCAGTTATCGCCGAAGTCGTAGGTGTACTGGATCCTGGACCTTCTCCTGGGCAGCACTTCGCGCAGCGGCGTAGCCGAGGCGAGCTCACGCCGGCCGACATGGAACACGTGCATGTGGTCGTTCTCCCAGCCCATGGCGGCCTGGATCACGTTGTGCAGGTCGGCGAGCGTCGCCGAGCCCGGGACCGCGACACGACGCCAGACCGGCGGATCGTCCACCTCGTCCAGCGTGATCATCAGCTGGTACGGCTTAGCACCGCCGTGAGCGGGCGCCGGACGCGGTTCGGCACGACGTCCGCCGAGCAGATCGATGAGTACCCCCGCGTCCGGGTGACCGGATTCTTCCAGGGTCACCACTGCCTCGGCGGGTTCCTGAACGCCGCCTTGCTCCATCGCCATGGTGAGCGCCATCGCCGTGAGCTCCGGCGGGACGTCGGCTAGCAGCGAGGCGAACGCCTCGGCCGCCAGCCACGCGTCGTCGCGGGGAAAGCCCGGCACAGGCTCGCCGTGCTCGTCCAGCCAGAAACGCACGTAGGCACCGTAGCCCGGCTCTTCCGCGCGTTCCCGCCACGCGGGCGCCGCGTCGGGTCCGATCTGGTCCGCGAGCGCGAACGCGGTAGCCCGCTGGCGCGGTGCCGCCGATTCCGCGAAGTCGAACAGCTCGCTGGCCGCGCTTACCGGGGTGCGCGCGGCCAGCCAGTTCCTGGCATACAGGATCGCGGTGCCGGGAGGCAGATCGCCGAGCAGCGACACCACCGCGCTGGCATTGTCGTCAGGGGCCGGCGCGAACGCCGCGGACACCGAATCGGCGAGCATCCGGCCGAGCGGAGCCAAGCTCACCACGGTGCCCGGTTCATCGACGGTGACCACGGCACCGAAGGTAAACAGGTGAGCGAGGGTGAGAAGCCCATGCTCCTCGGCGTCTTCCGCATCGTCAGCGCCCCGCGAACGGACGGCCTCCAGCAGGTCCGACACAACCATGGTCCCGGCCTCAGCGAGCATGGCCAGGACCGTCAGGCACTGCGCGCACAGGTCGTCGGACAGCCCGAACGGTACCGCCGCCCCGCGCAGCCAGGCCTCCAGCGCGACCGCCGCGTCGTCGGCCAGGTCCTGGAAACCGATCCCGTACGCCCGCTTGGCGAATATGCTGATCAGCCCGGTCCCGAGGGCCGCGTCCCAGGCCCGCATGAGGTCGGGCACGTCCTGCGCGCTGCGCAGCTTCTTCCCGGACGGCAGCTCAATGCCGAGCGCCGCGCAGGCCTGCGTCGCGATCGCCGGACGGAGCACGCCGCTCTCGGTCGTCTCGCGGCCGCTGTCGACCCAACTCGCCAGCTTGAGGGCGCGGGACATCGCGTCACTGGCCAGCGCGGCGGAAGCGAGCTCGGACGTAATGGCAGCGGGCTTAGGGTCCACGCCGCCACACGCTACTCCCCTACGGCGCGCTCCGCTGCCTGAGGTCAAGCCGCCGGGCCATCAAGCCGCCGGGCCATCAAGCCGCCAGGCCATCAAGGAGCCGGCCGAGCACGACGCCCATCTCGTCCCGCGCCGCGGACCGGTCGGCGGCCCGCGCAATGTACAGGCTCGACTCGGCGATCATCGCGATCAGCAGGCGCGTCAGCGGCTGGACCGGCACCGGTGCGATGCTGCCCTCCTCGACGGCGCGGGACAGCCATTCGGCCAGCAGGTTCGAGCCGTGCCGCGCCACCAGGTCGTCCCACGCCTCGTGACCGAGCACGGCCGGCCCTTCCACCAGCACGATCCGCTGGAAGTCATCGGTCACCACGCACAGGTCAAGGAAGGCCCGCAACCCCTCGCGCACCTCGTCCCACGCGCCACCCGCGGACGCGGTCCCGGATCCGGACCCGGGGCCTGGTCCGGGCATCCCCGCGCTGATGAGATCCTCCGCCACCTCCCTGGCAACCTGCTCCATGACCGCGCGGAACAGGTCGGTCTTGTCCCGGAAGTGGTGGTAAAGCGCCCCCCGCGTCACCCGGGCGGCGGCCACGATCTCCTCGGTGCCCGTAGCCGCGTACCCCTGGTCGGTGAACAGCTTGCGCGCCGCGTCGACCAGGGCCTGGCGGGTATCGGCCACATGCTCGTCTCTGCGGGTCGGGGCCGGGTCTCGACGGGACGCGCTCATGCCTGTTATTCTGCCGACATACAAGCTGTATGTAGCAAACAAGCAGTACGGGGAAACGGAGTCAGAGCCATGGGCTTGCCACTGCACCTGTCGATTAAGCTCGGCACGCACCTGATGAAGATGAAGCTGCGCGGGGTCGAGAAGTTCCCCATGATCGTGGAGGTGGAGCCGCTGTTCGCGTGCAACCTCAAGTGCGTGGGCTGCGGCAAGATCCAGCACCCGGCATCGGAGCTCAAGCGCCGCATGCCGGTCGAGCAGGCCATCGCCGCGGTCGAGGAGTGCGGCGCGCCGATGGTGTCGCTGGCGGGCGGCGAGCCGCTCATGCACCCGCAGATCCACGAGATGGTGAACGAGCTGGTCAAGCGCCGTAAGTTCGTGGTGCTGTGCACGAACGCGGTGCTGCTGTCCAAGCACCTGCACAAGTTCACCCCATCGAAGAACTTCGCGTGGATGGTGCACATCGACGGGCTGCGCGAGCGCCATGACGAGTCGGTCAGCAAAGAAGGCGTGTTCGACCAGGCCGTCGCCGCCATCAAGCAAGCCAAGGTGGCCGGTTTCCAGGTGTATACCAACAGCACGTTCTTTAATACCGACTCGCCGCGGACGGTCATCGACGTGCTCAACTACCTGAACGACGAGCTCAAGGTCGACCGGATGGAGATCTCCCCGGGATACGCCTACGAGAAGGCACCCGCCCAGGACCGGTTCCTCGGCGTCGAGCAGACCCGCGAGCTGTTCGCAACGGCTTTTGCCCAGGGGAACAGGAAGAAGTGGCGGCTGAATCACTCACAGCTGTTCCTCGACTTCCTTGAGGGCAAGCGCGACTTCGCGTGCACGCCCTGGGGGGTCCCTTCTTACTCGCTGTTCGGCTGGCAGCGGCCGTGCTACCTGCTGGCCGACGGCTACGCGCAGACCTATAGGGAGCTGCTGGAGACGACCGACTGGGACCAGTTCGGCCGCGGCCGGGACCCGCGCTGCGACAACTGCATGGCACACTGCGGGTACGAGCCGAGCGCGGTGCTGGCCACCATGGGCTCACTCAAGGAAAGCCTCCGCGCCGTCATGTCCGGCTGAGGTCGGCGATCAGCGAATCCGCGACGGATTCCTCGTACACGACCTTTCCCGTGGCCGCCATGACCTGCGCCAGCGACGGATCCCATGGCGCGGGCCGCGGCGGCCCGGCCAGCGCCAGACAGTCGTCCCGCACCGCCGCCGCGTAGTCGGCCGCGCCGAACCGCCACGGCCGCGCGCCGTGCCGCGCCATCACCGAGGCGGCGATCGCGATCCCGGGCCAGTCGAAGTCACCGTGATACGCCAGCGTGCCGCCCCCGGCCACTACCAGGGACGCCAGCTGGTGAAACGCCGTGGACGGGCGCCCCTCCGTGCACAGCAGCGGCCCGCTCGAGCGCCCCAGGTCGCCCGCCGCACGCCTGAGCACAGCCGGGTTCTCGCACACCCGCACCAGCGCCCCGCCGGTCCGCACCGGCATGGCGGTGAGCTGCTGCAACGTCACGTAGAACGGAACGCCCCTGTGCGCCGCACCGGTCAGCCACTCCCCCAGCCCCTCGCCGGCCGCCGGCAGGTTCAGCACCAGCACCCGGCTGGCCAGGTCGTCGACCACCACGTCGCTGGCATCCCACAGCTCACGACGCGCCTGCGCCGTGTCGAACCGCCCGCCACCCGCCCGGACCGACAAGGCCCGCAGTACCAGGGTGGACAGCACGGTGCCGTGGTTCAGCGCCTTGGTGTCGCCGGTCACCGCGGCGGCCAGCTCGGGCAGCAGGACCGGCGCCCCGCCGCGCGCGGCCAGGTGCTCAAGCACCCGCACCGCCTGCCCGATCCGCGCCTGCTCGCCCGAATTGACCAGCTTGGTCAGCGTCCCGTCGCGCCCGACCGCCCCGAGCCACTCACCGAACCAGCCCTCGGCATTCAAAGGGCTCTTTTCGGCAGAACGTACGGTGGTTTCCCTGGTCGCGACCTGCGCCGCCAGCTCGGCCGGCCGGTCCCGCAGCGGCCCGAGCAACTCGGCCAGCCCGCGCCCGGACGCCTCACGGACCGCCCGGTCCAGGTCGGCCAGCCGCACGGTCAGCCGGGCCGTCCCGGCGGGCCGGTACTGGCCGGTGATGCCGATGATCGCCTTGCGCTCGTCCTCGTCGGGACCGCTCACGCTGACCGACCCGGTCAGGTCGCCGCCGGTGCGTTCCAGGGAGCGGCGGGCTGCCCGCAGCAGCCGCCGGTACTGGGGACTGTCAAACGGATTCTGCGTCGTCATCTTCGTCTTCGTCAGCCTCCGCGGGCTCCGCGGGCGAGTACAGCGTCGAGGCCGAGCCGATCGGCGCGTGCCGGGTCGGCCGGAAGCCCAGCAGCTCGGTGACCAGGGTTTCGTTGTCCGGGTAGCCCGCTCCGGCATCGATGAGCTGCGCGCCGTCCCACAGCATGAGCAGGGACGAGACGGTGCGCGTGGCCTTGTCGTGGTACATGTCGTAGTGCGCGATCATCGGCACCGTGGCGGTGGTGACCCACAGGTCGTGGCCGGTCATGAACAGGTCCAGGTCGAACTTCACCGCCAGCCCGAACAGGTCAGGCTTGTACCGCTCGTCGATGCCGACGAACGCCTCGTCGAGCGCGATCATCCGCGGGCAGTGGTCCTTCGCGGAGGAGTACAGCGCGTTCGCGGCGGCGAACAGCGGCAGGTGGATGGCCGCGGACTTCTCGCCGCCTGACATCACCGAGTGCTTCGCGCGGGTCAGCCGCACCTCGGGTTCGCCGGACTGGATCAGCAGCAGCTCGAACGCGTGCCAGGACCGGTAGTCGAGCACGCTGGCCAGCGCTTCCCGGTAGGTCGCCCGCGGATGGCTGACCCGGTACTCCCTGATCATCTCGCGGAGCAGGCCGCGCAGCTCGGCGAGCCGCTCCGGGCCCGGCGAGTCGCGCTCAAGCAGCCGGGACGCGGCCCGCTGCGGCTCGGTGATCTTGTCGGACTGCGCCCAGCGGATGCCGATCGCGATCCCCGACGACATCGGCTTGGACCTGGTGTCGGAGTTCATGTCCCTGGTGAGGTCGCGGGCGGCGATGACCCGGGCGTGGATCTGCTGGGCGAGGGCGGCGAGCAGCTCGTCCTCGAGCACCTTGCGTTCCCGCTCCTCCAGCAGGACGCCCTGGTCCGCGGCGCGTTCGGCGATCCGCGTGGTGAACTCGGCGACCGGCTTGCGGCCCTCGTCGTCGATCACGTGCACGGTGACCACGGCGCCGGGCTCCCAGTCGACCCGGTAGTCCTGGTCGCACGCGGCGAGCGCCTCGGTGAAGTCTTTCAGCGCCACCGACATCCGGTCCGCGGTGTTCTTCAGCGTGCCCTCGGAGACCTGGCGGCCGCCCCGGGTGGCGTCGGCGAACGCGGCGAGGATGTCCGTGACGGCCGCCGGAAGGAACGACCCGGCATCATGGGCCAGGGTCGCCGGGTCCGGCCAGCGAGCGGCGTCCGGCCACGGTGCGGCCTCGCTGACCCCGAGCAGCGGGCGCAGATCGGGCCGGGCGTACTGGCCGAACTGCGCGGCCTGCTCGTACAGCCCCTCGACCGCTTCGGTCAGCGCCTGCCGCTCGTTGCGCAGGTCGGCCTCGGCGGCGGTCGCCTGGTCGTGCTCGGCGCGGGCCCGCGCGTCCAGCTCGCGGTACGCGCGCTCCGCGCCCCTGATCAGGGCCTCGGTCTCACGGATCCGCTCGAGGACCAGCTGGACGTCCGCGGCGAGCGTCTCCTCCAGCGTGCGGAATTCTTCTTCCAGGGCCTGCTGTATCCGGGTCCGTTCGGCCAGAGTTACTTCCGCTTCGGAATATTCGATTTCGCGTTGTTCGATAATCTCGGTCTGCGCGGTCAGGTCCTCTTCGGCCTGGGCCAGCTTGGCCCGTTCCGCGTGCAGCTGGGTCGCCGCTGTCTCGAACTCGGCGGCCGCCCGCGCGATCGCGTCTACCTGCTCGGCCGCCGTGGGCATCCGGCGTTCCGCGGCGGCCTGCCGGAGCTGCCTGGTCTTCGCGTCCACCTCGGCGATGACGCCGTCCACGGCCTTCCGCGCCGCGGCTACCTCGTTCCTGGCCCGGGCCAGCAGCGCCGCGTGCGTGCCCACGGCCTCAGCCGCCCTGGCGACCGGCCGGGTGTCCGGCAGTTCCCGCCGGGCCCGCCGGAGATCTTCGAGCACCGTCTCGGCCCGGTCCAGGTCGGCGGCCAGGCCCTGCTCCTGCGCAGTGGACCGCGCGATGAGCTCGTCCTGGGCGGCGAGCCGGACACGACGGCGGTTGGCCCGGTTGGTCGCGCCGATGTACTCCGGCGTCGCCTTCGGCCGGGCACCGGCGTGCACGCCGTAGCTGAACTGCGCTTTCGTGCTGACCGCGGGAACCGGCGCGCCCGCGATGTCGTCGGTGAGCGCGATCGAGCGCAGCACCGCGGCGACGCTCGGGCCGGCGTCGTCCTCGGGCACCAGCAGGTCGGCGAGCGTCCGCCCGGCTGCCGCGGGTCCAGGGAGCAGGTAGCCGTCCGCCTCGGCGGCGGCCAGCGCCTGCTGGGTGAGCGCCGGTTCGGGGTGCACCCAGGCGGTGAGCAGCCCGGCACCGTACAGCGCGCCCTCGACGGCGGCCGCCTGAGCGTCGTCGAGGCCGTCCGCGAACCGGACGAGCTGCCAGAGCGGGGCGCCCGGCCGGGCCTGACGGCTGGCCGGACGCAGGTCGCTGGCGGGCGGCGCGTCGTCCCGCTCGGCCGCGATCGCGTCGCGTCCGGCCCGCAGGTCCGCCAGCTGCTGCCGCACGTCACGCAGTCCGGCCTGCAGGTTCACCCGGGCCGTGATCGCGGCGGCCTGGCGCTCGGCGGTCCCGGTGTCGAACACCTCGGTCAGGCTGACCGCACCGGCCTCGCCGATCCGCTCCAGAGCTCCGGCCAGCTCGGATCCGGGCAGATCAGTGTTGCCCAGATCAGGCCAGCGGCTGGTCCACGCGGCCAGCTCCCCGGCCGCCGCCTGGCGCGCCTGCGCCAGGCGCTCGGCGACCGCGGCACAGGCCTGCTCCTGATCCCGCTCGGCGCTCTCCTTGCCGCCCAGGTCCTGCTCGAGGAACGCGCGCTTGGCCTTGGCGTCCCTGATCGCCTCGAGCAGCCCGCGGATCTCGCCCACGTCGTCGCGCCGTGCCGCCACCCGCGCCCGCGCCGTGACCAGCAGGTCGTCACCAGAGTCGACCGGGCCGAAGCCGTCGTCGGCGATGCCCGACCGCTGCGCGGCGTCGGCCAGGTCACGGCCATGCCGGTCGGCTTCGTTCCGCGCCGCGGCGGCACGGCGGGAGAGCTTGCCCGCCGCGTCGCGCAGTTCGCCGATCTGGCGGCGGTCGCGCTCCAGGCGGTCGCGCTGGCCCGTGACCTCCCGCATCCCGGCGAGCACCTCACGCCGCTTGTCCTCGATCCGGCCCTGGGCCTTGTACTCCTCGGAGTTCTTCAGCCCGGTCAGGCGGCCCTGGAGCTGCTCGCCCTCGTCTCGCCGGGCGTTCCGCCCGGCCTCGGCGTCCTGCTCGGCCGCCAGCGCGCGCTGGTGCCGCCCAGCGGCATCACGGATCTTGTCCGCGTGCACGGCCGCCGCGTCGGCCCGGGCCTGCACGCGGTCGAGCTGGAACTTAACGTGCGCCCGCAGATAGGTCGTGTAGTGATCAAGGAAGTCCCGCACCGCCGCGTCCGCCGCCGTCAGGTCGTCGAACAGCTTCTGCACCGCGGCGAGGTTCTCGAAGTCACGCGCCGCCTGCTGCACCAGGTCCTCGTCCACCGGGCTCAGCCCCGAGGTCAGCGTGTCGGAAACCTTGCCCGGGTCGAGGTCCTTAGCCAGCAGCGGACGGCGCAGCGCGAGCAGCAGGTCAAGCAGCTGGGCGTAGCGCTCACGCCCCAGGCCGAACAGCCTGCTGTCCACCAGGTCCCGGTACTCGGTCGCGGTCCTGCGCCAGGCTTCTGGCTCCAGCACGGCCCGGAGCTGGCGTTCGGTCAGCGGCCTTGAGTCCGCCGACAGCAGCCCGAAGTCCACGCCGAGCCGCTTGCCGGTGAGGTAGAACGACATCCGCACGCCATCGGTGTTGCGATGCGCCCGCATGCCGATGATCAGGGTGATACTTTCTCCGGTCCGGGCGAACTCCATCCACACGTAGCCGTACTCGGACTCCTGGCCCCGGTACAGCAGGTTGGATTTCATCGTGCGGTTCTCGCCGCTGAACGGGTCCAGCCGCCGGGAGTCGGCCACCCCGTCGAACACGAACGGGAACAGGACCTCGAGCGCCTTGGTCTTGCCCGACCCGTTGTGACCGCGCAGCGCCAGGCGGCCGTCCGCGAACGCCCACTCCTCGTCCACGTAGTCCCACACGTTGATCACGCCCGCGCGGACAGGCCGGAACCGGTCACTCATCGGAAAACTCCAGGGCCATCTGGCCTTCGGCGTGCCGGACCGGGAGCGCGAGCTTGATGTTGCGGTACCGCGCCGCGGCGGGGAGCACCAGCACTCCGCCGGGCACCTGACGCACCAGCCGCAGGTCAGCGAGCTGCGTCAGCGCCTGCGCCAGCAGGCCGGGCGGGTCGTGCTGCCAGGTGATGGTGAACGAGGCGGCGCCGAGCTCGGCGTAGAGCTCGTCGATCATGACGCGGAGCCTGCTGCTGGTCACGAACGGCACGAACAAAGGCGTGACCGGAGCGGGCACCACCGTACGTTCTGAATCATCGGGGGCGGACCAGGCCAGCTCTCGCACCACCGAGGCCAGCGGCAGGGCGGCGTCGATGCGGGCCAGCAGGTCGCGCTGATCCTCGGCCTCGGCGGGCAGCTCGAGGCTGGGCAGCGTCTCGCCGGGATCCTCGATCAGGTCGGCGATCTTCGCCAGCAGCAGGCCGGCCGCGCGGTTGACGGCGCCGCCGCGGCCGGGGAACGGGTGATCGGTGAACCGGCCGCCCGCGTCGGCCAGCATGATCCCCTCGGCGCGCCGCTCGACGGCCAGCCCGGTGAGCCTGGCCAGGTTCTCGGCGACGCCCTGGTGGCGGAGCGCGTCGGCGATCTCCGGCTCGGCCTGCGCGTAGTACACGACCGGGTACTCAATCAGCGCGCGGGCGGCGCGCTGGGCCGCGGCCTCGCGCTGCGCGCGCTGCTTGGCGCTGACGAACGTCGCGTCCAGCAGGCCGGCCGCGCTGGTCAGGTGCTGCACCGGGCGGGCGGGGCGGAACAACGCCGCGCAGATGTCGTGGTCGATGTCATAGAGGGCGTCACCGCGTTCGGTGTCTTGCGCCCAGGCTTCCAGCGAGCCGTCGGAGAGCCGGAGCGCACCGCGGTCCACCAGCCAGTCGAGGACATCCACGACCGCGGCCTTGTGCGCGGTCACCGTGGGGTCGAAGCCGAGGCCGTCGATGGCGTTGGCCGTCGGGGTAAACGCGCGCACCAGGTCAGCGAGGCTGATCTCCACCCGGGAACGCTGGAAACTGGCCAGCACCAGGCACAGGTAGGCGAGACGGCGGCGGTCGAACGCCCTGCCGTTCCGGGTCGAGAAGCTCGCCGACTGGGTGGGGTCGAGGGCGTCGAGCCGCCGGCCGACCCTGACCTGCCTGGTCGTCGCGATCAGCGTGTAGCCGAGCAGCTCGCGGAAATCCGCGGTCATCTGGTCGGCCCAGCGCAGCACCTGCTCGAGCACGCCCGGACGGGGGCGGGTCGCGGTGATCACGTCGTTGGTGAGCACGAGCCGTACCGCGTGCTGGTAGGAGCCAAGGTCGCTGAGCTGAACCTTTTCCGCGACGCGCATCAGTTCCTGCCGGCCGGGGAGAGCTCGAGCACGAATCCGGGCAGGTGCAGCACGCCGTTCTTCGTCTGCACGGCGCTGCCCTTGTCGTCCGGGACCAGCCGCATGGTCAGGACGTCGTTGCCGCCGGTCGCCGTGGCCAGCCGGCCGGCCACGACCGTGCGCGCCTCGGTGGCCAGGGTCAGGAGCCTGAGCAGGACTTTTGTCTCCGCGTCGTCGAGGATCCTGTTGTGCGGTCCGTTGTCAAGCAGTCGCCTGGCGGCCTCGCGTTCGGCCTGCCGCGCCGCGGCCTGGCGTCTCCTCAGCTCCGCCTTGACCGCCGGGTTGGCCCGGGCCGGCTGCGGAACGCCAGGGGTGGGGGCCTTGCCGCGACGGAACAGCGTGACCGAGATCTCGACGCCGGGCGCGTCCCACCAGGTCGTCCGGCTGGATATCTGCTCGCCGTCGTCGTGCGCGCCGCCGAGGTGCCGCGCGGACCTGAGGTTGAACGCCGCCGACATCAGCGCGTAGGCGGAGGCCTCGTCCGGGGTGCTGAATACCCACTCGGCGAGGTGCCTGAGCTGGGAGGACCGGTTAACGCCGCCGCGCTGCGCCTCGGTCACCTGCCGAAGCAGCGCGATCACGCCGGAGACGGCCGCGCGGGTGGCGGTGCGCAGTCCTTCGGCCCTTGACTCTTGTCCTGGCACGTCAGCGAACCAGGCGCGGAGGGCGGCCCAGCGACGGCGCCAGTCGTCTTCGAGCTCAGCTGGCCGCATGAACGGGCGCTCGTCCGCTCCGGCGGCGAGGCCTACCATCTGCTCCTGGTCGACGTCCGCCACGGCCGCGGCCAGCCGGGGAAGGTACCGGTCGAGTTCGGCCATGAAGTCGGTCATGTGGGTGAGCAGGGTGTTCTTGTACCGCAGGAACGTGTCAGGTGAGGTGTCGGTCGAGCGGATGATCTCACCCAGCGTCAGGTGGAACTGGGCGGCGCGGCGGGACATGTCGTCCAGGACCGTGTCGAGCCGCGACAGCCTGCGGTAAACCTGCTCCTTATCGGCGTCGCGGGTCGCGTTCGCCAGGGCCTTGAGGTCGTCGAGGATGTCGGAGAACACCAGGCGGGACAGGTTCGCGTCCCGGATCCGCGCGCTGAGCACGTCCTCCACCGCGGCGAATGCCCGGTAGCCGAGCTCGCTGAACTGGTAGACGGACTGCCGGTTCCGGTACCGGGCCAGGCTGCCCGCGCGGGAAGCGTCTTCGAGACGGTGCAGCATCTTGTCTTCTGCGAGGGCGTCCAGGCGTTCGCGGAGGCGGCCGTCGAGGCTCGGCACCTCGTCGTGCATCCGGGCCAGCTCGCTCAGGGCCTGGGCCACGTCGTCGCTGTGAGCCTGCACCATGTGAACGGCGCGCAGCCGGTCCAGCGCCCGCAGCACCCACAGGTAGGCGACGTGGTCGTCGCGGCGGGTGAAGTTGAACAGCCGGAACCGGTCGCTGACCGCGAGCGCGTCGAGATCCAGCGCGTTCCGCGGGAGCCCGCCATCCGCTGCCTGTGCCTGTGCCTGTGCCTGTGCCGCTCCGATCCGTTCAGTCATCGACTATC
>Ga0126381_100005069_pt1 | contig 14424 bp, 9 predicted proteins | sample PanSoiMetPlot_28_FD_96465 | JGI IMG/M metagenome (GOLD analysis project Ga0126381, IMG submission 96465) | Tropical forest soil microbial communities from Panama - MetaG Plot_28 | ecosystem: Environmental > Terrestrial > Soil > Tropical forest > Bulk soil | place: Panama | collected 2016-02-17
GCCTCTCACCTCGTCCGAATATCAGCGTCAGCAGATTCAACGGCTGACGGAGGAGGCCGCAGCCAGGCCGCCAATCACTACTGTTCCACAGCAGGAGATCTACGGGCCCTACGTGCCATACATTCCCGCGGCACAAAACACGGGCTACACACCATCGCCGGTTTCTGTGCAGTTGGGAGACAACACACCGCATCAGGAGCCTCCGCAGCGCGAGGTGACAGACGTGCTGCCAACAGCGCGTTACGTCCCGAATGCGCGTCCGGGATCGCACGCCTCCAGCCGTGCCATGACCGGCGTCAGTACGCCTCCGCCGGACGACTATAACTCGCCCCAGACGCAGAACGCACAATACTCCGCCCAAGCCCAGCCGCAACAGTCAGGCGAAGTCTTCGGACAGCAGTATCCACAGCCTGGCATTCCGGCCAGACGGCGCACCACTCAGTCTGCGGCTACCCCGGCCCCGGCTCCGTCTCAGGCCCCCTTGAGTTATCCCGGCGTTCGGCAGCCCCTCACCGACTCAGGATACCCGGTCATCGGCCCGTCTGCTCCACAGGGCACTCCGCCAACGGATGCCGATTTAATGGCCAAGAGTGTTCCGCCGCTTCGCGGTTCGTATGACGCGAGTGCAGTTGTCCCGGGCGGTCCGCTCTCGCCTCGCGCACAAAACGAGCTTGAACTCGCTTCCCTCGAGGGCTCCTACAGCGGGTGGATCGGTGGCACGGGTTATGCCCGCTACCGCAGCGGCACGGATGGCTTTGATCGTATGACCGACTTCGAGGCGCCATTTGAGGCCTCTGCGGTCCTGGGCAAGACGATGCGCGCTACTGTCATCCCGCGTCCGGTATTTCTGAACTCCGGAGTGATCAATACCACTCAATTCCAGAACCAGACAAGCGGCGTGATTCCCGTCCTTGGAACCTTGCCTGCGAACGCTATCACTCCTCCACCGCAGCAATATTCAAGCGGAGTCGGTGGCGAGTTTCAGTTATCGACAGCCAATCTTGGCCTCGCCGCTGGTTACACTCCTTACGGGTTTCTGGTCTCCAACGTCACTGGCCGCGCCCAGTGGCGGCCAGGCGGTGGACACTTTACCTTGTTTTTCAATCGAGACTCGGTCAAGGATACTCAGCTCTCCTATGCTGGCCTGCGCGACCCTGGCACGATATCTCCCATCTTTGCGGGGAATATCTGGGGCGGAGTCATCGCCACCGGCGGGGGCGCCCGGATCGATATGGGCAACGAAAAATCCGGCCTGTACGTCTCCGGCGACGGAGCCAACGTTACTGGCTTTCACGTTCTCGAGAACCGAAAATACGAAGGAATCATGGGCTCCTACTTCCGCGTAAAGGCGTGGCCCGAGTACGGCAGTCTGAACATCGGCACCATGTTTTTCGGTATGCACTATGACCACAACGAGCGCGGTATGACATACGGACAGGGTGGTTACTTCAGCCCGAATGTCTACTTTCTCGCTGCCATGCCGGTTACCTTCAACGGCCACTACAAAACCGACTTCCACTACAACATCAACGGGGCCGTTGGCGTCCAGACATTCCAGGAGGATCGGGCTCCGTACTATCCGCTCGATCCACCTCTCCAGACTGGTTCAGGGAATGCCATGTTCCCACAGAACAGCAATACCGGCTTCAACTACGCTCTGACCGGCGAGGGTTCCTATCGCTTTGCCGACCACTGGTACATCGGCGCATTCGTCGACGCCAACAACACAAACAACTACAACATGATCTCCGGTGGCTTCTTCGTGCGCTACCTGTTCAAGCCGCAATACCCCACCGAAAGCTACCCAACCGGCTTGTTCCCGACTTCCGGCTCAACGTTCCGTCCTATCCGCGTCCCCTAGATCGCGCCTCCTGCACCAGTCTCAGGCGCGACCGCCCTCGATGCCCGAACTTCATCAATCACCCATATTGGTCATAGCTTGATCGCTGATTTGCCTTGATCTGGCCTCGTTTCCGTCATATAAATTCTTCGACACGGATAATCTCAATTTTCAAGAATCCGACCTCTCGGATTGAGGGAATCGTGTGTGTGAGGGGCTATGAACGACTGTATTGCTCTCCGGAGAGCGTGTCTCTTCGTCTCTGCCATCTTTTTGATCACCACAGCATCTGCTCTCGCGGCCAAACAGGACAGCGTTCCCGATTGGGTCCGAGCCGCCGCATCGCAGCCAATTCCCGCATACTCTCCTGAGACCAATGCCGTCGTTCTGCTGGAGCAAACAACTTTCTCTGTTGCTCCTGATGGCACAGCGACCGAGCACTATCGCCATGTGCTCAAAATCCTGCGACCACAGGGCAGGGACCAGGCGACCGTAGTCGTCCCCTTCGACAACGACACCAAACTCCTGTCACTCCACGTCTGGAGCATTGGTCCCGACGGCCACGAGTACGCACTCAAGGACAAGGAGATCGTCCAGTTTGGCTATCCCGGTGAAGGCAACCTCTACGAAGACGAGCAGTTCATGATGGCAAAAGCTCCCGGCAGCGACCCGGGCGGCGTCGTTGCCTACGAGTATGAACAGCGCTCCCGTCCTTACATGACAGAGGAGACATGGTTCTTCCAGCGTGACCTGCCGCGACTGAATCAGAGCTTCACTCTGGAACTGCCGGCCGGCTTTGCCTACAGTACCGTCTGGACGCACCATGATCCTGTGAACGCGGCTGATCTTGAGCATCAGCGCTGGCTCTGGGAGATGAAGGAGACGCCAGCCGTCGATCTTCGTCACGTCCTCTTGCGGCCCTCCGCCTTCTCTCTTGAAGGACGTATGACTGTCCATTACGGTCCTTCCAGTTCGCCCTCATCGACGCAAGCAACATGGAAGAGCATCGGCGAATGGTACGAGCCGCTTGCAAAAGGTCGTCTCGTTGCCACCCCTGAGATCGTCGCTAAAGCGAAAGAACTCACCGGCGATAAAACCGACTTCTACGACAAGACCGAGGCCATTGCAGAGTTTGTCCAGAAGCAGGTGCGCTATTTTGCGATCGAGATGGGAATCGGCGGCTATCAACCTCACTTTGCGGGCGACATCTTCCGCAATCGTTACGGCGACTGCAAAGACAAAGCGACCCTGCTCTCGGCCATGCTCTCCTCGGTGGGAATCCACTCTGCGCTGATGATGGTCGATCATCGCCGCGGTGTCGTCGATCCCGATGCTCCCTCGCTTGTCGGAGATCACATGATTGCGGCGATCGAGATTCCGAAGAGCTATTCTTCATCGCGCCTGCATAGCGTCATCACCGCAAAGACCGGACGCCGATATCTGATCTTCGATCCCACATGGGAGAAGACCGCCTTCGGCCAGCTTGAGCACAACCTTCAAGGAGGGTATGGCCTGTTGCTTGAGGGAAGCGACAGCGAGATTGTCCCTCTTCCCATTCTCTCGCCGGAACTCAACACGATCCACCGAACCGCAAGCCTCCAACTCCAACCCGACGGCTCTGTTTCCGGCAAGATTACGGAGAAGCGCTTCGGCGATGTCTCCGAGGCCCGCCGTAAACTCTACACTGCTGGCGACGCCAAGCAGCAAGGGGAATTTCTCGACCATCTGCTCGAGCAGGATTTCACGACTTTCAAAGTAGCCGATTTCAAGGTGTACAACGCCGATACACTGAACAAGGACCTCACCACAAGCTTCTCTATCACTGCAGACGCCTTCGGCAAGACGATGGGACCCCTGCTGATGATTCGGCCTCGCGTCGTGGGCACCGAAGCCCTTGAGATCGACCACAAGAAGCGCGTCGCCCCCATCGACCTCAAAGAGGCACTCCAGGCCACCGACGACTTCGATATAGCTCTGCCTGCGGGCTATGCGGTCGACGAGATCCCGGATCCCGTCAAGCTTGATGTCGGCTTTGCCTCCTACGAGAGTTCCAGTCACGTCAAAGACAACGTTCTCCACTACACACGCACTTACACGGTCCGCCAGGTAACTCTGCCCGCGGAAAAATATCCAGACGTCCAGAAGTTGGCAGAAGCGATAGGCGCGGATGAACAAAGCCGAGCAGTTCTCAAAAAACAATAGGGATCATTTCGCTCAAAGCCAACAACTCAGTCTCGCTGAATTATTCAAAGGAAAGAGCACACCACACGATGAACTGCACGAAAGGCCGCCATCTCATTTACAGCCTGCTTTTGTTCTCTCTGATTAGCTTCGCCGTTCCGACCCTTCGTGCCGATCAATGGACAGCACCCACGCAGGAGGAGCTCTCCATGACGTCGCAGCCTCAGGTCCCCGGCGCTGCGGCGGTATATCTCTTTCGTGAGGAGATCACGGAAGACAAACTCCACATGTGGAGCGTCTATGCACGGCTAAAGGTGTTGACGGAAAAGGGCAAGGAGTACGCCAACGTTGAGCTAAAGTACGCCTCGGAGCGTGGTGGTGGCGGTTATTCAATCGCCGATATTGCCGGTCGGACTATTCATCCCGACGGAACGATTATCCCGTTTACCGGCAAGCCATATCAGAAGCTCATCGAGAAGACCCAGGACACCAAATATATGGCTAAGGTCTTCACCCTGCCTGACGTCGAAGTAGGCAGCATTATCGAGTATCGCTATACGATCCGCTACGACGATAATTACTTCATCTCGCCCAGATGGTATATCCAGTCGGAGCTATACACCCGCAAGGCACACTATCTCTGGAGGCCGACCAGCGAGCAGCTAGTTAGCAAGGATGATCGCGGTCAGCTCACCAACAGCATCGCCTGGTTTCCCGTCTTGCCGGCGGACACGCAGATAAAGCAAACCCGACTGCCAAGCAACGGGATGGAGGATGGGCAACTCATCTTAGAGCTGAACGTGCACGACATTCCTCCCGCGCCGGAAGAAGAGTACATGCCCCCGCTAAACAGCTTCAGTTACCGCGTTCTCTTTTACTACACGCCGTATCGCACAATCGATGAGTTCTGGAAGAGCGAAGGAAAGTATTGGTCCAAGCGTCGCGATAAATTTGTTGGACCAGGGCAAAAAGTTACTGCGGCTGTCCGCGACCTCACGGCGCCTTCGGACACGCAGGATCAAAAGCTGCGCAAGCTCTATGCAGCAGTCATGCAGCTTGAGAACACAGACTTCACTCGCGAGCGTACTGCCACTGAGGACAAGGCGCAAGGCCTCGGAGAGATCCACAATACGGATGACATCCTCGAACGTAAACGAGGCACTGGCGATCAACTGACGGAGCTATTCGTCGCTATGGCGCGAGCAGCTGGCATGAAGGCCTACCTCATGTACGTGACAAATCGTGACCGCAGCATCTTCGTCAAGAACTTCCTAAGCCTTTCACAACTGGATGACTATATCGCTATCGTGAACGTCGATGGCAAGGAGCAGTTCTTCGATCCGGGTTCGCGCTACTGCCCCTACGGGCATCTTGCATGGAAACATACTTACGTCAGTGGCATACGCCAGAACGATAACGGCACCGCGATGGGGGAAGCGCCGGCCGAGTCCTACAAGGCATCGCGCATCGAGCGCATCGGCGATCTCGCTATGGACGAGCATGGCGTTGTCACCGGGTCGCTCAAGATGACCTATACAGGCGCTCCAGCGCTCAACTGGAGACATCGTGCACTCACTGGCGATGATGCCAGCCTGCGTCGCGAATTGAGGACTACAGTCGAGCGCATGCTACCAGGCAGCATGGACGTTCAGGTTACATCGATTGAAAAACTCGAAGACTACGAGCAGCCTCTCGTTGTCAGATATAGCGTTAAGGGACCGATTGGATCCTCAACAGGCAAGCGTCTGCTTGTGCCCAATGACATCTTCCTGAGTAATTCCAAGCCAGCGTTTCCACACGAAAAGCGTGAGGTTCCGATCGACTTCCACTACCCGTACATAACTCAGGATGCGGTTCGTATCACCTATCCCGCAGCTATCAAGGTGGAGTCGTCTCCCGCACCGGACAAGTTTCAGTTCCAGAGCTTCGCTGCGTATAGCCTCAGTTCGATTTCGTCGGGAAACAGTATCACAATGCGCCGCGATTTTCTGCTCGGAGAACCTATCTATCTCACGAAGGAATACTCGGATCTACGGACCTTCTACAACAAGTTCGAAACCAAGGACCAGGAGAGCATCGTCCTTACCTCCGCATCCCCGACGGCCGCGAAGCCGGCGACTGGGAACTGACGATCGTGCGGTTCAATGTCTCTGGCATCCGGCAAACCTTCACTGCTTCGTTGGCATAATCGCACGCGAAGCCTGTGACGGCACTCTTTTCAAGGACGACCCAATCCACGCCTAAAGGCGTCAGCGCAGAGACCCTCTCCTCGTCGGTCTCTGCGCTGAGCTTGTTCTGCGCCGATTCCCCCTGAACCCAGGCCTTTGTCAATGAAGGCGTGATCGATGCCTCGCCACCATCCTTGGAGTAGTCCGGCAATGCGCTGCGCTCAGCAATCGCTCTGAAGCACTGCGCATCTTCTCCCTGCTTCTCGATATAGTCTGCGTCGAGAGCGAGCAGTGCACCCTTCGGAGTATTTCCTCTCACCCACAGGAACGCGCGCACCCAAGGGTTTTTCTCGACGCGCCGCGCAGACTCCTCCGGAAACTCGATGTGCGCAGAGTTGGGGAATATCTGTCGCTCTGCAGCCAGCATCACAGCCGCCAGCACAGCGAATGTCGCAGTCCAGCGGATTGCATGTCGTCTCAGCAGACGCCCGCTCACCTCGGCCCCAACGAAAAGAAACATGACCATATAGATCAACTGAAAGCTCCGCAACGGCTGAAGCCGGGCTATCAGATGACTTGTGCTATCAACATGTGCAAAGAGCAGCGCAACCACAGTGGAGGCAAGCCCAACCGTCAACGACATCCGCGTCAACGCAAGCCGGGCGGGCCAATCGACCTGGCGCCGAGCCATCCGCGCCAGAAGCAATAATGGAGCCGCCAGGCCGAGACGCTCATACCAGTGCCACTGGCTGAGAAACCAATAGGTTCGCGTCATTGCGACGTGAACGTAGTCCGAACTCTCCGGCACGGAGAGCGCCTGCGGCAGTGCTGCCGCGGCCACGGCGGCAACGCAGATCCCCGCTGCTGTCCAAGTCCAAACTGTTTTGGAAAGCTGAATCGTAGCCAGCACAAGAACGGCCACAACGGCGTAGGCCGTCATCAGTGGATGAAAAAACAGCCCGAAGACCAAAGCGCATCCTGCCAATAGCAACCCGTGCAGGCGCCGTCTTCTGCTCCCATCCTCCGACAGAAAATCGAGCGCCCCTGCCAGAGCCCATAAGGTGCATGGAGTCGAGATGCTGCGAGCCGTCACGTAAGGGTCCATCAGCATCAGCGACGTGCCTGCGATCGGCAATGTCAGCCATGTGGCGAGCAGGGCAACGGCTCCGGTTCGTGAGACGCGATCTTCATAGCAGCGCACTACAAGATTCCATGCCGCAAACAACGTTATCCATATGGTGGCGAAATAAAGGAAGAGCATCACCGTCTCGACCCTCAGCCGCGACCCGCGAACCATGGCGGCTACGACCGGCGCAAAGATCGAAAATCGCAAATGCTCAACAACAAAAGCGGTCTGACGCGGATACAACGTCGGGTCGAGAAGACGTTTTACACCCGCAAGGTAGAGACCTCCATCCTCCACGTAGGGATGGTATCCGTGTACCGCGACGGCAAGGCAAGTCAAGCCGCTGATGAGTTTGATCGCGTATCTGCGGTCCGTCCATTGTGATTCGCCTCGTGCTGCAGCAAGGGCAGTGGTGGTGGGGGATACGAGGGTAGTAGCCAAATGCCAGATGCTCCCTGCCGCCGGTTCAGCGGTTTAGTTCAACGTTTCCAAAATCTCATCGTCAATTCGACTCAACGAACTGCCGGCGAGATACACGCTTCGGTCCGGTTATCTCAGGTACAGACGCGCAAATTGCCGAAGAAGTCTCTCACTGCGATTCACAATTGCAACGGTACAATTGAATTTCATGTTTCTCTGTATTCCTGAATCTTTCGCCGACTCCATTCAGCTCCGCAGGTCTGCATGAGCGCCTCTCGAAACCGCAGCTTTATCAAGGTTGTGCCAGGCCTCATTATCAGCGCTTTCTTTCTGTGGTATACCTTCAAGGGCATCTCCTTCTCCCACATCCGTACGCTTCGCGTAACGCATCCCGTATGGTGGCTCGGCGTTCTCGGCTTCACCTTCGCAAGCTATACGCTTCGCTGCGTCCGCTGGACACGAATGATGCGTTCTACTGGCGCCAGTTTTGCTGTCTGCGCCCGCGTGTTGATGACCTCTCTTGCGGCAAACAACATTCTTCCGTTCCGCATCGGCGACATCATGCGGGTCTTCACTTATGCTCCTGACCTCGGAGCATCACCTTCGGTCATCCTCAGCACCGTTATTCTTGAAAAGCTCCTCGATATCTTTGTTCTCGTTTTGCTCTTCGTCGCCTTCATGGGACCCGGTGTCAGTCACCATTCACGCATCGTAGCCGAGTCACTGTTGGCTATCTCTACAGTGGGACTGCTGATAATGCTTCTTGGGGCCCGCACACTTGAGCCTTTCCTTTGCCGTTTATTTGCCGGTATTCCTGAAAATCCGAGACTGACCCCGAAGTTGCAAAGGATCGAGCACTGGATTCTTCTTGCGCTCGACTGCATAAGACAGATCGGAATCCTTGGGTCTCTTTTTCTGCTCCTCCAGTCAGCCCTCATCTGGACCTGCGAGGGCATGATCTTTGTCTCCGCGGCGCGTCTCATCGGACTCGCGGTCGACCGCATCGGGCCCTGGCAGGCCGTCTCTGTCGCCAATCTCTCCTACCTCATTCCCAGCTCTCCCGGGGCTATCGGTACGTTCGAGTGGGCGGTCAAAACCTCCCTGGTCAGCCACGGCGCTCCCGAGTCCCAATCAGCGCTCTTTGGCCTGGCTCTTCACGCCTGGCTGCTGGTCTCGGTCACGGGAGCAGGAGGCCTGATCTTCCTCATCCATCGAATCCGGATTCACAACCGCACACCGCTTCTCAAGGAGATTGAAACTCTTCCGGTGGAGCTCCCGTAATCCTTAGGAATATCCTCGTCGCTATGCGCCACTGCGTTGTCATTCGCAGGTAATCTCATCGTTACTTTTCCGTCTGAAGTGAGGTGCCCGCCAGGCATCCGCCACTCTCGCGTAAACTGGAACAAAGCCAATCACATCGGTGAATTCGAAGCATGTACCGTAAAGTTCAGCAGTCTCTTCTGGCGCGCATCCAGGCCATTCTTGTCGCGAAGTACGACGTCACACTCACGCAACTCGCCGTGGAGCAGCCCCCCAGCATCGCCATGGGCGAACTCGCCCTGCCCGTAGCATTCGAGCTGGCTAAGCGCCTCCGCAAAGCACCCCGCGCCATCGCCACCGAACTCGCTGCCGAACTCAACGCCATCCTGCCCGAGCTCGATGGCATCGCCTCCGTCGAGGTTGCTGGAGCTGGCTACCTCAACATCCGCCTCGACCGCGTCACCATCGCGCGGCGCGTCGCCGCCGACGAGCACGCCGACATTGGCGGCCCGGGTTTCCGCCTTGTCGAGCACACCAGCATCAATCCCAATAAGGCCGCTCACATCGGCCATCTCCGGAACGCCATCCTCGGCGACACCTTCCAGCGGCTCCTCCGCCCAGACTCTTACAAGCAAGGCTACGAGGTTGGTGTTCAGAACTACATCGACAACACCGGAGTCCAGGTAGCCGACGTAGTGGTGGGCCTCATGCACCTCGAGGGCAAAGATCTGGCGGGCACCCGCGAATTGCTCGCCTCACTCAAAACGAAGGGCGAGCGTATCGACTTCTACTGCTGGGACCTTTACGCCCGCGTCTCCCAGTGGTATTCCGCAGATTCGACGCAGTCTGAAGCGCGTAAGCAAATCCGCCTCGACACCCTCCACGCCATCGAGCACGGAAGAAATGAGAGCGCCGAGATCGCTGACCTGATCGCGACCGCCGTCCTTCGCCGTCACCTCGAGACCATGGAGCGGCTCGGCATCGAATACGACTTTCTCCCACGCGAAAGCGAGATCCTCCACCTCCACTTCTGGGACGCCGCGCGCGAACTCATGCTCCAGAAGGGAGTTCTCTACCTCGAGACCGAGGGAAAGAACAAGGGCTGCTACGTCATGCGACGCGCAGGATCCGAATCTCAAAACGACGGCCCCGACGAAGACGCCAAGGTCATCGTCCGCTCCAATGGAACGGTCACTTACGTCGGCAAGGACATCGCCTATCACTTGTGGAAGTTCGGTCTGCTTCCGGGTAAGGACTTCGGCTACAAGAAATTTCACCAATACCCGTCGCACAGCTGCTGGATCTCAACCGACGGCCCAAGCGACCCCGGCCATCCCGTCTTCGGTCATGCAGACGCGATCTACAACGTTATCGACTCGCGCCAGAACGACCCTCAGACCCAGGTCGTGCAAGCTCTCCGAGGCATGGGGTTCACCGAGGCGGCTGATCGCTATACCCACTTCAGCTACGAGATGGTTGCTCTCACTCCGCGCTGTGCGATCGAGCTCGGCTACACCGTCAGCGAAGAGGATCAGAAGCGCGCCTACATCGAGGTCAGTGGCCGCAAAGGGTTCGGCGTCAAGGCCGACGATCTCCTCGATCAGCTCATAGCCGCGGCTCAAGCTGAGGTCGACACCCGCCATCCCGACCTCTCCGACAGCGACCGCGACACGATTGCCAGGCAGATCGGCGTCGGAGCCCTGCGCTACTTCATGCTGCGCTACACGCGAAACACCGTCATCGCCTTCGACTTCAAAGACGCCCTCAGCTTTGAAGGCGAAACCGGCCCTTACGTCCAGTACGCCATCGTTCGCGCCGCCAACATCTTCCGCAAAGGTGAAACATCAGCCGAGGCCGCACTCGCCAGCTTCGCTAATCTCGACCTCACCGGCCAACTCGACGGCGAAGACGGAAGTACGCTTTGGGAGACATGGCTGCTCGTCTCAAAACTCACCCTCATGATCGAGCAATGCCTCGCAACCTCGGAGCCCGCTTATCTCGCCAAGTACGCCTTCCAGCTCGCGCAGCAATTCAACAACTTCTACCACCGCCACCACATCCTCCATGAGACAAACCCCACGCGTAAGGCGTTCTTCCTCGCCACAGCAGCCGTCGCGCAACGCGAGATGACGCGCGCACTTGGCTATCTCGGTATCGAAGCACCGGAGCGGATGTAAATTCATAAGCTCGATACTTCAGGAAGGGACAACGGAACCTCGCGAACCCGAATCTCACTCCCATGCTCGCGAACGGAGAGCACCACAGCGGAGGTTCATCATGGCATTTCATCCCGAAGATCGCGGCAAGCTCAAAGGAAGAAAAGTGGCGATTCTCGCCACCGAAGGCGTCGAAGAAGTCGAACTGACTAAACCCAAAAAAGCTCTGGAAGATGCTGGCGCGCACGTCGATGTCATCGCTCCCAAGTCGGGCATCAGGCACGGCAAAATCAAAGCCTGGGACATGACCGACTGGGGCGATCAGATCCTGGTCGATGTGGAGCTTTCCAATGCAAGAAGCGGAGACTACGATGCGCTACATCTTCCGGGAGGCGTCATAAACCCTGATCACCTGCGCATGGACCCGCAGGCCGTCGCCTTCGTTGCGAGTTTCGTCAGTGAAAGAAAACCGATTGCTGCCATCTGTCACGGTCCATGGACGCTCATAGAGGCCGGGGCAGTAAAAGGACGAACGATGACCTCATGGCCGTCGCTCAGAACCGATTTGCTGAATGCCGGGGCGGATTGGGTCGATCGCGACGTGGTCGAAGACCGCAATCTCGTTACCAGCCGTAAGCCTGATGACATTCAGGCCTTTAACAAGAAAATGATCGAAGCCTTCCAGCGCGCGGAGCACAACGCCGCAGCATAGAAGCAATCCATCAAAAGGGGAGGCATGAGGCCTCCCTTTTCATTTTCTGCAACTTTTATTTCGCCGAATCGTAACGGCGCACCCACTCCACAATCGACCGCACTGCGATTCCGCTCGGTCCCTTTGGTAGCCACGCCTTCTGGTCTTCATTCCACGCACAGCCCGCGATATCGAGATGTACCCACGGAGTATCCTCGGCAAATTCCTTGAGGAACATTGCCGCCGAGATCGCGCCGCCCCAACGCGTCCCGCCGGTATTCATAATGTCCGCAATCTGGCTCTTGATCTGGTCCTTGTAATCATCGGTGCAGGGAAGCCGCCAGAACTTCTCCCCCGAAACCTTCATAGCCTCGCTAAACGCAAGGTAAGCATCCTCGTCGTTTGAGAATACGCCGGCATTGACTATCCCCAACGCCACCACGCAGGCTCCAGTCAGGGTTGCCGCATTAATCAAATGCGTACAGCCAAGCGTCTTCGCGTAGTGGAGCCCATCCGCCAGCACAAGTCTGCCTTCAGCGTCCGTGTTCAGAATCTCGATCGTCTTGCCAGACATGGCGGTAACCACATCGCCGGGCTTGAACGCCTGGCCATCGGGCATATTTTCCGCCGAACAGACCACCGCGATCACCTTCACCTTCGGTTTCAACTCAGCTATCGCCCGCATCGCGCCGATCATTGCTGCCGCCCCGGCCATATCGTACTTCATCTTCTCCATGCCCTCGGAAGGCTTCAGAGAAATGCCGCCAGAGTCGAAAGTAATGCCTTTGCCCACGAGTCCCACCACAGGCGCATCCTTCGCAAGCGTCTGTCCCTTCGGGAGCTTCGGCTCATAAGTCATTACAATCAGCGCCGGAGGCTGAGCCGACCCCTTCGCCACGGCGAGGAATGCGCCCATCCGCAGGTCCTTCATCTTTTCGGTCGAGTAAACCTCGCACGGCAGCCCCATCTCCGCACACATCGCTGCAGCACGTCTGCCCAACTCCGTCGGAGTCAGCACATTGCCCGGCTCGTTCACCAACTCGCGCGTAAAGTTCTGCGCTCTGGCAACGACAAGACCCTCATCAAATCCCAATTGAATCTCATCCGTAGTCGTCTTCTCAGCCTCTTTGGCGATCAGCGAACGATTGTACGGACTTGTCTTTCCAGTCGCTCTTGTAAGTATCCCAGTCACGCTCCGCCAGCTCGGCCCCTTCAATTACCGCGCGCGTCATCAGCGTACAGGGCAGCGCATCCAGATGCTCATCGGACAGCGCATGGTCTTCCGGAAACGCGATCGCCATTTCGCGGATGCTGCGCGGCTTCGCAGCCCGAATCGCTGCTCCTGCTCCTTTGCGTACCTCGTCGACTGAAAGCGACTGCGCTTTACCCAGCCCCACGACCAGAAGGCGTTCCGCTTTGAGACCATTCGGCGCATGCAGGAGCAGTGTGTCCCCCAGACCAGCCTTGAACTCGCCCGAAGCCAACACCTTCGACGCAGCATTTGTTATCGAGTCCGAGGTAGAAAGCAATGCCGGAAGCGCGTCGGCATCCTTGCCCACCGAAACATCAACTGCAAACACCGTTAGCATCGGCGTGGCGAAGCTCGCCGCGTCCTGAAAAATCAGCCTCGTGTCCATGACCTCTATCCTAGCGTGAGAGAAGTGTTCCGCCCGCTGTGACAAATCAAAATCAGGTTTAGAATTTCGTTTCCGGTCTTAATCGTTCCGAAGGTAAGGTGAATTACCGGCGCTGACTCCGCGCAACAGCGGCCCGGGCCTCTTTGTCCGCTTCGCGCTTGCGCTCGGTCTCACGTTTGTCCCAGTCCTGCTTTCCCTTCGCAAGCGCGAGTTCGCACTTCACACGACCGTTGCGAAAATAGAGCCGCGTCGGGATCAGCGTATAGCCCTTCTGCCGTGTCACTCCTTCCAGCTTTCTCAGCTCACTCTTATGCAGCAGGAGTTTGCGCGTGCGCAGTGAGTCGTGATTCATCGAATTCCCATGCGAGAAGGCGCCAATATGCGCATTCAAGAGGAAGCATTCCCCGTCTTTCAGCAGTCCGTACGAATCTTTCAGATTCGCCTTCCCCTCACGGATCGACTTTACCTCGGTCCCTCGCAACGCGACTCCGGCCTCAAAGCGATCAGTCAAGAAGTAGTTATGGCTCGCCGCCCGGTTCTGCGCCGCGTCACGCACTCCGGTGGCGACAGGGTCGCGGTCCTTGGCCTTCGCCGAGGACTTGGCCTGACCTGCAGCCGTCGGGTTCGAAAGCGTGCGTGGCATAAGAATCTCTTACTTTAACATGACACAAATGGGGTATCTCACCCGTACGATCCCGACGCGTCTAAATCCTCGTAACCAATGCGAAATGTAGCAGTGTCCAGCAACGCGCATGACCCAAGAACTGCAACTCTTTCAACGAAACTGCACCTCCTCAGGATGCTATACTCACCCGAACGCATTAGACCGGCAGGTCCCGCCACAACGTATCGCGTCCTGCCCGTCCGCATCCTCGCATCAGACGAGTATTTTCATAGTCATACGTTTCACAAGGACGCAAAAGAAAGCAGAATGGGTCGCGGCAA
>Ga0126381_100005071_pt1 | contig 14423 bp, 8 predicted proteins | sample PanSoiMetPlot_28_FD_96465 | JGI IMG/M metagenome (GOLD analysis project Ga0126381, IMG submission 96465) | Tropical forest soil microbial communities from Panama - MetaG Plot_28 | ecosystem: Environmental > Terrestrial > Soil > Tropical forest > Bulk soil | place: Panama | collected 2016-02-17
CGGTGGCGGGCTTAACCGTCGGCCGCGTTCCCGCTTTGGTCCACCCGTTCAGGAGACCGGCTCCGAACGCGCCGTTGTCCCCGCCGCCGGAGATCGCCAGAAAGGACGTCGGCGGGAGCGGAGCGTCGGGTGGCAGCCCCAGCGCGGCGCGCTCCTTGGCCCAGGACGCGATGAAGTCCTCCTCGAACTGCTTGACGTCCTCGAAGTCGCGCGTGTAGTAGCGGATGTCGTTGGGATAGCCGACCACGTCGGCCCGCGGAGCCTTTCCGGCCGGGACGGCAGGCTCGCGGGAGGTCGACGAACAGGCCGCCGCCAAAACCAGCGCGGCGACGATCAGCGCGGCGCTTCGACGCGAGCGACCCTGGTGTGGCATCCGGTCCGACGATGATACCGCGGCGTCGTCAGGGAGGAAACGGCGACGGATCGATGCCGGGGATCACCTTGAGCGCGTTCTTGTAGTACAGCTTCTTGAGCACGTCGTCCGGCAGCCCGAGGCCGTACATCTTCCAGAACGCGTGCCGCTTGCGGTAGTAGTCGAAGTACTCGTCGTCGGTCTCGAGCACGCGGAAGTAGACGAGGTACTCGTCGGCCGCCCACGCGTCCTTGCCGAACATGACGCGGTCCTGGTACTTGACGAACCAGTCGTGGGCGAAGCGCGGTTGCCTGCCGAGCTCCGCCAGCACCGCCCCGATCTCCGTGTAGACGTTCGGCAGCCGGTCGAACAACGCGCCGAGTCGCGCGAGGTCGCCGCCGAGCCAGCCCAGGTGCGCGTCGATGAACCGCGTCCGCGGATGGCTCTCGAAGAGATGGTGCTGCTCCTTCAGGATCTGCTCAAAGGGCGGGTACTTGTCGGGAGGCCGAGCCCGCTGCGGGAACTCCTTCAGCTCGAGCCACCGCTCGTTGTACTTGTCCTGCGGATCGAAGAAGGAGCGGGGCTCGCCCGAGTGGATCAGGACCGGGATGCCGAGCTCGGCGCACTTGTCCCAGACCGGGTCGATGCGCGGATCGTCCACGGGCACGCGCTTGCCGCTCGCGTCGGTGACGGTCAGGCCGAGGTTCTTGAAGATCTTGAGGCCCCGCGCGCCGTGGCGATAGTCTTCTTCGAGCTGCGCCGCCGCCTTCGCTCCCCAGCCGGGTTTCTCGATGCCCGAAAAGTCGAGGTTGGCGAAGACGATGAATCGTCCCGGGTAACGTCCCGGCAGATTGCGGTACCCCTTCTCGAACTCGGCGCCCTGGCTGCCGCTCAGGTTGACCATCACCCGGAGGTTGATCCGATCCATGTCGGCGACGAGGCGGGCCGCTTCCGCGGCGGACATGTCGCGGTCCTGGTGGTTGTGGACGTCGATGAACGGGTATTTCGCGCGCGTCGGCTTGTGCTCGGGCACGACGAGCGTGGACTTCGGGGAATAGTCCTCGATCGACATCGTCTGCGCGGCGGCATCGGCGGCCGACGCCGCGGCGAGGACCGCGGCCGCGAGGAGAAGTCGCTCAGCGCGCACGGCGGCCGAGCTTCGCGACGATGGCCTCGATCTGGCGCAGATGGTTGACGTCGTGGCCGGCGAGCAGCCGGATGATCCCGTCGATCGTCAACCGGCCGAACTGCGAATGGGTGCCGCCGCGCCCGCGATCCCTGGACGAAAGCCCGTCGACGAGCGCGACGTGCGACCGGCGCAGGGCGGTGTAGAGGTCGAGGCTCGCCCTGGGATCGCGCTTCGCGTAATGGCCGACCCGGGCCCACACCTCCTGATCCATCCCGACGATCTCGGGGTCTTCGCGCTCGAGCATCGTGCGGACGCGGTACCCCCAGAGCAACTCGATCTCCGCCAGGTGCGCGAGGATCTCTCCGGCTGACCACTTGCCCGGGGCCGGACGGCGAGTCAGCCGCCCGCGCGAGACGCCCGCGACCGCCCGCGCGAGCTTCCCTGGCGCCGCGCGCAGCATCCGCATCGGGTCCTGGCGTCCCACGTAGCCCGCGATCCGGGCGGTGTACTCCTCGTAGGTCTCGGGCGCGGTCATCCTCGTTTTCGTCCCCCTCGGCGCCGCTCATCCTTTCATGTCCGGCTCGGCGGAAACCCCCGCACGGTGGCGAGGGTGTCCGGGAAGTCATAAACTCCGCTTTTTGGGGCCGGTTGCGGATTTCCCGGGACCCGCCGGAATCCCCGGGACGAATCGGCGCTTATTTCGTATTGGTCATCGTGGGCCGGAGGGCACCTCCTTCGGCCTCGCCAGCAGAGACCCGGCACCGCCGGATGACGTTGGAGGTTGGGTTTTCATGAAGAAACGGATGGCTCTGATGATCGTAGCGCTCGCGGTATTCGTCACCGCGATCGGGGCGGTCAAATACGGCCAGATCAAGAAGGGCATCGCCCAGCAGAAGGCGTTCCAGATGCCTCCCGAGGCCGTGACGACGGTCGTGGCCAAGGCCGAGCAGTGGCCGACGACCCTCTCGGCCATCGGAACCGCGACGGCCGTGCACGGGGTCGTCGTCAGCGCCGACCTGCCCGGGATCGTCGAATCGATCGAGTTCGAGTCGGGCAAGACCGTGCGGCAGGGCGAGGTCCTGGTCCGGCTCGACACCCGGCAGGAGCGGGCGCAGCTCGCGGCGGCCGAGGCGCAGCAGGCGCTCACGAAGGTCTCGCTCGAACGCGCGAGGCATCTCGTCGCGACGGAGATCGGCTCGCAGGCCGACCTCGACACTGCGGAAGCGAACGACAAGGCAGCCCTCGCGAAGCTCGTCGAGCTTCGGGCGACGATCGAGCGCAAGACCATCCGGGCGCCTTTCACGGGAGTGCTCGGTATCCGGCAGGTCAACCTCGGCCAGTACCTGCAGAGCGGCAGCCCCGTCGTGCCGCTGCAGTCCCTGCAGCCGATCTACGTCGACTTCTCGGTGCCGCAGCAGGAGATCGCGAGGGTCCGCGTCGGCGGAGACGTCCGGGTCAAGAACAGCCAGTCCGGCTCGACGTCCTCCGGGAAGATCACGGCCATCGACTCCGTCATCGACACCGCCACGCGCAACATCGCCGTCCAGGCGACCCTTCCGAACACCGATGGGAAGCTGCGTCCCGGCATGTTCGTCGACACGAGCATGGTCCTCGGCGACGTGCAGAACCTGATCGCGATCCCCGCGTCCTCGATCAACCACGCTCCGTACGGCGACTCGGTCTACATCGTCGAGGACATGAAGGACCAGCAGGGGAAGACGTACAAGGGCGTCCGCCAGCAGTTCGTCAAGGTCGGCCCCGGGCGCGGCGATCAGGTCGCGGTCCTCTCCGGCCTCAAGCCCGGAGAGGAGGTCGTGACGTCGGGCGTGTTCAAGCTGCGCAACGGCGCGGCCGTGCAGGTCAACAACCAGACGCAGCCCGGCAACAACCCCGCGCCCAACCCGGGCAATAGCGGAGGCCGGATCGAGGGAAGCGCCATGAAATTCACCGATCTCTTCATCCGCCGGCCGGTCCTGGCGATCGTCGTCAACCTGGTGATCCTGATTGCCGGCATCCAGGCGATCCGGACGCTGTCGGTGCGCCAGTATCCGCGCAGCGACATCGCGGTCGTCACGGTCACGACCGTCTACGTCGGCGCCAACGCTGACCTCGTCCGCGGATTCATCACGACGCCGCTCGAGCGCGTCATCGCGAGCGCCGACGGCATCGACTACATCGAGTCCTCGAGCGCGCAGGGCGTCAGCACGATCACGGTGCACCTAAAGCTCAACTACGACACCAACGCCGCGCTGACCCAGATTCAGGCCAAGGTCGCCCAGGTCCGGAACGACCTGCCTCCGGACGCGCAGGTTCCGGTCATCGACCTCCAGACCGCCGACAGCGAGTTCGCTTCGATGTACCTCGGCTTCGGCTCGAAGGAGCTCGATCAGAACCAGATCACCGACTACTTGACGCGCGTCGTTCAGCCGAAGCTCTCGGCGATCAGCGGCGTGCAGCGCGCCGACATCCTCGGCAGCCGCGTCTTCGCGATGCGCATCTGGCTGAGGCCCGACCGCATGGCGGCCCTCGGGATCTCGCCCTCGATGGTGCACGACGCGCTGGCCGACAACAACTACCTTTCCGCCCTCGGTGCGACCAAGGGCTCGATGGTCTCGGTCAACCTCGTCGCGAACACGAACCTCCAGACCGTCGACGAGTTCAAGAACCTGGTCGTCAAGCAGAAGGACGGCGTCATCGTCCGGCTCGGCGAGATCGCCGACGTCGAGCTCGGCGCCGAGACTTACGACGACGACGTCCGGTTCAACGGCCAGACCGCCACGTTCATGGGCATCTGGGTGCTGCCGACGGCGAACTCCCTCGACGTCATCAAGCGCGTCCGGGCGGCGCTGCCCGAGATCCAGCGGCAGCTTCCGGCCGGCATGACGCTCGGCATTCCCTACGACTCGACGCAGTACATCCAGGACGCCATCAACGAGGTGCTGCACACCCTGGCCGAGACACTGCTCATCGTCATCATCGTCATCTTCCTGTTCCTCGGGTCGTTCCGCGCGGTCATCATCCCGATCGTCGCGATCCCGGTCTCGCTGATCGGCGCCGTCTTCTTGATGCTCGTCGTCGGTTTCACGATCAACCTGCTGACGCTGCTCGCGATCGTCCTTTCCGTCGGACTCGTCGTCGACGACGCGATCGTCATCGTGGAAAACGTCGAGCGCCACCTGCAGCTCGGCGAAAAGCCGTACGACGCCGCCATCCGCGCGGCTCGCGAGCTCGTCGGGCCGATCATCGCGATGACGATCACGCTCGCGGCCGTCTACGCTCCGATCGGCATCCAGGGCGGCCTGACGGGCGCGCTCTTCCGCGAGTTCGCCTTCACCCTGGCCGGCGCCGTCGTCGTGTCGGGTGTCGTCGCCCTGACGCTCTCCCCGATGATGAGCTCACGCCTGCTGCGCTCCGGCGACAGCGAGCACGGCTTCGCGGGTCTGATCAATCGGAACTTCGAGAAGGTCCGCCGCACCTACGGCCGCCTCCTGTCCGGCAGCCTGCAGTACCGCCCGGTCGTCTTCGTTCTGTGGCTGATCGTCGTCGCCCTGATCGTTCCGTTCTACATGTTCTCGGGCAAGGAGCTCGCGCCGCAGGAGGATCAGTCGATCGTCTTCGGCGTCATTCAGGCCGCGCCGAATGCGACGCTCGACCAGACCAAGCTCTTCGCCGACAAGGTCTACGACGTTTACAAGGCGATGCCGGAAAACGAGAGCGTCTTCCAGATCACGAATCCGTCGGGCGGGTTCGGGGGCATGGTCACCAAGCCGTGGAGCCAGCGCAAGAAGAAGACGTCGCAGCTGCAGGTCGAGGCGTCGATGGGCCTCTCCAAGATCCCCGGCGTGCGCGTCATTTCGCTGATTCCCGCCGCGCTCCCCGGCGGCGGCAACTTCCCGGTCGACTTCGTCATTGCGTCGACCGCCGAGCCGCAGCAGCTCGTCGAGTTCGCCAACCAGCTCGTCGCCAAGGCGTACCAGTCCGGCATTTTCATGTACGCCGACTCGGATCTGAAGTTCGACCAGCCGCAGGCCGAGGTCGTCTTCGACCGCGACAAGCTGCGCGCCCAGGGCGTCAGCCTCTCGGACGCCGGCAAGGACCTCTCGACGATGCTCGGCGGCAACTACGTCAACCGCTTCTCGATCCTGGGCCGCAGCTACAAAGTTATTCCGCAGATCCGCCGCGCGGACCGCCTCACGCCGGAGCAGCTCGAGACGATCTACGTCACGGGCGCCGGCGGGAAGCTCGTCCCGCTGTCGACCTTCGCGAGCCTCAAGCAGACCACGGAGCCGCGCGACCTGAAGCGGTTCCAGCAGCTCAACGCCGTCCGCGTCCAGGGCGTCATCCCGCCGGGCGTCTCCCTCGACTCCGCGCTCAAGGTCCTCGAGACCGAAGCGGCCCGGATCCTGCCGCAGGGCTTCACGGTCGACTACGCCGGCGAGTCGCGCCAGCTTCGGACCGAAGGCGGAAAGTTCCTGTTCACCTTCGCCCTGTCGGCGATCCTCATCTACCTCGTGCTCGCCGCGCAGTTCGAGAGCTTCCGCGATCCGTTCATCATCCTCGCGGGATCGGTGCCGCTGGCTCTGTCCGGCGCGCTGCTGTTCTCGTTCCTCGGCCTGACGACGCTGAATATCTACAGCCAGGTCGGACTGATCACGCTCGTCGGCCTGATCGCGAAGAACGGAATCCTGATCGTCGAGTTCGCGAACACCGTCCAGGAGCGGGGCAAGGACAAGCTCCACGCGGTCGTCGAGGCCGCCCAGACGCGTCTGCGCCCGATCCTGATGACCACCGCCGCGACGGTCATGGGCCACATGCCCCTCGTCTTCGCGAGCGGACCGGGCGCCGGCGCGCGCAACTCGATCGGCATCATGCTCGTGACCGGCATGATCATCGGCACCTGTTTCACGCTCTTCGTCGTGCCGTCGATCTACGTCCTCGTCGCCAAGACGCACAAGGCGGAGACGCCTCTCGCCGAGGTCGAAGGTCCCCACAAGGTCGGCGAGCTCGAGGAAGCGGCCGTCTGAGGATTTCGATTCGGCCGTCGCCGCCGAGGCGGCGGCCGGATCGCTACTGCGACGCCGGAGCCGCCGGGGTCACGTTTCTTGGAACCGACGCCCTCACGTTTCTGAGGCGGATCGGCTCGCCCTGCCAGTTCGAAATCTGGACCTGGCCGTCCGCGCCGACGTTGGCTCGGCCCGCGAGCACGATCTTGCCCGACCCATTCCCGCCGCCCGGCGGAAAGTGGATCTCGATCACCGTGGCGTCGTACCTCGACTTCTGAGGGGCCTGGGCCGCCATGCCGATCGCCCGCGCGGTGCCGAGGACGACCTGGCGGGTCCCGTCCGGAAGGTTGTTGGAACGCGCGTAGAAGAGCGCGACCCCCATCGTGTTCGGCAGCCGGATGAAGCCGACCTGCGGCAGCCTCTGCAGGTCCGCGATCATCGCCTTCTGGCCCGACTCCTTGAGGACGTCGAGGAGCTTCTCGCGCTCTTCGTCGGTCGACCAGCGGGTGATGTTGATCGTCACGGCCCCGGATTTGCCGCTGGCCATGTGGACCGCGTTGCCCGTGAAGGTTTCAATGGTGGTGCTGCCGCGCTCCGGCCGAATTTGCGCCGCCGCCGTCGACGCGAAGCCTCCCACCAGTCCCGCGAGAAAACCGATCTTCAGGAGTCTATTCATGACTCGCCTCCCTCGATCGATTCTCTCCCGATTTACGTGAGAGCCAGGTATTCGTGGGCGAGGCGCACGACCATCGAGCCCTCCCCGACGGCGGAAGCCACCCGGTTCATCGCGCCCGCCCGGACGTCGCCCGCGGCGAAGACGCCAGGTACGCTCGTTTCCAGGAGGAGGGGTTCCCGGGTCTCTTTCCAGGTCTTTGCGTAGGCGTCCGACGTCATGAGGTCCCGGCCCGTCAGGACGAACCCCTTGGCATCGCGCAGGACTCCGGCCGGCAGCCAGTCGGTCCGCGGCCGGGTCCCGATGAAGATGAAAACGGCGTCCGCATCCTCGGAGTGGCACGATCCGTCGCCCACGGACCGCAGCGTCACCCGCTCCACCCGGTCCTGGCCCTCGACGCTCGCGACCTCGCTCCCCGGGATCACCCGGATGTTCGGCGTCTTCGCGATCTGGTCCACGAGGTACTGCGACATCGTCTCCGCCAGCCCGGCGCGGCGCACGACGATCTCGACCTCTTTCGCGTATCGGGCGAGGTACATCGCCCCCTGCCCCGCGGAGTTGCCGCCGCCGATGACCAGCACCCGCCGGCCGCCGAACACCGAGCCCTCGGTCGTCGCGGCGCCGTAGTAGACGCCGGCGCCCGTGTGCTCGGCGACGCCGGGCGCGGGGTGCTCGCGGTAGAACATGCCGGTGGCCGCGAGCATCGTCCGTGTCACGAGCTCGCGCCCGTCGGCCAGGGCGAGCCGCTTATAACCGCCGTCAAGCGTTACGCCAGTGACCTCGAGCGGCGCGAGGAACTCGGCGCCGAGCCGCTGAGCCTGGGCGAGCGCGCGCCGCGTCAGCTCGCTTCCGCTGACGCCGGCCGGAAAGCCGAGGTAGTTCTCGATCCGCGAGCTGCTCCCCGCCTGGCCTCCGGGCGCATGGCGGTCGAGGAGCAGCGTCCGCAGCCCCTCCGACGCGCCGTAGACCGCCGCCGCGAGGCCCGCGGGACCGGCGCCGACGACGACGAGGTCGTAGACGTCGTAGGCCGCCGAGAGCGGCCGCCCGAGGCGCTCCGCGATCTGGCGCGGCTCCGGGTTGCGCAGCACGCTGCCATCCTCGAAGAAGAGCGCCGGCAGCTCGTCGGGTTTCACGCCGGCCGACTCGAGCAGGACGCGCGCGTCGGCGTCTCGCTCGACGTCCAGCCAGCGGTACGGGATGAGGTTGCTCGCCAGGAAATCCTTGATCGCGTGTGACCGTGTCGCCCACTGATGCCCGACGAGACGCAGCCCCGTGGCCTCCGGCAGCGACTCCGCCTGCCAGGCATCGAGAAGGTCGTCGACCACGGGAAAGAGCTTGTCCTCGGGCGGATCCCAGGGCTTCGACAGGTAGTGGTCGAGGTGCGCCTCGTTGATCGCGCGGATCGCGGCTCCGATGTCGGAGTACGCGGTCAGCAGGACGCGCCGCGCCAGCGGATACACCTCGCGTGTCCGAGAGAGCAACTCGTCGCCGAGCATCCCCGGCATGCGCTGGTCGCTGATGATCATTGCCAGCGAGTCCCCGCGGCCCTTGAGCTCGCGCTCCGTGTCGAGCGCCTCCGCTCCTGACCCGGCGCTGACGACCGTGTACTGGTCGCGGTAGCGCGAGCGCAGGTCGCGGCGCACGGCCGCGAGGACCTGGGGATCGTCGTCCACGACGAGGAGAACGGGCTTGTTCACGCCCGGGCCTGAGAGTGCGTGCCGTCGTCGACCGGCAAGGTGACGCGGAACTCGGTCCGGCCGGGCTGGGATTCCACTTCGATCGTGCCGTCGTTGTGCTGGACGAGCCGGCGAACGATGTCCAGGCCCAGGCCGGTGCCGATTCCCGCGGGCTTCGTGGTGAAGAAGGGATCGAAGATGCGGTCGCGGATCTCGGCGGGAATCCCCGAGCCGTTGTCGGCAATCCGGACGCAGATCCGTCCGTTGTGGCGCGCGGCAGCGACGTCCACGCGGCCCGACTCGGGAACGGCGTCCAGTGCGTTGTCGATCAGATTTCCCCAGATCTGATTGAGCTCGCCGGCGAATCCGAGGACGCGGGGAAGGTTCGGCTCCAGCTTCACCGACACGGCGATCGACTTCGAACGCGCCTTCGCCTTCAGAACCGCGACGGTGTTCGACAGGCTCTGGGCGAGATCGACGGGCTCGGCGATCGTCGCCTGGTCCATGTGCGTGAAGCCCTTGACCGCGAGGACGAGCCCCGCGATCCGGGTTCCGGCGTCCTGGATCTCCGAGGCGAGCCGGCGCACCGAGCAGCCGGCGGCGGCCCAGCGGAGGGCCGCGTTCAGCGCGGAACCCTGGACCTGAGCCCCGAGCGCGTCGAGGGCTTCAGGCGTTACGGCCGTGTCGGCGAGCGCCTCGGCGGAGGACGGGTCGAGCCCATGGTCGTCGAGCCAGTCCGCGATCGCCTCCTCGTGCTCGGCCTGCTGGATCGGCGAACGCACTCCCGACTCCGGCGCGGCTGCGCACGCGTTGCGAATCCCGTCCACCGCGTCGAACTGCGCCTCGGTCAGCCCGGCGCCGCAGATCACGCGAGACGCCTTCTCGAGCTCTTCGAGCCGCTCGCTCAGGAGCGCCGCGCTCCGCTCGATCGCCGCGGCAGGATTGTTGAGCTCGTGGGCCAGGCCGGCCGACAGTCGCCCGAGCGAGATCATCTTCTCGTTCTGCAGCTCGGTGGACGTGAACTCCCGGGCCCGGTCCACCATGCGGTGCACGAGGATCGCGGTCAGACCCGGACACGATTGCGTCATCTCGGAAAAGCATTCCTTGGGCACGAAGAGCATCTCCCCCGGCTCCACAGCGAAGGAGTTGCCGGGGGCGGTGACCAGGCGCGAATACGGAAGGGCGCCGGTGACGTCTTGTCCTTCCCACTCGGTCATTTTCTGCGGGCCGGCCCCTCGGTCGACGAAGAGGGCGTAGCGGCCGGAGAACATCACGAACATGCCCGCGACGGGAGCCCCCTTCGCCGAGAGCTGCGCCCCCGCCTCCAACTGGCGCAATGTCCCGTGTCTCGCCAGCCAGGCGAGCTCCTCGCGGGGGGCGGCGCCGAGAACCTTGTGTTGGGCCAGCCGGTCGACGATATCGGCGGAGTCGGTCATGGGAGCTCGAATCCTACATCGGCGGGGGACGACGTCACCGGCTCGCTAGCCCCCCGGCGATCTCGCCGCCGTCGATGATGACCGGATGCCCGGTGATGTACGGCGCTTCGTCGGATGCCAGAAAGGCGTAGAGCGCCGCGATCTCCTCGGGATGCGCATGGCGGCGGAGCGGGATCTTGGCGTCCACGGCCGCCTTCATCTCCGGCGTGTACTCCACCTCCTGCATCGGCGTCCAGACGTAGCCGGGACACACCGCGATGACACGGATCGTCGGTGCGAGCTCCAGAGCCATCGTGCGCGTCAATTCGATCACGCCGGCCTTGGCGGCGTCGTAGTCGGCGTACCGCGGATAGCCGTTCATTCCCGACGTCGAGCCCATGTTGAGGATGACTCCCCCGCCTCCCGCGAGCATGCGGCGGGCGGCCTGCTGGGCGACGTAGAAGACGCCGTCGAGATCGACGCCCATGACGCGCCGCCATTCCTCCGGCGTGATGTCGATGAAGTCGTGCCGGATGCTGATCCCGGCGTTGTTGATCGCAACGTCGAGGCCGCCGAACAGTCCGTCGAGCTTCGCGAACGCGCCAGCCACCGCGGCCGCCTCGGACACGTCGGCGTCGAGGACGCCGGTCAGGCTCGGATGCTTCTGGGCGAGCGCGCGGTTCGCCGCCGCGTCGCGGTCGATCACGGCGACACGCGAGCCCTCCTCCAGGAACCGGGCGACGATCGCCGCGCCGATGCCGCTCGCGCCGCCCGTGACGAGCACGCGCTTTCCGGAGAGACCCTTCATCGCCGGATCAGTCCGCGATCCCGCCGCCGTCCACCACGAGGGCGGCGCCCGTCATGAACGACGAATCGTCCGAGGCGAGGAACAACGTTGCGCGCGCGAGCTCGATCGTCGTGCCGACGCGTCCGAGCGGCCGGTTCGCGGCGCCCTTCATGTAGTCCGCATACGCCTGGCCGCGCGCCGCCGCATCCGCCGGCAGCATCGGCGTCTCGACATCACCGGGACAGAGGCAATTGACGCGGATGCCCTGCGGGCCGTGATCGATCGCCATCGCCTTGGTCATGACGACGACCCCGCCCTTGGCCGCGCAGTAGGCAACGGCCTGGTCGCCGCCCTGGATGCCCCACCCCGAGGCCTGGTGGATGATCACGCCCCGGCGCTGCGCGATCATCGTCGGCAGGGCGTACTTCGACATCAGCCACGCTCCCTTGAGGCTGGAGTCCAGCGTCGCGTCCCACTCCTCTTCCGTGCAGTCGATCGCGTTGTGCGGGTGGAACACGCCGGCGTTGTTGAAGAGGACGTCGAGGCGGCCACCGAAGGTCTCGAGCGTTTCGGCCACGAGGCGCTCGCAGTCGGCGGCTCTCCGGACGTCGGCCCGAACGAACACTGCCGTGCCGCCCGCGGCCGCGATCGTCTCGACGACCTTCCGGCCGCGCGCCTCGTCGCGGCCCGACACCACGACCTTCGCGCCCTCCTCGGCGAAGAGGCGCGCGGTCGCCTCGCCGATGCCGGAGGTTGCCCCGGTGATGATGGCGACACGGTCTTTGAGCTTCATCGCGGGATCCGATCTCCGCGAGAGCTTATCGCGCGGTTACTTGCCGGATGCGAGCTTCTGGAACCGCGGATTCTTGCGCAGCGGATCGAAGTTGGGATCGATCTTCAGCCAGGCGGGCGACAGGTAGTACGGGATCTTGAGAATCGCCTCGATCTGGTCGAGCGCCTTCTCGTGCTCCCCGACGAGGATGTAGATCCGTGCGAGCAGATGCTGATCATAGGGACCGTTGACGGCGTCCTTCGAGGTCGGCTGGAGCTCGACGGCTCGCAATCCCTCCCGGATCGCCTCGTCCTTGCGCCCGAGGTACGCGAGCGAAAGACCGAGGAAGGCATGACGCTGCGCCTCGTTCGGCGCGTCACGGATCTGCTCCTCGTTCGCCTTCCGGGCCTCCTCCGCATGCACGCGCACGTTCGCGGTGTCCCCTTTCCAGGCGTAGGCCTGCGCGAGGCAGATGCCCCAGGTGGCACGATCCCCGTCGAATGCGTCCGGAGTCAGGCGCAGCAGCAACTGCTGCTGTTCCTCGCTCAGCGCCCAGCCGAGATCCTGGTAATTGGCGACGAACGCAACGAGCGCCGTGGGCTCGACGTTTTTGGCGGAGGATTCCAGAAAGGCGCGGGCGCCGGCCAGGTCCCCCTCGCCGAGAAACGTCATCGCCTTGCTGAGGATTGCCAGCAGGTTCGACGGCGAGATCGCCAGCGCCCGATCGTCCGCCTGACGGGCTTCGGCATAGCGTCGTTGCGGCACCAGGATGATGCCCACCCGACGCGCCGCTGCGACCGATCGCGGATCGACTCGCTCCGCCTCCCGCGCGTGCTGAAGCGCCGCGTCCCACATCCCCGCGTTCTCTTCCGCCCCGGACGCCGAGCCGAGCAACGCCACATCGGTCGGAGCGAGGCGCAGCCCCTTCTCGTAGGACTCCCGGGCGGCGGCGAAGTCGGCCAGCACGAGGCGCTGGTAGTTGCCGAGGGCGTGATATCCCTCGGGCCGGCTCGGGGCCAGCGCCAGCGCCTTCTCCGCGGCCTTACGGGCGCGCTCTCCGAGCTCCGGCGTCGGCACGCCGTTGCGGTATAGGAGCGATGCGGCGGTCGATACCCTCGCCCATCCCTGCGCGAAGTTCGGATCGAGGGCCACCGCCTGCTCATAGAGCGCCAGGGCCTTTCGAAGCGTCGGGGGATCGATGGCCACCATCGCCGCCGAGACCTGCTCGCCTTTGAGGTACGCGTCGTACGCGGCGAGATTCTGCGTCGGCTTTTCGGAGAGCTGGCGCTGCTCTCCGGCTCCGAGGGTCGTGCCCAGCGCCTGGGCCACCTTCGTCGCGACGTCCGACTGCACCTGGAACACATCGGTGAGCGCCGCGTCGAACGGCTGCTGCCACTTCGACTGCGGCGGCCCGTCGCTGACGATCTCGACGAGCTCCGGATTCACCTGGACCCGGTTCTGTCCTCCGCCCTTCTCCCAGCGCACGGTCGCCGTGAGCAGGTAATTCGCGGACAGCTCGTGCGCGATTTCCTGCGGCGTCTTCGTCGTCTTCTTGTAGGGAGTCGAGCTGCCGCGTGCGATCACGACGATCCCTGGAACGGACGTGAGCTTGCCGCGGATCTGGTCGGCGATGCCGTCCGCGAAGTAATCGTCTTCGGGAGCACCGAGGTTCTCGAATGGAAGGACGGCGATGCGCTTCGCGCCGCCCGCGGCGACACCGCCGGTCTTCGATCTTCTCGACCAAAGCAGTCCGGCGGCGGCGAGGATGACCAGAGCAGCGACCGCGAGCCAGAGTCCCCGCTTCTGGCGAGGCGCTGCCAAGGCCGCCTGGGCCCCGCTCGTGACCGTCGTCGTCGCCTCTGAGGCCTCCGACAGAGCGAACGCCACGTCCTTCGCCGTCCCGAACCGGTTGTCCCGATCCTTCTCGAGGCAGTGCCGAACGATGTGGTCGAGAGCGGGAGAAATGTTCCGCCCCGACTGCGTCAGCTCCGGCGGGTCTTCCTTGAGGACCGCCGCAATCGTGTCGCTCGCCGAGTCCTTCTTGAACGCTTTCCGCCCCGAGAGAAGCTCGTACAGGATCGCGCCAAAGGAAAAGATGTCGGCCCGGTGATCGACGGGAAGGCCCCGCAACTGCTCCGGGGACATGTAGCCCATCGTCCCCATGACGGTCCCGGGCTGGGTGTGCCCACCCGTCGGCGCGCTCGTCTGCTCCTCCGGCGTCGCCTCTTCGATTCTCTTGGCCAGTCCGAAGTCGAGGATCTTGACGTGCCCGTCTTTGGTCACGAACACGTTGTCCGGCTTCAGATCCCGGTGGACGACGCCCTTGCCGTGCGCCGCCGATAGACCTTTGGCAATCTGGAGGGCCCAATCGACCGCCTGCCTCTGGCTCACCGGGCCGGTGTCGAGCTTGCCGCGCAGCGTCTCGCCCTCGAGCAGCTCGGTGACCGCGTAGGCCACGCCGTCCTGTGCGCCGAAGTCGTAGATCGCGAGGATGTTCGGATGCGACAGCGCCGCCACCGACTTCGCCTCGCGCTCGAAGCGAGCGAGCGCGTCCGGATCGTTCGCAACGATCTGCGGCAGCACCTTGACCGCGACGTCGCGATCCAGTTTCCGGTC
>Ga0126381_100005072_pt1 | contig 14423 bp, 13 predicted proteins | sample PanSoiMetPlot_28_FD_96465 | JGI IMG/M metagenome (GOLD analysis project Ga0126381, IMG submission 96465) | Tropical forest soil microbial communities from Panama - MetaG Plot_28 | ecosystem: Environmental > Terrestrial > Soil > Tropical forest > Bulk soil | place: Panama | collected 2016-02-17
CAGGCGGGGCGCCGGGTGAGCCGCACGGCGGTCCCGGACGGGTCAGCGGCTTAGGCCCGCGGAGCAGCGCCGGTCCTCACTCCCCGGTCTGGCCGTCGGCGAGTTCGGCGACGATATCGAGGTGGCCGACGTGGCGTGCGTACTCCTGGAGCAGGTGGAACAGGACCCGTTCGAGTGACGCGGGATCAGCGCCGTCCCACCGGGGGCCAGGCTGGCCGATGTCGGCGAGGTCGTGTGACTCGACGATGGCCCGGGTGCGCGCGGCCCGGGCGTGGAGCGCCGCCACCAGGTCACCGAGCGTCTCCTCGGGCGCCACGTACCAGCGGCCGTCCCGCTGGTCGCCCCACGGATCGGGCACGTCGCGGCCCTCGAAACCCCACTCGAGCCACCGCATCTCCACGTAGGCGAGGTGCTTCATCAGCTCGATGGGGGTCCAGCCCGACGGCAGCCGGCTCCCGCGCCGCTCGCTGTCGGGCAGGCCGTCAAGCTTGTCCACCAGCCGGGAGCGGAAGTAGTCGAGGTAGGTCAGGAACACGCCGGCCCGCGACGACGCGGGCGTGGTGGGCTCGGGAAACGGCACGCTCACGGAGCCAGCCTGCCGCACGATCGCGCCCGGTGCGTACCACTCCGGCCGACCCGCTCATGAATGTACCGATGGGCTTGCCCGAGGCGGCCCAACGGTACATCCACCGACCGCGTTCCCCGTGACGCGGGGCAGCAGCAGTCACCGTGTGCCCGGAATCCTGGCTTTTGCCGTGTTTCTTTGGTCAATCAGCAAAGAGAGAGTTGGTGATCAGAAAGTTTTCAGCTTTCTTCCAGGTAGGCAGCTAACCATGGAGCCGTCAAAGAAAGCTTGATGAGTTCCGAGGGGACTGTGCGGATGAGCAGCAACTACGACCTGCCGGCCCCGGCGGAAGCAGGGCAGGCACCGCCCCTTCCGCCCGTGCGCGAGCCCGGCGACGGTGCCGGTGCCGCCGGTCTGGCCGGCCCCGCTCACGCTGCTGCCTCAGCCCGCCCCGGCCACGGCCCCGTGTACCCCGACCGTTACGGCAACCCCACCAGCGGCTACGGGACTCCGGGCGCCAGCTACGGCGTCCCGGCCGGCGGCTACGGAACCCCGGGCGGTGGCCACGGAGGCCGCCACCAGGCCCCCAGGGGCCCGGGCCGTCGCTTTCGTCGCCCCGTGCTCATGGCCGGCGTCGCGCTCGCGGCCGGGCTGGCCACCTTCCTCGGCCTGCAGGCCGCGAGCATCGGCCAGGACAACACGGTGCTGACCACGTCCCAGATCGCCGCGCAGACCGACCCCGGCCTGGTCGACGTGGTCTCCACCCTCGGCTACCAGCACGCCGAGGCGGCCGGCACCGGGCTGGTGCTGACCTCGTCGGGCGAAGTGCTGACCAACAACCACGTCATCAACGGCGCCACCTCGATCCGGGTCACCGACATCGGCAACGGCCGCACCTACCAGGCCAAGGTGGTGGGCTATGACCAGACCAAGGACGTCGCGGTCCTGCAGCTTGAGGGAGCCTCGGGGCTGCAGACGGTGAACCTGGGCGACTCCTCCACCGTGGCGGTCGGCCAGAAGGTGGTCGCGCTCGGCAACGCCGAGGGCAAGGGCGGCACCCCGTCGGTCGCCGTCGGCAAGATCACCGGCCTCAACTCCTCGATCACGGCCTCGGACGAGGGTTCCGGCACCTCGGAACGGCTGAGCGGGCTCATCAACCACAACGCGCCCATCCAGCCAGGCGACTCGGGCGGCCCGCTGGTCAACACGGCCGGGAAGGTGGTCGGCATCAACACCGCAGGATCCTCGGCTAACACGACCGCCTACCAGACGGCGCAGACCACAGCGACCGCGGCCTTCGCGGTCCCCATCAACGAGGCGCTCTCCCTCGCCAGCCAGATCGAGGCCGGCCACGCCTCGGCCACGGTGCACATCGGCACCACCGGGATCCTGGGCGTCCAGGTCACGTCCGCGAGCAACGCCGCGGCCCAGGGCGTGCCGTCCGGCAGCGGGGCCGTGATCGCGGGAATCCTGCCGGGCGGTGCCGCCCAGAACGCCGGCGTCACCGCGGGCGACGTGATCACCTCCGTCGACGGCCAGCCGGTCTCCTCGCCGCCCGCGCTGCAGGCGGCGATGGAGCAGCACCACCCCGGTGACAGCGTCCGCATCGGCTGGACCGACCAGTCGGGGCAGGCCCGGTCCGCCACCGTGACCCTCTCCCCCGGCCCGGCCGCGTAAGGAACGCGCCTGGCCCACCCGAGCCCCAGTGCCCTGCAGCCGGCCCTAGCCGCGAAGATCGCCGGCCTGCAGGGCACTGGCTATTGCGAGCGCGGCCTGGACGGTCGGGGCCGCGGCCGGGCTCAGCGCGGTGGGCCAGGTCGACAGCTTGGCCACCACGGTCTGGGACGGCACGTGCACGAAGACGTTCTGGCCGTTGATGCCGGAGGCATAGAAGAACGGCACCGCCGGGTCCCGGACCCACCAGCAGTTGCGGTAGTGGGCCGCGGGCGGGTAGCCGGGCGGGGGGTCCCCGCCGGCGAACGCCCGGGCGCCGTCGGGGGCGCCCCGGATCGTGTCGTCGATCCAGGTGCCGGGCACGATGACTCGCTCGCCGACCCGTCCGCCCTGCAGGTAGAGCTGGCCGAACCGGGCCACGTCGCGCAGGGTCGCGCAGATGCCCCCGTCAGCCATCGGGTTGCCGCGGGAGTCGACGGTGATCTCCGCGTCGAACTCGGCGCCCATCGGCTGCCACAGCTCGGCGGCGATGAGCTGGTGCAGCCGGGCCCCGGCCGCCCGCTCGATCACCCAGGCCAGCACGTCGGTGAGGATCGAGCGGTACCGGAACGGGCCGCCGTGCGGGCCGTCGTTCTGCAGCGTCGCGAAGTAGCCGAGCGCGTCCGCGGGCCTGGGCTGACCGTTGTCCGGACGCCACAGGTACACCCGCTCGTAGGTGCGCACGTCGGCCTCGGGATTGTCGTAGTTCTCGTCGAACCGGGTGCCGGCCCGCATGTCCAGCAGGTCCTGCACGGTCGCGCCCTCGAACGAGGTGCCGCCGAGTTCCGGGACGATCTCCTCGACGCGGGCGGAGACCGCCAGCTCGCCCCGGCCGGCCAGCACGCCGGCGATCGCCGAGGTCACCGACTTGGACACCGACATCAGCAGGTGCGGCACGTCGGGTGCCAGGCCGTTGAAGTAGTGCTCGGCCACGATCTGGCCCTGGTGCAGCACCAGGAAGCCGTCGGTGTAGGTCTCCGCCAGCAGCTCGGCCACGGTCAGCTCGCGGCCGGAGTACCGGAACCGGAAGCCGAGGATGTCGCGTTCCGCGCGCGGCAGCGACCAGGACGGCCCCGGCGCGCGCGCGATCCGCGCCGTGGGGATCAGCTCGCGGATGTGCTGGAACGCCCACCGGTTGAACGGCGGGTCCTGCCAGTTCGCGAGCGTCACCCGGGATCGCTCGGGGAACGGCGGTGCCCCGGTCATCAGCGCCGGGCCTGACCCCTCCTCGGCGGGCGGCGATTGGGCGAGTCCAGCCACAGGCAGCACTCCTCGTCGGCGGCGATCCAGAAAACCGTTATACCGTCCGGCCGGCGGTCAGCCGCACCGGACGCCGGCCGGGGGCGCGTCGTTGGTGGCATAGGTGCCGGTGAAGCCGACCGTGACCGTGCCCCCCGGGGGCACGGTGCCGTTATAGGAAGCATTGGTCACGGTCACCGCCTGGCCCGACTGCGTGTAGCTGCCGTTCCACAGGTCGTTGAGTTTCTGGTCGCCGGGGAACGTCCAGCCGATCGTCCACCCGTTGAGGGTCGCCGATCCCGTGTTGGTGATCACCACCTGTCCCTGAAAGCCGCCGGGCCACGTGTTGACCAGCGAGTACCTGGCCGAGCATGCGGCCGAGCCGGTCGGGGACGGCGACGGCGCCGGGGTTCGGGTCGGCGTCGGGGACGGAGACGGAGAGCCGCCGACGCTGACCGAGAACGAGTTGGTCTTCAGGCCCGCGCCGCCCTGCCAGAGCTCGAACCCGGCTTCGACGTCGATGAGGTAGCAGGAACGTGACAGGTAGCCGCGGCTGACCGCGTCCTGGGCCAGCGTCCCGACGTCCAGGCCGCTGACCGAGGTCGCTGCGGCCGTCATGTCATAGGTGATCGTGTCCCCCCAGGCCTGGGCGCCCTCCCAGACGTTGTAGCCATGGCCGCCCAGGCTGACGCCGCTGGCGACCTGCGAGCCGAACGGCTGGACGCTGCCGTGATGGTTGAGCCACACCATCAGCTCCGCGCAGTTGGGCTGGCCGGTGGTGGTCGGCGAGCGGTTGAACCAGACGTCGTAGGCCACGTCGTAGGCACTGGCGCCGCCCGGCTGGGTGGTGCTCCAGCTCGTAGTCACCTTTCCCGTGGTGAGGTTCGATACCTGGATCGGCGCGGAGGCCAGCCCGCCCGAGCTGCAGTTACCCCAGTGGCATCCCTGGTAGAGCGACGGGTAGGCGCCGGGCGCGCCGTTGGTGGCGTTGCCGATCGAGGAGTTCGCCACGGTGAGGTCCGCGTTGCCGTCGGTGCTGACGCACTCCGGCGCGCCGGAGCCGAACTCGTTGTTCTGCGCGATGTATGCCCCCCCGGCGACCGGGGCGGTCTGTTCCTGGCAGAGCGTTGTCGTCGCGGCCTGGGCGCCGGCGTTACTCACTAACAGGCCCGCTGCGACCCCGACAACCGCGGCGAGTACGGCGGCGATGACGAGAACGGCTCCTCTTCCAGTCACAATCGAGCCTCCCTCTGCTGCGGGCGGTCCGCAGCAGCACATTTAGGCAGTATGCGACCGGCCGTGCCCAGCGCGTACCCCCCCCGGGGGCCTCGGTCTGTCCGGTCAGCCGGCCCGGCTCAGCGCGGGAGTGCCGCGCTGAGCAGCGAGGATCCGCTTGAGGGCCGGCACGCCGCCCTGGCGGACCGCGAGATGAACGTCGATCAGCCGGTGCTGAGCCGCGGCGTCGCCGGCGAACGCCGCGCAGCAGAGCTCGGGCTCGGCGTTGGCGACGGCCAGGATCGCGCCCGTGCCGCCGAGCGGCCCGGCCAGGGCCAGCAGCGCCGACGACCCGACGTAGGTGCAGCCCGGGTAGTACGCGACCTCGGCCAGCAGCCGGTCCGGGTCGCCCGATGAGTCCTTCAGCCCCGCCACCGGCAGGTCGGCGAGCGTGCTGACCGGGACGCCCGGCGACGAGACCCACGGGATGTGGTAGGCCAGCACCGGCAGGCCCGCCGCGGCGCTGACCAGCGTCGCAAAGTAGCCGGGCAGGTCCTCGGAGCCGGGCGGCGGCCAGGCCAGCACCGCGTCCGCGCCGGCCGCGGCGGCGGCCGCCGTCAGTTCCGCCGCCCGGCCCGGGCTGGTGGCACCGGTGCCCGCCAGCACCGGGACGTCCGGCGGCACGGCGTGGCGCACCGCGCGGATGATCTCGCCGCGCTCGGCATCGGTCAGGGTGCCCGCCTCACCGGTCGTGCCGCAGGCCAGCACGGCCTGCATGCCCCGGTCGGCGAGGTCGGCCGCGAGCGAGCCGGTGGCCGCCGCGTCGACCCCCCCGTCGTCGTCCAGGAGGGTGACCAGCGCCACCCCGACTCCGGTGAACAAGTCCATCAGCGGCTCCGCCCTGCCCGCTCTGGCCAGACCGGCGCGCTGGCCCCTATAGTAAATTTAGTCGACAATCGACAATACGGCGATGACCGAAGGTGGGGAGGCGTCGTGCCGGAGGCACGCCCGGACGGCACGGTGCCGGAGGCACGCCCGGAGGGTCCGCCGCCGGAAGTACGTCCGGACAGCAGAGTGCCGCAGGTGCGCTTCGAGGGCATGGTCGCCGTGGTCACCGGGGGCTCCAACGGGATCGGGCGCGCCATCGCGCAGGGCTTCGCCCAGGAGGGAGCCCAGGTCCTGGTCTGCGACCTGGTCGACTCCGGGTACTTCGCCGGCGACCCGCGCGTGGCCACGGTCACCGGGGACATCGGCCGCCCTGGGCTGGCCGGCCAGGTCATCGCCGCCGCGGTCGGCCGCTGGGGCAGGGCGGACATCCTGGTCAACGACGCGGCCTCCTATCCCGACGGCACGCTGCTCGAGATGCCCGCCGACGCCTGGGAGCGGGTCTTCAGCGTGAACGTTACCGGGACCTTCATGATGACCCAGGCCTTCGCCCGGCACTGCGTGGGCCGCGGCGTGCGGGACGCCGCCGTGGTCAGCATCTCGACCGGGTCGGCCCGCAGCCCCCGCCCGGCCGGCGCCGCCTACAGCGCGTCGAAGGCGGCGGTCGAGACCATGAGCAAGGTGTTCGCCATGGAACTCGGGCCGCACGGGATCCGGGTGAACGTGGTCTCCCCCGGCTACATCGACGTCCGCGGCTGGAGCGACGCCCACCCGGACCGCGCGCCCGACGACCTGCGCGCGGCGCTGGTCCGGTCGATCCCGCTCGGCCAGGCCGGCCACCCGCGGGACATCGCCAGCGCGGTGCTCTTCCTGGCGTCCCGCGACGCGGGCCACATCACCGGCACGGTGCTGGAGGTGGACGGCGGCTCCAACGCCGGCCGGTTCTCCCTGGAGGCCTACGCGGGGCAGAGCAGTGACCGCGGATAGCCGGGCCGCGGCCGCGGACGCGGCCGATGCCGAGGTCCCGATCATCGAGACGCTGCAGGTCGCCAAGCACTTCTCGGCCGGGCGCGACGCGATGGGCCGGGCCCGGCCGACGCTCAAGGCCGTGGACGGCGTATCGCTGACGATCCGGCGTGGCGAGACCCTCGCGCTGGTCGGCGAGACCGGCTCGGGCAAGACCACCTTCGGTCGTCTGCTGCTCGGCCTGTACACGCCGACCAGCGGCGACATCCGGTACCGCGGCGTGAGCATCCTCGACCGCAAGAGCGAGACCGCCCGGGCCGTGCGGCGGCAGGTCCAGGGCGTGTTCCAGGATCCGTACTCGTCGCTGAACCCGACGATGACCATCGGCCAGTCGCTGACCGAGGTGCTCAGGGTGCACCATGTCGTGGCCCGCAACGAGCGCCCGGACCGGGTGGCCGAGCTGCTGCGCACGGTCGGGCTGTCCACCGCCCAGGCCGGCCGACGCCCGCACGCGTTCAGCGGCGGGGAGCGGCAGCGGGTGGGGATCGCCCGTGCGCTGGCCGTCGAGCCCGAGGTCGTGATCGCCGACGAGCCGCTGTCCGCGCTCGACGTCTCGATCCAGGCCCAGGTGCTCAACCTGATGATCCGGCTGCAGGTGGAGCGCGGCCTGACCTACCTGTTCGTCACCCACGACCTGGACGTCGCCCGGCACATCAGCCAGCGCACGGCCGTGCTCTACCTGGGCCGGGTCGTCGAGCAGGCGCCCACGGAGGCGATCTTCGCCGAGCCGCTGCATCCGTACACCCAGGCGCTGGTCCGCGCGGCTCCGCGGCTCACCACGCACCGCAAGGCGATCAAGCCCGCGCTGACCGGTGACATCCCGAACGCCATCGAGCGGCCGGCGGGCTGCCATTTCCACCCGCGCTGCCCGATGGCCATGCCGGTCTGCCGGGTGCGCGAGCCCGCGCTGATTCAGCTGGACGGCGGCCGTTCGGTCACGTGTCACCTGCACGATCCGGAGGTGATGGCGCAGGGCCATCCTGGTCAGGGAACCCCGTCAGGTAATGGACCCGCAGTTCCCGGCGCAGCCGGGTGATGTCGCCGTCGCTCGCGGCGTCGAAAAGGCCGCGGTGGCGCTCGACCGCGTCGAGCAGGTTGATGCCCTGCCGCTCGATCTCCTCCCGCATCACCGCGCCCATCTGGCTGTTGAGCATGGACCAGAGGTCCTTGAGCCGGCGTCGCCCGGACACGTCGATGAGCAGCTCGTGGAAGCGGGTGTCGCCGGCGACCAGCGCGTCCATGTCGTCGGTCCGCGCGGCGACCGACATGTGCTCCAGCGCCAGCCGCAGGTTCCTGACCAGCTCTTTCCTGTTCGGGCCGAAACCGCGGTCAAAGCTGGCGTTCTCCAGCACGTACCTGGCGAAGCACACGTCCTCGGCATCGTCGGGCGACATCCTGGTCACCACGGAATAACGGCGGGGCACGATCGCGATCAGGCCCTCGGCCTGCAGGCTGCGCATGGCGTCCCGGATGGTCCCCCGGCTGACCCCGAACTCGGCGGCCAGGTTCGCTTCGACGAGGCGGGTCTCGGCGGGCAGCTCATTGTTCAGGATGCGGCGCCGGAGGGCCCGGCCAACCGCCTCCGGCAGCGAGACGTGCTCGAGTATGGCTCCCACTTTCCCTCACCCGGATCGGGGGACGTCGTTCGTCACTGTAGTTTTAGCACCGCCTTGGTCAGTCCTACGTGATCGGCCGGATCCGGCCGCGGCCGCAGCGCTCCGGCCGGCCCGGTCAGGATGGGCGTGATCCCGGGCCCGTGCCCAGGCAGCGGGCTGGCCCCGTGGACCACCACGCCGACCGTCACCCAGGCCCGGCGATACCCCATATTCCACCGCGCGTCGAGGTCGGTGACCGCGACCAGGTCTCCCAGCAGCAGGTCCCCGGCGGCGCCGTCCGGCCCGGGCGGCGGCAGCTGCAGGTCCAGGTCCCAGCTGGCCGACGGCCGGCCGATGCCGTTCCCGGCCAGCTTGCTCGGCACGGTCATCCGCACGCTGACGGTCACGGCCGCGTCATCATCGCCACCGCCGTCGGGTGGTGGTGATGATGGCGGCAGGCCGACCGGCAGCAGGGGCAGCAGGCCGGGATCCAGGTTCATGATCATGACGCCCGGCGGCAGGGCCTCCGGCCGCATCCCCTGGCCGAACGCGCGCACGGCCACCTGGTCGGAGGGCCGCATTCGGGCCAGGTCCTCCTGGCCGAAGCCCACGATCACGCGCCCTTCCTCGCCGCGCTGGCCGAGGACCACGCCGCGCGCGCCCGCGGCGCGGCCGGTCCGCACCCGCGCGCTGTTGCCGATACAGGCGTAGACCGACAGCGCGTGCCGGGCCGCGGCGTCCGGGTGCACCAGGCAGGCGCCCGGCGCGGCATGGTCGCCGGCCAGCCCGAACACCGGGTCCCCGAGCTGCAGGTCCAGCACGATCCCGCCGTCCCCCAGGGGCACGTACGGGGTGCCCTCACGGTCGATCCGCCACGGACCGCCGTCCAGCGCCGGGTGCTCGACCACGCCGAGCAGGTTGACGGCCACCGGCTGCAGCACGCCCCGCGCCCCGGCGGCGCCGGCGTCGCCGGCGTCGCCGGTCACCGGGATCCCCCGGCCGATTCGCCATAACGGTCACGGTCCTGGGACTGTGGGTGGAACCAGCTGGCCAGGTTCGCGCCGGGGTCGTCCACCACGTGGAAGGCCTCGGCCGGGCCGCTCAGCAGCGTGCTCGGGCCCGGTCCGTGGCCGAACAGCAGGCACTGGCCGGTGGAGATGACCCCGATGGTCAGGTAGCCGGCCCGGTAGCCGCGGCCGTACCGGTGGTCGGAGTCGGCCAGCGCCACGATGTCGCCGACCCGCAGCCCCTCCAGGCCGAGCGACAGGTCCTCGCCCAGCCCGGCGTACGCGCCCATCAGGTCGGTGTTGGCGTACTCCGAGACCATCCCGGCCCCCGCCCCGATCGCCTCGGCCGGAACCCGGGCCGCCACGTGCACCTCAAGGCGGCCATCCGGCCTGGTGCCGCCCGGCATCCGCTCGATCAGGCCGGGGCCGCAGTTCTTGACCGTGATCGCCGGATGCCCGGGCAGGGCGAGCCCCTGCCCGCAGGCCAGGACGGTGACCGCGTCGCCGGCGGTCAGGTCCGCGGCGGCCGCCTCGGGGAAGTCGACCAGCACGTACGCGTGCTGGCCGATGACATGGCCGAGGGCCCCTTTGGCGGGTCCCGAGGCCACCCGGACCTCGTTGCCCACGCAGGTCAGGAACTGCAGCGCCATGTTCGCGCCGGGGTCGCGGTGCCGGACCGACGCACCGGGCTCCAGGTGGTCGGAGGCGTAGCCGGTGGCCGGGTCCCCGCAGTGCACGCCCAGCGTGACGCCGCCCATGCCCGGCAGCACGAACGGCTGGCCGTCGGGTCCCACCCGGTAGGCGTGGCGGTCGGCCAGGGCGGGCCAGACCTCGCCGGCGAGCACCTGGCGGACCAGCCGGCCCGCGTTGGTGGTGACGTTCACGCCGCGCCCGCCGCGCCCGCCTCGCCGAGCGGGAAGTTCACCCAGGCGCGGGCCCGGTGGGACGCCTCGAACGCGTTGATGGTCTCCTGCACCAGCGCGCCCTGGGCGAAGTCGCCCTGGCTGACCCGGCCGGGATCCAGGATCTCGCTGGTGAAGTCGCTGACCAGGTTGGAGTAGAACAGGTAGTCCCACGGCTCGCGGGAGCTGCCGCCGGGCGGGAAGAACCGGGCCGGGATCTCCTGCTCGACGAACTCGACCGCGTCCTTGGTGGCCGTCTTGATCGTCTGACAGATGCCGAACTCGTCCACCAGCCGGACGATCAGCGCGCCCTCGGAGCCGTAGATGCGGGCCTCGATGCCCGGGTAGTTGCCGACGGTCACGTAGGAGGACTGGATCGAGGCCAGCACGTCCGGGCCGAACTCGGCGATCCACATGTCGCCGTCATCGATGTTGGCCCGGGTCATCCGGCCGGTATCGCGGATCACGCGCTCGGGCACGAAGTTGCGCATGGCGCCGACCACCGCGGTCAGCGGCCGGTCCAGCCACCAGTGCATGATGTCGATGACCGGGGCGCCGTAGCCCTCGATCGAGGACACCGCGACCTGCCCCGGGTCGGCGTCCGGGTCGAACTGGCGCAGCGGGGTGGCCGGGTCGATCCACTGGCTGTTCTGCTCGTACCCGTTGAAGATGTACGGTTCCCCGACGAAGCCCGAGTCGATCAGCTCCTTGGCGTACCGGACGGCCGGCGCGTACCGGAACGTGAACCCGAGTTTCGTCCGCAGCCCGCGCGCGGCCGCCAGCTCGGCGGCCTGGCGCGTCTTGCGGTAGTCCATGTGCACGGGCTTCTCGCAGAGCACGTGCTGGCCGGCCGACAGCGCGTCCCAGGAGACCTGGAAGTGCGGCCGGTTCCCGGTCACCACGTCGACGACGTCGATGCCCGGGTCGCCGAGCAGCTCGCGGTAGTCGGTGGTGGTCCGGTCCACGGCGAACTTGTCAGCGGCGGCGCCCAGCGCGTCCTCGTTCACGTCGGCCAGGGCGACCACCTCCGCCCGCGGGTCCCGCTGCCAGCCGGGGATGTGCGCCACCTGCGCCCAGCGCCCGGTGCCGACGACCGCGACCCGGATCCTGTCTGCCGTCATGGTGCGTTCCTGCCTCTCGCTCAGTGCTGTCCGGGGACGGCCCCGGAGCCCCCGTTCAATACCCTGCGGCCCGGTCGTAGACGTTGCGCAGCGGCCGGCCGGCCAGCCAGCGCTGCAGGTTGTCGGTGAACAGCTCGGTGAGCAGGCCGTTCTCGGCGGCGACCGTGGAGGCCGAGTGCGGCGAGATGATGACGTTGGGCATCTCCCACAGCGGCGAGGATTCGGGCAGCGGCTCGGCCGCGAACACGTCCAGGAACGCGCCGCTCAGGTGCTGGCGGCGCAGCGCGCCGATCAGCGCGTCCTCGTCGATCACCTGGCCCCGGCTGATGTTCACCACGATCGCGCCGGGCCGCAGGAGCCGCAGCTCGCGCTCGGAGATCAGGTGCCGGGTCTGCTCGGTCAGCGGGCAGGCCAGGATCAGCGCGTCCACGTCCGGCAGCACCTGGGCGATCTGGCTCACCGCGATGCAGGAGGTCACGCCGGTGACGGCGGCGCGCTGAGCGGGCGGCAGGCGGCCGGCCCCGGTGACCTCGACCCCGGCCGCCGACAGCAGCCGGGCCACCGCGCGGCCGACGCCGCCCAGCCCGACCAGCAGTGCGCGGGAGCCCGCGACCTGGCCGGCGGCGTGCGGCTGCCAGTGCCGCTGCTCCTGCCAGCGGCCGAGCTGCGGCATGCCCTTGGCGAAGTAGAGCATCCCGAGCAGCGCGAACTCGGCCAGCGGGGTGCCGTGCACCCCGCTGGCCGTGGTGAAGACCAGCGGCGTGCGGGCCAGGCCGGTCCGCTCCAGGAACCCGCCGATGCCCGCGCTCGTGCCCTGCACCCAGCGCAGCCGCGGGCAGTTGCGCGGCATCTCGGCGGGCGCCTGCCAGTCGAAGTCAAAGCTGATGTCGGCCTGCCGCCGCAGCGCCGACCAGCGGTCAAGCTGGGCCGCGGACAGCGTGCGGGGTGCTCCGGTGTGATCGGCCGGATAGCGCGCGACCGGCAGCAGGTCCGGCTCGTAGAGGACCGACACCCGCGGATCGGCGGACTCGATCCGGGCGGCGTGCTCCGCTTCCAGCGGCGTGGCTACCAGCACGCTGACCCGCGCGCTTCCCCCGTTGATCCCCCCGGCGGCCCCGGTGATCCCGTCGGACGTCATCCACCCTCGTTCTCAGCCGGAAATAAGCCAATTGTCGACAATCAACGATTGTTGCTGGTCCGATCCCCCGAAGTCAATACCGGCCGGCGGGCGCGGGTTGCGCGCCGTCCGGCCGGGCCCGTGCTGACCGAGTGAGCCTGCGCTCGGCCTGCGCGACGCCCAGGCCCCGGCCTGTAAAGAGGGTATAACGGACGGACGCTGAGTATTGACGGGCCGAGGGCACGTTTCTACAGTTAGGCCAGGTTGTCGACAATCGACGAAGGGGGCGCGCGATGTTCCGAGCCACCCGGTCCCGAATCCTCAGCGCGGGCGTCATCGCGCTCGCCATCGCCGCGGCAGGATGCAGCGGCTCGGCCACCCCCAGCGGCCTCGGCGGCAGCCCCAGCTCTAGCACGGGGGCCACCGGCAACACGCTGGTCATCGCCAACGCCGTCAAGGTGGACACCCTGGATCCCGAGGCCAACTCGGTGAACGAGTCCATCTGGCTGGACCAGAACCTGTACAGCCGGCTGCTCCAGCCCAACTCGACCGGCACTGGCCTGCTACCCGACCTGGCCTCGTCCTGGACCATCTCCTCGAACGGCCTGACCTACACCTTCCATCTGCGCCCGGACGCCAAGTTCTCCAACGGCAGCCCGGTGACCGCGAACGACGTCGTCTACTCGATCCAGCGGTCCCGCGCGTTCACCGGCGGCTGGGGCTTCCTGCTGACCCCGGTGAAGACCATCACCGCGCCGGACCAGCACACGGTCGTGATCACCCTGTCGCAGCCGCACGCGCCGCTGCTCGCCGACCTCGCCATGTATGCCTACTCGATCGTGCCGGAGAGCCTGGTCAAGGCGCAGGGCAGCACGTTCTTCCAGCACCCGGTGGGCAGCGGCCCGTTCAAGGTCACCTCCTACAGCGCCGACAGCGAGATCGACCTGGCCCGCAACCCGTACTTCTACGGGACCAAGCCCAAGATCAGCAAGGTCAAGGTCGTGATCGTGCCCAATGACAACACCCGGGTGCTGATGCTGGAGAGCAAGAAGGCCGACGTCATCGAGAACCCGCCGGGCAACCTGGTCAACCAGATCAACAAGACGCCCGGCCTGAGCGTGCAGCTGTTCCCGTCCACCCGGGTGGACTTCGTCCAGCTGGATGAGCACTACGCCCCGTTCAAGAACCAGCTCGTGCGCGAGGCCCTGAACTACGCGATCAACCGGAAGGCGATCGTGCAGCTCGCCTACCAGGGGCACGCCACCCCCGGCGCGTCGTTCATGCCCTACAAGATGCAGTACTACGACTCCAGCATCACGCCGTACCCGTACGACCCGGCCAAGGCCAAGCAACTGCTGGCGCAGGCCGGCTACCCGCACGGCTTCAACACCTTCCTCATCACGGTCAGCGGCGACGTGGCCGGCCAGGCCGAGGCCATCGTGCTCAAGTCCGAACTCGCCGCCGTCGGCGTCAACGTCGCCATCCAGTCCTACGAGCTGCTGACCGCCTACAACAAGGAAGACGGCGGCCACTCGCAGATGGGCGAGCGGTACTGGACCAACGACATCATCGACCCGGACGAGGTCGCCACGTTCGGGGCCGACTCCCAGGGCGGCGCGAACGCCTTCAACAGCTACTGGTCCAGCAGCCAGGCCAACACCCTGGTCACCCAGGCGCGCGGCGAGCTCAACAGCGGCGCCCGGCAGCAGATGTACAACCAGATCCAGCAGATCGTCTACCAGCAGTCCCCGTTCATCGTGATCGACTACAGCCCCTACCGGTACGGCGTGGGTAACTGGGTGCACGGGTTCCACGCGACCCCGCTCGGCAACTACGACCTGTCCCTGGAGACGCTGACGGTGAGCACCCCGTAGGGCGGCAGCCCTCGTGAACCGCTTCGGGACGCTCCCGCGGCGACTCTTCCACACGGTCATCGCGCTGCTCGGCATCACGCTGGTGACGTTCTTCCTGCTCCGGCTGATCCCGGGCGACCCCGCCCTGGCCATCCTGGGCAGCAGCTACACCCACCAGCGGGCCG
>Ga0126381_100005073_pt1 | contig 14422 bp, 15 predicted proteins | sample PanSoiMetPlot_28_FD_96465 | JGI IMG/M metagenome (GOLD analysis project Ga0126381, IMG submission 96465) | Tropical forest soil microbial communities from Panama - MetaG Plot_28 | ecosystem: Environmental > Terrestrial > Soil > Tropical forest > Bulk soil | place: Panama | collected 2016-02-17
AGAAGACGTGCTGATCACCGGAGCGGGTCCCATCGGTCTTATGGCTGCCGTGGTAGTACGACATGCCGGCGCTCGCCACGTGGTGATCACCGACATAAACTCCTATCGTTTGAACTTGGCGGAACGATTAGGCGTAACCCTGGCGGTAAACCCCAAAACCACAACCCTCAGAGAAGTGCAAAACAAACTGGGGATGCAGGAGGGGTTCGACGTAGGCCTCGAGATGTCGGGGAATGCCAGCGCATTTCAAGAGATGCTGAAGAATATGAGCCATGGCGCGAAGATCTGCATGCTCGGCATTCCACCGTCCGAGATGGCAATTGACTGGCGCCAAGTGATTTTCAGCATGCTTACCATTAAAGGTATTTACGGTCGGGAGATGTACGAAACCTGGTACAAGATGACCATGATGCTAGAGTGCGGTCTGGATATCTCGCCCGTGATTACCCATCGTTTCCCCTACTCCGAGTTCGAACGGGGATTCGATGCCATGCGCGCGGGAAACTGCGGTAAGGTCCTTCTGGACTGGCGGAGCCTGGTTTAACAATTCAAGCAATGACTTAAGCCCGCCGGAGTTGGCACTCGAATGCCATGTCACTGCCGCGCACGCGGCGCCGACTGCAATATCGGTAACACGGGAAAGCCCATCGTTCTTAGTTCCGTGTGCAGTTGTGCCACCGATTCGAAGCGAATGGTTCGTATGCCCAGGCCTTGTGCCGCCTGGATATTGACTTCACGATCGTCGATGAAGAGGGTTTCCTCTGCCCTGGTTCCCAGTCCCTGGAGGCAATACTCATAAATCTCCGCTTCCGGCTTCGCCAACCTCAGCTCGTGAGAAAACGCCGCAAACTTGAGACTTTGCACCCAAGAGAACTCGCGGCGGACTTTGGCAACCATATCGATGTGCATGTTGGACAATAGGGCAGTTGCCAGGCCGGCTCGCGGCATGGCCTCGAGCCAGGCAATCATCACTGGATTGGTATGACTCCACATCTCGACATCCCAGGTACGTAAGGTGGATATCTGTTGGGGATTGAGAGGCTTAGTCTGGCCGTCGACAAAGGAACGCCAATACTCGTCGGGAGTTAAGTCGCCGCGATCGTAAGCCCGACGGTTCTTGTCGTACCGGGTGGCGAACAGAGCAGGACTGATGCCAAAGATATCAGCCATTCGCGCGAGGTCTCCATCCCCCGGCTTGAGGCACAAAACCTCCCCGTAGTCGACTATGATCCCCCGGAGCTGGGAATTTTCGGTATGGCTGTCTCCCGCCATCATCTCCTCTACTGCATTCTCCGGAAAATGAATGGTTTCGTCCAATCAATCTCGAGGACCGACGGCCCTGCCCCAATGGTATTTCCCACATCTTCGGGACGCGGGCGGGAACTTTTTCCCGACCGAGTGCGTAACTCTGGCAGACGGCGGCTCGGCCTGCACCGTGAACCGGATGCTTATCCTCAATCCGATGCGAAAGGACAACTATGAAAAGCATGAGAAAAGGTCTGCCTAGGTTGGCATTGGTCTCTGCCGTGGTCTTGGCCGCGACTTTGGCTTTTGCCGCCTCCACGCCGCGGTATCTGCATGTAAGAGTCACGAATCTCACCACCCATGAAGTGGTGCGCGTGAACCTGCCGCTGACCCTGGCCGAAAAGATAATTCCGGCCATCAATCATGGAAAGCTGCGGGACGGCAAAGTGCAAATCGGCAACTTTTCCGCCGACGGCGTAAACGTGCGTGCCATTCTCGATGCTTTGAAGACCGCTCCCGAGGGAGAATTTGTTACGGTCGAAGATCATGGGGACAATGTGCGGGTTGCCAAAGAACACGGGCAAATGGTGGTGCACGTGATCGACAAGAAAAGTAACCAGAATGTTGATGTCACCATTCCTTGGGAAGTGGCTCAGGCGCTGGTTTCTGAGACCAGCGACGACCAGCTGAACCTGGAAGCGGCGGTCAAAGCGCTCGAAAATGTTGGCGACACCACTCTGGTACGAGTGAGTGGCCAAGACAATGTCCGTGTCTGGGTGGATTCGCGCAATACGGAAGAATAAGCCCGCCAACCTTGTAGAAAGGACCTGAAAATGATCTTCCTTGCCAAGCTTGGTATCGGTGTCGTCGGAGCGGCGCTGGTTGGGGGGGCCGCTCTTTCTAGCGAAGGTTTCATGCAGGTTCAAGTTCATGAGAAGCACGCGGGCGGCACAAACCTTAACTTGTTCCTGCCCGCGGCGCTTGTGCCTACAACTTTGAGGTTTGTACCCAAGCGCCATCTGGCCGAGGCGGCCGAGAATTTGCGCCCCTACCTCCCGATCGTGAATACGGCAATTCCGGCGGTAGAAGAGTGCCCGGACGGCCTCATGGTTGAAGTGGTTGACAGCCAAGACCACGTTCGCATCAGCAAGAGGGGTGGCTCGCTTGAAGTGGATGTAAGCGATACCGATGAGGTGGTACACGTCTCGGTTCCCTTACGTGCGGCACAGAGCGCAATCCATCAAATCGCCGAAGCCAACTAACTGCCGGGGATCCTCGCAGAAGCCGTTTGAGAAGCCTACGTTGGTTCAGATCAGGTCGGTTGATGGTAGCAAGTTGTAACCGCGTCAGCGCCCCTTGAGCGGAATTTGTACGCACAACAAGTTTCGATTCAGGAGGCGCTCGAACCATAGCGCATCGTGCATTCAAAGGGACAAGTTCTTTACCCGGCGGAGACGTCTTATTGCGCGAGGATCTTCCACCCCATGAGAGATCCATCCGTAGCGCCACTTGTCGGATCACGAAATTTGGCTTGTGGCACCTTGGCCAGGCAGCTACGATCAAACCCATGTTTCGGTGGGGCATTCTATCGGGCGTGACCCTGGTTTTATGGTTCGTGTCTCTGGCGCTTGGCGAGAACCTGAACCCTGGGCGTCCCTGCATGTTCGACCCTGACCGCCCGGATGTCCCCAACTGCATACAAACCGACCATTCTGGTGGACTTTTTGTTTCTTCCAACTATTTGCGGCAATTAAGCTTTGACCGCTTCGGCCTGGCCGTAGTCTATTCACGCCAAGAAGGCTGGATGTATGTCAACCGTAAGGGGCGGGTGGTAGTGAGCGGGGTGGCAGCCATGGACAATTGGGCCGACGGCTTCCATGATGGGTTGGTTCGGATAATAAAGAACGGTAAGTACGGCTTTGCCAATCAGCGAGGAACTGTCGTGATATCTCCGGTATACGATGGAGCGCTGAATTTTGAAAACCGCATTGCCGAGGTTTGCCGCGGCTGTGGTTGTGATGACCATCATGCCGAGCATTGCACGTTGGTGGGGGGTGAATGGTTTCGTATCGATACCCATGGGCGAGTGCTCGCGCACCCTGCTACGAAACCATCCACACCAGCCGTGACCGCGCCCGACGACTGAGCGACGCCTCGAGACAACCTGGGGAAGCGCGCTTCCATTTTTCTAAATTGCCAAAATAACGGCGCGAGTGCCCGCTTAAACCACTCGAAACCACTCGCCTGATACGAGCAATCCTATATGGGCTATTACGCGAAATACATCCTTCCCAGATTGATCGATCTCGCCATGAGAAACAAGGATGCCGCGCATTTGCGGGCGGAGTGCGTACCGCGGGCTCAGGGCAAGGTCTTAGAGATCGGCATCGGCTCTGGATTGAATTTGCCCTACTACTCCTCACAGGTTCAGCACGTCTATGGCGTTGATCCCTCCTCCGAGTTGCAGCGTATGGCGGCCAGAAAAATAGCCGCCGTGCCATTTGAGGTCTCGCTGTTTCCTCAATCTGCGGAAAACCGACTGCCCCTGGGCGATCAAAGCATAGATACAGTGCTCATGACCTGGAGCTTGTGTTCTATCCCGAATCCCGAGCCGGCACTGAGCGAGATCCGGAGAGTGTTAAAAGCCAGCGGACGCCTGATCTTTGTAGAGCACGGACGCTCTCCCGACGCCAAGGTAATGCGCTGGCAGCGCCGGTTGACGCCGGTTTGGAAGCGCATTGCGGGCGGGTGCCACCTTGATCGTAGGATCGATGAACTGATCAGCGGAGCGGGCTTTAAAATATCGGACTTACAAACCTTCTATCTGCCTGGCCCGCACCCAATGACCTACACCTATAAAGGCTGGGCGCAAGTTTTGTCCTAACCAGGTCCGGGTGGGAAGGCCGAGTAATCGAACCCGATGGCTGGGAAAGCAAGGAAGACCCCAACTTGGCGGCCGGGGGTGCTTTTCTCCGGGCGTCTCGAAAACGGCGGGGCCCAGTCTTGCGGGCGCATGAGATGCTCGCTATATTCAATGGCTGACAGCAGCTAGGATGGGAAAGGGTTTTCGGGACCTAACCGACAACAGTTTCGATGACACAATCAAAAACCAGCACAGCCAAATCGAAGGAAACAGATAGCGGGAAACTACGCATTGGTGATGACTGGAATGCCATTCGTATCATTGCGCTGTCACAAAGCAACCCGCTTAAGGCAATTGCCGAGTTCGTTGAGAACAGCATCGACGCCCACGCCACAAATATTACGATTACCCGGGGCCGGGAGCACGGGGAGCACTACTTAACCGTAAAGGACGATGGCGGCGGAATTCCCCGTGATGCGAATGGCTTGCCCGACTTCAAGTTCGTGGCCACTCATATTTGCGACTCGATCAAGCGACGTTTAAAGGCCGACGGTGCCGGAGGTGGTGTTCAGGGAGAATTTGGTATCGGTCTGCTAAGTTTTTGGACTGTCGGGGAGACGCTCACGCTTACTTCCGGTGGCGCCGACCAGCGCGTCTATCAAATGGTAATGAGCAAAGGGGATCCACGTTTCCACGTAAAACTCCGTCGCGTACTGTTTGCCGAGTCTGGTACCGAGCTCAAGGTCAGTAGCTTGCTCGAAGGCATTCGGAGCTTGAGCGGGGAGAAGATCCAATGGTATCTGGCCTCAGAGTTACGGGATCGCATTCGCGCGACCGGGGTTCGCGTGGTCGTAGTGGACCGACTGGCACGCAAGCAGTACCAGGTTGAGCCGCGTCAGTTCGAGGGCCGTCTGCTGCACCAACTGCCAGCGGTGCGATCGCCATTCGGGGAAGCCTATGCCGAGCTCTACCTCACTGAGCCGGCGGACAACTGTCGCGTAGCCATCACTCGCGGCGGCACGCGAGTCATTGATGACATCAGCAGCCTCCCCGGTTTGGAGCACGTACCCTGGAACTCCCGTTATTTGCAGGGTCTTATTGACGTCCCCTACCTGAACCTCACGCCTGCCACCCGTTTGGGGATTGTCCATGATGAACGTTATGCCGCCCTAGTGGAAGCCCTGGCACCACTTGAGGCTCATCTCAGTCGAGTTATCGATGATCAGCGCCGCGCCGAGGAAGAGCAGGCCAACCGCGAGTCTCTCCGTGCCATTCAGCGCGCCTTTCGAGAAGCCATGTTGGCCTTGCCACGCGAGGAATACGACTGGTTTGACATTCATTCGCGCATACCGCAAGCCGCCAAGGGCGGCAACGGAGCGAAGTCCGAGCAAGTTGGCGACACCGGCCGCGACGAGGATGAGGCCGTGGCAGGCATTCCCGAGCCGGGAGGCGAGGGCACAGGCGAGCCCGCGCAACGAAGGTTCTTTGACTACGCCGGTCCCTTGCACACGGTTGTGATCTCGCCGGCTGCGAGCACCTTGGCGGTCAACCAAAGCCGGCGCTTTCGCGCTCTGCCCCGGGACCGCTCGCGCCGACGAGTCGAAGAAGATTTGATCTTCGAGTGGCAAATCACGGAAGGCGGCGGCACCCTCGCATCGGCGTTGGATCAAGAAGTGAGCTTCGAGGCCCCCGCCTCGCCAGGTCTGGTGCGTTTGTCTGTAGCGGTTACACAACGTGAAGTGCGTTCGGTTGCCGAGGCACTGATTACGGTAACCGACAGTCTGGATGCGGCCATTGGATCTTCGGTGGTGAATACTCGTGGCTTGCCCGGTTACACCTTCGAGCGGGCTGCCGGAGAACTTTGGCGCTCGCGATTTGATGCCGAGCGAAACCTCATTGTGGTCAACAACGGACATCGGGATTTTGTTTTCGCCACGCGGAGCAGAGCCCTGCAGCTTCGTTATCTAGTGCGACTCTATATCAAGGAGTTGGTGCTCAAAAACTTCGCGGGTGTCCCCGCGGAACAATTGGCTGAGCGCATGATCGAGTTATCTCTTTACGTCGAGGAGAAATTAAAGTCCGGGTAGCGATGGGGCAACTCTTGATCCCTCAGCCTGGTTGCAATGTTCTCGGCTGGCGATGGCGCTAGACAGGCGTGGATATTTTCAGGTGAAAACTCTGCCGCATCAATTTTCTGGTTCTGAGGCACTAGGGCCTGGGATGAACTGAGACGGGAGGAGACGAGAATCGGGTCATCCGGCTGTTATGATGAATCGATACCTGACACAGAACTTTTGATAAGCCCTAAAAGGAGAGATTCATGTCTGCACCCAGTCGCGCTCCAGAGATTCGCCGCCGGCGAACGCGCAAGGAAAAAATTCTGAAGCTGCGGAAGCGCCTTCAGGCTGCGGGAAACGAAGCCGAGCGCACGCACATTACCAGTAAGCTGTTGCGCCTTTCAAGAAATTCCCCCGGCCAGCCCTTGTTAAAGAGCTAGGCCCGCAAGCCTCGGTCCTATGGAGGATGGAGGACGAATGTTACCAACTGCAACCCAGCAAGACAGCGCTTGTGGGCCTGGTATAGGCTAGAGGTGATGCCTGCAGTTCGAGTGTTTCGTAGTTCTCCCCGCTGGTACTTAGTGCCGGTCCGTGTCCTCCTGGTGACCTTCATCGTCGCGCTGCTATCTTTCGCCGTGACTCTACTGCTGGGAATCCTCGGAGTCCTGTTGGCGGCGAAGCTGCGCGGGTTGGAGCCCAATTTGACCGTTGCCTATCGTGGAGTGGCGCTACCGGCCGCTGCCATCACCGCTGCCATGGTCTTGGTTTTCTCCAGCTACATGGAAATTCGATCCTACCGCCAATCGAAGACCCTCGAAGGAATGGAACACCTGATGGAAACCTGATGAAGCCTCGTATCGCGGTCCCGATGCCCCATTCGGGCGATCCAGAGTACGCCCAACGCGCCATTCCGCAATATGAGAGGGCAGTCGAACTCTCCGGTGGAGAGCCGGTTCGCATTCCCCTCAGCCGACCTCCGTCGGAGGTGATGCAGTTGATCGAGCGCTGCGAGGGAGTGCTGTTACCGGGAAGCAAGGCCGACGTGGATCCGGCAAAATTCGGAGCCGTGCGTCATCCGAAGACCGAACCCGCCGATCCCGAGCGCGACGTGGTCGACGAGTTGCTCTTACAAGACGCCTACAACATGCGAAAACCCATTCTTGGAATCTGCTACGGCTTGCAGATTTTGAATGTGTATCGCTCGGGAACTCTGGTGCAACACATTCAGTCCGTGGTCAACCATGCAGCGGGACGAAAGGTCGCGGTGGCTCACAGGGTGGCAATCGATCCCTTCTCCCAACTAGCACAGATTATTCGCTCCGGGGATGGCGCCGAGCGAAACACGAAGGCCGAGACAAGCGGTCGAGATTCGTCCCCTAGCTTGTTGATCCCGGCTAATTCCAGTCACCACCAAGCAGCCGACACCATTGGCGACGGCCTCAGGATCGTGGCGCGATGTCCACAGGATGAGGTCATCGAAGCGCTCGAGGGCACCCAAGCCGGGCACTTTGTTCTCGCCGTGCAATGGCACCCCGAGAGGTCCTTTGATGACGACCCGCGCTCGCGGTCCATCTTTCGCGCTCTTATTCAGGAAGCCGCAAGCCGGCACGGGAAGTAAAGTCGAAGGAGCCGAGATCGGCACTTCGCCCATGACTCAGATCCGGAGGACGACTTTCCCCAGGTTTTTTCGTTCGAGCAACAAGCGATAGGCCTCGCCGGCCTTCTCCATGCCTAGAACACTTCCAATCAGAGGCCGCAGATGTCCTTCGTCGGCCCAGGTTGAAAGTTGCTGCCAAGCCTGGTCGATGAGAGAAGAATTTCGCGAGAGATAGGTAAACCAGAGACCATGCACGCTTGCCCCTTTGGCGTAGAGCATCCGCGGATCAAGCTGGCCCGCCTGCCCAGTGGCCGCGCCATAGACGATGACTCGGCCGAACTCGCGCAGGCAGCGAACACTTTTGGCGGTATGCTCTCCCCCTAGCATCTCAAAGACGACGTCCACTCCCTCGCCGTGGGTCAGTTCTTGAATTGCATGCTCGTAGTCCTCTCTCGCGTAGTTAATCGCGTGTTCGAGACCAAGCTGCCGTAGCCGGTCCAGCTTGGCATCGGACGAGGAGGTTCCATATATTTCCACCCCGAGCAGCTTGCCGATCTGGACCGCCGCGGTGCCAACGCCACCGGCAACGGCATGAATGAGCACCCGCGCGGACTGTGGTCGGTCCAGCAATCCCGCCTTCCAAAAGGCGAGATAGGCGGTGAAAAAGTTGACGGGGAAGGCCGCGCCTTCTTCCGCAGTCCAAGCCGCGGGCACCTTCCACAGGAGAGCCGATTTGGCGCTGATGAGCTCCGCGAAAGCTCCCCATTGGGCATAGCCCATCACGCGCTCGCCACTGGTCAAGCGCCGGCCGGCAAACTCGCGCCCGGCGACCAGGGGAGGATCCGGTGTACCGGGATAGCCTCCGCGAACAGCCAAGGTATCGGCAAAGTTGACGCCCGCGGCCTCTACCCGTACCAGCTCCTGGCCGGGAGATGCCGTGGGCGCGGCGACCTCGCGAATTTCGAGCACCTCGGGTCCAGCGAAGCGGGGGATGACAACCGCCCTCACAGGGAAAGTGTAGCAGTGGCAGAAGCCGGTTTCTCAGGCAGGTTCCGGTATATACTTTTTTGATACCACTCTATCGCTGCGAGGCGAGTGAGGGGGAGCGCTTCATTTTTCATAACTTGGCTTCCATTCGGGGCCAGGCCGGCGGTTATTTCTTCTCGTTGTCTCAGCCGGCTGGGCAGCTGCAGATCTAGTGGCTTGCCCGGGGGGTAATGTGGATATCGTTTTGATTCGTCTGATTTTCATTATTTTTGTTGGCATCACTTGTTACTTAATCCGTCCTTTTGGTGCCGATCCGCGGCTTAATGTCATGGTTGGGGCGCTGCTCGGATCGCTGGTCATCATCTTCGAGTGGCGTCTCCACTTGGTCAGCCTGAAGCGGCTGATCGGCGCAGCCATTGGCAGCATCTTAGGCATCTTCGGCGCCTATCTGTTCGCACTGGTGATCCGCAACAGTTTAGCCGAGGGGCCGCTGCGCAGCTTCTTGCAAATCATGGTCATGCTGTTGATGGCCTATGTAGGTCTGGTGGTCGGAGCCAATAAGGGCGATCTGTTGAACCTGGCGGCTTTGGGCGGGATCTTCGGCGGCGAAAAGCAGCTGAAGAAAAGCTACAAGATTCTCGACACCAGCGTCATCATTGACGGGCGCATCGCCGATATCGCGGAGACTGGCTTTCTAGACGGCATCGTAGTCACACCCCAATTCGTGTTGCGCGAATTGCAGCTAGTGGCCGACTCGGCCGATTCGCTGAAACGCAATCGCGGTCGGCGCGGGCTGGACATTCTGCAGCGCCTGCAGAAGGTGGCATCACTGCAGGTCCAGATTGTGGAAGACGATTTCCCGTCCATCCGGGAAGTAGATCTGAAGTTAATCGAGCTGGCCAAGCTGTACGAAGGCAAGATCATCACCAACGACTTTAACCTGAACAAAGTCGCGCAGCTGCAAGGGGTGGAGGTTCTAAATATTAACGAGCTAGCCAACGCTCTGAAACCGATCGTTTTGCCGGGCGAGAGCATGCGCGTGTTCATTCTCAAAGAAGGCAAAGAATACAACCAGGGCGTCGCCTACTTGGATGACGGAACCATGGTCGTGGTGGACAATGCCCGCAAGATGATTGGCAAGACCATCGATATCTCGGTGACGTCGGTGTTGCAGACTACGGCGGGGAAGATGATATTTGGCAAGTGCGACGAACGTCTGAGTGGCCGCAACGACATTCGTCCGGCGATGAGTGCAGCCGGCGTTCCCATCCCCGAAGCCAAAAAACAAATTGTGGCGGTCGATCAACCTTCAGAATAGGTCAGAAAAGGGCGGCGGCAGAGTTCACCAGGATGGCGTCGCCTTCGAGTGTGCCGATGACATTGACCCGTACGCCCGCCAGCCTGGCCACGGAGTCTTCTCCGCCAATCAGCAGATAGCGTCGCTCGCCATCCACCAGGACATAATTGGCTCCTTTGCGCACGCAGGCCTGAGCACATTCGGCGCTACTTAGGTGAGAATTACGCATGTGCCGCGCGCCGCAGATGGAATCGGTGATCATGCCGGTGAAACGAGTACCTTGCCTATGGGCGGCGCTCGAAGGCAGCTCATTTGGGGATTTCGCCGCCATGGCATCTTGGTGGCCGGCGAGCGCAACTGCTCCTCCGGCGACCACCACGGCAAACACCAGCGCGGTCGAGAAGGCGGCCAGAATGCAATAGACGAAGAGCGAAACCCACTGGGGCATGCTTTTCACGGTGTCTCCCTCCGCGTACGGTCTTCAAGATCGTTAGCTTTGTTGCTCCACCTCCGTGGACGGTTGTATGAAGTCAGCCCGCGGGTCTCGAACCGGTATATACTGTTCGCCCCGAATGAAGGTCATGGCGATTATTCCGGCCGCTGGACTCGGCACGCGGATGACGGCTGCAGCCGCTGCCCATGGCAAGAAGCCTTTTGTTAGCAAGCAATTTGCCGGCTTACAAGGTATGCCGATTCTGGCGCGTACGTTGTCGAAGTTCGTCCGCAGCCGGGAAGTTCAGCAAATCTATGTAGCTCTGCGAAAAAATGAGATGGCCGCCTTTCGCGAGCGATTGGAACGGGAAATACCTGAAATCCTCGAAAAATCGCCTGTATTTCTGGAAGGCGGCGAGCACCGACAACAATCGGTTGCCAATGCTCTGGCTGCGGTGTCGGCAGCCGACGATGATGTCATCCTGGTGCATGATGCCGTGCGACCATTTGTGACCGAAGCGATGATTCATGATGTGGTGGAGGCGGTGAAAAAGTACGGCGCAGCCATCGCCGGCATTCCCGCGGTTGACACCATCAAGCAAGTGGAGCGTACCGCCGAGGGCGCCCTGATCAAGACCACCATTCCCCGTGAAAAAGTGGTGATGGCGCAGACACCACAGGGGTTCCGCTATCAAGTGTTGCGCCGGGCCTTCGAGGAGGCGCAAGCCGACGGTTTCCTAGGAACCGATGAGGCTTCGCTGGTAGAGCGTTCCGGGCACCCGGTGGCGGTGGTAATGGGCTCGGCGCGCAACATTAAGATCACCACGCCGGCAGATCTCGAGCTGGCTGAATTTTACTTGCAGCACTCCTGAATCGCTTCCAGAACTCATTGCTGCAGGCCCATGGTGCCCGAAGTGATGAAGCCAGCATTGGCTTGCAAAATGTAGGCGCTCGAGGCTGAAACCGAGTAGAGCACCAGATTGAGTGATCCGCTATTGAGACTCACCATGGAGCGGCCGCCGGAAGCAACCACGTAGGAGCCGGAGAGGGTTCCGGGAGTTTGTCCTCCGGAGAATGTGGCCGAGGCGTTAACTAGTTCGGTCAAAACCGCCTTCTGTGCCCCATCGAGTTGCAAGGCCCCCGCGCGTGACAGCAGTTCGGGTGTGAGATCAAGCCCGCCCATGACGATGGCAAACTGCCCCTTCAGGGTTGAAGCCGAGAAAGAATTCACGGTCATGAGGTCGGCCGTGCCGTCCTGGACGGTAGTCCCATTAATATCAAGAAACATGGCTCTCGATGGACTTACCATCCAGAACACTTGGATGGGGGATGCAGACGAACAATTGGTTACCACCACGCGGCCGCTCGCTTGCGAGCTGTAACAGGCAGAGATCGATACGCCGGCGGAATAATTTCCGTCCTGCGCGACATCCTCGACGCCGTGGATCGAAGCGGCGCTGGCATTGAACTGGCCGACGGTGGCTACGCCATAGATGGAAAACGCGTCATCGCCTTGGCTGCCAAAAGCATAGCTCCCGGAAAGCCCGGTAGCGACCGTTCCGCTCTGGAGCTCGGCGCTTCCTGAACCAACCGCACCGGGCGTGGCTACCAACAGGACCAGCTTCCCGCTAGTTACGATGTAGTACACGAAGCGAGTGGTGAAGTTCGCCGTCGAGTCAAGGAAACTGCCGGTTCCACGTCCTAGAGATCCCGGCGAATTGAAACTAGGGGTTAAGGCATCGGTCACGAACGTTCCACCAGTGTTTTGATCCATGGTGCCATTGGCAGTGGTGCTTGAAACCGTAAAGGCACCCACCTGGGAGGCAGCCGCGTTCCGATTCTGAGCACTGGCTTCCTGGTGTAGCCGAAAGGCAAACGTACCAGTCGGGGACGTCTTGATCGCGGTGGAATCCTGTAATTCGGCGATCCCCGACGCATTCAACGCAGCGTCAGCTTCGATCAAATAGACTTTCGAGGAATCGACTAAGGTGATGCCCAGATTGATGGTTCCTACCGAGGTGGTCATGTTGATGAAGCCGGTTCCGTCTTGGCTGACCGTGTAAGAGCCCGAGACCGCGACCCCGGCTGAGTTGGCGCTGGAATCGTCGACTCCACCAGTAATGTTGCCGGCACCATCGGCCGTAAAGACTCCAACTTGGCGATAGACGATGCCGTTTACAACCGAGGCACCGTGTATCTGATAGACATAGGATCCCTTGAGACTGGACTTGGAGAAGCTACCGGTAGACGGGTTGAGCACCAAGCTGCCGCCATTGCCGCATGCGACCGTCGCTAGTAGCGAACCGATTCCGAGCACCCAACAGGTAGCACTCGAAATCAGGCGGTAGTTGGCAAACACCCAAGCGGTCCTTTCTTGGTGAGCATACCTAAAGTGTACTCCGGCCTCTAACCCGGAGTGAGCAACAATGTTGCTGGGCTAGAATCATCGGGCCTGGCAGGTTGCGGAGATCAGGTGCGAGCTTGCTAGTCAACCGGCGCATCGGCCCGTCGGAGCAGGGAAACGTCTCCGCGCTTACGGAAGGCGGGGCGAATCCAGACCACGACACGATAGAGAAGCAAGATCCCCAGCAGCGTTCCATACTCTAAAGGCACACGAATATCAGCTTTGACCAGCCAAAGGTAATGGATTACTCCGCCCATGGCGCTGAAGTAGATGAGCCGGTGTAGTGCCTGCCAACGTTTACCACCTAGACGTCGAATCCATCCACTGGTAGAGGTGATGGCGAGCGGAATTAAGAAGACGAATGCCGTGAAGCCCACGGTGATGAACTTGCGCTTACCGATGTCGACCAGCATTTCGTGGAGGTCAAAGAATTTATCCAGCCAAACATAGGTCAGGAAGTGGAGAAAACCATAAAAAAAGGCATAAAGGCCCAGCATGCGGCGGAACCGAATAAGGCTGGGTATGGCCAAGATCTTTCTGAGCGGCGTAATGGCAAGCGTGATCAAAAGGAAGCGCAAGGTCCAATCGCCGGTCTGGTGCGTGATCTTTTCGATAGGATTGGCGCCGAGGTGGCCGGTGTAAGCCCCCCAGGCCAACCATCCCAAAGGACTCAAGCACAAGATGAAAACCACGACTTTGGTGAAACGAATCATACTCGTCTGGCTGCGCAAATCTAGGGACGTCTGGTTTGGTCCCTGGTCCCGGTTTTCGAGTCGAGCACCCGCGCGACATAAGCGGGCCGCTATGGCCTTCAGAAGTTCTTCTTCAAGTCCATTCCCGAATACAGGCTGGCAACTTGGTCGTAGCCATTGAACATGAGAGTGGGCCGTTTGAAGAACTCTCCTAATCTTCTTTCCTTTTTCTGACTCCAACGGGGATGATCGACATCGGGGTTGACATTGGCGTAGAAACCGTACTCGTTCGGTGCGGATCGGTTCCAGGTATTCATGGGCTGCTTTTCCGTGAAGCGGATGCGAACGATGGCCTTAGCGCTTTTAAATCCGTATTTCCAGGGGATCACGATGCGCAACGGCGCGCCGTCTTGGTTCGGCAACTCCTGTCCGTACATTCCAAAGCACAGCAGTGCGAGCGGATGCATGGCTTCGTCCATGCGCAGCCCCTCGACATAGGGCCAATCGAGCACATCCCGCTTCTGGCCGGGCATGTCTCTAGGATCATAGATGGTCGTGAAGTCCACAAACTTCGCCTTGCCCAGCGGATCCGCCCGTTTGATCAATTCACTCAACGAGAAGCCCACCCAAGGAACCACGATGGACCAAGCTTCGACACAGCGATGCCGGTAAATGCGTTCTTCTGCAGGAGCAAATTTGATGATGGAATCGACATCGAGAACTTGTTTTTTGCTAACGGCACCATCAATGGTCACCGTCCATGGCCGGGTCTTGAACTTCTCGGCTAGCTGTGCCGGTTCCTCCTTCTCGACCGAAAATTCGTAGTAATTGTTGTAGTGGGTGACGTC
>Ga0126381_100005074_pt1 | contig 14421 bp, 11 predicted proteins | sample PanSoiMetPlot_28_FD_96465 | JGI IMG/M metagenome (GOLD analysis project Ga0126381, IMG submission 96465) | Tropical forest soil microbial communities from Panama - MetaG Plot_28 | ecosystem: Environmental > Terrestrial > Soil > Tropical forest > Bulk soil | place: Panama | collected 2016-02-17
AGAGGGCGGCTTCTATCGGTTCTTCTGCTACCTGAACCTGTTCATGTTTTTCATGCTGACGCTGGTGCTGGCGAGCAACTACCTGCTGATGTTCATCGGTTGGGAGGGCGTCGGGCTCGCTTCTTATCTGCTGATTGGCTTCTTCTTCTTGCGCGACTCGGCAGCCTCGGCGGGCAAGAAAGCCTTTATTGTGAACCGCATCGGCGATTTTGGATTCCTGATCGCGCTGTTTCTGATCATCCAGCATTTCGGATCGCTCGATTTTTCCCGCGTGTTTACCGCCATCGCTGGCAATCCGCACCAGTACCCCACCGAGGCTACGGGCGCCGGGTTACTGACCGCGATCGCAGTTCTGCTCATGGTCGGGGCTTGCGGAAAATCGGCGCAGATTCCCCTTTACGTCTGGTTGCCCGACGCCATGGAGGGCCCCACTCCGGTTTCGGCTTTGATCCATGCGGCAACCATGGTGACCGCCGGTGTGTATATGGTTTCGCGTTCGCACGTGATTTTTGAGCACGCGCCCACTGCCTTGATGGTGGTAGCGATCATCGGCACGCTGACCGCATTCTTCGCCGCGACCATCGGCATCGCCCAGACCGACATCAAGAAAGTCCTCGCCTACTCCACCATCTCGCAACTTGGATACATGTTCATGGCCTGCGGCGTGGCCGCCTTCTCGGCAGGCATTTTCCACCTGATGACCCATGCGTTCTTCAAAGCGCTGCTGTTTCTCGCGGCGGGATCGGTGATTCACTCCGTCGGCGGGGAGCAGGACATGCGCAAGATGGGCGGACTGCGCAAGCACATTCCCGTGACCTTCTGGACCATGACGATTGCCACCTTTGCGATCGCCGGAATCTTTCCGTTTGCGGGTTTCTTCAGCAAGGACGAGATCCTGTGGCGCGATTATCAGTCAAACTGGGTCTATTGGGCGGTGGGATTGGTGACCGCATTCCTTACATCGTTCTACATGTTCCGGCTTTGGTTCATGACGTTTTTTGGGGAATACCGCGGCACCGTAGGGGCCTCCCATGGCGAGGAAGAGCATACGGGACATGGGACCCATCTGGGTGGTGATGAAGCTCGGCGGACCGTGTCCGCGCCTCACGAGGAAGCCCGCGGACACAGCCACGCCGGCATTCACGAGAGCCCTTGGGTGATGCTTGCTCCGCTGGTAATTCTGGCGGTGCTTTCGATCGTCGGGGGCTGGATCGGGTGGCCCAGACCACTTGGCGGATCCGATCATTTTGACAACTTTCTCAGGCCTACTTTCCAGGTATCGGCTCCGGCGGCAAATGTAGAGTATGGCCGGTCAGAAGAAACCACTCCCTCGGAGCAGACCACCGAGGGCTCGGAAGCGCAGGCTGGAAAGACCGAGGTGATTCTGGCTGGAATCGCCATGGTTACAGCGATCTTCGGCGGTGTTCTGGCCTGGCTGTTCTATTCTCGCCGTCCCGACTTGCCGGATCGAATTGCGACCTCGGCGCACGCCCTGTACAGCGCCGTGGCCAACAAGTACTGGATTGATGAGCTTTACGGATGGTTATTCGTCAAGCCATTGATCGCCATCTCCACCGTCGTATTCTGGCGCGGTATTGATCAAGGCGTGATTGACGCTACGCTCGACGGCAGCGCCGATGGCGCGCGCGAGCTCTCCGATAGTGTCCGCCACATGCAATCCGGCAATGTGCGTTCCTATGCCGCTTGGGTTGCCATTGGCGCGACGGCGGTGATCGCTTACATGGTTTGGGTGGCCACGCGATGAACGGACTCGACCTCTCGATTCTTACGCTGGTCACCTTTATTCCCGCCGCTGGCGGAGTGCTGCTGCTGTTTGCGCCCCGCCGGGATCGGGACATCCGTATCTTCGCCTTGCTGATTTCCCTGCTGGCCTTTGTCGGCTCGTTATATCTGCCCGCGCACTTCCACCGCGATCAGGCCGGCTTCCAATTCGACCGCGACGTGCCGTGGATCTCGACTCCGCAGATTCACTACCACATGGGGATCGATGGAATCTCCCTGTGGCTGGTGCTGCTGACCACCTTTCTGACGCCGCTGTGCGTTTTGATCTCGTGGAAGTCGATTCATGAGCGGGTGAAGGAATTCTTCATTCTCCTGCTGGTGCTTGAAACCGGCTTAATCGGGGTTTTCGTTTCTCTGGACCTCTTCCTCTTTTACTTCTTCTGGGAGGCTACGCTGATCCCGATGGCTCTGCTGATCGGGGTCTATGGGCACGGGCGCAGAGTTTACGCCGCGGTCAAGTTCTTCCTGTACACGATGATCGCTTCGGTCTTCATGCTGGCGGCGATTCTATGGCTGTACGCGAAGATTGGGACCTTCGAGTTCGACCAGATTCAACAGGCCATCGGTAGCGGCCACGTGAAGGGCTTTGCTGTGGCCGCGCCCTGGTTGTTCTTGGGATTTTTCATCGCTTTCGCCGTCAAAGTTCCGCTCTTCCCGTTCCACACCTGGCTTCCCGACGCCCACGTGGAAGCACCGACCGCGGGTTCGGTTCTGCTGGCTGGCGTGCTGCTGAAGATGGGCACGTATGGAATGCTGCGCTTCAACCTGGGACTCTTTCCCCAGCAATCCCGGCTCAACGCCCCCTGGATTGCGGTGCTGGCGTTGATCGGCATCGTCTACGGCGCGCTGGTTGCCATGGTGCAACCCAACATGAAAAAGCTGATCGCGTACTCCTCGATCAGCCACTTGGGATTCGTGGTGCTGGGCATCTTCAGCTTTACCCAGGCTGGTTTGAATGGCGCGATGTTCGTGATGCTGGCGCATGGCGTCTCGACGGGGGCTCTGTTCATGCTGGCAGGAATCATCTACGAGCGGCGGCACACCTACGAGATCGCCCAGTTTGGCGGGTTGGCGACGCCGATGCCTACCTACTCTACTTTCTTTTTGTTCATTGTTCTTGCCTCCGTCGGGCTGCCGCTGTTGAACGGCTTCATCGGGGAATTCCTGGTCCTCAGTGGCGCCTTCCAGGCCAAGATGTGGTGGGGAATTGTCGGTGCCACGGGCGTGATCTGGAGCGCATGCTACCTGCTCTGGATGTATCAGCGCGTGTTCTTCGGTCAACTGAAGCGGGAAGAGAATCGCTCACTTGCCGACCTCGACTTGCGCGAACGGGTGGCGTTGTGGCCTACCGCAATCATGGCCTTGGTAATGGGCGTTGCACCCTTGCTGTGGTTGAATGCCATTGATCCCGCCGTGCACAACGTGCTGGTACCGTTCACTCAATTTGCCAGCAAGGTGGTGGGACCGTGATGGCCTTCGTCGACATCGTGGAAAACCCGGGAACCTCGGACTACATCAGCATCCTGCCGGAAATCATTCTCTCGATTTTCGGCATTCTGATCATGCTGCTCGATCCGATCATGGATGAGCGCAGCAGCCAGCGCAAGCTGGGCAACATCGCCCTGATCGGCGGAGTTCTGGCCCTGGCTGGAACCGTTTTTCAGGCGCAGTTTCTTTCTCGTGCCGGCATTGCCGGTTTCACCGCTTTCTCGAAGATGGTGCAGGTCGATGCCTTCAGCATCTTCTTTCATTTTGTGGTCGCGGCGGTGGTAATCCTGGTGGTACTCAGCTCGTACGAATACATGCAAGTACAGCAGATTCGTGCCGGCGAATACTACGGTCTGATCTTGTTCGGCGCCGTGGGCATGAATCTGATGTCTTCCGCGATGGAATTGGTGCTGATCTTCATCGCGCTCGAAACCTCCTCGATTGCCACCTACATTCTTGCCGGTTTTCGGCGGCGTTCGGCGATCAGCAGCGAGGCTTCGATCAAATATTTCCTGCTGGGATCCTTTGCCACTGCCTTCTTCCTCTATGGCGTAGCGCTGATGTTCGGCGCGACCGGTTCGACCAGCATCGCGGTGATTGCCGACTCGCTCGGCCAGTATGCGCACGGAGGCGGACCGATCCTGGCCTATTTGGGCATTGCCTTGATGTTCGTGGGGCTGGGCTTCAAAGTCGCCGCGGCGCCCTTCCACATCTGGACTCCTGATGTTTATGAAGGCGCGCCATCGCCGGTGGTCGGCTTCATGTCCACCGCTCCCAAGGCCGCCGTATTCGCGGTGCTGATTCGAATTCTGTTTCAGGCGAACACGCCGGATACGGCCCGGGTCTGGCTGATCTGGGTTGCGGCAGCGCTGTCCATGACGATCGGTAACGTCGCCGCCCTGGTACAGGACAACATCAAGCGCCTGCTTGCTTATTCCTCCATCGCCCACGCGGGGTATCTCCTGATTGCATTTGCCGCCCTGCCAGCGAACGGCATTCCGGCAGCGATGTTCTATACCGCTGCTTACGCGGCCATGAACGTCGGCGCCTTTGCGATTGTGGGACATCTTGCCGGCGCCGGCGAGCGCTACGTCACGCTCGAGGATTACTCGGGACTGGGCCGACGCTCGCCGGTTCTGGCAGCGATTCTCACCATGTTCCTGCTGTCCCTGATTGGAATCCCGATCACGGGCGGGTTTTTTGCCAAATTCTACGTCTTCAGCGCCGCGTTGCAGGGCAATCTCGTGGGGTTGGTCATCATCGGCGTGATCAATAGCGCGGTGGCCGCGTACTACTACCTGCGGGTCATGGTGATGATGTACATGCGCGAACCGCGCCAGGAAGCGCCGGTCGAGCCCGTCCCTGGCGGTTTGGGTTTGGCGCTCGGGCTGTGCCTGGCAGCGACCATTTATTTGGGCGTTCTTCCCAATCGAGTCTTGCAGTACGCGGGCCGGGCCGTGGACCTGATCCGATAGTCGTGCTTCACCGGCTTCGGCATGCACTACAATTTGACAATCGGCCGTCAGACGTTCATGATGGCGTGCCAGGGAAAAGGGGGGTCTTATGCTTGAGGTCTTGCGCCAGCTTCGGGACGACGAGCAAGGTCAGGACATCGCGGAGTATGCGGTAATGCTTGCGGTGATCCTGCTTCTGGTTGTGGGCACGATTAAGCTGATTGGCACCAACGCGAACAGCACGTTCTCGAATGTTGCCAGCACTCTGCAATAGGTCGGCGGCGTTTCTCCACGCTACCCGGCAGCTTTGACGACCGGCATCTCCGCGCCGATCATTTTCAGTTTTGGCTCACCACCGAGTGCAGCGGTGACTTCTCGCATGAGACGGTCGTCGATTTCGCCCGCCTTCGCCAGATCCACGGGAAAGCGCACCAGGGCTTCGATCCCGCTCGCGGTGTAGTGCAGGCGCACTTTGGGACGAAGTTCCGTTGGCGAAATCGTGCTCAGGTTCTTCTCCATCACCAAGCGCTGATTTTCGATGCTCTCGCGATACTCCTCCAAGGCCCCTTCGACCGCCTTGGTAATGCGCTCCTTAGCCTCGTGATAGTCAGACTCGGCGGCCAGGGTCAGCTTCAACTCGTGCCAGATGAAATTGGTGCCGGGAATTTGCTTGAAGACTCCCGCGGTCGGTTGAAACACGATGGAATTGGAAAAGGCCACGATGCGTCCCGTGGGTTGCGAATCTCCGGGCCCGCCCAGCTCCATGACATGGATTCGCACCAGACCAATGTCAACCACTTCGCCGGTAACCCCGGCAATCTGGACGCGGTCACCGACCCGAATGCCGTATTTCCCGATCAGGAAAAAGTAAGCCACGACGGAAACAATGACATTCTGCAAAGCAACTGCCACGCCGGCCGTAATCAATCCCGCAAAGGTCACCGCCGAACCCAGTTGCGAGGCGAAGGCCAGGACAACAATGAGGCTCACGGCGAACCACATGACCACCCGGCGTAGCAGCAGGAACTGGTAGCGGCGGCGGCTATCGCGGATGTAGCGGAAGGTGGTTCGCTTCCAAATCTCCCCCACCGCGAAGATGGTGGCGATAAGGAGGATCAGGATCCCGAGGTCCAGCGATAGTTGCCGCAAGTCATCGCGTTGCCGTTCGCGGACGGACTGTTTCCAGTTGGAGAGATTGCGCTGGTACATTTCGAGCAAGATCGACATCTTGCTCAATGGCAGCATCTGCGAGGAAGCTTGCTTGAACTGTGTGGTTAGTGCGTCCAAGGCTTGCTTTTGTTGCGCCAGCTGGGCGGCGCCGGCGGTGTCGGCGGCGGCGAAAAGCTGATCGCCTTGATGGATAAGGCCGCGCATATAATCGATGGCCGGTTTGTGCAATTCTGTCGCCAGCTCACTCAAAGACCCAGTCGCCGAGATTTCATCGTTGAGCGTGTGCACCTTACTCGTAAGGTGCAAGAGGTCCATGGAGAGGCCCCAGATTCCGGCTGGTTCGGGAGCCCTGGTGGCCAGGTTCGGAGAAGAGGTCTGAGAAGCCGATGGCGGCACTACCGTTCCTTGGGGCTGGCTGAGGTAGCCTGGAACCGAGCGGGCCAGTTCCTCGATTTGCGCGCGCAGTCCCGCGCCCTTCCCGCCCGAACTGCTGCTATTCACAAACTCGATCATGCTCTCCAAGGCCTCGCGTCGAGCCTGGAGCAGACCGACTTCACTCTCCAGCTCCGCCACTTGCGATTCCAGCAATTTCCGTTTACTGAGCGGCGCTCTGGCCAGCTTGGACTTGGTCTCCTCGAGCTCGGATTGAGTGTCGTTGACCTGCTGGTCGGTCTTCTGGGCCTGTTGCACGAGCCGCTGGTATTGTCCGGAAGGCTGCGACGCCTGCGGCTTTTGCGGGGGGTGCTTGGCCTCGAATTGTGCCTGCCCCCGGGCGTAGTCGAACGCCAGCTGCACCACCTGATCGGCAAGCCCGCGGTTTTCCTGAAGAAACGTCAGATCCGCAGGTTCCTTAGCCAGTTGTTGTTCGACTCCGAGTTGGCGGTGCCATTCGATGGTGTGGCTGAGAAATTGAAGGATCGCGGCAGGGTCCTGTGGGGATGGCCCGCTCGAGGGTGTCGACTGAGCGAAGCCAAAAATGCTGCACCAAAGAACCAGCAGCGGGGCTTTGTTAAACGCTAGTTTCATCGTGGAATGTGACCAAGCCTCAGTCTTTCAGTTTAAATACTCGGTGCCAGGGGCGCTTCCACCAGAAGGGCAAAGCATCGTGGAGGAAGTGGAACACAAATCATACATTTATTGACTATTAACCCAATTGTAAACACGAATTCGTTCTAATGCATGATTAGGGACCAGTCTCCATTACAACCCAAGCATCGCCTTCCTGTTAACCGTGGTCGGGCGCTGATCTGCGGATGTGCACATGGCAACGAATCAGATCTCCAACGGACATGACATGGCCGAAAATGACGCTCTGGTGGTACTCACGGAGCGGGCGTACCGAGTTGCCATGGAGGCAACGCAGCACGCCGCCGATCTGATCCTCGGAGCGAAGTCGGGGATCGAGCCGGTCTCTGCCTGCGAGCGCGAACTCGACGAACTGGACCGTCAGATCGATGAACGAGTCGCGGTCGAAATTGCGAATGCGCCGCTCGAGCAGGTCCGCGAAAAGCTCGCCTGCCTCAAATGCATGATCGATCTGGAGCGCATTGGAGACCTGCTACTCTCCTTCGCCACGCGCGCCCACACCGTTCGGGCGCGCCTCGATATGCAAGACCTGCGAGACCTGGGTGACATGTTAACCGTGCTGGCCCGAATGCTGGCGGAAACCAGTGTGGCCTTTGCGGCGCGCGATCATGGTCGCGCGCTGGAGGTGTTGCGCACCGATCGCGAAGTCGATCGGCTCCACAATCTGATCGTGATTCGGCGGCTGGAAACAGAAGCCAGCTTCGGGGGGGCGGACAGCGTACACGTCATTACCATGGCCCAAGCCGTCGAACGTGCCGCCGACCACGTCAAAAACACCGCCGAGGAGGTCTGCCACCTGGTCAGCGGGCATACCGTCCGCCACCTTTTGCGTCTGCAGGAAAAGTCCGCCGAGCAGCTTTACCTCGACCATCTCAAGCGCCAGCATCTGGGCGGAGAGCGCGCCAGTTGAGGAGAAGTCGTCTACCCGACAAGGCCAAGGGTTCATTCCTTCGCTCGCGACCCGGGTTCAGGGCCTTTTGAGAGCACAAATCGTTGTAAAAGCGGCAGTTAATTTACCTAACTGTTAACCGGCGTTTCATCGTCCTTTAACCGGCGGCCCATTTAAATCGAAGGAGAATCACCCCATAGCACAGAGGAGACTAACTTGAACAGGTTCATCCCTGCATTTGCGTTGCTTCTATTGGTCCTTCCCGCGACGGCCCAGACGAAGTTGAACGCCGCGGGCGCCACTTTCCCCAATCCCATTTACCAGAAGTGGTTCAGCGATTTTCACAAAGAGCGGCCCGATATCGAGATCAATTACCAGTCCATCGGCAGCGGCGGAGGGATCGCCCAACTGAAAGCCGGTACGGTGGATTTCGGCGCCAGTGATATGCCCCTGAACGATCAAATGGTGAAGACGATTCCGGTCTCGTTCGTGCAGCTTCCAACCGTCCTCGGGTCGGTTGTCCCGGCTTACAACTTGCCGGAGGTCAAGAGCGAACTGAAGTTCACGCCGGAGATGATTGCTGGCATCTATCTCGGCGAAATCGCCAAGTGGAACGATAAGACCATCGCCAAGGCGAATCCTGGGGTCAGCCTCCCGGACCGGGAAATTGTCGTGGTGCACCGCTCGGATGGCAGCGGCACCACCTTCGTCTTTACGGATTATCTGTCGAAGGTCAGCTCAGAATGGAAATCCCGAGTAGGCAGCAACACTTCCGTGAAGTGGCCGCTGGGCTTGGGAGGCAAGGGCAACGAAGGCGTTGCTGGCATGGTTCGACAGACACCGGGTGCGATCGGCTACGTCGAACTGATTTACGCCTTGCAGAACAACATTCCCTTCGGACCGGTCCAAAACTCCCAAGGCAACTTTGTTAAGGCGAGTCTGGAGTCGACAACGGCAGCGGCGGCTTCGGCGAAGATGAGCGCGACGGATTTCCGGGTCTCCATTACCGATGCTCCCGGCAAAGACGCCTATCCCATATCGACTTTTACGTACCTGCTGGTTCCTACAGACTGGAAGGACAAAACCAAGCAGAAGGCCATGATCGAATTTCTGAACTGGATGCTCGACAAAGGCCAAGGCATGGTCACGCAGCTGAACTATGCGGCACTTCCAGAGTCGCTGGTTCAGAAGCAACGCGCGGTCATAGCCACCATACGTTAGGGAGCTTGGGGGGTCGAAGGCGAAGCGACCCCCGTTTCATTATCCTTTAACAAACGCATTGCTAAGTTCGGTGGGAGTGGATACGGGTGCCGCTCCCACTTTAGCCAGGTGAGCAGGAGCAGCGACCGTATGGGAGCCGTACCCGAAAGCAGAGTCTCTGTTTCCGCCTCGCAAGCGAGCGAAGAAACCTCCTCGTCGGAAGCCAGACAACCCATGGGCACATCGGAATCTCCGAACATCTCGCTTGTGAGCAACGCGACCAACAACCCTCCGGCATGGTACCGGTCGGTGCTTAGCCCGGACACCGGATTTCGCTGGTTGATGACCCTGGCTGCCCTGGCTGTACTCGGGGTGGTCGGTTTGATCATCGCAGAACTGCTCGAGCGGTCGTCGATGGCCTGGCATCAGTTTGGGATTCAGTTCTTTTTCGGCAGCGATTGGGATCCGGTATCGGGCAATTTTGGAGCCTGGCCCTTTATCTTCGGCACTCTAGTTTCTTCGATCGTGGCGTTATTGATTGCGGTTCCATTAGCCGTGGCGGTGGCGGTTTTTGTGACCGAGATGTGCCCGAAGCCGCTGCGCAAGCCGATCTCCTATGCCACCGAGTTGCTGGCCGCGATCCCCAGCGTCATCTACGGACTGTGGGCCATTTTTGTGTTGGTTCCTTTGCTGCGAAATTACGTGAATCCGTTGCTCATAAAATACCTTGGCTGGACCGGGCTTTTCGTCCGCCCTGACTATGGCTACTCCATGTTCTCGGCAGCGGTGGTCATCGCCATCATGATCGTGCCCATCATCTCCTCGATCAGCCGGGAGGTGCTGGCGGTGGTACCGCAACATCAGCGCGAAGCGGCGCTGGCACTCGGCGCTACGCGCTGGGAGATGATTCGGATAGCGGTACTGCGCAATGCCCGCGCCGGGATTGTGGGTGCCGTCATCCTGGGTCTGGGGCGAGCCCTGGGTGAGACCATGGCGGTAACCATGGTGATTGGCAATACCCCGCAGATCGCGAAATCCCTGCTCGCGCCCGGGTACTCCATGGCCGCGGTCATTGCCAACGAGTTCAATGAAGCCACCGGGGATTTGTATCGCAGCGCTCTGATCGAGATTGGTCTGGCTCTGTTCATCGTGACCATCGTCGTGAATATTCTTGCCGGACTGATGGTTTGGACCGTGACCCGCGGCACGCCAGCGAGGACCAATGTCTAAACCACGCATCAGTCTTCGCCGCCAGCTCACAAACTACTTTTTCACCGGGCTGGCTGCAGGCCTGTCGGTGGTTGTGGTGGGAGCACTGCTTGCGATCTTTACCTATCTACTGCTGAAGGGGGCCGGGTCGCTGAGCTGGTCCTTTCTCACCCACCCGCCCACGCCCGTCGGTGAACCGGGCGGGGGTGTTGCCAACGGCATTGTTGGATCTATCATCATCCTGGCCATCGCCAGCGCGATCGGGGTGCCGGTTGGCATCGGTGCCGGCGTTTACTTGGCTGAGTATGGTCGCGGCCATTTTGGAAATGTGGTTCGCTTCACGGCCGATACCCTGAACGGGGTGCCATCCATTGTGATTGGGCTGGTCGCTTACGGGCTGGTGGTTCTTCCGCAAGGCCATTTTTCGGGCTTCTCCGCAGGAGTCGCCCTGGCCATCATGATGGTGCCAACCGTGGCGCGCGCCACCGAACAGATGCTGTTGCTGGTGCCGCAATCGGTGAGGGAGGCCGCCCTTGGCTTGGGCATTCCGCAGTGGCGCACGACCATATCGATCACGCTGGCCTCGGCCCGGGCTGGAATCATAACCGGAGTGATGCTCGCGTTTGCGCGAGTGGCCGGGGAAACCGCGCCCTTGCTGCTGACCGCGCTCGGTTTCCAGTTCTGGAACCTCAATCCCAGTCAGCCCATGGCGGCACTTCCGTTGCAGATTTTTACCTACGCCATCTCTCCTTACGATGAATGGCACCGCCAGGCTTGGGCCGCTGCCCTGATGCTGGTGATCCTGATTGTGGGTACAACGACTTTGGTTCGATTCGTTTTCTTGCGGCGCATGCTGGGAGGAGCCCGCTAACATGTCCACCGCGGTCGAAGTTCGCGACCTGAAAGCCTGGTTTGGCAAAACCGAGGCCTTGCACGGGATCAACATCTCGATTGAGTCCAAGCACGCCACCGCGGTGATTGGTCCCTCGGGCTGCGGCAAATCCACCTTCATCCGTTGCCTCAATCGCATGCATGAGACCAATCCAGAAGCGCGGGCGGAAGGCAACGTCAAGATCGCCGGCATGGACATTTACGGCATGCCCGCCGTCGATGTGCGCCGCCGCGTCGGCATGGTCTTCCAAAAGCCGAATCCTTTCCCCACCATGTCGATTTACGACAATGTGGCTTCCGGGCTCAAGCTGAACGGCACGCGCAAGCGGCACGTCCTCGATGAAGTAGTGGAACGATCCCTGCAACAGGCCGCGATATGGGATGAAGTCAAAGACGTGCTGAAAAAGAAATCTGGTGCCAGCCTTTCCGGAGGGCAGCAACAGCGGCTGTGCATCGCGCGGGCGCTGGCGGTCGATCCCGAGGTATTGCTCATGGACGAGCCGGCTTCGGCCCTCGACCCGATTTCCACGGCCAAGATCGAAGACCTCATTTTCGAGTTGAAGCAGAAGCTCACCATCGTTATCGTTACTCATAATATGCAGCAGGCATCGCGTGTCGCCGAATTCACCGGATTCTTCCTGATGGGATACCTGGTCGAATTCGACCGGACGGAAAAAATCTTCACCAATCCGTCGGATAAGCGGACGGAGGACTACATTACGGGAAGGTTCGGATGACGCGCATTCGTTTCCATCAGGAACTCGAGGAACTCAAGCACCGGATTCTGGCCATGGCCGGCATGGCGGAGCAGGCGATCGACCTGGCAGTGCAGGCCTACTCGCAACGCGATCCAGCTCTCTGCCAGCGGGTGCTGAATGGCGAATCGGCGATCAATCGCGCGGAACGCGAAATCGACGAATTCGCGGTTGACCTGCTGGCCATGCAACAGCCCATGGCGATTGATCTGCGTTTCATTCTGGCGGTGATCAAAATCAACGCCGACTTGGAGCGCGTGGGTGATCAGGCCGTAAATATCGTGCAGCGGGTCATGAACATGATCGAGTTGGACGCGGTCGATTTGCCGGTTGACATTCCCGCGATGGCTGCACGGGTGCGCGCCATGGTGCGAGATTCATTGCGGTCCTTCATCGAAGGAGATACCAACCTGGCACAGCATGTGCTCGAAGCCGACGACGAGATCGATCGCATGAACCGTGAAGCCTTTGCCGAGCTTTCCAAATGCATGCAAACGAAGCCGGATAGCGCCGTGCAGGCCCTGGACGCGCTTTCGGTCGCACGAAACCTGGAGCGAGTAGCCGATCATGCCACCAACATTGCCGAAGATGTCATTTTCTGGGTACGGGGTGCCGATGTTCGACACGGAGCGGGGCAAAGCCTTACGGGGAGCTGAGACCGGCATGACCCAACCGCTCAGCCCCACCATCTTCATTCTCGAAGACGATCCCGATATCGCCGGGCTTCTGAAACATCATCTGCAGCCGGCGGGATACGGGGTCTCATGGTTCCCCACGTGCACCGGCTTTCTCGACGAAATGCACGCGCGGCGTCCGGCATTGGTCATTTTGGACATCATGGTTCCCGGCAGCAGTGGACTGGATTTGGCTAAAGCGATTCGCAACAACTCGGCGCTGGCGGCCACGCCCATTGTGTTTGTGACTGCCCGCACGGCGGAATCCGACCGTCTGCGCGGCTTTGAAATCGGGGCCGACGATTACATCACCAAGCCGTTCAGCCCCAAGGAAGTGGTGGCGCGAGTGAAAGCCGTTCTGCGCCGCTTCGACCAGCCGCTAAAAAAGGAGACGGTCCGGGTCGGCGACCTGGTGATCGACACGGCGGCCATGCGGTTGACGGCACGCGGTGAGCCCGTGGTTACGACAGCAACTGAGTTCCGCCTGATTGAATTCCTCGCGTCCCACCCTGGCCGGGTTTTCACCCGCAAGAGCCTGCTTGACGCGGTCTGGCACGACACCGCCTTCGTGACACCCCGCATCGTGGACGTGTATATTCGACGTCTGCGAGAGAAAATAGAACGAGATGCTGAAAAGCCGCGCCATATTCACACCGTGCGCGGCGCAGGGTACATGTTCGAGGTGAGAAAGTAGATTTTCAGGTTTCGACTTTCAAGTTTCGAGTTCTTGTACCGCAAGACTCGAAACACGAGACTTGAAACTCGAAACTCAGGTTCCCCCATTTGCGCAAGCGCGTATTCTTTAAACTCTTTCTGCTGATCATCGTGGTGGTGGGAGTCTCCACCGCCGCGCTCGATCTGCTGGTGCGTCGCAGCTGGGAATCGTCGCTCTCGGCCCAACTTCAACTCAATCTCGAAGACAAAGTTCGTATGTTCGCCGCTCGTGCCGACCGCGAGCGCTCTACCGTTCCCTTCCAGCAGTTGGCGGATGAAATCGGCAAAGCCGCGCGGGCGCGCGCAACCATCATCGAGCGCTCCGGCAAGGTGCTGGCCGACTCGGAAGCGAACAGCGAGGAGATGGAAAACCACGCCACCCGGCCGGAGTTCATCGCGGCGCTCGAACACGGCCAACTTGGAAGCAATACGCGCACCAGCCATACCCTGGGGATCCAGTTTCGCTATGTGGCCGCGCCCACTTCCTTTGGCGCGGTAAGACTTGCTTATCCCCTTTCCTCCATTCGAGCCGATGTTCACAAAGTGCGCAAGGAACTGCTCGAAGCATCCGGCATCGCGCTTGCGGTCGGGTTCATGATTGCGCTGATTGGAGCCGAGAGCGTCTCCCGTCGCCTGCACAAGATGGTTCATTTCGCGCAGGAAATCGAAGCCGGCAAGCTCTCCGCCCGCCTGCCGGAATCGGGCACGGATGAGATCGGGGTGCTGGCCATGGCACTCGACCGAACGGCTCGCCACCTGGAGACCAATTTCCACAGCCTGGAGAGCAGCCGCAGCCAGCTCGAAACCCTGCTGAACAGCATGGAGGACGCGGTCGTGGCGGTCTCGCCAAAACGCGAGATTGCATGGTTCAATGGCGCCATGAAACGCATGGCGGCAAGTTCGATTGCGGTCGGAACTCCGTTGATTCGCGCGGTGCGCGATCCCGATCTGCTGCGCGCGGTGGACACCGTGCTCGAACAGCGGAAAACGCAAATCACGACCTTGTATTCCGTGGCTCCGGGCCGGACTTTCAGCATGACCTCGGCGCCGCTGCCCGACGGTGGCGCGGTTTGCGTTCTCCGAGACAG
>Ga0126381_100005075_pt1 | contig 14418 bp, 23 predicted proteins | sample PanSoiMetPlot_28_FD_96465 | JGI IMG/M metagenome (GOLD analysis project Ga0126381, IMG submission 96465) | Tropical forest soil microbial communities from Panama - MetaG Plot_28 | ecosystem: Environmental > Terrestrial > Soil > Tropical forest > Bulk soil | place: Panama | collected 2016-02-17
ACCCCTTACGCTGACGAGCGCACGCACACCAAGCGCATCTGTCTGGCTTCCCGGCTTATCGATCTCGGTGATATCGCTGAGGCGCGTGCGGAGCTTGTGCGAGGCCGGGCGGATGCGGAGCGATTTCAGGATGCGGAATACGTCAAGCTCGCGGAGGAGCTGCTATCCCGGCTGGCGATCTAACAATCGTCGGAGGGGTCAGGCTCCGTCGAGAATCTGATACTAGACCTGATTGAGTGGGTGGCACGGAAGGACCGCACCTACCAGGAGACGTTTGACGCGTGGCGTACTTCCTGCCCGAGGCTTACCGTGTGGGAGGACGCAGATGAGCGCGCGCTCCTCTTGTCCGAGGTCGTGAATGGTCGCATAGACGTGAGACCTATGACCAGCTGCAGCAGGGTGACGGCTGATTTAGTCGCTATCAGTCGAGGCGCGTCGACGGCGGCCTGACAATCGTTGGCGGCCACGGGGAACGATGGGGCAGACGACCGAACGCACGGGAGTTGTATGTAATGGTCCCTTACACCTACCTCTGGGAGTTCACGGTCAAACCGGATCAAGTCGACGAGTTTCAGCGACACTATGGACCCAATGGGTCGTGGGTCGCTCTTTTTCGGAAGGCCACGGGTTACGTTGACACCGTCCTGCTTCGGGACAGCACGAATCCGCTGCGCTTCATCACCATCGACCGTTGGGAGAGCGCTGACGCTCATCGCTCGTTTAAACATGCCTTCTCCCACGAATACGCAGAACTGGACAAACGCTGCGCTCACCTCACAGCGCGAGAGGTCTCACTGGGGGGCTTTGAGGGGGTGGCAGTCTAACTATCGTTGGAGAGACCCGTTAACTGCTGGTGGCTTCGCGCCGCGGGTGCGGGAAGACAGTGTGCACCGCAGCGGGCTTGATAGGCGCTTCCGGGCCGCCCTCTCAACCTGACCGTCAGGGCTCAGAGCTCACCAGTTGAATTGCCGTCGTCGCACGAAGGAGCATCCATGTCTCGACAGATAATCTCCACCTCCAAAGCTGCTAAGCCACCCGCCACGTACAGCCAGGCCGTCAGGGCCGCCGGACTGATTTTTGTGTCAGGCACGGCTCCGCAGGATCCACTGACCGGGGCATTGGTCGGGGCGACGATTCAAGAGCAGACTCGCCAATGCTTGAGAAACATCGCAGCTATCCTGGAATCCGCTGGCAGCTCTATCGATAAGATTGCCAGCGTAACGGTGGTGTTAGCAGACGAGGAAGATTTTCAGGGCATGAACGAGGAGTGGCTGAAATGGTTTCCTTCCAATCCACCGGCGCGGCAGGGGGCCAAGTTGCCAGTAAAGATACCTGGCCTAAAGGTCTCGATTGCGGCGATTGCTGAGGCGTAACAGTCGTTGGACAGGGCCCTGGGACTATCTGGGCGCATTGTGTGATTCGCAGGGAAATACTGCCCTGTTTCGCGCCGTGTTTGCCTCGCGTGAAACCGGTGAAACAATACGCTCGCTGCGAGCCGCGGGTGCTGATCCCCATGCTGCAAATTCACACGGTGTGTCGCCACTGACACTTGCCCGGAGCATCGCAAACTACGACGTCGCACAGTTCTTCGCTGATCTGCCGTGAGAGTAAGCGGGCCAGCGGATTCCACCATCCTGAGACGGCGCACGCACGAGCGATCTGAATGGAAGGCCGCCCGCTAGTTGATTGAATAGGGGGCGTAATGCCAAGCGGCGGTCAGGAACAGCAACGTTAGCCCGCAATAGTGCAGGACGCGGCTCGGGAACAGCAGCAGCGCGAGCGGCACCAGAATCTGCACGGTCATCTGGGCCGCAAACGCGAATCGGTAGTAAGGGGGCGCGCGGCTCAGCATGCCACCTGCAAAATAGATTCCGAGCAGCGTGTACCCCACCTGGAACAGCAGGATCAGCACCCAGAAATAGCGGCGGTTCCGCGAATAGAACTCAGTCAGATTACGTCCGCTCTCTGAATCATCGGGCAAGCTGGCCGCTGCTATGAGAAAGACGATAAAGAGCTCACCGACCATGATGAGATAGAAAAAGAAGTGACGCGCGGCGGTGACATTGCGCACGCCCCAGAGATCGAACCACATGCCGATCGCGATCAGCAGCGCATAGAGCGCGGCGAGCAGGGTCAGGGGGTCCCAGATCACCGCTGGGCGACTACGGACCAGTCGGTGGAAGCTCGTGGCGATGTCAGCGATGGCCAAACCGATCAGAACAGAGAACAGACCTAACGCATACTCGAAAGCGCGCATCTCTGGCGTCATGGTCGTGCAGGCTCCCCCGGATTCAGCCGCACAGATGATCTCAGTAAACGGCTCGAGCGAGCAAAATCCCCGCAGGGCCTTTACCCGGCACCACAGGATTGGCTGTCTGATCAGGCGAAACCGTTTCGCGTCCGCGCTACGACCCCTGGGGCACCCCTGCGGCGCACCTGCGAGGCAGCAGCCGGACCTGTGCGCCTGGGTTGCGCGCAGACTGCCTTCGTTTCCAGCGCCGGTGTCTGCTCGAGAGAAAGACTATGTTGCCTTGGCTTGCAGCGGCCGCGCCGCACGCGCACAGTGGTGCTCTGTTGGGGGACTTCTAACAGTCGTTGGAGGGGACTGGGAAGGGCGGGTCCTTACGCGCCGCGGGCGCGGGAAGACGGCGCCCGGCGCCTACCGGGTACTTCTGAGCCGCCCCTCGAGCTCAGCATCAGCCGTTATGGCGGGAGACCCAATGAATCACTTCCCACTCAGTAGTTTTCTCTTGTGGTGCACCATCCTGAACTATCTGGTCTTGCTCTTGTGGTTCGTGGCCTTTTCCCTGGCCCATGATTGGATGTTCAGGCTGCATGGTCGTTGGTTTCGTTTGACGGCGGCCCAATTTGATGCCCTGCACTATGGCGGAATGGCGGTCTACAAGGTCGGCATTGTGCTTCTGAATCTCGTGCCACTCATTGCTCTGAGCATAGTTGCCCGCCATGCCAGCTGACGATCGTTGGAGTGCTCCGTGAACGTTGGATGGTTACGTGCTGCGGACGCGGGAAAACCGTGTGGCCCCTGCGGTTCCTGGGGGGCGCCTCTGGGCGGCGCCTCAACTTCACCGTCCGGAGTCGGGGTACGCGTCCTGGCGCTGCTGATTTCCGCGGCGCTGTTTCCAGCCGATTCCCTCGCCGACTGTGCAATCGACGCACCTGCTGCTGCACGGCAATTTTGGGAGAGCCACTCGCACTTTTACGAAAGAGCAGACCCCACTCTTCGCGCCGTAACAACTCCCGGCTTCTATGCGGCAGTAGAGCGCGAGTGGAGCTGCAGCGGCAAGAGCGCCTCTTGCGTCGCGTATCAGCCCTGGCCGCACCCGGACGATGTGAATATCGCCGGCCACCCAACTTTCTACGTGTCCCTCGAGCGACCAGACCACCTCCTCGTTTCAATGAACTACGCCTTCCGCGGTTCCTACGGTGGGCGAGGACCGCAGCAGTTTGTGATTATGACCTTGACGCAAGGACTGGATGGTCGATGCTGGTTGCTAGACGATCTGGTGACAGACCGGCAGGGGTCATTTCGTGAGCGGTTCCAGCGGCCGGGCTCCTGACACTCGTTGCCGGGGTCCGTGAACGCCGCGATGGTCCGCGCCGCAGTTCCAATCAGCGCCTTCGTCGCCGGGGTCGTTACTGCCTTATTGGCGTTGTACGTGGCGCTACAAACCGCTCCCGGCGTGATCATGGCAGATGACATGGTTGAAGCCCTCACGGTCGTTGCAAACAGTTCGCTTTCACAATTTCCCTCGGGCTCGGTCGTATACGTAAAGTCGTCGGTTGGCGCCCCTCTGCTCGAAAGACTTCAAGCCACACATCCATCGCTGCGGCTGATGTCGTTCTCCGTGCGGCCGGCAGACACGGGCTGTGACGGGAATGGAAACTCGATTCCCGTCGCTCCATGCGAACGGAATGACTTCCTCAAGCTCGAGGTCCTGTCGGCTCCCACGCACGGGACCATGCTGGTAGCGGTTGGCACCTCGAACTCCTTTGGCCAGGTGCTGCTTCTACGATTCCTGGGTCGGTGGAGAGTCCTGGTCAGGCGTTCATTTGTGGTATGAAGCGCATGTCACATGGACAGATCCAACGACAGGCGAGACCTTACAGGGCGGCATAATTCAAGCCGAGCATGGCAACGGCGAAATTCTCGCAGGGTTCAGACCGTTTGCCGGCGGCAATGTGCTGGCCCTGCTCGGCGAATTCGTAGTGCATGAGAGCCGACCATCGTTTTGAGTGCGCGGAACCAGGCAGTACCGGCCTTGCTCAATGGCGAAGATCGTTAACGACGTCGCTCCTCTGGGCTGGATATGCGCCTCAGCCGCCGGAAATTCAGCGCCGTCACAATGAGCGTGTCGGCACTGACTGCTTGTGCACCACTTATCAAAGGGCCCCACATGCACGGACGACTCGGCCATATGACCGCGGTGCCTGGAAAGAGAGATGCCGTGATCGCGATCCTGTTGGATGGCAGCAAGGCTATGCCCGGGTGCCTGAGTTACGTTGTAGCGCAGGATCCCACGGACCCGGAGGGGATCTGGATCACCGAGGTCTGGGAGAGTCAGGCGAGCCACAAGGCCTCGCTTTCACTGCCCGCGGTAAAGGATGCGATCACTCGGGCGAGACCCCTGGTCGCGGGCTTCGATAAGCCGATTGAAACTGTCCCAGTGGGTGGGTACGGGTTGCATCCCGGCGCTTAACAATCGTTGCCGGGGCCGGGCGCTCAGGGCTCTACTGCCTCGCCCTGGCACCGCGCCCCGGTTCGCGCCGGCGCGTCATATTTCGTTCTGATGACCGTTGCGGTGAGCGGCTGCGTTCCTTTACTTGCGGTTGGCATTGTCCCGGCCTGCTCGGGCTCGACCGAGGCCTTGTCCTGATCGCAGCCACGCCCTTTGGATCGGCGGCGGCCATTCCGGTTATCCGCTGCCGATCTGTAGCGGCGATATTCTTTGCACGGTGCTATGGTGGTGCACTCTTTCTCACTCCATGGGAGGTCCGAAAGCGCCGCCATGGCCGCCAACATTCGCTATCGTTGGACTGTGCACTCGGCGCACTGCCGGGCTCGTCTCGGCGGCTCCTCTGCTTAGCCGTTAGAAACCGCTATGGAAGAATATGGCTTCACCGCTCATCTGACCGCTCGCACGCGGCGCTTGAGTGTCTACAGGCTGCTCGCTAACTCCTTCGTGCCGTTACTCGCAATCGCCTTGTCGGTGATTGTCCTTCGGTGGGCGGTTCCTGACCTACTCTCAGTTCTGGTAGTCATCTGGACCGCGGACGCCTTCCTGATCGTGGTACTCGCTGTCCCCTGGCTCCTGGTGTCGTGGGGCTTTGCTTCAGGCGCGATCAAGTGCCCTTTATGCGGTGGTGCGTTCGCATCCAAATTCCATCTCTGGGTCCCGAAGGCTTGCCAGAGCTGCGGCCACGACACCGCCGCTCTGCGGATCGCCGCGACTTCCAGCAATCGTTGGAGGGTTCCGTGAATGGCGCGTGGTTGCGCGCCGCGGTCGAGAGAAGACAACGCGCGCGCAGCGCCTGATTCGTGCTTCGGGACCGTTTCTCAACCTCGATGTTAGGCACGCCGGCTCGTGCTCCGCGTCGGCGTCATCTCTGACACTCACGGCCTGCTCAGGCAGGAAGCCAGCGCCTTCCTGCGCGGCTGCAACTACATCGTCCATGGAGGTGACGTCGGCGGTGAGTCCCTTCTGCGAGAGTTGTCGGCGATTGCGCCCACAACAGCAGTTCGAGGCAACAATGACAAAGGCTCGTGGGCCGAGTCATTGCCAGCGGCAGAGCTGGTACGGTTCGGTGACGTATCCGTGTACGTGATTCACGACCTTGCCGAGCTGGACATCGAACCACGAGCTGCCGGAGTCAGCGTAGTGGTATCCGGACATTCTCATCAGCCACGCATTGAAGAGCGCCACGGTGTTCTCTATCTCAATCCGGGTAGCGCTGGCCCGCGGCGTTTCAAGTTACCCATTGCGGTCGCGGAGCTCAGGATCGAGGGCAAATCAGTCGAATCCCGCATCGTGGAGCTCATCGCTGGAAGTGGCGCCTAGCAAGCGTTGAAGGAATCCGTGAACGGCGGCTGGTGCGCATGCGCTTCCGCTTGCCGGGATGCGTCCTCTATCCCGATACGGCAAAGCCCGCGGGCGTCATGTCTTTTGTCCAGCGCCCCATCATCTCCTCATAGGCCGCTTCGATGTGACGCGTGGTGCGCGCAGTGTCGAACAAGGGGAGCCGCGCGGGGTCGCGACTGAGACGATCGCGGTACGAGTGGAGGAGTGAGGGGTCTTTGGCCAGCTTGAGCGCCAGCGATTCGTACTCCTCGAGATTATCCGTGATCAGTTCGGGAAGGCCTGCGGCACGCAACAGACTGGCTGCGACGCGACCCGCGAACGCCTCGCCCCGGCAGGTGATGAGCGGCAGGCCTGCCCACAGCGCGTCGCTGGCGGTGGTGTGGGCGTTGTAAGGCAGCGAATCCAGGAACAGATCGGCCAACGCCAGCCGCGAAACATGCGCCGAATTCTCCATCGGCGTGGCAAAGACCACTCGGGCGGGATCGACGCCGGCCCGCGCGATTTCCGCGCGTATGTTGGCAGCGAACAGCGCATTGCTTTCCAGTAGCCAGAGCACGCCCGAGAGCACGTTCTTGAGCAGCCTCAGCCACAGCGCGAACATCTCGGGTGTGATCTTGTAGGAAACGTTGAAATGGCAGAAGACGAAGTCTGTCTCCTTCAGGCCGTGCGCCGCCCGCGTGCTCGGCGCGGGTCGGGACCGGGCGCCGTCATTGATCTGATATGAGCCCGGAAGCCGCACCACCTTCTCGCTATAGAAGTGCTCTTCGCCCGCGCGGATCACCTCGGCGTCGGCCAGGATGTAATCCATATAGCCCGCCCCCAGGCTTCCGGGAAAACCCAGATAGTTGACCTGGAGCGGCGCGGGCCGGTGGGCGAAGACGCCCATGCGCAGAGCCCCGAAATAGCCATTGAGGTTTACGAGAATGTCGATGTTCTCGCCCGCGATCAGCTCCGCCGCTTCGCGATCGGAAAGCGTCTGGATCGGGACGAATTTGTCGAACGCAGCGAGCACGCGCCGGCGCATTGCGCTCCCGTCCTCGCGGCTATTGTCGAAGCCGGTCACCGCGAAGCGGCTGCGGTCGTGATGCTCGAACAGCCCGGCAGCCAAATACATGGTGGCCTGGGCGCGGAATTCCCCGCAGAGATAGCCCACGCGGATTCTTCCCTCCCGGTGGCGGGGCCGTCGCGGAGAAGCCAGTGGGGGATATTTGTCCCGGACATAGACTCTCGCCGCGGCGAGAAGATCGGCAGGCGAGCACGAGAGCGCCTGGTAAACGTAAGGTTCGACCACGCGCTCGCCTGCGCGCACGCCCTCGTCCAACGCGGCTCGCTCGCGCGCCAGATTCCGCCAATCCCCGGCATGCATCTTCAGATGCAACAGATTGCCGCGCGCATAAGGATAGTCTGGTCTGATCGCCACCAGACGTTCCAGGTCGGTGATTGCGCCCGCCAGGTCGCCCTTGCGCGTCCAAAGGCAATTGGCGCGGCTGGCCAGTGCTTCAGACATGTTGGGCTGGATCGCCAGCGCACGGTCGTAGCTTTGCAGCGCCTGGTCCACCTCGCCTATCTCCCGCAGCACGCTGGCGCGGTTGACCAAAGCCCCGACATGGTCGGACTTCTGCTGAAGCACGCGGTCGAATTCCGCCAGCGCATCGGCTGCACGTCCTGTCGCCTTCAGCGCCAGCCCACGATTGTTACGCGCTTCCAGGTAGTTGGGTCGTAGCTGAAGTGCCCGGTCATAGCTTTGCAGCGCTTGCTCCGGCCGGCCCAGCGCCATGAGGACGAGGCCGCGATTGTTCCAGGCATCTTCATTGGCCGGATCGCGAGCCACCGCTCGATCCAAATCGGCAAGCGCCTCCTCGTTGCGATTGAGCTTGGCGAGCAGCGCGCCGCGATCACTCCAGGCGCGGCTATCGTTGGGACTGAGCTTCACGACGCTCTCCAGCACTCTCAGCGCCTCGCCGTCGCGGCCCACAGCCTCCAGTGCGATGCCGTAGTTGGAGAGCGATTCTGGCGCGCGCGGCTGAAGTCTGAGCGCGCGCTCGATATACGGCAGCGCCTCGGCCGCACGACCCTGATGCAGCCGGATCACGCCCATCAGTTGCAGGGCGGGATAGCAATTCCTGTCCGCCGCCAGCGCCTTCAGATAAAGCGTCTCAGCCTCGGCAAGCCGTCCCGCCCGATGCAGCGCCAGCGCCTCTTGGATCCATTGTTGCAGCATCGGAACGGCGTGCATTGCCGAGGGGGAATGCCGACATCCTAGGGTGCGCGGCTACGGCTTTCCAGCCGCCCCAGGGAGTGACCATTGGACCAGCCGCGCGCCCAAGAAGTGGTCGCCGCCGTACGGGTCGGTGCCACGTGGCGCAGCAATGGAAATTGTGGGGTATCGTGTACCAATGCGGTCCTTCGCTGGCGCCTTCCCGGAACTCGCCTTCGATTTGTCGTTGGAGCTGCGCGGCACAGGGCGCGCTGATCTTGCCCGCGAGTTGGAAGCCTGTACCGTGAAGGCCGTCAGTTATGACCCCGAGACCGACGTTGGACTGGTCGCTCTCGAGCCGCAGCGCCAGTTGAATGCCGTGGAACGCAACGTCGTTGGGCAGAAGCTCGGTCAGGTCATCCGATTCTCAGACGCGCCCTATGCCTCCCTGCAGCTGGATAATTTTGGACGTGTGGTTGCGATTGAGCTGGTGGCACCACCGCGGAATTTGCGGTGGATCCTGCGGCCGGCATCACTCTACCGCTGGCGGGGCTCGTGAACGCTTCGTGGTTGGACCGCGCAGGAGAGCAATGTGATCTCGCGACAATGGCGCTGTTTGGCTCAAACGAACCGCGCCCACGACTACGTCGAACACCTGCACGCTGAAACCTTTCCGGCGTTGCGGAGCATCGCGGGCTTCGTCGACGCCTCGATCCTTTCTCGTCCGCTCGGGGCTGGGGTTGAATTCCTGATCGTTACGAGATGGGAGTCCATGGATGCCGTCGCCAGGTTTGCCGGCGCGGATGCGGAGGCGGCGGTGCTCCCAGCCAAGGCTGCCGACATGATGATTGAATATGATCGACGGGCGCGGCACTTCGAGGTAATCGAGTGACAGCGGCCCTGGAGTAAACCATGCGCAAACTCATCTCGAGCAGTAGCCCTTATGAGGCGAAAGTCGGCTTTTCGCGGGCGGTGCGCGCCGGTCCGATCGTATCCGTCGCGGGTACCGCACCCCTTGGCCCCGACGGCGGCACTGTCGCTCGTGGCGATGCCGCTGCGCAGGCGCGCCGCTGCCTGGAGATCATTGCGGCCACTCTCGAGGCCGCAGGCGCATCGCCGCGCCACGTGGTGCGGACGAGGATTCTGCTCACGCGCATTGAGGACTGGCCGCTGGTGGCCGGTGCCCACGGTGAGTATTTCGGCAGCATCCGCCCTGTGTGCACCGTAATGCAGGTCGCGGGCCTCATTGATCGGGATTGGCTGGTTGAGATCGAAGCTGACGCCGTGGTCGATGACGATCCGGGTACGGCCTGACCGTCATGCAGATCACTCCTCCCCGAAACAGTGCTGATGGCGACTGGCTGGCGCTGCGCTCGGCCTTGTGGCCGACCGCATCGCAAGAAGAGCACTTGTCGGAGATGGCGGACGTCATCGCCCGAGGGCATTACGTGCGCCTCGCGGTGTCCGCCGACGGATCCGCTTTGGGCTTTGTCGAGGCGTCCAAGCGCGGCGACTGCGTCAACGGCACGAGCACCTCGCCGGTCGCTTTTCTCGAAGGCTTGTATGTCGTCCCGGGTGCAAGGCGGCGGGGTGTGGCGCGGACTCTGGTCGAATCCGTCGTGCAGTGGTCTTTGGGCCAGGGTTGCACTGAGCTCGCATCCGACGCTCTGATCGACAATCACACAGGGCACCTGGTTCATCGCGCCTTGGGCTTTGAGGAGACGGAGCGCGTCGTCTACTTTCGTCGCGTACTGCTTGACGGCTAGCAAACTTTGCAGAGGTCCTGGGTCAGGAGACGCAGCGAGACCGGCGTGCTAACCACCACCATTGCAGCGGCGCTCCTGGCAACGGTTGCGTACGCGGTCATTACAGGCGCGGGCGCAGTGCTGTGGAAGCGCACTCACTCCCTTGCGGCGGCAATGGTTGCCCTTGGCTTTGCGTTGGTTCTCCTTGATCAGATTGTTGCGCTGGTTGAGTACCTCGAGCTCCGTTCGCTCCTGCGCGGTCACGCGGCCGACACGCTATTCATTGTTCACCACCATCTCTTCCTGCACTACGTCGCCGATCTCGGACTCTGGATCGCCGCTGTTGGTCTGGCGTGGCATTCCGCGAGAGTCTCGGGACGCTAGCGTCTCCTCGGGGTGGGGCGACCGGTGAGCAGCTACGGCCCGCTGATTGATCGAACGCACCAGGCGTGGAAGCTGCACCTCGCCACCATTGGTGTTGTATTGGCTATCGTCGTCCACGTAGCGGCCCGGTTGTTTCTCCATGGGATCACCGGTCGCGAACTGGCACTCTACTCAGGCGTCTCGGCCATCATTGCTGCCGTCAGCCTGTTGATGTTCTTCGTGAGTGTCAGGTGTCCTGTTTGTGGTGCCAACTGGATCTGGCGCGCCGCCAGAGAGCGCTCCGGACGGTGGCTAGAGTGGCTCCATGAGCAGCAGGTGTGCCCGGTGTGTGGCTCAAGTGGCGATCTGCCGTCCAAGCCGTAAGGAGTACGTGTGCCGCGACCTAATGTAGCGCTGTACCTGTCGGGAGCCGGCTTGGTGCTCGCCGCACTGTTTCTGTCTCGTGGCGCATTTGCCACTGAATCTCGTGACATCGATGCTCCGCAGGCGGCGTTTGCGCGCTTCATCGCGGCATTCAACGCTCTGGATTGGAGCTCGTTCCGCGCGTGCTTCGCCGACGACGCGTCGGTGTTCAACCCCGATATCCCGCACGTGGCTTCACTTCACCGTCTCGATGGCCGCGCGGCCATCGAGCGCACGTTCCGCGCCGTGTTCGAGGCGACGGGCGCGGAAGCTGATCATCCGAGCCCCCATATCCTGCCCGAGAACGTGCGCGTGCAGCGGTTCAGTGACACCGCAATCGTCACATTTGAATTCAACCGCCCGAATGGGTCATTTGGGCGACGCACTCTCGTGCTGCACCATCGAGGTGCTCGCTGGCTCATCGTTCACATCCATGCCTCGAACGTCGCCCGCGCTCCTGAGGAGCGTTGAAGGAGCCCCCTGAACGGCCAGTGGGCGGATCCGTGAACGGATCGTGGTTTCGCGCCGCAGACGCTGGGAGAGACTACCCCTCGACGAGCTCGGGTATCGCGCCACCGGCAGGTAAAATCCACTTCCCCGCAAGACCGTACCGTCCTGGTGAAGTGGATTTTCAGCGTCAGCGCACTGCACCCGGATCTGCATTCGATGTCGGTAATCTCGACGCAACGGCGGGACGCAATCACAAAAGACGGTGCCGCACTCTTTCAACGGCTATTGCTCGAATCCTGTCGTTCGGAGACGCAGCAGGCAGTTCAGAACGAGGGGCCGCAGACGATCGAATACGCGTTTCAGATCCTCGGACAGGTGGCCACTCGCGGACTGTTTACGGATCCGCACGTGGTCGAGGGTCTCAAGGACCTCGGAAAAGACCTGGACGAAAAGAAGCTGAAGGGATTGCTGGCTGCTGATGTTCAGAAGTAAGGATCGCAGTTGCAATCGGGGCGACGGCCTGGCCATGATTGGAGAGTCCGTGAACCCGCATGCCCGCGTTGCCTCAGCTAACTGACGCAAGGATCCTGCTACGACCTCACCGGCCGGAAGACTGCGAGGCACTGCACTCGGCAGTCACGGAATCCATTCGGGAGGTGAGTCCCTGGCTGCAATGGTGCCACGCCGGCTACTCTCATGAAGAGGCCGAGAGCTTCATCAAGCTCGCAGGCGAGGCATGGGCGCAACAAACCGATTACCCATTCGCGATAGTTGCAGCGGACGATGGCGCCTTTCTCGGTGGCGTCGGGATCAATCACATTGTCAAAGCCAACCGCCTCGCAAACGTGGGCTATTGGGTCCGAACGTCGCGCACGCGCCAGGGGATTGCTTCCGCCGCACTGCGACTCGTCGCACACTATGCCTTCGGCCCGTTGGGGCTTACCAGACTCGAGATCGTCTGCCTGCCGACCAACACTTTCAGCCGTCGTGTTGCTGAAAAGACCGGAGCCAGGTTCGAGGCCGTAGCGCGCAACAGGATCGTGATGCACGGCATCGCACGCGATGCCGTCCTCTATGGTCTGGTGCCCGAAGACATGTAGGCTGGCGGCAGTTGCGTTGTCGTTGCGCTTGAGCCCCGCTTAGTTTCGCCGGGGTCCGTGAGCGAGGTGCCGCCCCTCAGGGTGAGGCTGCCGTTCATCTCGCGCTGAGGTGTCTTCATGCGCTGGCTATACCTCTTTCTGGCGGTTCTCGGCACCTTGCTGCCGTATTCGCAGTTCGTTCCATGGCTGGCTGCGCATGGCCTGAACGTTCGACTGCTCTTCACCGAATTATTTCTCGGCCGCGTTAGCGCATTCTTTGGTTTGGACGCCATCGTCTCGGCTCTGGTTTTATTCGTCTTCATCTTCCATGAGGGGACGGCACGCAAGATGCGCATGCTGTGGCTGCCGGTGGCAGCGACCTGCCTGATTGGTGTCAGTTGCGGGCTACCCTTGTTTCTGTATTTGCGGGAGCGCCAGCTTACCGGCGCCACCCCTGCCGCCAGCTGAAGACCGGGGGCATCGTGGCTTTTCCGACGACCGAAGCGCGTATTGCCGCGGCCGAAGCGCAGCTCGGTGTTCGCCTCCCGGATGCGTTGCGGGCGTATCTGATCGCATCCAATGGCGGTGAGATTGAAGCTGCGGACGACGGCTGGCTCATTCACCCCGTGTTCGATGACAGCGATCGCAAGCGCGCAGGCCGCAGTGCGTCGCACATCGTCAACGAAACGCGGCAGGCGCGTGCCTGGGTGGGATTCCCTCCCCGGGGCGTCGCATTTGCAAGTAACGGCTCGGGTGATCATCTGGCGTTTCTGCCGGATCCGGAAGACTCACAGCGCCTCGGGCCAGCGGTGTATCTGTGGCAGCATGAGACGCGAATGCTGACCCGGGTGGCCGAGGCATTCGATGATCTGTAGTCGGCGGGCCTAAGTCTGTGTCGGTTCGCCTCGGCGGCATCGCAATCCTGCTTCTGGGCATCACGGTCGCAGCAGCTGGAATCGTGGGAATCACGCGTGGACCGTCCATGGCGGCCCTGACGAGCGCTGTGGCCCACGCGGGCGATTCTTCTGCGATTGACAGCTCGACATGGCTGCACCACTGGCGACTGTGGGGCATCGGCATCGCCTGCTGCGGTGCTGCCATCGCCATCGCAGGCGCCGCTTTGGCGTTGCAGAGGCGGTGGGGCTTCATGCTCCTGGCGCTCGTCATGAGCCTCGCAGCGACAGGTCCCTGGATCATCGAAGGACTCGGGCTCGCCACCTATCCCTATGAACGCCCGGGCTCGGTGGAAACGTTTGTGTTCGTGGTGCTCTCGCTGCTCGCGTTTTGGGGCTACTTCCGACACACTGGTCGGCAAACCGACACCTAGGAAAAGACCCGCGAGCGACCCGTAACGCGACGCAGCTCGCTCTGCTATCGGCATCGGGCCGGTGGCGGCCCGCCATCAAGTCGCAGCTCGAAATGGGCTGCGAAAACGTCGGGCCCGTGAACTGTTTTCGCAAACTCTTGCGCCGCATCACATAATTCAGGACTCTCCGGGCAATACAGTCACACACTTGCACATGGGCAGACCGCACACCTTTTTGGGCACCGTTCCTCATTGGCCTGCGCGCAGCACGACGATGTCCGCAGCCACGAGCGTGTGCGCACCTGCGTCCGCCAGTTCCAGTCCCGCGCTCCCGCAACTTCACCGATAAGTCTCGATCTTTCACATGCGCCTCACGCCGGACAGTCCCCCGCTTCGAAGGTGGCGTCCATGGGTGGGGGCGGTCATTGTTGCCGAGATCTGCTGGTTTGCGCTGATGCGTCCGCGGATGGGAAGCTTCGGCACGATTTTGGTGTTGTCGCTCCTGCCTCTGACGGTCGTTGGATACGTTTACCTGATGGCAGCCGTTTCCGTGTACCTTGCCGATCGGCGCTGGGACTTTCGCCTTCGTCAGTTGATCGTCGTGATGCTCGGCCTCAGCGTGGGCTGCTTCGTATTCGCGCTGCTGTGGCTCGCGAAAGTGCACTTTGCTGGCGAGGTCGTCGTCTGAGACGCACGTGGCTGCGTAGCTGATCGCTGCCGCGCGCACGCTGACGCTCATTCGCGCGGTCGCGACGCG
>Ga0126381_100005076_pt1 | contig 14418 bp, 12 predicted proteins | sample PanSoiMetPlot_28_FD_96465 | JGI IMG/M metagenome (GOLD analysis project Ga0126381, IMG submission 96465) | Tropical forest soil microbial communities from Panama - MetaG Plot_28 | ecosystem: Environmental > Terrestrial > Soil > Tropical forest > Bulk soil | place: Panama | collected 2016-02-17
ATGAATGATCGTAGCGGGAAGGCCTCGGCAATCTTCTGCTTGTCGGAGCGTCGGTAGTATGCGATTGATATTTCGTAGGTCGTTTTTCGTTCCATGGCCTGCGAAGTCCCAGACCGGCTAACGTCTTCTTGAGAATGCGCCGAACGTACGCGGTCGATCTGCACCATTCGACGGCGGGAGGAATTTTTCGACGATTTGTTGTTGGAGCATCGTCGTCGGATCGGAGTCTCTTCTTAGTATGTTCACTCTTTGGGCAAATTGACGCCTAACGCCAAAACGGGAAGATCAGTCCGACAAGTCGGCTCATCGGTAGTCATCTCGTTATTGTCTTTCAGAATCAACACTATAACCGGCCAGGCCGCGCGTATGTTCGCGTCCAGCGCGGGTCCAAGCGGATCCATTTGTGGGTCCAATAGGCGTTGCGAAGGGCCTTCTTCAGCTCTCCAGCGCTTGATAGATATAGCTAAATTGTTGCAATTGCGTTGTTTTCAGAGTTCACGCGGTGGAAGCCGTAGATTCCAATGCTGCTGTGCCCCACCCGTATAAATCATTGAATACAAATGGAATCTGGCTGGGGTCCCCTCTGCGGTGCGGTCCACAGTCACTATTCGCCGCCAAATGAGTCAATCGTTGGGCGGCTTGGTGTTGATGGGCGTGCGGCTGAGATGTCTCTCATGAACCGCAACTCTCTCGGGCAGATGGACTCCGGTGGACTCCGGTTTTCGGCGACTTTATTTCTTCACGGGTGGAGGATAGTTCTTCAAAAGTTTTGCGACTGCCTTGTTGAGATTCTTCTGCTGCTTATCGGGCTTTGCCTTCGGGTCGATTGTCTTGCTTACAACCCCTCGCCAGATCAGGTCTTTATCAGTCGAGTTGTACATATCGAGCGCCAGCTGTCCGGTATAAATGGTTGAGGTTTGCCCGGTTGTCGTCGACATCCCGCCGCCGCCATACCACCCACCTCCGTACCAGCCTGGGCCGTAGCCCCAGCCTGGTCCCATACCACTGCTGAAGGATGTGAATTGCTTTTCCGTGCCGATGGCCGCCTGGTAGCCGACAAAAAGATCGGCGGTGTCTGCGTCTATTTTGCTAAGACCCTTCTGGGCAAGTTGCGAGTCGATGGAGTCTTTGATCTGCTTGTCCATGATATCGTTCATAGGACTCGCGCCTTTGATGGCTACCCATTTATAGGTTTTGAACTTCGAGAAATCGGTCTGCTTGTCGAAGTTGTATCGAACGTCCTGACCGAGCGCAGTACTCGTGATGATGAGCACGAACGCCATCCAGATAAGCGAAATCCGCTTCATAATTCAGCCTCCCATTCATCGCTTCCCGAGTCGACCTTGGCCTGGACGTGGACGTCGCAGCCTCGGAGTTTGCCGCCTTGCTGACCCCTGCAAAAGTTAAAGTAAGCTGCTGAAATCATTGTCGAAACTGGCAGTTCTGACAGGGGCAAGCCTGTCAAATGACTCGCTCTCCTTGGATGTTTGGGTTAGCCGACAAAGAATCGATTCGGACCTGTCAGCTTATGCCGGGTCTTCGCTGCTGTGCCAGCAACTTCGGCCCTTCACGCAGACGGAGCGATGGACGAAGTGTTCGTCCGGACCGGCTTTGCCCATTGTTTTGAGGCACCAGAACGTGGTGGAGGCTCCCATGATCTCGTTGAGGTCTTCATGGAACTCTTCGAAGGCGCCGTAGGAGGATTTGCTGCGGAGCGAGCCGCAACGTATCTGGACAAGTGAAGAAGTCGTCATATTCGTCTCCTTAGCCTTCGGGGCTGAATCAGCCTGCGGCGCTTGGGTCGCGTTGCATCTGTCCGGCTGCGAGCAGCACGGTGCGGTAGATGGCGGTCTGGAAGAGTTGGACCTTGAAGGCGTTTTGCGAGAGCGGCGTGGCGCTCTGCATGGCGGCCCTGGCGGCTTCGCGGGCGGTTGCTTCGTTGATGGTCTTCCCGGTGAGGGCTGACTCGGCGACTGACGAGCGGATCGGTGTCGGCGCCGCGACGCCCAGTACGACCGCGGCTTTGCGGCAGAGCTGGCCGTCCATCACGAGCACGACGCCGGCGTCGGCGAGCGGCCAGTCGAAGCTCTCCTTCTCTCCGTACTTCTGGTACGCGGAGCGAGTTCCGGGTTCAGGAGCGGGAACGAAGATGCTGGTTATGATCTCCCCGGGTTGCACGACGGTCTCGTTGACGAGACTTTTTTCCGGCGGCACGTAGAACTCGCTCATCGCCACGGTACGCTTTCCGCGCCGGGAGGTGAGCTCCACCTGGGCGTTCATCGCGAGTAGGGGCACGGCCGGGGACGATGGATGGACCATGGCGCAGCTGCTGTTATTCATGATGGCGTGGTACTGGTTCTCGCCGGTTTGCGCGTGGCACTCGTTGCTTCCACCGCCTTTTTTCTTGCAGTCGAAGTCGCCGGAGCGGAAATACCAGCAGCGGGACCGCTGCATGAGGTTGCCGCCAAGTGTAGCCATGTTGCGGACCTGAGGCGTAGCGGCGTGGCCTGCTGCGTCGGAGAGGGCAGAGTAGCTGCGCTGAATCTCGGGATGCGCAGCGATCTCGCTGAGCGTGGAGAGCGGTCCGAGATGGAGGCCATCCTTCGATACCGTAATGCCGCGAAGGCTGTTGATGTTGCGAATGTTGACGAGCTTCGGCGGCGAGACGACTCCGTCTTTCATGAGGTCGAGCAGATCAATGCCGCCAGCCTTGATGGCAGCGCCGTCGCCGAGCTGTCCGAGTGCTTCGTCAACCGTCCTGCAATCTACGAATGCGAACTTATTCATGCTTGCACCTCAGGCACCTTTCCGAGTGCGGTGAGTACATTGGCTGGCGTCATGGGAATCTTCCGCATGCGCACTCCTGTGGCGTTGTAGAAGGCGTTTCCGATCGCAGCAGCGAGGGTAATGATGCCTGCGGATTCGCCGACGCCGGCTGCATCGGTCGAACTCTGAGCGATATAGTTTTCGATCAGCTCGACCTCGATCTCAGGAACCTCGCGCGCGCCCAGGATCTTGTAGTTCTCGAGATTTGTGTTCAGCATATAGCCGGCGTTGCGGTCCATGATGCGCTGCTCAAAGAGCGCATAAGAAATTCCCTGCAGGACGCCGCCGTTGATCTGGCTGATGACGCCGAGAGGATTGATGGGACGACCGCAGTCATGGGCGGCGAAGACCTTATCGACGTGAATGCGGCCTGTTTCGGTATCGACTCTGAGTTCGACGTAGTCGACGCCACCGTAGGTGAGGCGGTCCTTCGAGTACTCTGCGACGCGGGTTGCACGTGCGGAGATCTCATCGGTTGGCAGCTTCGCGGCGACTTGCTTTAGCGTGTACGAGGTTGCGACGTCGTTCTTCAGGACGACTCGTCCGCCGCGAATCGCGAGATTGTCGGCTGTGGTGTTCAGCTTTGGCGCGACGGCGGCGAAGAGCTTCTGCTTCGCCTGGTAGGCGGCGTTGCGCACCGCCGGGGTGATGGAACCGGCCGTGACGCTGCCGCCCGAGTCCGGTCCGATGGGGAAGCGCGTATCGCCGATGCGGATGACGATGCTTGATGGTGGTATGCCGAACTCTTCTGCAACGACCTGCGCAAGGATCGTCTTGGTTCCTGTGCCGAGATCCTGAACGGCGGACATCAGCTCGACGGAGCCGTCGCGCGAGACCCGGACCTCGCACGAGGAGTTCATGTTGACGAAGCGATACCAGACAGACTGTGCGATTCCCATGCCGCGCTTGATGGGGCCGGAATCAGAGCCGGCGGGTTGGCGGTTGCGCCAGTTGGTGCGCTCACGAATGATCTGCCTCTCGACTTTGCGCGCTGGATTCTCGTCGATCTTGTCGCGGAAAGCGAGAGGGTCCATGTTGAGCTTGACGGCGAGTTCGTCGATGGCCTGCTCGAAGGCGAAGCAGCCCTGCGGATGTCCGGGCGCGCGGAATGCGGCACCGGGGCCGGCATTGATAAAGACGTCGTACTCCTCGGTGAGCAGGTTTGGGCATTTGTACAGGTTGACCGCCGGACCAGCGGTGCCTGCTCCGGTTCCCACGCCGGCCGTTCCGTAGCTGGTCAACTGGATTGCGGTAAGGGTTCCGTCCTTCGTGGCTCCGATCTTCAGTTTCTGGTGCGAGTCCGGCCGGTTGCAGGCGATGTGCTCCTGCTTGCGGTCGAGCATCAGCTTGACGGGGGCCTTGGCCTTTCTGGAGAGGTTCGCGGCGACTACGCCCTCGTTGCCCGCGCCGAACTTGGCTCCGAAGCCGCCGCCCATGTACTCGGTGATGACGCGCACCTGACTCTTTGGAAGCTTGAAGACGTCCGCAAATTCATTGCGCACGCTCGAGGTTCCCTGGGTCGAGGCGTAGACGGTGACCTCGTCGGGCTTCCAGTCGACGACGAAGCCGTGGGTTTCGAGCGCGGAGTGCGTCTGCACCTGGGTGAAGTATTCGCCTTCGACGATGAGGTCGGCCTTGGCAAAGCCTGTTTCGATGTCGCCTGCCTTTTTGCGCTGCGGGCCATGTACGTTGCCCTTCTGCGGAACATCTTTGGGGCCGCCGCCGCCGCCTGCGCTTCCTGCGGCGTCTGCCGGGCCGGGGAAGACGACTGGGGCGTCGTCGGCTCGCGCGTCGCTGCGGTCGACGACGAATGGCATCGGCTCGTACTGGACCTTCACGAGTTTTGCGGCGTCATCGGCGATCTGTTGCGAGACAGCAGCCACGCCGGCGATCGGCTGTCCGGCATACCGAACAACTGGGTAGCGCGACGGAAGCTCCTGCTTTGGGTCGCGCAATTCTGCGACGCCATAGACGTGTTCGATGACATGGACGGCGCGAACGCCGGGGAGCTTCTCAGCTTCACCGGTATCGATTGAAGTGATGCGCCCGTGTGGGATGGTTGCGCTTACCATGCGGGCATACAGCATTCCGGGCAGATTGACGTCTGCCGTGTACCTTCCCTTGCCGCTTACCTTCGCAGGCCCGTCGTAACGGAGAGTGGGCTTTCCGATGTAGGTCAGCTCGGCGTTTGGAGGCAGCGGCGGAGGCTCGTCCGCGGGCACTTCGCGCTCTTTGCGCTCGAGGCCATTCTGCGGAATACCCCAGACGAAGCTCTCCGTGCGCTTTGAGTCATCGGGCTTTGCAGCGGCATTTTTCGTCTCTTCCTGAAGTGTCTCCGGTGCCATCTTATGCCTCCATCTCTGAGGTGAGTGTGACCAACCTGGCAGCCTGGCGCTGGTGGGCTGCATCGAGGGTTGCCGCGAAGATCTTGGGGTAGGCGCCGCAACGACAGAGGTTTCCGCTCACGGCGTGCTTTACGTCGGCAAGAGTAGGGTTTGGGTTGCGCTCGAGCAGCGCGGCGCAACTCATCACCATTCCCGGAGTGCAGAATCCACACTGCATGGCGTCGTGTTTCACGAATGCCGCCTGCACCGGGTGCAGTGTCTCGCCGTGAGCGAGCCCTTCGATCGTCGTGATCTCGCGGCCTACGGCATCGACGGCGAGCGTCATGCAGGCAAGAGTAGGCGTCTTGTCGATCCAGACGGTGCAGGCCGAACAGGAGCCGCGATCGCAGACGACTTTCGTCCCCGTAAGGCCGATGTTGTCGCGCAGCGTCTGCGCAAGTGTGTAGCGAGGTTCGACTGTGACCGCGTGTTCGTGTCCGTTGACCTTCAGCTTGATCGGGAGAGCTTCTGGTCCGAGGATGCGCTCGCTGTGCAGAGCATCTTTCGCATCCCGGGCCAGGGCGTTTGCCGACTCGATCACGGTGGTCGCTGCAGTGATGCCAGCGCCCTTCAGAAAGCCGCGACGGGAAAACTCAATCTTCGGAGCGTCTGGCATAGGGCCGCCTTTCAGACGTTTTTGACGGGCTAAATCGCAATTTGGCTGGCGAAGATTCCGCCAGAATTTAGGTGTGATTACACTACATCCGATCGCATGCCCTTCGCCACATTATGCGGGGTTTTTCAAGTAATTCTGACATTGACCGGGTGAGGCCAAGGGAGGAACTCGGAGACTTAGTGGACGCCATTTACCCCGGTTCCGCTCTCCTGACGAAAGCAACTGCGGCCATTTGAGAGGCCACGATGTTTTGGGCGGTCACAAGACGAGCGAGTAATATGATGTTGAAAAGAAATGGGAAAAAAAGTGACTACCCGCGGCAGAGCAATCGAGGCGGCTTCTGCTGAACGACTTTATGGCGTACGACGAATCGACCTTTCGTCGGCGCAACTGGCTTCAAGCGAACTGGCTCGCGACATTAACCGCGACATTGTTCTGGAGTTCATACGGTTCCGTCAGCCTGTGTCGCGGGTGGATCTGTCACGTTTGTCAGGTCTTCAGCCGAGCACGATCTCGGCGATCGTGGAGGAACTGATCGAAGAGGGATGGGTGAGGGAAGGGGCGCTTGTGCGAGGCGCGCGGGGGCGGCCATCGACCATGCTCTCGGTGAACGAGGACCTGGTGACGTTGGCGCTGGACGTAAGGCCCGATCAGGCGATAGTTGCAGTTGTCGACCTGAGCGGGCGATTCTTGTCGCATGAGACGGTGGTTACGGTTGCCGATCCGGTGGCGTCGATGGCGAAGATCATCGAACGCATGCGGCGGCTGCGGCAGAGACATTCGGACAAGACGTTTGAGGGAATTGGCGTAAGTGTGCCGGGGCGTGTGGATCGCGTAACACAGCGACTGTTGCTTGCTCCGAATCTGAAGTGGCACGACTTCGATATCAAGGCTGCTTTAGAGAAGGGGTTGGAGCTTCAGGTAGAGATCGACAACGATGCGAACGCATGTCTGTTGTCGGAGCTTTGGTATGGCCGGCTGGAGGGAGTCAAGGATGCGGTCCTGGTGGCGGTCTCCGAGGGGCTGGGGACAGCGATTTTGACAGGAGGCCAACTTCATTCGGGGTTCAATGGACTGGCGGGGGAGTTTGGACATATCTCGATGGATCCGCGAGGGCCGGTCTGCGGATGCGGGCAGAAGGGTTGCTGGGAGATGTTTGCCTCGTCGCGAGCAGCGCTTCAGGCATATCGAAAGCTGGCTCCCAAGTCGCCGGTAGGCACGATTGAGGAACTCCTACGGCTGGCCGAAGAGGACGATCCGGCCGCAGCGAAGGCGGTTTCGGCGCAGGCGACGGCCCTGGGGCGCGGCCTGCGGATGATTACGGCGGCACTTTCGCCGGAGTTGATTCTTATTACTGGCGAAATAACTTCGTGCTGGAGCAAGTTCGGCCCGATTGTTCAGAAAGAAATGGAGAGCATGATGCTGGCGGGGCCTGCGCCGCGCCTGGCGACGGCAGGGGATGGATACCTGGCTCGGTTAAGCGGGGGAGCTGCGATATTGCTGCAGCGGCATTCACGTTATCATCGCTCGACGCACGCTCCTAAGGCGGCGAAACCGGTTCGTGCGCGGAAGAAGAGTCGCCGGACGACGTAGTGAGAGCGCTGTGTTCTGAAAGCGCTGGACTGTGAATAATTTCATGTGGCATAAATAAGTTGAGGCGGCGATGTATCTCGGCATCGATTGTGGAACCCAGGGCACGAAAGCGCTGTTGATTGACGAGAACGGCCGGGCGCTGGGCCGTGGGTACGCCCACCATGCTCTGATTGAGCGAGAGAACGGAGCGCGCGAGCAGGAGCCGCATTGGTGGGTGGATGCTTTGCGCGATTCGGTGCTGCAGGCTGTTTCGCAGGTGCCCCGTGCGCAGGTGCGCGCGGTGGGAGTTTCGGGCCAACAGCATGGACTTGTGGCGCTGGATGAAGCGTTGCAAGTGATTCGACCGGCGAAGCTGTGGAACGACACCGAGACAGCGCCGCAGAACGACGAACTGATAGAGAGGCTGGGTGGCGCCCGGGCGTGCCTTGATCGGTTCGGGATCATACCCTTGACTGGCTATACGGCTTCGAAGCTGCTTTGGATGAAGGAGTGCGAGCCGGAGAACTTCGCTCGAATCCGACACATTTTGTTGCCGCATGATTATCTGAATTTCTGGCTGACGGACAGACTGTGCGCCGAGTACGGAGATGCGTCCGGGACGGCCTTCTTTGACGTGCGGACGAGGATGTGGGCAAAGGAAGTGCTTGACGCGATCGATGGTGGCAGCGGGCAGTTACTTGAGGCATTGCCTCCGTTGCTCACGCCGGAGGAGACCGTTGGCACGATTCGCGCGGAGGTCGCTGAGGAACTGGGTCTGCCGTTGAGCTGCATTGTTTCGTCGGGCGGCGGCGACAACATGATGGGAGCGATTGGAACGGGCAATGTAAAGGAAGGCGTTGTCACGCTGAGCTTGGGCACGTCGTCGACGGTGTACTCGTTCCGGAAGCGGCCGATCTTGGACCCAACTGGAGCTGTGGCTCCGTTCTGCTCATCGTCGGGCGGTTGGCTCCCGCTAGTGTGCACCATGAACGCGACCAATGTGGTTACGCAGACTGTGACGATGCTGGGGAAGGAGGTCGATGCGATTGATGCTGCGCTGCGGTCGACGAAGCCCGGAGCGGATGGACTGACATTCTTTCCGTTTCTGAATGGTGAGCGTACGCCCGACTTGCCGCGTGCTCGCGGATCGATCATGGGGGCTTCGGCGAATAACTTTACGAGCGACAACCTGATTCGGGCCGTAGTGGAGGGTGTGAGCTTTGGGGTTTTGAATGGCCTCGACCTGATGATGGATGGCTGTCGGCCGGACACGATCGTTGCGATTGGAGGAGGAGCGAGGTCGGCGGAGTGGCGGCGCCTGCTGGCAGACGCGACGGGAGCCACGATCCAGGTGCCAGTAGAGGAAGAGGCGGGATGCCTGGGGGCTGCGATACAGGCCATGTATGCGCATGGTCATGCGTCGGGGAGGGCGGAGACTTTTGCGGAGATCGCAGGCCGCTGCGTACGAATGCTCGAGAGCGGCGGTGAAGCTCCACAAGCAGGGATGCATGATGCCTATAAGCAAGCGCGGGAGGACTACAGGATGCTGCTCGCGGAGCAGTATCTTCAAAAGAATTGACAGTCCCGACCGCGAATCCATATTATTTCGCGACAAATAATTAAATCCGAATCTGGTTTCGTATAAGGTTCTTATTCTGATGCCTTCCATCGCTGCACTGACTCTGGCTCTTTCTACACGCCAACTGACGGCGCTGTCTCCTATCGATATCGTGGTTCTCGTCCTCTACTTTGTGCTTGTGCTCTTCATCGGCTTTTATGTGAAGGGTGCGACGAAGACGAGCGAGGAGTTCTTTCTTGCGGGCCGTCAGATGACGGCGTGGATTGCGGGGCTGAGTTTTGTTTCGGCCAACCTCGGCTCGCTTGAGCTAATGGGATGGGCGGGGGCAGCGTACCAGTATGGAATCCTGGCGACGCACTGGTATTGGATCGGCGCAATTCCAGCGATGCTGTTCCTGGGCATCGTGATGATGCCGTTCTACTACATATCGAAGACACATTCCGTACCTGGATACCTGAAGCTTCGCTTCGGCGAGGGTGCGCGCGGAGTGAGCGCTGTGTCGTTTGCGCTGATGACGATTCTGATGAGCGGCGTCAACATGTACTCGATGGCGCTCGTGATGAAAGTCGTCCTCGGCTGGAACATCAGCTTCTCGATATGGGTTGGGGCAGTCACGGTTGCGATCTACGTGATGCTAGGAGGGTTGCGCTCGGCCATCATCAATGAGGTGCTGCAGTTTGTGCTGATTTGGGCGGGTGCGGCGCTCATTCCGATTCTGGGATTGATGGAGACAGGCGGCTGGCAGAATCTGAAGGCGCAGATCGCTGCCAATGTGGGTTCGGATGACTATACGCATCTGTGGCGTACTCTTGGACACTTTCGAGAGAACCCGATGGGCGTGCACTGGACGGGCATCGTCCTTGGACTTGGCTTCGTGATCAGCTTCGGTTACTGGACGACGGACTTCCTGGTCGTTCAGCGCGTGCTGTCAGCGAACAATCTGCGGTCGGCAAAGATGGCGCCGATTATTGGCTCGATGTTCAAGATGGCCGTGCCACTGATCGTGATTGTGCCTGGTCTGCTTGCCCTGACGGTGCTGCGAAACCCTGACGGCAGCCTGATGCATCTGGTGGGAGAGGATATTGCCGCTGCAACGGGACAGCACAGCTATAACGAAGTGCTTCCGCTGATGCTAATTCGCTACTGCGGGCCGGGGTTGTTGGGGCTGGGAATTACGGCGCTTGTGGCGGGATTCATGAGCGGGATGGCCGGCAACGTGAGTGCGTTCTCCACTGTGTGGACGTACGATCTGTACGGTGCGTACATGAAGAAAAATGCTCCCGATAGTCACTACGTAGCGATGGGGAGATGGTCGACGATCGTGGGCATGTTGGTCTCGGTAGGTACCGCGTATCTGGTGGCGCATGCCGCCAGCATTATGGACTACGTCCAGGCGTTGTTCAGCTTCTTCATTGCTCCACTTTTCGGAACGGTTGTTCTTGGGATGCTGTGGAAGCGTGCGACGGGAGCGGGAGGCTTCTGGGGACTGCTGGCAGGAACGATGGCATCGATCAGCATGTGGGGTTGGGTGAAGAGTGACAGCAGCGCGTTGCGGTACATCGCGCTGTCTTCTGATGCCCAGCCGATGGCTGAGAACCTGTATCGCGCGTTGTGGAGTTTTCTGATCTGCGTGAGCGTGACCTGGATTGTAAGCATGATGACCGAGCCAAAGCCGGAGAAACAACTTGCCGGACTGGTCTATGGGGCTACGCCGCTGCCAGACGATGGCGCGAAGACGATTTGGCAAAAGCCGATCTTTTGGGCGTGTGTTGTGTTTGTGATCTTTTTGGTTTTGAACCTGATCTTCTGGTAGGAGGAGTTATGGCTGAAGGAACAGGACGTGGCGAACGGTTCTCAATCTGGTTCTTCGTGGGAATTCTGCCACTCTTATATGGTTTGATTCTTGTTCCGTATGGAATCTACGAAGCGATGGGGCATGAGGCTCCGACAGCGTTGCATCATTTACATCCCACTTTGTGGTGGGGGTTGCTGCTGCTATTGTTCGGCACGTTTTATGTGGTTCGTTTTCGCCCTGGGAAAGATTGAACATGATGGAAGGCGCGGTTCAAACGAGAGAGATAGCCAGCGCCACCAGTTGGGGGAGGAAGTATGAGCAGGCAAATGACCTTTGGCGTGATAGTTGGCAACCGTGGATTTTTTCCGAGCCATCTGGCCGCCTCGGGCCGCACGGAGATGATTGCGGCAATTGAGAAACTGGGACTCAAGGCGGTGGTGACCTCAGCCGAGGAGACGTCGCATGGGGCTGTGGAGACCTACAAGGAGGCGATGATCTGTGCGGAGCTGTTCAAACGACATGCAGACGAGATCGACGGCATCATCGTTACACTACCGAACTTTGGCGAGGAGCGCGGGATCGCCGATGCGATTCGGCTGGCAAATCTCCAGGTTCCAATTCTGATTCAGGCAACCCCTGATGACGCCGGAAAGATGGGAATTGCATTCCGACGCGACAGCTTCTGCGGGAAAATGTCGATCTGCAACAATCTTCGACAGTATGGCATTCCGTTTACGCTGACGACGCAACATACAGAAGCACCGGATTCAGCGGAGTTTGCACGAGACCTCGAAGGCTTTGCGGCGACATGCCGGATTGTTCGCGGCTTCAGGAACCTTCGTATTGGTGCGATTGGCGCCCGTCCGGCAGCGTTCAACACAGTGCGCTACTCCGAGAAGCTGCTGGAGAGGAGCGGCATCACTGTCGACACGCTTGACCTGAGTGAGGTGTTTGGACGCATCCGCCGACTCGATGATGGCGATGAGGCGGTGCAGGAGAAGCTGCAAGCAATCAAGGCTTACATTCCTGTGAGGGATACTCCTGAGGCTGCGCTGACAAAGATGGCGAAGCTGGGCGTGGTGATCGACGGATGGATGCGATCAAATGAGCTGGATGTTACGTCGGTACAGTGCTGGACATCGATGGAGGAGTTTTTCGGTGTCGTGCCCTGCACGGTAATGAGCATGATGAGCGAGAAGCTGCTGCCGAGCGCTTGCGAGGTCGATACGATGGGGACTCTGTCGATGCACGCTCTGGCATTGGCGAGCGAAACTCCCTCCGCTTTGCTGGACTGGAACAATAACTATGGCGGCGATCCGGACAAGGCGGTCTGCTTCCACTGTTCGAATCTTCCGAAGCATTTCTTCCGCGAAGGGGTGAAGATGGACTTCCAGCAGATCATCGCCGGAACCGTTGGGAAAGAGAACACGTTTGGCACCTTGGACGGAAGAGTCAAGGCTGGTCCCATGACCTTTGTCCGTTTTTCCACGGACGAATTCGCCGGAACGATTCGTGGCTATGTCGGCCAGGGAAGTTTCACGGACGATCCGTTGACGACCTTTGGCGGTGCCGGTGTCGTTGCGATCCCAAATATGCAACGGCTTCTTCGCTATATCTGCGAGAACGGCTTCGAGCACCACGTAGCAGCCAATTTTTCGCATGTTGCCGACGCGGTGAAGGAGGCAGGTGAGAAGTACCTGCGGTGGCCAATGCATCTGCACGGTTAGCCATAGGCGGCTTGCATCGCAGGGCAATTTCGGGCATAGATAACTAGGCGACCGAAGTGACGGACGCTTGGAGAGCCTCTTTGATTGAAAGTTTCGCGGCCGAGTCCGTACAAGCTATCTTCACGTCCTTGAAGGGAAAACTCATCGTCTCGTGCCAGGCTGACTCTGGCGATCCGATGGACCATGTCGACACCATCGCTCGGATGGCGACTTCGGTGCTTCGAGGAGGAGCAGCAGGCCTGAGAGCGGAAGGACCGGAATGCGTTACTGCGTTTCGAGCAATCACGGATCTTCCGATCATCGGTATGGTGAAGAGCAAGGACGCCAGGGGCGAGGTTTACATTACGCCAACGTTCAAGGCCGCGCAGGCTGTCAGCGACGCGGGCTCGGACATCATCGCTCTGGATTGCACGCTTCGGCGTCTGGTTGAAGCAGAGCCGTGGCCTGAGCTGATCCGGCGGATTCATTCAGAATTGAGAAGGCCAGTCTTGGCCGATATAGCGAGCTTCGAGGATGCCGTTGCCGCGCAGGAAGCCGGGGCCGATGCGGTGGCCACCACCCTGTATGGGTACACGGAAGAGACAGCAGGGATACGAAGCTTCTCGTGGCCTCTGCTTAAGAGGCTGGTCGATCAAATGAATGTCCCAGTGATTGCCGAGGGACATATCGACCAGCCTGACGACGTTCGAAGGGCCCTGGAACTGGGCGCGCATGCTGCGCTTGTCGGGTCGGCGATTACACGTCCGCAAAGCATCACGGCGCGCTTCGTCGCGGCGACGAGAGGTTGAAAGGAGCGCCTTACCTATTCGATTGGTGTCGTTGGAACGCGAATCAGCGCACGGTAGCGATCGCCGCGGTATCTTGAACAGGCCACCTCGATTGGAGTCTGTTCCGTCGTGATGATGATGCGAGAAATGGACAACACGCTGGCTCGCTTGGGGATCGTAAGCAACTCGGACTCTTCGCGAGTGGCAGGGAGGGCCTCGATGATCTCGTCGGCCCAGGCAACACGAACGCCGTAGTTCTCTCGAAGGACGTAGTAGAGGGACTGCTTTGCAAAGTTGATCCGCTCGAGCCCCGGGAACGGCCTCAGGGGAATGTGTGACTCCTCGAGAGCCATGGGGATTCCGTCCGCAAGGCGCAGACGACGGAGCTTCATTACTGCTGCTTCGGGTGCGATCTTCAGGCTTTCGGCGAGCTCCTCGGTCGCCTTAATGACGGTCTGCTCCAGCAGTTTGGAGCTAGGCACCATCCCACGCTGCTTCATGTCTTCGGTAAAGCCGCGCAGATGCATGATATTTTTTTCCAGCTTTGGCTTTGTGACGAAGGTGCCGCGGCCCTTCTGGCTAAGCGCGTAACCACGGGCCTTCAAGCCGTGAAGAGCCTGTCGCGCGGTCATCCTGCTGACCTGATAGACACGCGCCAGCTCTTCCTCGGAGGCAAGGAGATCCCCTTCGGAGAGCTCTCCCGAGTGGATTTTTTCCATCAGGGCCCGCTGAATCTGGTAGTAGAGCGGGATGAAGCCATTCTTATCAAGCGTATGGACAGCTGAAGCAGGGTGGACCTGGGCTTTCGGCACTTTATTTCAACTCCTAACCTATTGCGGATTCATTCTCGCGCTGTATCCGCGTTCGAAATGCAAACTTCTCGGAGAAAGGGTAGTTTCAGGATAACGTCTTATCGGGCCAATTCGTCTGAAGCCAACCCTTCCGCACCGTTTCTAATTGCACCGTCAGATGCTTGTCTATACATCCATTGAAAATATTTCAAAACCTGTGCCGACTCCGGCATCTAAGGGAATCGTAGGTCTTCCGGACAGGAAGCTCTGGATAACCTCGGCGGATGGGGGAGACAACCGTGATGTTTGCCACGGAGCCTACTTCAAGCTTTTCCCCGTCGGTGGCCCGAATCGAGGGTTA
>Ga0126381_100005077_pt1 | contig 14417 bp, 15 predicted proteins | sample PanSoiMetPlot_28_FD_96465 | JGI IMG/M metagenome (GOLD analysis project Ga0126381, IMG submission 96465) | Tropical forest soil microbial communities from Panama - MetaG Plot_28 | ecosystem: Environmental > Terrestrial > Soil > Tropical forest > Bulk soil | place: Panama | collected 2016-02-17
GAAATATTGCCAGATGCTTCCTTAATGCCGACAATGTTGTCAATGGCGGCGAGGCGTTTGACGGTGGCCGGTTCGAGATTAGTGCCGCAGCGACCAGGCACGTTGTACAGCACGATAGGCAGGCGCGTGGAGTGCGCGATGGCCTGGTAGTGCTGGAAAAGTCCTTCCTGCGTTGGCTTGTTGTAATACGGCGTGACCGACAGCAATCCGTCCGCGCCCAGCGATTCGAGTTCGCGCGCAAGTTCGATTACCCCTTGGGTGTTGTAGCCGCCGGCGCCCGCAAGCACAGGAATCCTCCCGCCAGCCTCTTGTAACGTAATTTCCACCACGCGCAGATGTTCCCGCAGCGTGATCGTGGGGCTTTCTCCAGTAGTTCCGCAGGGAACGAGGAAATCCACGCTGCCGCGAATCTGCCGTTGTACAAGCTTGCGAAGCGCAGCCTCATCGAGTGAAAAATCCGGCTGGAATGGCGTAACCAGCGCGGTACCGCATCCTGTAAATTGCATCGCTACCTCACTCCTTTCCAGGTTTTTTGCGGACGACTTATGTCAGTTCGTCCACGATTTCTCGAAACTCGAAGAAACCCTTCTTGCCGGCCAGCCAACAGGCGGCGCGCAGTGCGCCGCGCGCGAAGCCATCTCGACTGCGCGCCGTATGCCGCAGCGTAATGCTGTCCTCGGCGGAGTCGAAGCCGATTTCGTGCGTGCCGGGTGCCGAACCGGCGCGATTCGCACTCAAGCTCACTGTCCGCGTGTATCCGCTTCGCGAAATGTCTTCGGCGAGCGCCAGCAAGGTCCCGGAAGGCGCGTCCTTTTTTGCGGCGTGATGAATTTCCCAACCCCATGCGCCGTAGGCGTCTTCGCGCGCAAAGCGGCGGGCCGCTTCCGCGACCGTTGCCCGGAAATGATGCAATCCAACCGAGAAATTGCGTCCCCACACAACGCTGCCGTTGTTCGCCTCGGCCAATTCGCGGAGCTGCGGCAACTCGCTGAACCAGCCGGTAGTTCCTGTGACGACGGGCACTCCAGCTTCAATCAAACGTCGAACATTAAGCGCTGCGGCAGCCGGCGCCGTGAATTCGATCGCCACATCAATTTCCGAGAAGACTTCGCGCTGGAGCGCGTCGCCTTGAAGACTCTCCGCGGAACGAACGATCCGCCTCACCTGGCAACCGCATTCAGGCGCAAGGCGTTCGATTGAACGCCCCATCTTTCCGTAGCCGATGATGGCGATATGCAGGCTCATCCTCCTCGGGCTCCTGCAATGAGCTGCTGGGTCATGCGCGTATAAATCCCGATCGCATCGACAAGCTGTTTTTTCGGAATGCGCTCTTCCGCCGTGTGCGCAACGTGGATGCTGCCGGGGCCGACCAGGAACGGTTTGCCCCAGGCTCCCGCAAAATTTGGAATGTCGGTGGTGTATGCGGCGACCATGGTTTCAAATCCGTCTATCGCTTCCAGATGCAGTGCGGGTGTGTGCAGCATCTCCTGCAATTCGCCTCGGCCATCTACAACTCCGCGCATGGCCGCTCGGATGACTTCCGGGTCGCCGACTGTGCGGAACATCAGGTCGGCGTGGGCCTCATCGGCAATAACATTCGGCGCGCGCCCTCCGGAGAGCGTTCCGATGTTCAGCGTAGATTGGCCAAGCAGCGCGTCGTACGGAAGTGGCAGCCTGCGGATGTCCGCCAACAGATCAAGTAATTTTTCAACCGCCGATTCACCAAGCTCCGGATAGGCGGAATGAGCCAGGCGGCCTCGCGCAGTCAACACATACCTCAAAGCGCCCTTTGAGCCGAGTGCCAGTTTGTTTTCGGTGGGTTCGCCATTGATGACAAATTTCGAGCCGCGGGAAATTCTTGCTGCACACAATGCACCCAGACTGTCTTTTTCTTCGCCGACGACGAAAAGCAGACCGAAATTGCGTGTGCCAGCGGCCAGCAAATTCTCCGCCGCGCAAATCATCGCCGCGATGATTCCTTTGGCGTCGCACGCGCCGCGCCCGCGAACGAATTCGCCGTCCTCGCTTGACGCAAAAAATGGTGGCACGGTGTCCATGTGCGTGGACAGCGTGACGACTGGGTCTCCCCAAGTAGCCAGCACGTTGCGCCGCTCGGGGGATACTTCCATGCGTTCGACAGAGCCGCCGCTAGAAGCAGCCAGTTTCGTCAGCGTCAGAAACAACAATTCGCCGACAGCTTTTTCCTGGCCCGTCACCGACTCAATATCGATCAGCGAACGCGTGAGCGCAAAAGGATCCACGGAACCTCACTTGAGAATTCGTTTGGAGAGAACGCAAACAGAGAAGGGAAAACCGCGAAGATGATTCGGGATTGTCGCCCCTCGATAGCGCTTCATCCTTCCTCTGGCTCTTTGCGAGCCAAATTCGGACGACAGTGAACAGGTCTTAGCCCTGTCCCCCAACACCGGTCTTTTCAGCTGCAGACCGCGTTTCGGCGGAGTAAATTGCTTTCTCCCTTTCGCAGCAGCCTCCGAAGCAGATCGGAACAACCGGCCACGCTACTGATGAGCTCCGCACCTCTACCAAGAACCTTTCCAGAATATGTCAATTGCGGCCTTCAAAGCAAGGAAACCGTTTTCGGAGTAGCGGGCTACTTTGCATCGGGCTTGAGCCAAACCATCAAAAGAATGAATGCCACAAAAACAAAATAACCCCGAGCTCACCATGGACTGAACCGAATCGGAAACAAAACGACGGTCGCCCACCACAACCACGGCCCCGTTGGATGATTGTTCTTTTCCGGTTCCATTTTCAATTTACCTAGGCTGCTCTTTCCGATCCCTCTTCGGCCTCTAGCAGACTAGCCACCCGTCTCAAATTTCAAAGTAGCCCACCTCCGTTTTCACCGGAGTGGCACATTTTCTCCTGACTCTTTTTACTTCGGCGCTTTGCGCAAGACTTCCACCAGCCCTCGCGCGACTTCCCGTGCCCGCGAAATATCACCGGGATCGAAGGAAATTGCCGCCACCCGTTGGTGGCCACCGCCGCCAAATTTTTCCGCCAGGGAAGCGAGGTTCTGATTCGCGGTGGCCAAATTCCACGGGTTTGTGCCGAGCGAAACCTTGGCGCGAACCGCCGAGGCGCTCACGCTGATCGAATAAACGCACTCCGGATACAGCAGGTAGGGAATAAATTTGTTGTAGCCTTCGAGGTCCAGGTCGCTTACATCGAAAAAGATTACACCGTCGCGCGCATCGATGCGCTGGCGAAGAATCTCCATCGAACGCCGGTGCCGCTCGAGTAACGGCCCCAGATGTTTCGCCACCATCGGCAGCTTCACCATGTCCGCCAGCGGAGTGTAGGCAAGTTCGCGAATGATTTTCGCCGGCACGCCATCGTCGGGTGCCGCTTCGATCACCAATGCCAGCTGCGTCGCCGGCTCGACCAGCTCAACAGCCGCCTGCGCGGTCGGAAATTGCGCTCCATCAATAATGTCGCCCCAATGAATCAGGTTACTGAGCGGTTCCGTGTTGAAGGCAAATTCTTCGCGGGCCGTATCCGCAATCAGCTTCGTGCAGGACTTATAGTCAGGTTGATAAAACATGTGCGGGCCGGGATGAAGCCGAAAATTTTCCGCGTCCGCCGGATTCAGGAATGCACTCTGATGATGATCGAACCACCAGGTAACCTTTGGCGAGTTGGAATATTTGAAATCAACGATGGCGTTCTCGTCGCCGTCGAACAAGCCATCGTCCCACGGCTGCACCGCGCGATGGGTCATCCCCGTAAAGTGGAAATCGGCGTTAGCGTCGAATCGTTCCCGGTAGAAACGATAAAAAAGCGCAGCGGATGCAGTGCCATCAAAGCAGCGGTCGTGAAAACACAAGCGGACTCGAGTCATGGGCGAACGATTCAGGCCTTTCTCCAAGACAGTGGCGGATTCAGCCAGCAACAAAGCCTTTAAAGATGCGGGGAGCGGAAAAGAAAGTCAAGCAGAGTTCGCGTGCCTTTTCGAAACTCTTTGCGCCACCGCTCGGGGCTTGGTAACGATCAGCAGCTTATCGATCAGAATCCCGCGACGCGCGACAGCGCACCAGCCCGGCTCGCCCGCATGGTGAATTTCATCGGAAAGTATTGCGCAGCGGCCAGCGTGTTCTGAAATTCCAGATCGCTCGCATAAATCTTCCGGGGCACCCGACGCGCCATGATGCTGAAGCACAACGGATCTCGCCGGAACGGATAGGGCGTCACCGCGACTACCCCTCCGCTTTCCGCGCGAAGCTCCAGATCCGCTTCTTCGCCCTGATCGTTCACCGGAACTCCTTCAATTAGCGCTTCCTGCTCCGCATTCATGCAAATATGCAGCGACAGCCGGTCTATCGCCTCCAATCGCGTCGCATTCGCCTCGATCAGCGGATCCACCATAAAGGACTTGGTGGCGGACTTCGCCCGCAGTTCCACTTTCAGGCGCAGCTGCCGCAACCGCAACTGTTGCACAAAATCGCCAGCCAACCGGCTTTCTTCCGCTTTTACATACTTCGCAGAAAATCCCGGCAAGGTCGCCTTCGCTTTGTCGTACAGGCCAGATGCATGCAGGCAGGCTAGCAATCCCGCGTAGTGGTCCGCTCTTACCAGCCGCTCGATTCCCTTTTGATAGAGCGCGATGTGCGTGGCCGTTGAAAGCGACATGAAGCTATACGGCAAGCGCGTTTTGGGGTCCAGTTCCGGCTGCAATTCCCATTCGCTCCAACCGTTGTCGTGCTCCGCGGCCGCCAGACAGAACGAGGCGTTGGGCTCGGGCTTGCTGAACTGCTCATTACCCCATTCCCTCGCAAAAAATCCCGCAAGGAACGCGTGATCCGTCTGACGGATCACCACAAGTTGCGGACCCCGCTCGCCTTTTTCCTCGACAAGAATCATGCGCTGGCCTCACCTGCAGCCAAATTTTCCTGTGGAGACTTTGACTAGATAACGCCATCTGACTTCAGGCGCGCCAGCTCAGCTGCGGGGACGCCGAGCCAATCCCGAAATACTTCCTCATTATGCGCTCCGAGCGCCGGTCCAATCCAGCGTAAACCGCCCGGCGTGCCGATCAGTTTGGGAGCCATGGTCGGCAACTTCACGGATTCCCCGTCCGGCAGAATCACCTCCTCATAAACGCCGCGTTCGCGGTAATGCGGGTCTTCTACCATTTCCGACGCGGAATAAATGGGTCCCGCTGGGACCTCGGCGGCTTCCAGAAGATCAATCGCTTCCTGTGCACTGTGCTCCCGCGTCCACGCAGAAATGGCGTTGTCAATTTCGTCCGCATTCCGCGACCTTCCGTCATTCTGTGCCAACCGCGGATCGTTCCCGAGATCATCGCGGCCCATCGCCGACATCAAGCGCCGAAAAATACTGTCGCCATTCGCTCCGATCACGATGTGCGCGCCGTCCGCGCAAGGGTAGGTTCCGCTGGGTACGATCCCGGTCAATCGCATTCCTTCGCGTTCGCGCTTCACGCCCTCCAGATCGAACTCCGAAATCGTCCCTTCCATCAAGTTAAGCACCGTTTCGTAGAGCGCGACGTCAATCACCTGCCCGCTGCCGCTACGCGCTTCTCCTATTTTCACGTCTCGCTGGTAGAGCGCCATTACCACTCCCAGCGCCGCATGTAAACCGGCCACGGAATCGCCTAAGCTTAGGTTAGGCCGGACCGGAGGCCGATCCGGTTCGCCGGTTACGTACCGCAAACCGCCAAACGCCTCGGCCACCGCCGCAAATCCGGGCTTCTGCGCGTTTGGTCCTGTCTGTCCATAACCGGAAATCCGCGCCAGAATAATTCCGGAATTTTCTCTCCTTAACTCCTCGTAACCCAGCCCCCACTTTTCCAGGGTTCCCGGCCGGAAATTTTCCAGGACCACGTCCACTCGTTTGCTCAGTTCGCGGGCGATGCGCTGTCCTTCCGGCACGCGCAGATTCAGCGTGACGCACTTCTTGTTGCGCGCCATCGAATACCACCACAGCGAGGTACCCTCATGAACCACCCTCCAGTTACGCAGCGGATCACCCCTGCCCGGCGGCTCGATCTTGATCACTTCTGCGCCAAACCAGGCCAGGAACGCCGCCGCGAAGGGGCCGGCGATGGCTTGCCCCAATTCCAGCACTTTGATCCCGGCAAGCGGCCCGCGCGTGCTGTTCGCAATTTCGGAATAGTCCATGATGTACCGTCACTTGAGAGTATGCCTGGGCACCTTCGCTGCCTGCATTCGAAGGCCTGCAATCTTAAAGGATTGTAGGACACATTTTCGACTCACCAACCTTAAGCTGGCTTGTAACGAAGTCGCAACATCGCTCGACCACAGTGCCTGCGGGCCAAATCGCCTGCTTGCCCTGCGCCCCGAATGGCAGCCGGCTTCTAAATCAAAACTGCAGTCCTGGAGAGGTGATGTTGATGTCGAGGAAGATTGTAATGTTGTGTCTTGTGGCTCTGGCATTCGCAGCCGCGGCATCCGCGCAAGAAGGCGCCGTCCCCAAAGGCATCCCCAAGCTGGACCATGTTTTTGTCATCATGATGGAGAATCACGGCTACAGCCAGATCGTCGGCAACCCCGGCACACCATTCGCAAATGAGCTGGCGAGATCGGGAGAAACCGCCAGCAACTATTTCGCGATCGCGCACCCGAGCTTGACGAATTATCTGGAAGTGGCCGGCGGCTCCAACTTCGGCGTGCACTCGGATAACAATCCGGACTGGCACAACTTCAATTGTGTGACAAATCTATCCTCCGGCTTGCCAAACACCGACAACCCGGCCAGCTCGACTGTTTGCCCTATCTGGGGCACTGGTACCGATGCGGCCACCCCGGCCATTGATTGCATCAACGAATTTCAATGCCCTCCCGGCAGCAACGCAGGAGAACTGAACATCGATGGCGTTCGCTCGATCGCCGCCAATCCACACACTGTCGGCAAGACGATTGCCGATCAACTGATCGAATCCGGCAAGAGCTGGAAATCCTACCAGGAAAGCCTGCCGCCGACGGCGCTGATGGCGTCAACTTCGCCGACGGATTCTTTACCGATAGCAGCAACATTCCGGGGGCGATTGCGGGTGAAAAACAATCCTTGGTCAAGCTCTACGCCGCGAAGCACAATCCCTTTGTGTATTTCCGCAGCATTCAGGAGTATCGCCTCGACCGCGTGGCCGGTTTCAGCGGCGCGCACGGCTTGTTTGCCGATCTCGGCTCTGGGAACCTGCCAGCGTATGCGCTTATCGCTTCCAATCAGTGTACCGACCAGCATGGCCGGGACAACGCCGGCCCGCAGTGCGATTTCGATCCCAACGATAACGGTACCCTGGTTGGACTCAATCCGGCTCTCATGTCGGTGGGCGACCAGACTCTTCGCACCCTGGTGAGCGCCATCAAGGACTCTCCGGCGTGGAAAGAAGGGCGCAACGCCATCGTCGTGTTGTGGGATGAAGATGACTACAGCATCGCCCCGACCAACCACCGCGTGCTGACCGTGGTCGAGAAAAACTATGGCCCGCAAGGACTAAAGAGCAATCGCTACTACAACCACTTCTCGCTGCTTAAGTCCATCGAATCGGGCTTGCGGCTGCCCTGCCTGAACCACGCTTGCGATGCCAGCGTCGATGTGATGTCCGACCTGTTCGCAAAAGATAAGGACGACCACGACGACAATTAGCCTATACCCGGGAATCGCATTCTAAACAAAACCTGCGGATGCGGGCCACAGAGGAGCCTCTCTCCGCCGGTTCTCGTTTTGCCCCTGCGGTCTGCTGCAGGTTGTTCCGCCCGATACGGGTGACGGCCTCCTTCAATTTCTGCTAGAGTTTTGCCATTGGGAGGCACGCCATGCGGAAAGCTTTGACCATCGGGAGTGCGTTCGTTTCTGTGATTGCGATTGCAGCGTCTGTCGTTTACGCGCAGCAGGACAAATCCAAGCGGCCCAGTCCGCCGGCGACAGCCAAGTGCAACGTGCCCGGGGGAAAATCGATCACCGTGGACTACTCCAGCCCGCGGGTGAAGGGACGCAAGATCTTTGGCTCAGACCTTGTGCCGTATAGCCAACCGTGGCGCACGGGCGCGAACGAAGCCACCACCTTTGTAACCACTGCGGACTTGATGATTGGCGGAAAACACGTGCCGGCGGGCAGCTACACCATCTTCACCATTCCCGACAAAGAGAAGTGGACTCTGATTGTCAGCAAGAAAACCGGCGAATGGGGAACTCCCTACCCCGGCGCAGACTCGGATCTCTTGCGCGCGGACATGAACGCTTCGGCAACCGCTGCTCCAGTGGAAAATTTCACGATTGCCTTCGATAAGGGCGCAAAGGACTGTACCCTGCGCATCGAGTGGGAAAATACCCGCGCCACCATCGCCATTTCTCCGATGTAACTTGCCAACACCCAAGAAAGGAAAAGCGGCGGCAGATGATCTCCGTGCCGGCTAAGTTTTGAACCGGGCCATCCCGCGATCCACCAAAAACACCGCGGCAATTACCATCGCGGCTGACAGCAAGACATTTAGCGAAACGTGTTCGTTCGCCAACCACCATCCAAGCACAACCGCGACAATCGGATTAACGTAGGTATGGGTGGCCACCAGCGTAGGGGAATAGTGCTCCAACAACCAGTTGTATGCGCTGAAGGCGATCACTGAACCGAAAAGAATCAAGTACCCGAGCGCCAGCCAGGCTTTCGCCGGAACATTTGCAAAGTGAAATCCGCGATACTCTCCGAGCACTGTTCCGGTGGTCAGCAACATGGTCGAGCCGGCAAGCAGTGAAAGAGATGAGAGCAGCAGTGGGCTGCCGGACAGATGGGATCGCCGCGAATAAATAATTCCTACCGACCACGAAATCGCGCCGATCAGCACCGCCACCGCGCCGATGAAAACGTCCGGTCCGGCATTCAGCACATCCCTTCCAAGGAGCAGTGCCACGGCCCCCAGTCCGAGGATCACTCCCGCGAAAAGATGGCCATTCATGCGCCAGCGCTTCTCGGCCGCGCAAGCCCCCAGGAAAACCCAGACCGGCTCCGAGGCAATAATCAACGCCGCCAGGCCGGTCGGAAGCCTGGTCTCGGCCCAATGCAACGTGCCGTGGCCCAACAAGAAAAAGAAAAAACCGATAACCAAGCTGGCCTTGATTTGCGCCCAAGTCGGCCGCTGTCCCGTCGCCAGCGCCCAGATCAGCAGGATCGCGCCTGCAGCTAGGTGGCGGAATCCGGCAGTATAAAGCGGCGGAATCGAGGCCACCGCATACCAGATGGCAAGATAAGTCGAGCCCCAGATGGCATAAATGGCAAAGAACGCCGCAAGTACGGACCATCGGCTGACCGGCGCTTTTGCTGAAATCAGCGTTTGCGGTCTGGCGGCTTCCATGATTGGAGTTTCTAGTCCGGCACTGCCCACGGGCTCCCCTTCCTGGCCGTAATGACCTAACTGTGTTACACTCATTTCACGGTAACGTATTGAGGGTAATGAGTCAAGTGATGTTAGGTCATTAAATGCATTCTTCCTACGCCGAATTCATAAAACACGGTCATGGCAAAATCGGTCCGTGGTTCGACCTGGTGAACAGCGAGGAATGGGACACTTACGGTCACCGCACCGACCACTTCTCGAATCCAGCTTGGCTCCCTTTCTTCCTTCGCAGATGGAACTTCGCCGCGCCAAATCGCACTTTGTTTCCGGGCGCGAAATGGAAGACTCTTCGCGCGACTCTCCGCCGGATTTGCGAAGCCGCCGCCTTCCATAAATCAATCTCCTCGACAGATCTTCAAGCGCTGAATCAAGCTCTAAGTACATCTGGTTGCATACAGTTGTTGCAGCGCCAAAATGGGTTGCAGTTGGAATTTGTTCCGGAAGTCTCCGGTTGGGATCGCATCCTTGCGCAGACGGCGCGCTCTTTTGCCGACAGCCTCAGCCAGGGCGGTCCGGCACGCATCAAAATCTGCCGCAATCCGGACTGCCGTTGGGTCTTCTACGATCAGACGAAAGGAAGAACGCGCTGCTGGTGCGACGACAAGATCTGCGGCAACCGCGAGCGCGTACGGCAGGCTCGCGCGCGCGCCAGGCAATAGCCCGGCAAATCGCTACTCCGACGTCAGGAATTTTTGGGGCGGATTAGCGCGAGAAATTCGTCGCGGGTCTGTTTGTTGTGGCGGAAGGCGCCGAGCATGGCGCTGGTCACCGCCTGGCCGTGTTGCTTTTCCACGCCGCGCATCTGCATGCACAGATGGCGGGCCTCGATGATGACGCCAACACCCTGCGGAGCAATTTTGTCTTCAATGGATTTGGCGATCTGGCTAGTCATGCGCTCTTGAATTTGCAGGCGCCGCGCAAACATATTGACCAGGCGCGCGATCTTGCTGAGACCAATCACTTTGTTTGACGGCAAATAGGCTACGTGGGCCTTGCCGAAAAACGGAAGCAAGTGATGCTCGCACAAGCTGAAAAATTCGATGTCTTTCACCACTACCATCTCATCGTAATTTACGCTGAAAGTAGCGCCATTCAGAACGTGGTCCACGCTCTGGTGGTAACCACTGGTGAGAAACTTCAGGGCTTTCTCGAAACGTTCCGGCGTTTTGCGCAGCCCTTCGCGGTTGGGATCTTCGCCCACCAAGCGAATGATTTCACGCACATGGCAGGCGACTTTTTTCGCATCGAGCGGCTGGGTTTCTTGATGCAGCAGGATCTCTTCGGTTGACTGGCTCATGGCGGTATTACCTCGGTCTGTTTCCATCATTCCCCGGCGTATGCAAAGCTATTATTTGATGTTTCTTCCACCCGAACGGATGCAAGCTTGGCGATTGGAAAAGATTTCAGCCGCCGGAAAATCTCGATGCACAAGTTTTCTGTCGTTGGCACAGACTCCCGGAACTCCGGCACTTCGTCCTGCAGCGACCGGCGATCGAACGGCTCAATCACTTGTTCGTTCACAAAAGCGTCCAGATCGGCAAGATTGGCAATCATTCCCGTCGTCGGATTCACGTCACCTGAAAAGCGAACTTCCACCGTGTAGTTGTGGCCGTGGCCGTAAGGATTACTACACTTGCCAAAAATTCGGCAGTTTTCCTGCTCACTAAGCTTACCGCTGTGCAGACGATGCGACGCAGCGAAATGATAGCGGCGTCCAAGTTCAAGTTGAAGCGTGTCCTTCATTACGCTGTTCCTCTCGCGCCATCACGGTAACAATCGGCGAAAAGATCAGCTGATTCGTAAAGGCGCACTCGATGCAAATGCCCCTGTGGTATTTTTGGTTCAAGTAAATTCCAGATGACGCGCGCGACGTTTTCGCAGGTGGGAATTTGCCCCTGCAATTCCGCGACTTCATAGTTCAAAAAGCGATGGTCCATGCGCTGGGTGATTTCGCGATCGAGAATCTCTTTCAGTTCCTTCAAATCGAGAACCATTCCGGTGACCGGATCGGGTTCACCGGCAATGGTGACTTCGAGCGTGTAATTGTGCCCGTGGCCATGTGGATTATTGCACTTGCCGAAAATGCGTCGGTTTTCCTCCGCTGAGAGTGCGGGATTGTGGTACCGATGCGAAGCCGAGAACTCGAGTTTGCGCGTTAGATAGACCATGGCATTTCCGCGTGTTTAGATACGCCTATTTTCATTTAGATGCGTCACTGGCGCCGACGGAATACTCCCTGCCCTTCCAGGAAATCTTACCCTTGGCGTAACTCTCGTGCGAAGCCCAAAGCAGTCCGGAATAAAGAAAGACCGCCGGCAGGTAGTAGATGATGTATTTGAACGGGAAATGGTTACGGGTGAGGGCCAGGCCAAAAGAAAGTTGGCGCAGCAAGAGCAGCACAACTCCGGCAAACATGGCCAGCGGCATTTTGATGCCGAACAGAAGGATCACCAAAACCATCCAGGGAAAGGCGGCTTCAAGTTCGGCGAAAGTTGAGCCGGTAGTACCACCCATCAACTGAAACAGATTCTTCTTCCAGCCTTCCCACATCGCCGCAAAAGAACGATACATACGAACGCGAACGATTCCTGCTCCCGAGGTAAACCAGATGCGAAATCCGGCGCCCTTCACGCGACGGGCCAGCGCGACATCTTCTAGAACCGCGCCATGAATCGCCGCATGCCCGCCCACGGCATCATAGGCTTGGCGTTTGACCATCAAAAACTGGCCGTTCGCGGCAGCCGCCTTGCAAGCAGGATTATTCACCTCATCATAAGAAAATCTTTGCGCCAGTCGCAAATAGACAAAAGGAATTAGCGTTTTTTCGTACCAGGTTTGCAAATCCTGCTGCGGTGAAAACGAAATGAGCGCAGCGTCGTGTTCCTCGCCAAGCGCAAGCGCTTTCGCCGCGGCACCGTCCAGCACAACCGCGTCGGCGTCCGTGAAAAGCAGCCAGGGGCAAGCCGCGCGCTCTGCACCGAGGGCTACGGCGTGGTTCTTACCCACCCAACCGGGGGGCGGAGGTGGCGCATCGAGAACCCGAAGTTGCGGATGCTTTGCGACCAGTTCGCAGAGAATTTCCGAGGTGCGGTCGGAAGACTGGTCGTTGACAGCGATGATTTCGGCGATTTCCGGTTGTGCGGCGAGGGATTCGATACAGGCAGCAACTACTGCCTGTTCGTTGCGGGCAGGAACGATGGCGCTGACGGTGGCACGGACCGAGCTCGGAGTGGTCATGGTCTAAAGGCGGAGAGCGTTTCGATTCCCTGGCGGATACGTTAGTATAGCACTGATATGGAAAGACTTCGCAGAGCCAAGGTGTGGGCGGCGCTGACGCTGGGGGTGTCAGTTTTGCTGTTGTTTGCGTTGCCGAGCTACCGGCAGGGAGAAGCTTCAATCGCCGGCAAGACGGCGGATGATTTCGCGTTGAGCGTGGACGGAAAGCCGCGAAAGCTGTCGGACTACCGGGGCCAGGTGGTGGTGCTGAACTTCTGGGCTTCCTGGTGCCCGCCGTGCGTCGAAGAGGCGCCCTCCTTGAATCGCTTACAGCGCCATATTGCGCCCGGCGGCGGAACGGTTCTGGGCTTCAGCATTGACGAGGATCCAGCCGCTTACGACAAATTCCTGGAAGAATTCGCAATAGACTTTCCGACCTGGCGCGACCCTTCGGTGAAGGACAATAAGTCTGCGATCATGAACGGTTACGGGACGGCTCAGATTCCCGAAACCTATGTCATCGATCGGCACGGGAAAATCGCCCGCAAGATAGTGGGCCCGCAGCAGTGGGATTCGCCGCCGATGCTGGCGTATTTCGACGCCGTCCTCAAGGAAAACTAGGTCTTCCCAGCTTCTTGAGTCCAGGGGACGGCCGACAACCTGCTGAATCCTTAGACCGCGGGGCGGAAATCGCTGCGCAGCCTGGCAACGTCCTTGGTTGGTGCACTTCCGAAAAAGCGGCTGTATTCTCTGCTGAACAGCGAAGCGCTTAGATAGCCCACGCGCTGACTGGCAGAACTCGCATCCATCATTGCTCACAACATGAGTCGCCGCGCCTCCTGCAGGCGCAGCACTTTTTGATAGTGCAGGGGGGCTCATCGAAGTGACCGACTTAAAATGCTCATGGAAAGAAGAAACACTCATGTGCACCAGTTCGGCCAGCTCTTCGACTTTCATCGGTTGAGCGAAGTTGGCGCGTAACCAGGAAATCGCGCGTGCCAGGCGGTGCACGCTGGATTCGGCAAAGCCCATTTGCGCCACGCGAACGCCAATCCGGCCGCGCAGCAGCCGGATCAGAATCTCATCCAATACAAGTGGGGCCAGGAGTTCAACGTCGTCGGGCTGCGCTAGACACTCCATTAATCTGATCGCGGCGTTAACAATGCTTACGTCGAGCGGAGCTACATAAACGGCCTTCCGCTCCGGAACGGGAGGGAGGCCGTGCGGGAATATCTTCAAGACCAGCTCGGCGATTTTGCTGAGGTCGAGGTCCAGCCGAAAACCGAGGTAAGGCGCGGAAGGGCCAGCTTGCGTGACTTGCGAAGCAATCGGGAGAGCCACGGAGAAGACCAGCATACGCGACGCGTCGTACCGATAGACCTCTTGCCCCACAATGACGGTCTTCGCTCCTTGCGCGACGATGCACAACGCGGGCAACCGCAGGGTGTGAAAACATTCGGTGTTACTTCGGGAGAGACGACTGGCGTACAAGCCAGGGAGGCGTTGCTCAAAACTGCCATCGTGAGGAGCATAGGCGCTAATCAAGCTGGCCAACTTGGTCACATCTGGGTCGCGCGGGCCCGCTTAATGATTGGTCTGTACACCTTCCCTACCCACTCTTATGGTTTCACTCGTCCTCGCCACCGACACCGACTCTTCACCGTAATGCGGAATGTCCATGACGCCTTTCGTGATTGCTTCAGCCAGGAGTCTTCTGCTGTTCCGATTTTCCGGTCCACAATTTGACGATTAGGTGAGGCATCGTTCTTTCCACTGCTCATCTGCTCGATGCGTTGGGCGTACCAA
>Ga0126381_100005078_pt1 | contig 14417 bp, 12 predicted proteins | sample PanSoiMetPlot_28_FD_96465 | JGI IMG/M metagenome (GOLD analysis project Ga0126381, IMG submission 96465) | Tropical forest soil microbial communities from Panama - MetaG Plot_28 | ecosystem: Environmental > Terrestrial > Soil > Tropical forest > Bulk soil | place: Panama | collected 2016-02-17
GCTGGCGGGACGCTCGTCCACTACAACGCGATCAACCCGGTGAAGCAGACGACCGCGAACGTCGGCGGTGCATCACAGACCTACCCGTACCCGTCCACGGGTGCTGGAACGAATCTGGTGGACCTCAACACCGCCTCGACAGGCTCACAGATCGCGGCGGCTCCGAAGCCGACGCCGACGACGATGGCGACTGCGTCGCAGAACCTGACAGCTCCCTCACCGAACCCTGGTCCAGTGATGACGCAGGATCAGAAGGACGCGTTCATGAAGCAGCTTCTCATGAGCGATCCGACGTTGAAGGGTGAAATCGGTGCTGGTCAGTCAGCTCTCGGTGAGCAGTGGACGGGAGGTGTGTTGACGCCGCTGGTACAGGCGCTTGTCCAGTACGGGGCAGCGCTCCCGTCAGATCTGATGACGCAGCTCAACGCGATCAACGCTCCGACGATCTACGACCCGTACACCGACACGCAGATTCCGGTTGGTTCCTCTCTTGGCGCGTATCTTCAAAACCCTGATATCGCAGCCTCGATCACGGCAGGGACACAGAACCCTTACTCGACGTACAACGTTGCGAAGCGCACGTTCGATCTTGAAGGCGGGCAGGGTGTTGGGTCTGCGCTGTCGAGAGGTATCGGTCACAGCTCAGCTATCGGCAACGCTCTCGCGACAGCTTCTCAGGATCAGTCTACATATCTATATCAGCAGGCTCAGGCTTTGCTGAACCAGCTCACCGGCAACGTGACCGGGTTCAACACTAATATCAACTCTTGGCTCTCCCAGCAGAACCAGGATATCTCTGACACGATGGCGAACATCATCAGTCAGATTCAGGCTGGACTGATTCAGCTTCCGACTTATCAGCACAGCACCGATACTAACCCGACCGGTGCGTACGCAGGTCAGGGTGATCTCGGTACGGGTGCTCCACCGATTGCTGTTTTCCCGAGCTCCGGTCCGGAGGGCAACATCGCCGGGGTCCCGGTGGACGAGGGCGGGCAGATCGTCGCTGAGCCGACCGGAGGTCTCGGAGCTCAAGGCTGGATCGGCGTCACAAACGCGAATGCTGCACCGTCAGGTCCGACGATGCAGCAGGTGCTCGCTCAGGCTTACGGCGGTATTAATCCGGTCACAGGTAAGGGCAAGACTGCTGGTCAGGTGGCGAGGAACGCGTAATGGCTTCGATTCCTGCGTTCACTTCGCTTAGCACTTTGCTTCCTGGTGGTCTGACACCTAACGTCAACTCAATTTCTACCGCGCTTCCTGGTGCGAGTATTCCTAGTGGCACGTGGGGATCACCTTTGAATCCTGCTGGCCCTACTGACCTGGCTGGATGGACATGGAACCCGTACATTCAGAAGTACCAGCGAACGTCCGATTATTATCCAGGCCCCTCTCTTTCTGTCGCGTCTGTTGATCCGCAGACAGGGCATGTTACGGCGAGCATGATGCCACCACCGATCGGTGCTTCTGCTGGGACAGCAACGAAGAAGGCTGCGCCGCAAGCCCCAACAGATCCTGCAAAGCTGAGGCCGCTTCCTCTTACGTTCTACACACCGGGTGCGGGAGCAGGAACAGGTGTTGGTGGCGCAGGATCATTGATCGACCCAAACATCGTGAACAAGATCCTCGCGAACTCAGCGCCTATCACATACACACCGACGACGTACACACAGATCCCGTATGGGAAGGTTCCTGCGTATCAGTCTTCAAACAAGGCGACGCAGCAGATTCTGAATACAGCAGCAGTGAACGCACTCAAGCTGCTGAACAGCCAGAAGGCGAACATCGCTAATTTCGGGAAGTACATTCAGAACCTCCCTGACCTGACAGGTCTTGCTCAGCAGAATGCGTGGAACATGCTTGCACCTCAGATTCAGACAGCTTTGACGGGCGGGGTGAACCAGGCGGACGCGATCACCGCTCTCGGACGCGCAGCCTCAGCGCTGCAGCAGACGATCGGAGCGAACGTCTCGAACGCCTACAACTCCTCCGGGAAGCTGCTTTCAGCTCTTGCAGGAGGTCTCGGTGGAACGATCTCCGGAGCTCTGAACCAGGGTCTTAGTGCGATCCCCACCCCTCCGGGAGCTGGAAGCGCTCTCGCGGCCGGTAACGCTCCGGGCGGTATGACACTTGCCCAGCTCGCTCCGGGGCTCGCAGGTGGGCTACAGGCGCTGCAGGGGACCGTTCCTGCGGTCGGGCTTGTCGGTCAAGGGCTGAACGCCCAGCAGGCGACGCAGGACGCAGCTCAGGTTCTGCTCGGTGGAGCGAAGACCGGTGCGATGGGAGCAATCGCAGCCGCGAACCAGAAGGCCAACGATCTCGCGGCGCAGCTCCCGACCTTGCAGAATCAGGCGTTCAACCAGCTCTCCACCCAGCAGAGCCAGCAGATTTCCGCGATGAAGGATTACCTGACCACGAACCTTGGTCTGACGGAGAAGGAAGCGACTGCGGTGATGGATGCGGCGAAGACGTCAGCCGCTGCGTTCCAGAAAGATATCGCTGGTCTGAACACGTACAACACGCAGAACGCAAACAGAACCACCAGGATTGATGTAGCGAACGCCGCAGGTCAGAACAGAACTGACATTGCGAACGCACGTCTTGCCGAGGCTGTGAACTCACGCAACATGGCGAACGTGAACACGCAGTTCAACAACTACATCAAGTACATCAAGGCTACGACCGGTGGTGGAGCTGGTCAGATGACCGCGAACGAGATTCAGAGCGTCTCCAAGGCGGCAGCTCAGCAGCTTTGGAAGTGGGCGTACGGGACGAAGCCGAGCACAAGAACAACCACGTCACCTTCCAGCGGTGGGCAGCCGACAATCAGCAAGACCGGAGGGACGCAGCCGATGCCGGTAAGGAAGGCGTGGATGATGTTCCAGGCTGAGTTCCCGAAGCTGCATGATTACCTCGGTGACGAAGGTTTCCAGAATCTCTTTAAGTCTGTGTTCCAGCTCCCGTCTCAGTGGGGTGTAGTGAATCTCATGTCTGGTGTCGGCCCGATCGGAGTAAACCCTGACGGGTCACAGAAGATGGGGAACAGGCAGGACTACATGAAAGCCGGTGGAGGTAAGGCGACCACCAACACGTACTACACTGGTGGTGGTGCCTCCGGTAGTCGAGGGCAAGGCGGCGGTAACGCCGCCACCGAGACGAGCTACAAGACAATCCCGTTCACGGGGGTAACCACCGCAGGTATCCAGCCGACCATGCTCGCGCGTGTCTCCGCTGCAGCTCAGTCTGTGGGTGCATCCTCGATAGAGATCATCTCAGGGAAGCGTTCACCCGGCCCAGGCAACGATGTCCCTAACTCGAACCACATCACCGGTAACGCGATGGACGCGGTGGCCGTGTTCCCGGACGGCAGGAAAGTCCCCCTCGGCACCGCGATCAAGTCCGTCGCATCACAGTTCGGGCTTCGCTCCGGTGACCAGGCTGGTTTCGACCCGAAGACATCGGGTGGCTACGACCCGAACCATGTAGATGACGGAGCGAACGTGAACAACGGTCAGCCCCTGGCGTGGAACAACAGCCAGCTCGGAATCAGTCAGCTTCCGTACACCGGACAGAACCCAGGCTTCCAGCTTCTCCCGGCTTTCGGTGGTCAGCAGCTCAATGCGACCGAGCTTGGTTACAACCCGTCGATGGTCGCGACCTCGCAGTATCCGTCAGGGAGCTTGCAGCAGATCGCAGCGCAGGCGGCGATGCGGTACGGGATCGACCCGAACGCGTTCATACGTCAGATCAACCAGGAGTCCGGTTTCAACCCGAACGCGAAGAGCTCCGCCGGAGCTGAGGGGATCGCCCAGTTCATGCCTGCAACAGCGAAGGGTGTTGGGCTCAGCAACCCGTACGATCCGATCTCGGCTCTTGACGCGGCAGCGAAGTACATGTCTCAGCTCGTGAACGAGTACGGCTCCCTTCCAAGTGCGCTGAGTGCCTACAACAGCGGTAACCCGAACGCGTACAAGAACCCGAACTTCGCTGGCGGGCAAACGTACAACTACGTGAGAAGCATCCTGGGGTACGCGTAATGAGTGCGCTTGGAGATCTCCTTACAGGTCACCCGATAAGGTTCATTCAGGATATCCCTGGTGAAAAGTATGTGCAGGGGATGGTTGGTAAGGGGATCGGGAACATTGTTCAGGACATTGAGGAAGCACCAGGTGGTCTGTATGCACTAGCGAAGCAGGCCGTTACTGACCCTGGTGCCCTGCCCGGAACGTTCGAGCAGATGGGGAAAGGTTTCCTCACCAGTATCGAGCATCCTGGTCGTCGCCCCGGCGACACATTAATGAACCTGCTGATGCTCACAGGTGGTGTCGGTGCGGTTGCAGGAAGGCTCGGTGAAGCTGCAGCGATCAGCTCCCGTGCCGGAGCTCTCCCAGAGGATCTGAGCGCAGCGATCAAGGCTGGTCAAGGCGTGAAAGCTGGGTCCCGTTACGCGCCCGGTGTAACTGCCGAAAGCATCGCACGTCAGATGGGAAGGGCGCAGGAGTACAACCGGATCGTCAACCCGACCACAGGAGCGGTCAATCCGGTCAGCTCACAGATTAAAGAGGCTTTCATCAGAGGGCCTGCACAGCAGGAACGTCTGATCAGGGTAAAGGGTGCGATTGACCCGAACGAAGGCTTGACCTTGGAGAACACCAAGCAGTTCACGACCCCAGACGGTGTGGTGACACACGGCTGGTACTACTCGAAAGATCCTCTGATCCGTTCGGCGCAGAAGTTAATCGACCACATGTACGATACGCACGCTGACAACCCGAACTCACCCATATGGAACATCGCTCGTAAGGCTACACCTTTCTATCGGACACAGTCGGGACGGTTCCAGATGGCAGCTAAGGCGTACAATCTGACGGTGCAGAAAGAAAACACCGCTGAGGCTGCACAGTTCGCACGTAAGTACGGGGAGTCAGGCGACGCGCAGCATCTTGCTCTTCGCATGGTCGCGGAGGGTGTCACACCAGAAGCTCTCACCGCCGCTCACAACCGCTGGCTTGCAACAGGGAAGCTAGGTCCAAAGCTGACCGCCGAGACGAGAGCTCGTCTGAACATGATCCCGGAGGCGGCGAAGTACCTCGACAAGAAGGTCGTGAAGGACGACGTAACCGGCACGGAGAGAACGATCCCGGTGCCGTCAGCCAACCACCCGGAGTTCGCGCAGTACGTCAACGACGCACGCAACCTCGCCAACAGGAGAAGCGTCGCCTCACAGCTTGCAGGCGTGCTGTCAGACTCTTCCAAGTTCGGCCGTCTCGTCTCACCGTTCTCGGTCGTGCACACAGACACGGTGCCTACAACGTTGGAGACCCTGAAACGTGAGCTCGGTCAGCGCACCAAGGGAGGGGAAGCGACGACCGGCAACGAGTCGAGAGTCGCTGAGCTGCGAAAGCAGATCGCAGATCAGGAGCATGGGCCTCAGCTCTCGTTCGACGTGGAAGGCTTCCACGACCCGATCGCCTCCGGCGCGTTCAAGGACGACGCTGAGATGCAGCGCTTCGCGAACGAGGCGAACCTGTTCCGTGTTCCTTATGCGTTCGACCGGCAAGGGATTCGCTCACGGCTCGCCCCTGGCAGCTACTACCGCAGAGCCTACGGAGGAAGGAAGCCACGTGTCCCATCCACCTACACGCACCCGTTCAAGGGTGCGATCCTACGCGGTGGCGGTGGGGACACGAACGTAGCTCGTCTGCTCGCGGAGAGCTACACAGAGGCTCATCGTTTCGTCGGTCTCAGGGCTGTCAGGAACAGGCTGCTGCAGTCTGCTCAGCTCACACCGGAGAGAATTCCCGAGGAGTACCGTCAGTTGATTCGCACCGACGAGCGACCGCAGGAAGGTCATGCGTTCGCCACCCAGCAGCAGGCTGAGCGTCTAGTTCAGCAGACACGTCGTGAGAACGACAATCTGATGGACAAGGAGAGTCTGTCGCCGGAGGAGATGATGGCTGGTGGGAAGCTGTACGACGGAATTCGTCAGCACATCTTCCCTGAGAAAGGTCACGTCGCGAACATGTTGGAGAACGTCGGCGGCTTCACAAAGGGACAGATCAGCAAGATGCTTGGAGAGGGGGACTCGACAGAGTTCCAGCCAATCCCCGGATACAAGTGGATCGACAAGAGGCTTCTCGGTGGTCTTGAGAAGAAGAACCCTTTGACGTTTGCGTACGACAACGCGATCGTCGCGAAAGCGATCCGTGGTGCTGACGCGATAAATACGGCCCTACGAGGGATCATGCTGTACCTGCGGCCAGCATACGCAGCTCCGAACATGCTCGGAAACATCGGTCTCAATTTGATCCATCAGGGAATGCTCGCTCCGTTTCACATGGCGAGGAACTTCGCTGTGTGGAGAGGGCTGTCCAAAGCTGACAGGGACATTATGCGAGTGCAGATGGGTGAAGGATTGGGAGAGTCCGGCTTTAAGCAGATGACAGGTCTCGGTCAGAAGATTCAGGCTGGGTCTGCGTATCTTGGCAAGAAGTACGGAAAGGTAGTTGACGAGCCGTTCCGTCTCAACTCGTTCCTGCACGAGGCTGCGAATCAGGGATACACCACAGCGGAGCAGGTGAAAGCTCTGCTTCGTGATCCCGCTCACTCAGAGGATCTCCGCTCCGTCACGAATCGTGCGAACGAGGCGATGATCAACTACGAGCGGATGGGTCCAGGTGAGGAATCCGTCGCTCGCCGCCTCGTTTTGTTCTACCCGTTCATCAAGGGAGCGACAAGATACGCCAACTACTTCTACAAGGAGCATCCTGTCGCAGCGGGTCTGCAATCGAACCTGGGAGAGCTCGGACGGCAACGCTCCGAGGAGGCGTTCGGTCCTCTTGGTCTTCCGCCCTGGGCGGAAGGTCTGATCCCATACGGCGGCTCGAAGCAGTTCCCGATCACCGGCAACCCTGCGAGCGCTGGAATCCTGAACACGCCAGCGGATCTGACGAAGACGCTGATGAACATCGTTGCAGCACACCCGCTTCAAGGACTCGAAGCTGCCGGGAACATGGCTCCGGTTGAGTCAGCGCTGCTGACTTTGCTCACCGGAGGCCAGTATCAGAACGTGAAGTCGAAGCCTGGGACGCCGCTTCTGCGTGAGGCGTGGAGCGCTCTTGCGGGAGGGCTGCCACCGACAACGCTGATCCACCGTGTGCTCGGCAAAGCTGGTTCCGGTGCTCCGCTCGCGATGAGCTCCTACCCTGACCCATCTCTGTTGAACGCGATCCTCAGCTTCGGTGTTGGCGGCGGGCTCGCCCCGAGGCGCACCAGCGTCGGCCGCATGAACGCTGCCGCCTGGAAGGCTGCACACCCGCGCTGAACGGGACCAAAAAAAGGGGACCCCAACAAAGTTGGGATCCCCTGCTGAGCAGCAACGTAGTACGCTCCCGCTGCCGCAGTACGACGAGGGGGAGCGGAGAAGCGAGAACGCCGACTCAGGCGGACGCGCCGCTCCCTTTACTACGCTCTCAGACAGGCTCCCCAGCGCTGCCTGAGCTTGTTAGTCCGATGTGATCTGCGGCAGGAACGGGCTGGCCTCCCTGGGTGTCGGAAGCATCAGCTCCCCGAGACAATGGCCGTGGCACCACCACTGTTCGAGGAAGTCACCGTTCGTGTCCACAAGGGCGAGTCCGAAGCCTCCGAACTCCATTCCAAGGTCTACCGCTTCTCCGCAGAAGCAGCAGCCGAACTGGATTGCTCTCTCCATGTGTTGTGCAGGGCTCCAACCTGCGTGCTGTCTTGAGTCAGGCGGTCATGTATGTGCGACGGACGTTTTCATCGTTATGAGCGATAACCCGTCGCATCCGGCCCGCCTGTAGATCTATCGCCACCCTAGCTGTTTCAGCGCACGGCCGAGGGCGATCTCCCGTCCGATCCTTCGGTTGTAGTTCTCGTCTGGACGACACTTCGACTCCCCGGTGGCAAGCACCTGACCGTTGCCACCGAAGACCTCAACGACCGTGTTGCCTCCTTTCGGGAGCATCGACAGTCTTGTGTCGTCGTCATAAAGACGGTTGTGACGGACCTTCACTTCCGTCCCGTCGGCAAGCTTCACTGATCTCCTTTCGTTGAAAGTCCTCGGGGTCGGCGGGCCGCGTAAAGGCCCTTGGCTACGGGGGTAGGGTTGGGCCTCATCCGCCGACCCCGATCCTGATGGATCCTAGAAGGACCCGACGCCTGAGAGTCGCATCGCGACCCCCTCAGTCTTCTTCCCGAGGTAGAAGATCGAGGTCTTGTTCTCCCCCACGTTCTTGAACTGCCCCTGATCGATCGAGGATGGATTGATGTACGGGATGGAGGCGCAGCCGATGATGAACCCGTTCGTGAACGTCGCTCCCCACTGTGAGCCGTTCTGATCGGTGACCGAGCCGGTCGGGGTGATGTCACCGATCGGCCTCTGTGGTGTCTCCCAGCCGGTGCAGTCGATCACCATGTCGTACGGCTCACCGTTCACGTAGACGCAGTTCACGCCCATCGAGATCACCGTCGCCTTGTAGCGGTCGTTCTCGTTGCCCCTGAGTCTCACACGGCACGTTCTGAGGCTGTTGGAGTCGTTCTGCAGGGCACGGCCGATCCCCTTGTACCTCGACCTCGTCGTCATCAGCCAGTCCCCCCTGGTGCGGCAGGAGCTCTTGACGCCGTACCAGCAGATCTCGGGCCGGTCGAGGGATGCCATCGTCAGCATCTTTGGACCCTGACCGATCAGCGCTTCGATCACGCACTTGCCGGAGTCACCCCCTCCGAGCACCGCGATCCTGTTCATCCCTCGCATCGGGAACGGCTTCTCGGTCATTGCCATGAACTCGGTGAACGTCACGTACCGTGCCTTCGGTGCGTCAGGGAGCAGTCGCTTCTCGTTCCCGAGTCCGGTCGCGACGATCACCCTGTCTCCTGCACGGGTGAGCTGCTTTCCGTTCTTGTCGTAGACGGTGCGGTATGCGGTGGACTTCACCTTCGGTCCCAGCCACACGTCGGCGTTCAAGGCGAGGTTGGTCCTGATCGCCCAGGCCATCACGTCGTTGGTCTGGTACTCGGCACCGTCGAGGTCAGCGGGCTGAACGTCACACCCCGGAAGGTAGTTGAGCGCACCACCACGTCCGGGAACGCTGATCCCGTCCCCAGCTCTGTTGGGGGAGTTGAGGAAGAACGACGGTCCCTGCGAGCACGCGAACACCCCGCCGACATGCTCTGTTTCGATCACCAGCGCTCGTGTTCTCCCCGGCATCTTCGCCATCACCGAGACGTAGATCGCTGCGTGCAGCCCACCGCCGACGATGACGGTGTTGTAGAAGTTGCCGGTCTTCGGTTCACGCCAATGCTTGTCGAGCGCCTTGTTGACGTGATCGCGTGCCTTGCGGTTCATTCCGATCCCGGCGAGCAGAGCGACGTGCTCTGAGCTGAACTCGTTTCGGCGTTCCAGCACCTCCATGACGATTTCCCGCATCGTCTTGTCGGTGACGACCTCCTGCACCGACGCCTGCATCCAGGTCGGGAGTGCTGCGAGCGCCATGATCGCCTGCTCAGGGATGGGCTTCTGTCTGACCCTTGTGCGTTCGTACTCCAAGTCCCTGATCCTGCGGCGGGCCTTGGAGAGCTCCCCTTTCAGGTTCTCCACATCGGCCGTGTACTTGGTTGCGCTGACCGTGTCGGCCTGCGCTGTTCTTGCAGCCACTGTTTGTTCTCCTTTGTCTCCTTTGTTGTGACAATCGCCTTCTGCTCAAGCACGAGTACGGGTTGAGCTTCCCCCACAGAAGGCTCCGAGAGTGGTCAGTCCACTTGCACTCTCACCCTCACCATGAGTTGTCCTGGCAGAGCTCGTTACGGTCTGGTCACCCACCCGAGCGGAAGACGATCTGCTAGGTCTGCTCCCAACGGTACTTCATGCCACAGCCACCGCATACGTACTCAACGATGACCTTGTGTCCCTCTGGGAGAGGTGGGTTGCTCGCCGCCTTCTCTACGTTGATACGCGCACAACGCGTACCGAGGCGGCAGTGTGTGTACCAGCGTAGTGTTCTACGCGAAGCGCGAACCGTCTTTCCGTGCACGCTTCCTCGCGAGTGCTATCGCTCTATCGAATGCTGTCAGCACGTGTGAGTGGACGCGGAGTACATGATCGTTCCATGCGGGAATGTTCTGAGGGTGCAGATTATTCGCTGCCGCGAACATTCGCATCATCTGCAGTTGCCCGTACTCGTCGCTGCGTCTGACATGGTTGAACGATCCGAGTACGCAGAACTTCGGGTGACCGAAGATGTTTCTCTGCGCCATCTTGTGCTGCACCCACCCTTTTCTGATGAGCTCACGTGCTTTCATCAGGTCTTTGGTGAGTTCGTCGTCCTGTTCGAGTTCGTCCAAGAGCACAGTCTCGGACGGTGCTACGACTGTTGACATTGTTCTCCTTTGGCTGGTTGGGACGAGCGAGTTACTTCCGTTCTCCGGGAAACGGGTTGTCCACTCTGAGCGGCAAAGGAGTTAAATCCGCTTTTCCCGTCTGTCCCGTCACATCGGGAGGTGACGTAAGGGACTCGTCCCAACATTGTTGGGCTATCTCCTTACATCGAGACGTAGCGTGCTCTCGAAGTGACGGAGCATCGTTCTCATCGCTTCGCTGAGAGAGCAGCTCCAATAGTCTGCGAGCGCTTCCAGCACTCTCCTGTCCTCGTTGCTCATGTTGAGTGAGAGTGTTCTGGTTTTCCTTCCTCCTCGCGCGGACCGTGTTGGCCGGAACCCTTGGAGGTTATCTGTCTTGGTTGCCGGATCTCCCTCCAATGGCTCTCGACCCCCTCGAAGTCCATTCGAGCCGGGACCTTTCGGCTAGGCGTTCGTTGTACACGTCCACGATCGCCCTGTAGTAGTTGAACCAGAGGGCTCCGGCCATCGTCCCTTGGATGGTGCGGGCACGACGGTCGATGGCGACGGACTGGATCTCGTTCAGCTTCGTCTTGAGCCGGGTGAAGTCGGCCCGTTCGATGTGGACGACGATGAACCAGGCGACCGCTTTCAGCATCGCTGCGGTCTGTGCCTTCTCGGTGTAGCCGCCGAAGCTGTCACGGATCAGCTCCAACGTTTCCCGCAGGAGAGATCCTGTGTCATCGAAGCGGTAGATCTGCTCGACGGTGGAGATGGCGGTGATCCCGAACTCGTCGGACGGGTTGAACATGATCTCCGTCCCACACTGGGCGAGGATCTTGACGATATCGACGGATTCGGCGTCCCCGGAGCGGAGCTGCGCCTTGAAGCGTTCGGTGGCCCGGTCACGGAGGCCGACGTTGGTGGTGAGTCTGAACTTCGCTTCGATCGCGGCCGGATCCGGGTCGGATGACAGGTCGATGAACCTGGCGTCCAGGGTCTTCACGCCGAGTCTTTTCGCTGCGAGCGAGCGGTGCTGGCCGTTGACGAGGAACAGTCCGCCTTGCACGTCTGAGCCGTTCCTGTCTCCTCTGTCGGAGACGAGCAGGAGCTCTGAGGCGATCACGTCCCAGTTCTGCTCGATCTGGTCTACGAGTTGCGGCGAGGGCGTCCGCTGGTAGCTGGGGTCGATCTGTAGGTCTGCGATCGTTGCTTTGCCGACCCTGGATGACGCCTTCACTTGCTCAGCTTTGGTCTGGGCTTCGCTCTTGCTGCGGCTGGTTGCCATTCTTCCGGCTCCAATCCTCGTAGATTTTCTTTCCGGTCATGGTGCGCTGGTACGCGTTCTTCCCGAGGTTTCCGGGAACCTTCACTCCGACGACGAGACCCTGGGTCTTTAACGAGTTCATTCTGGGTCCGATCACTTGCGGTGTGATCGCACTACTGAACACGTCACGGGAGAGCTGGGTCGCTGTGTGCGCGAGCTGGTAGGCGTTCGCGAACATCGTTCCTTCGTCGTTGAGGTGACCGAGGATCATGTAGTCCATCGGTTCGACAAGAGTGAAGTCGCCTTGCGCTGCGCGCTCAGCGATCCTCTCGTACATGCCACCTTTCGGCATGTCGCTCCTTTCTAGGTTGTCCCAACAGTGTTGGGCCGTTTCGGTCTCAACGGTCGTTCTATATGCGGTTGGCCGTGTTGGTGGGCCACGGACCGGAGACGTACTTCGATTGATGTAACACCATTATATCATAAAGTGGGTACCTTTGCAAGTCGAGGGTAGCAATCAAAGTGGTATGACCTCATGATCTGATCATCTGCTGACTCGAACCAGAGCGGATCGGTTCCAGTCATCTTCACCTTCTGTCCACAGACTGTGCACACCTGGGGATAACCGGAGAAGGTTGCGTGCGATCCCTTAGCCATAGCGGTCTGTGAGATCCCTGACATGGAGAGCGACCTCTGCCTCACGCTGGTCGCTCTCGGCGAGAATCGTCTCCAAGCCCCACAGGTAGATGTAGATGGCCGAGTCACCGGGCAGGCGGAAACCGTGACGCAGGTCGATCTCCTCCGCTTCCTTGAAGCCCTGCAGGATTCCTCTCAGAGTCGGAATGTCCATCACAGGTCTCCTCGGTGCGCGACGAAGATGCCGAGCGCGGTGGAGAGCACGAAGTAGCGGACGCCGCGGTCCTCCCCGTAGCTCAAACCCTGGTCGTCCAGGATCAGGCGAGCGGACTCCAAGAGCTCGTCCAGCACGTCAGCTCCGTACTCGCGGGAGTCGTTCGGGACGGTGATCGTCCAGGTCTTGCGGGCTCTCCGCTCCTCCGGCTTGCGGTCGTACTTCGGTCTAACCTTCTGCCCGCAGGTCGGGCATGACGCGGTCGGGGGGTCGCTCTGCCCGTCCTGCTCTCTCACCGCTTCGATCGTGGGAGGCTGGGTAAGCGCCCTTTCGTCATCATCGAGTTTCCACGTGAAAATCCGCTGTTGTTCGTCCCAGACGATCCGGGCACGATCCTCGGTGACCTGCTGGTGATGCTGCCAGCACAGAGGCATGAGGTTGCCGACAGCGGTGCCGTCCGGGAGCTTCACCCACGAGTACGGGCCAGCGGTGAAGCTGCGCCGGACGATGTGATGGGCATGGTCTGTGAGCCGTGAGAAGCCTCCTACGGCGCAGAGAGGGCCGACCCTATAGTCGGGCCACTCCGGGCCTCGGAGGGCTTCTATGGCCCAGGAGTCAAGCGGGAGACGGGTCACTGTTTCACCGGGGGTGGGCCGGGGGAGGGTGGCGGCTTAGGAGGTGCGCTATGACGTTCGGAACTCAAGACGTGCTTCTGTTCGGGATCGGTGTCATCCTCGTGATCGCGATCTTCCACGGCTGGGGATAGTGGACTGAACGGTTTGATCGTGGAGTCGTAGCCTGCGTCGGCTAGCTCCATCGCCATCGCTGCCGCACCGACGTTGTTCCACGAGTGAATCGTGACCCTGTCGGGGACGAGCTTGCGGTCGATCATCCATTTCACGAGGTCGAGCCCTGTCCCTCGCGGACCGAGGTCGTGGTCGAGTGAGATCTCGTCAATCACGTAGGCGGACAGGAACGCCTGCGCCTGCACAGCGCTGCGTGCCCGTGACCAGTCGAGATCAGGTTCTTGTCGTGCATCATCAACCCAGAGCTTAATGTCGAGACCTCCGTTCTCTCTCATTACGGGTATGGCAGTCCATGCATCTTCGCCAGTTGTGTGGTTTGACAATGCTCCATCTTGATCCTCCGCATTTCAAACACGTAGGTGAGGAATGGATTCGACTATGTTCTGAGTTAGTAGTGACTTCAAGATGATCTGGATTGAAACAAATCTTGTTCTCGCAGATGTGATGTAAGTGTTCTCCGTAGGAGAGAGGTCCGACAAGAAGCTCGTAAGCCATGCGATGAACATAGAGATTCTCGGATCGTGATGCTCTAAACTGTCCGTACCCAACTTTCATCACGCTTGCTGACCATTCCCAGCACTCACCGTTCTCGCGAAAGTTGCGAACGAGAGCGTCTTCGATACGTTCGTTTCGAGGTCTAGCGACGGGTGCCATCAGCTCCATGCTCCGCAGGTCGCTCCATATTTCGGACCTATACTACAAAACTGACACAGCCAAGGGTCGAAGAAGCCGGTTTGCGGCCAAGCTTCAATGTCGCCGCGGCGCATCCACAGGTCCTGCATCTGCAGGTAGATGTCTCGGATCAGCCGTTCGGTGTTGGAACGATCGGTGAAGTCCATGCGGAGCTCCGGGAACTCCTGCGCTGTGTAAAGCTGCGGCTCAGCCTGTCTCGTGAGCACGTCCCATTCGACGGGGAGACCGAGGATGAACTGGTACACCCTGCCTTGGAAGCGCCACTTGCTTGTCGGCTTCGTGACTTTCTTGTTCGTGGTTTTTCTCTCCCTGATCTTTCCTTCCTCGATCACGTCTACGTAGCCGACGATCGGCGGCATCGCCGCGAGCTTCACCTCGACGCGCTGCTCCACCGCAACCGGCTCGATCGACGGCAGGGCTTTCTCCGCGTAGGTGAGGGCCATCA
>Ga0126381_100005079_pt1 | contig 14411 bp, 9 predicted proteins | sample PanSoiMetPlot_28_FD_96465 | JGI IMG/M metagenome (GOLD analysis project Ga0126381, IMG submission 96465) | Tropical forest soil microbial communities from Panama - MetaG Plot_28 | ecosystem: Environmental > Terrestrial > Soil > Tropical forest > Bulk soil | place: Panama | collected 2016-02-17
GTGGTAGCTGGTGTCGGGCCAGTTGTTGGTCCACTCAGGAATCGGACCAGCCGTTTGATGTTCTGAGCAGTAGCGGCGAGGAAGAACTGCTCCTGGACGAACTTTAGCCTGCGCAGACGTAGGTGGTAGAGACCGATGCGACCCTTCAGTTCTGCGAACAGCGCTTCGATCTTCTTCCGCTGCCGCTGTGCGTGCTCGAACTCCGGCGTGTTAAAGTTTAGGTTGCTCCATACATTAGCGGTGACGAAGAGCGGATCCGCGGCTGTCGATGCGGGATCAGGGCCACTAATGAGCGGAGATGCGTTCTGTGCGCGTGGAGAGGGTATCTGTTCGAGTAGGCTCTCGCTGAAACCGCTCTAGGAATCGAGAAGGTTTTAGAACCATCCCAGTGGAAGGGTTGGAGTGCTATGGACCCGCTCAACCCTTAGACCAGTCCGCTATGACAATCGTGGGTTCAAATACCCCACCTTGCAGTTGATTCACATGTTTGATTTCTACTTTGCAGTCCGGTAAATCTCTGAGCCGGCCAGCAGATACGCTCCGACACCGTAATTGTAGCTTGACGTCTCAGTGAATGCATCTGGAGCATGGCCTACCTGTTGAATGCATCCGAGCCGGCCATCCGCATACACGTGCGTCAACATGCCTGCCCAGGCTTTCTCAACCGCGGGCCAATACATTTTGCGATCGAGTATCTTTTCGTTCACGCCGTATGCGAGCGCATAGGTCATAAACGCACTTCCTGAAATTTCAGGCAGCGCGTACGAATCGGCGTCAAGCAGGCCGGTTCGCCACAACCCATCCTTACTTTGAATCGCCAGAGTCTCAGCTGCCATTTCCTTCAGCAGTGCAATGTACTTTGGGCGCAGCGGAGAGTTCGCCGGAAGCTGCTGAAGCACTCGGACAATGCCGCCCATCACCCATCCATTGCCGCGCGACCAGAAAATCTTCTCACCATTCTTCTCGTGCTTGTCGAGCCAGGCGGCGTCGCGCGAATAGAGGTGCTTATTCTTGTCGTAGAGCAAATCGGTGGTGATGGTCCACTCGTGATCCATGAAGTCGAGGTACTTTTTGTCGCCCGTGGCTTTTGCCATGTCTGCAAAGACCGGTGGCGCCATAAACAGCGCGTCGCACCACCACCACAGCGGCTTCTTAGGATCGTCGGGTGTAGCGATTTCCTGGTCGAGCCGCGCCTTCATGGGATCCATCATCCGTTTGTCTTTGTGGATGAAATACTGCTCCATGTACATCTGCCCCACTGCTTGATCGTCAGCGTGTTCAACGCGCGGGCCCGGCGACCACTGGAGCTTTTCGGCGATCGAAATCATCGCCTGCTTGTATTTGTTGCCCGCAACCGCATCGGGAACTCCCATATACCCGGCGTAGAGCGCGGCAAACGTCCAGTCGTACTGCGCCTGCACAGGCAGGCGGCCCAACTGCCAGTCAGCAACCAGCTTCATGGCCTTCGCCAGTTCCGGCTTCGTGAGCTTCGGCGAAAGATCAGTCGCCAACGGCCCGGGTATCTTCAATTGGTCTCCCGGCGCAGCCTTTACATGCTCATTTTGATCGGCAGTTCCTACCAGGTTAAGTTCACCTTCGCGCAACGGCTTCTTGCAATATTCATCGATATAGATCGACATTGGTTCGGCCATGCCATCGCGATACAACCCCATCTTGAAATAGAATCGCCCCTGGCTTGGGTATTCTGTCTCGGCGTTCTCGGGATTGGCCGTTACGCCTGTATAATCCACGACCTGCTTGCCGTCCATCCATGTTTTAATTCGCCCGTTATCTTTCGACGAGAATCGGACTTGAAACCTGAAATTGAGCCAGCGATTTCGAAACTCGCCCTTTTGCTCATAGAGAACCTTTTTCGTCTGTCCGAAAGTCTGGGTTATCGTGAGCACGCCGTCCACGTAGCGAATAGCCAGTACAGGATGGCCTTTTGCGCACTTCTTCTCCTCAGGACAGAACTGCTTCCATTGCGCTATGACAAGCCGAGTTGGCACGATCGGAAAGTCAGAAGGGATGAACATATTGAAGGAGTGCTCATATCCCTCGTTCTCTCGCGCATTGTATTGCTCGGCTTCCAGCAATTCATCGCGCTCGGTGTAATTCCCGTCAGGATGCACTGCCTTCTTGTCAAAGCTGTGAACGGTGATCTTGAGTGCTCCCTTGCCTTTGAGGACAACATTGTTCTGAAATTCGATGGCGCTGGGAACGAACCGACGGGTCTCCCAAATGCTGCTCAAGGGGGCACTTTCGAAGCCGTCATAGAGCTCGATGTCCTTCGCGTGGGATTTTGCGGATGACTCTGTCCTTTGCGCACTCGACACCGCCACAAGCGAGAGAACGACAATGACGCAGTGCAAAGGCCTAGCAACAAATCTGAGAGTCCTGCTCGAAAGGGTCGTATATTTCAAAGTCCGACTTCCTTTCGCTTCTTCCGTGTTGGGCATAAGCATAATCTGACAGGGATCATTCATCGAAGCACGACCTCCATGTGCGTACTGGTCACTTTGTTTCCGAGGCGAACGACGAGCTTTTGCGTGCCGATATTCGGATTCTCGCCTTCGTGCGAAGGCTTGGTGGAAACGGTATCGAACACCGCGCCTTGGGGAGAAGCGATCTCCGCCTCCAGGGTCGCAGCCCCTTTTCGCAGTGTGGCATGCCGACCGTTGAGCGAAACCTGCGCATCGGTGAGCATGCCCCACAAAGCCTCGACGGGTTGCGATGCTTCGATGTCGTCGCGGATGATGACCTCGTTCTGCGGTGTCAGTTCGACGCTGCGCAGGAACTTGGTGACCTTGCCGGGATAAGTCGCGGAGAGATCGATAGTCACAACGCCGTTCTGCATCGTCAAGGGCGCCTTAGCCATAAGATCCTGATTCTGGCCATCGATCAGTACCGTATTGTGCGCATGAGTGCTTGTCCGATAATACGTGTAGCGCTCCGCGCCGAAGTAGCCGGGCAGGTTGTAGTCGTCGCCGCTCAGGTCGAGCGCCCAGCGTGTGCCATGGGCATCGAGAACGAAGCTGCCGAGATCGAGATGAGTGTGGTTGAAGTGGTTGTTGCCGCCCTTTATTCCGACCCATACCGCGTCAGGCGAGAGCCAGTCGCTGCGGAGGAACGCGACGTTTGCGCCTGCAAATACCTTGCGCGTGGGCCACTTCGCCGAGACCGGATCCTGTCCGGTGGGCTGATACCAAACCAGATCGAGAGCGCGAAACCGATCATATTTGTTAATGTTGCGGAGTTCGTCCCATGCGTACACCGGTTGTGAGAATTGCTTCGCAAGCCAGAACATCACGGAAGCGCTTGGCTTAAAGGCCGAGTCGGAAAAATTGAAGTTGCCGCCGGATGGACCCTGGAAATAGACGTGGAAATCGCCGGTATGCGCGAATCCAGATGCGGCAGATAGGCCGAAGTCCGTGCCCAAAGCGGACTTTAAGCCGGTGAGGTACAGCGCGGCATAAGTCGTGCCATATTGCCAATAGCCCGGACCTTCTGGCCATCCGCCATCCGGCGCGTAGTTGGGCATCGCCCGTTGGACCGACGCGACGGACTGTTTGAGGATGAGTTCAGCGCGCTGCGGATCTTCATCGCCGATCGCAAGTGCGCCCAGAGTGATGCCACCATTACAGACAAAGTTCCAGTTGTTGAGCTTCAGATCCCAACGCTCCCAATCGCTGTGCCCCTGGTAGCTCTTGATCGCCTGGTCAAGACCCTTCTCCTGGATTGCCGTGCGTATCAGGGTTCGATCTTCCGGCGTCATATCCCGGTAGAGCCAGTCGTAGCCGATTGCCATGGCGTGGGTCATTTCGGCATCGTCGAGGAAATGGTAAGGATCCCAGTCGGTGAACGAAGCCGCCGATCGGAGTTCCTTTAGCGCGCGGTCGCGATATTTGACCTGCTCACTGATGCGATACACGAGTGCAAGGGTGTAGACACGCTCCAGACACTGCCGGCTCACCGCCAGCATATTATCTTTCGGCTCTACATCCGGATGCACCACCGGGGGCTGCTCGAGGATCTCGTCAGCCTTCTTCTTGAGAGAGGTGTAGATACCGGCAGCAATGGCATCGGTCTTGATTAACTGCTTGAGTCGAGCAAAATCGGCATCGGAAGCAATTAAACGCGGATGGCCCGGCTTCAGCGTTGCCAGAGGATGATTTGGAACTGAAATCTGCGCGAAAGATATAGCGCACAGAAGAAGAAAAATTATTTGTGATCGGAGCAGGATCATAAATAGTTATGTTTTCTCTGAGGTGAATGTTTTCAATTGGATTTGCAGCGTTGTTGTCGAGCGGGCTGATTCTAACTTTCTTGTAACTCGCAATTTCAGGGTAGGTATCTGGTTAATTTACTGCCTTGATCGCATGTATTATCAACTACTTATCGTCGTTGAGCAGATATACGCTTTTCAGGCGGACAAACTCCATAACTGAGTCCTGCAAAGATGCTCCCGCAAGGGGTCTCGTATGTCATAAACTGACTTCTTTTCCTCTCAGGAGAAAGTATGCCGAGCCTTGCTGTCGCATCGTGGGTGTCAAAAATCCAGATGCGCGCCAAGCCGAACTACGCGTCCGGAGACCACGGTGCTGCTGATGACACCGAACGATTTCGGTGATGCCATACTGTTCCCGGGTGCGTCGTACACCGTATGGTTCAACAGGTTGTTGATATCGCCGCGGATCTCCAGTCGGTACCGCTCTCCGTGCGGATAAAAGACTTTCTTTATCGACATGTCCCAGCGACGATCGAATGGTGCGCGCAGGGAATTCCTGTGGACCGCGCCATAACTGCCAGGAGTATTGGGCGCGAATGCGGCAGTATTGAACCACGCTGCAAGCTGCTGCGCTTTGGATCGGTCACCTGAGATGTTGGGTTTGCCAATCTGGTTCGGTCTGTCATTCCCCACGCCTGTCAGAGAAGCATCACTTCCCGTGTAGATCGTAAAGGGGTTCCCCGACTGGAAGGTGTGATTGCCGGCAATCTGCCAGCCACCGGCCACCTGGCTCAGGAAGCGCGGAAGGGCGGTGAATTTCGGGATTTCGTAGATGTACGTGATGACGGAGACATGGGTCCGATCAAAATCTCCCGCTGCCCACTCGGGGGCGGAATGGTACGGATCCTGCTGCTTACAGCTTCCGATCACTTCGGTGGAGCATTGATCGATTCCCCTTGACCATGTGTAGTGGGCTTGGATACTCAAGCCGTGAGATAGGCGTTTAGTAACCATACTTTGCCAGGCGTTATAGGAGGTGTTTAAGTTGGAGGTGTAGCCGAGCATGGTGCCGTAAAGAGGCGCGTAAATGCGGCGCGCATCGGTGTTCTTGGTCGTCGCTCCAGCTTTATACACTGCCGGGTTCTGCTCCACTCCGGTGTAGCCATGGCGCGAAAGATTGCCGATGTAACTGGTTGTGAGCGCCCAGGATTTGGTCAGTTGCCGTTCAAGCGTGAGGCTGAAGCTCTGGTTGTACATCGGCCGGAATGAGCCAACGAGGTCATTGGACAATTGCAGAGGCGTGTTGAATTTCGCCGCGCTCGGATTGACGACATATGGGAACGGATTGGGCGTGTTCTTATAAGGATTGGACAGCGGCCCTGGATTGTTGACTGTGACTCCCAGGGAAAACGGCTGCTGTCCGCCTATCAGTGGCTCTCCAACGACTGGATCGTAGGAGATTCCATAGCCACCGCGGACTGCAGTGCGACCGTCTCCAAAGACGTCCCACGCGAATCCCAGTCGGGGACCCAGGTTGTTCCAAGCCGTATGGTATGTGTATTGCGGATCGGATTGGTAGACCATGCCAAGAGGAGCCGTTGGAAATGTTTTCGATTGAACTCCGGGAATGTACATAGCGTCTTGCCCCAAATTCTCCCGCCATGCAGTGAAAATATCCCAACGCAAACCTAACGTGAGGGTCAGGCGGCTCTTGGCCTTCCAAGTGTCCTGGCCATAGTAGCCGACCGAGTAATAGTGACCAGAGGAGGTGCTGCCCGAGTTCTGGACAAAGTTCACAGGCGTTCCCAGCAGGAAATCTGCGACCCCATTTTTTGTTATGCTGCCGTCATAGGTGAACGTACCGTTGGAGGTGCTGCTATTGGGATGGCTGAAACTGATACGTTCCGCCAAGCCTCCCCACTTGAATTCATGTGCGCCATGGACCCAATCCCAGTCCTGTGATAGGCCGTAATCATCACCGACACGTTGATCGATGGTGGTGGCCGCAGCACTGAAGCGTCCCTGGACGGTAATGGTCGGCAGCCGTTTCGTTGGATATTGGTCCACAAAGTTAGTCGCACCCAAATCAGTGAGACTCGTATTTACCGAAGCGCTCTCATCGTAGACCCACTTAGTGAATGAATAGCGGGTCGTCGACAAGAGCGAACCGTTCCAGGTCCGCACATGGCTCACTGTGGCCGTCTTCGGATCCTGACTATTCGGCGAGGGCGAATAGCCAGGGATGCTCTGTACCGGACTGGCCGGAAACGGGCTGACTGCGCGTCTGTAATCCCAGAACCAGCGGAAGCTGAGCTGATCTTTTTTGGTCGCAGCGAAATCGAACCTGCCAGTAATGCCGTCGCCGGATGTTGGATTCGCGCCGGAAAAGGAAAGTGCTCCCGACGGAAGGTTCGGCAGAGGAACCATATTTAGGATCTTCACTGCAACCGGGTCGAACCGGCTCGTGGGGATTTGACCGTTCGGGAATGCCTTTCCGGTAAGTGGATCGATCGGGAGAACACTATCCCCGCTGAAATTACCTGCGCGTTCCGCCTGAGTCGGCGTGAATGGTGTGGACGTCTGACTAGCTTGGTGAATCCGCAGTCCCTGATACGCGACGAAGAAGAAGAGCCGATTTTTGAGGATCGGTCCGCCCACCGTGGCGCCAAAATCATGTGATCGCAACATCGGCTTTGTCGCACTGAAATACGGCGTCGAGTCGAAGGCGTCGTTGCGGATGAACTCCCAGGCAGAGCCGTGGAGCTGATTGCCGCCGGACTTGGTTACCGCTGCGAATACTGCCGTGCCTCGCCCGTACTGGGCGGAGACACCCGAGGTGATGACCTGCACTTCTTGAATCGCGTCGGGGGCGGGCAACTCGATTGCCTGTCCCCGATGGGCAAAATACATACTTGCTCCGTCAAGCTGCGTGTTTGTCGAGTACGCGCGATTGCCCTGGATGTTCAACCTCTGCTGATTGCGATTGACGTTATTGCCTGGACTGACGTGTTGGACTCCCGGTGTGTAATTCAGCGTATTGATGATGTTCCTATCGTTGATCGGCATTTCGGTGAGCAACCGCTGGTCGACCAGGGTTCCCAGCGTGTTCGAGCGAGTATCCACTTGCGGAGCCTCTGAGGTAACTACAACCTGCTCGTTGGTCGCGCCGACTTCCAGCGGCAGGTCGATACGAACATTCTGAAAAGCCGCTAAGGTTATGGGAGTACGGATGATTTGTTTGAAACCACTCAACGAACCTACGACGGAATAGGTACCGGGAGGCAGTTCGCGGACTAGATAATCGCCGGTTTCATTGCTCTTGACCTCCAACTTTTGGCCGGTTTGCAGGTTTGTTACTACAATTGCGGCGCCCGGAAGGGCTAATCCGCCAGGATCTTGTACCGTCCCCAGAATCTGGCCGACCGGTGTTTGGGCCACGCCTGCTACTACCGCGACGGAGCAGAGAAGCAGCAAACCAAGACAGCTGAGAAATAAACGTTTCATTTAGTGGTCTCCTTCAAATTCTTTTGTCAATTGACTCGGATTGTCATTGTCCGTTCAAGGCCGGTTCCTGCTCGAGTGACTTTCGCCACAGTTGAGGCAAGTACAGTGACCAAGTGATTCGGGTGTACTCAGCTTGTTTGAGATCCCCCAGATTCCACCACTATCGCTACAAAGCTGTCATTAGCTCACAAACTTAGTCGAATGTAGGACATTTGCCCCATAAATCTCGATTCACCTTAGGCTCGTCAATCTGGCCCAGCGCGTTCCTCTTGATTCCGTTAGGCACTACGACGCCTACGTCGCGCGTCTGCACCAGATTCCCCGCGCCTTTCAGCAGATCACCGGGCTGCTCCGCGCCGGCGAACAGGGCAAAATTGAGCCTGTCCAGTTCGTCATCGACAAGATGGCGAACCAGTGCGAGGGGATCGTCAAGGCCAATCCCTTCCTCCTTGCCACAAAGCGATATCCATCCAGCATCTCCATTGAGGACCAGCAACGTCTGACGCGGCAGATCACCCAAGCAGCAAACACTGAAGCGATTCCTGCCTACAAGGCGTTCACTTTGTTCCTACGCACCGAGAGTATGCACAGCATGGCCGCACGTCGCTTGCTGTCACGTCGCTGCCCGACGGCCAGCGGCGGATCCAGAACGAGATCACCTATATGACCACCACGACGATGACACCCGAGGAGATTCACCAACTCGGTCTTCGCGACGTGGCTCGCATCGAGGGCGAGATCAGGAAGGGGACCATCCAGAAGATCCGCTTCCCCATGGGGTCTTTGTACTCCTTATCCAGAGACCTTAAGATCAGCTGCCTCGATTAAAGGGCGAGGAAGCAAGGCCGGTTGGAAATCAACAGGCTTCGTTATTCAAGTGGTTGGGGATTTCGTGATGACCGCTCCCGCCAATCGACCTGATACCCAGATACACTCGGGTGCGGCCCTTGAGATAGAAGATTGGTACGGACGATCAGGCGGGAGGTGACACTTTTTGTCTAAGATTCATTCGAGATGAGGACTGGCGCATGAAGACAGCGGATGGTCACGACACGGCAGGCCGCCTCTCTGCAATTGTGGCGAACTCGCTGGACACGCAGGTGAAAACGCAAGACCTCGCGCGCCAGGCCTTCCACAGCCGCACGCGGTTCCACGAGCTGTTCCGAACCGTGGTGGAAGAAACTCCGGGAGCCATGCGGCGGCGGCTCTTGTTGGAGCGAGCTGCCTATCAACTGGCACATACCGAAATGCTGGTCACGGAAGTCGCCCTGGACGCCAATTATGGTTCGTTGGAGGCGTTCACCCGCGCTTTCCGAAGAGCTTTTCGGACTTCCCCCAGCCTCTATCGGCGCATGCGGGATTTGCACTTTCACCTGCCGGCACCCAACAGAATTCACTTTCTTGCTCCTGGGTCCTCGACACCTGGTTCCGCAACAAAAGGAGGAGACATGGATTTATTCGATCGGTTTGCAGGCAACGACTCGTGGCACACGCGGCGCTTGTTGGAATATGCGAGTACCTTGACAGATGAACAATTGGATCAACAGCTGGCCACGACCACAGAACTATTGCCGTGGCGGGAGTCGAACAAAACTCTAAGGCAATTATTGGAAAACATTGTCTACACCAAAGAAGTGTGGACTGCCGCGCTGTCCGGAGCCGGCATGGATATGAACGGTCCCCCAAAATCGCAGCGCTCTCCGCAGGCGATGCTACAGAGGCTGGAAAAGACTGATGCAGAATTGCACCGCATTTTGGGCGACGTCCGAAACCGCGGCGCATGGGATGATACGTTTGTCGACGCTCTGTGCGAACCGGCTGAGACCTTCACGTTCGGTGGGGTCTTTGCCCACATCATGACATTCAACGCGCATCGGCGATTGATGGCCTTGGACGCGCTGCGCCAAGTCGGCGTCGAAACCGAAGGTTTCGGCGATCCGATGGAGTACGAGGAAAGTGTGGCGCCGTGGAACCAGCGGGTAGCGCTCAAGACGTCCTGAGTGCCTTCAACGGATTCCAAAGTCTCTTCGAAACGCCTGCTTCGGGAAAGGTGAGGTGCAAAGGATTGGGCCATGATGAGAACCGAACTACTGCGATTCAACGGTGCTGTCGAGCGGGATCCCGCTATTGATGCATGGATGAGGGCGCGGGCAGGTCGATTGGGAGCCGTCGCGTATCAGTGGTTTGAGGTGATGCGGAAATGAGGCGACGAAGTCCGCGAGCTTATGCATGACGGCTGCCCGGTTGCATGTCTGGGCGATGTGCCCTTTGGCTACGTCAACGTATTTGCTTCGCACGTGAACGTGGGGTTCTTTCAAGGCGCAGTGCTGCCGGATCCAGCCGGCTTGTTGCAAGGCTCCGGCAAGTTCATGCGCCATATCAAGCTGAGACCGGGAACGGCCACAAACACCGCTGCCTTAACCAGGCTCATCGATGCGGCCTACTCGGATATAAAGTCGCGCGTTGAAAATGGCTAGCTCAGGGAAACAGAAATTGCACTCTTAAAAGGCAGCAGTGTCTGAAAGTCCTCATGGCGATTTCATGCCGGGGTGTATGCTCCCTCCATTGCAGAAGCCCATGAAGACAGCTCTCAAACCGAAATTGGTTCTCCTTGCTGCTACCGTGCTCAGTGCCCCGGCAAATTGTCAGACCGCAGACAAGGCTGCATCCAAAGCGGCGTCGCAGGAACCGGTGATACCGAAGTCAAACTCCGAAAGCATTGCCGGCACGCTGCAAATCCGATCGTCCGACTTCCGAGCGCGACCTTTCGTTCGCCAATGAGCAACGAAACTTTAGGCCCCGTTCCTTTTGAAGAAGATGGCGGCAGATGAAAGAGTTCATAGCGATTTGGACTTGGAAAAACAATCAAATTGCAACGCTGCTGAGATGGCGCGACCAATACACGACCATCGAACGGTCGAAACCATCCCAAATGGTCCTAAACCATCCTGAATCGAGGAAGCCACAACTCTAATCGTCTCAATGATATCCGCTGATTCCGAACCACTTAGTTCCATTGCTAGGCGGCGCCGGCGTGGGGTTGTTCGATCCCGTCTCTGGCGCCGTCATTTAGAATCAATAACTTATCTAAACTGAGACGATGCGATAAATGCCCTCGTTTCTTTCTCAACTCGATACAGCTGATTCTAAATAACTTAAACCTAAAACAACCGTTCCCGTATAGTTCTCGTGCATGTCAGGTATCCGGAACCCTACCGATCTAAATCATCCCGAAACCTATGGGCGTTCGTTTGCGTTAATACTGATCTCGTCAAGACTCACTCAATGGGTGATGGCCTTCCATCAGAAGGTCGGTCGATGGTAACAGTTATTGTGGTTCGGTAAGTTCATATCTGATGTTTTCCTTTCCCGAGCTGTTTCTCACCATCGCGGCGTCGAGCTTAAGCTGTCGTCACCCTTCCATCCTTGTTGTGCTGACCATACAAATCGCAAAAATGTTAGACGCACGCATTTCCTTCCTTACCTGGGGTCCAAATCTTTTGAGACTCGGCGCCCTGCAAAATCCTTTCTGCTCGCGATTATGAATCGTCTTAGTATTATGGTGCCTGCGACTGCTCGGATTTGATTCCGAACGCGACGTCCAATTTTCTGGTTCCTTGGATTTTCTGATTTTCGGGAGTGGCTATGAACGGATTCTGGGAACGAATAGTGTTTGCCTTTCGCTGTTTCCTTTCGATCCTGTTCCACGCTCAAATTCCTGACGACATTGTGCAGAAGGTGCTCAAGCCTCCCGGTCCGGTTCCACAACCGCCTGCAGCTCCCACAACTTCCGTCTCGCGGCCGAAAGAAGAGGATCGGGGCGTCCCGGAGACGTTCGATCGTGCGATACAGATGCTGGCGCTGTTACAACGCGATGGACGGCTCATCGATTTCCTGGCAGAGAACATCTCCACTTATCCCGACACTCAACTCGGAGCCGCTGTCCGCACAATCCACGACACCTGCCGACAGGCGCTCGACCGTTATGTAAAGCTGGAGTCGGTTCTGGACTCAGAGGAGGATCAACCGGTCACAGTGCAAACGGGTTTTGATCCGGCAGTCATCAAATTGATCGGGAATGTTGCGGGAGAGCCCCCAGTGCGGGGCATGTTACGCCACAAAGGCTGGCGCGTGAAAGAAGTGAATCTGCCTCCGTTGCCACAGGCCGGCCGGATGGTGATTGCGCCGGCTGAGGTCGAACTCTCGTGATCCTTGACCCCACATCGGTTCAACAGGTGTTGGGTTGAAAAAGGAGATGTTTGTTGGCCGCTAAATACATCGTGGGCATCGACCTGGGAACCACAAACTCAGCAATGGCGCGCTGCGATGCCACTTCTGCCGAGGAGAACAGCCCCATCGAGGTCTGCGGTCTTCCGCAACTGGTGAACCCGAACGAAGTGGCGGAACGCACGCTGCTGCCGTCGTTTCTTTACATCCCGGGCGAATTAGATTTCCCCAAGGGCAGTATCGCCCTGCCATGGGATGCTGAGCCGAAGCTCGTGATCGGCGAACTGGCACGCAGGCGTGGCGCGGAGAGCCCAAACCGTCTGGTCGCCTCCGCTAAATCCTGGCTTTCTTATTCCGGGGTGAACCGCACGGGGGCAATCTTGCCCTGGCAGGCGCCGGAGGAGGTGTCTAGGCTATCGCCGGTCGAAGCGTCATCGCAGTTCCTGCAGCACCTGCGCACCGCGTGGGACAGCAGTCAGCAGGGCGAGCAACGGGAATTCGCTCTTGAGGAACAGGATGTGCTGCTCACCGTGCCCGCTTCGTTCGACGAAGAGGCACGCGAGTTGACCCGGCGCGCCGCCGCACAAGCCGGTTTTCAGCACGTCACCTTGCTGGAAGAGCCCCAGGCAGCGTTTTACGCCTGGCTCGAGACGCATGGTAATGCCTGGCGGAGTCAGATCAAAGTCGGCGATCTCGTTCTCGTGTGCGATATCGGCGGCGGGACGACCGATTTCAGCCTCATCGCAGTCTCCGAGGAGAACGGCGAGCTGATACTGAGGCGCGTTGCTGTTGGCGACCACATACTGTTGGGCGGCGACAACATGGATCTGGCGCTGGCGCGCGTCCTCCAGCAGCGCCTGGAGGCTTCCGGCAACCGCGTTGACACCTGGCAGTTGCATGGCCTGTGGCACCAATGCCGTGTGGCAAAGGAAAAGCTATTTGCATCGCCCAGTACGCAGAGCTGCCCAATCACACTGCTGGGCAAGGGCACGAAGCTCATCGCTGGCACGATCAAGACGGAGCTGGCTCGCGAAGACCTCGACCACGTTCTGGTCAAGGGCTTCTTCCCCGAAGTCGCTAGCAACGAATTCCCTGCGCGGCGGCGTGTTGGATTTCAGGAGTTGGGCCTGCCATACGCGGCCGATCCAGCGATCACGAAACACCTCGCGCGCTTTTTGTCGGAGCTGGTTCGCAACAGTCCCGAGGCGGCGGGAATCCGGCGCGGTCGCAGCGGGCTAGCCTGCCCTACGCACGTGCTGTTCAACGGCGGAGTGATGAAAGCGGCGGTCCTGCGCGATCGCGTGGTTGAGGTACTGAACCGCTGGTTGAGAGAAGAAGGAGTGGGCGAGCTCGGGCCACAAAAGATTCTCGAGGGTCCTGATCTGGAACACGCTGTTGCACGCGGCGCCGCCTATTACGGCAAGGCGAGGCGCGGACGCGGCGTGCGCATCCGCAGCGGCGCATCGCGCACCTACTACATCGGAATTGAGAGCGCAATGCCTGCAGTGCCCGGCATGGAGGCTCCGCTCAAAGCGCTCTGCGTCGTTCCCTTTGGCATGGAGGAAGGCACGGAGGCCACCATTCCCGACAGAGAGTTTGGCCTCGTCGTCGGTGAACCAGCCGAGTTTCGTTTCCTCAATTCCAGTGTCCGTAAGCAGGACAAAGTCGGCACCCTCTTGGAAGATTGGGGAGATGACATCGAGGAACTCGGGCCATTGGAGGTCACCCTTACATTGGACGGCCAGCAGGGTGCGGTTGTACCGGTGCGCCTCGAGACTCGCGTTACCGAAATCGGCACGCTCGAGGTCTGGTGTGTATCCCGTGACGGCAAGCAGCGCTGGAAGCTTGAGCTGAATATCCGCGAAAAGACCGGGAGATGAGATCCGGTGCCTCCCCGTTATCTGATCGGCATCGATCTGGGCACGACAAACTCTGTCGTGGCGTACATGGATACTCTGGAACCACCTGATGCAGTCCCGCGTATTCATGTGTTCCCCATACCGCAGCTGGTAGCGCAGAGAGAAGTTCGCACATTACCTGCACTCCCTTCTTTTCTGTACTTCCCTACCGAAGACGAGCTGTCCGCCGGAGGCGTGAGCGCCACCTGGGATGAGGATCCTCCAATGGTCACAGGCCTGCTCGCGCGCGAGATGGGAGCACTCGTACCGAGCCGCCAGGTGTCATCGGCCAAGTCCTGGCTTTCCTATCCTGGCGTGGACCGCCGCGCCAGCATCCTGCCGGCCCAAGCAGAACCGCCGCAGCCGATGATTTCCCCTGTCGAAGCATCTGCGCGCTACCTGATGCATCTGCGTGACGCCTGGAATCGTGCCATGGGGACTGATGCAGAAACGCGTTTAGAGCATCAGGACATCGTCCTTACCGTGCCAGCTTCGTTCGACGAGGATGCGCGTGAACTGACGGTTGAGGCTGCCCGCCGTGCCGGGCTCGAGAA
>Ga0126381_100005080_pt1 | contig 14411 bp, 9 predicted proteins | sample PanSoiMetPlot_28_FD_96465 | JGI IMG/M metagenome (GOLD analysis project Ga0126381, IMG submission 96465) | Tropical forest soil microbial communities from Panama - MetaG Plot_28 | ecosystem: Environmental > Terrestrial > Soil > Tropical forest > Bulk soil | place: Panama | collected 2016-02-17
CAGTTTTCCTAAGAGCAGAAAGATGGTGTGTGCGACTTTGCCCGGCACTTCCGTCAGCCGCGTCACCGAGATGGAGGGTGGGGCGGACCACCCACCATCCGGCAATCCACGGAGTTGCTACTGCACCTCGAAGACTTGGATTTCGGCGTTGGAACTCCCGTGCTGCGGCACCGCGACAAAATAACGGTTCAGTTGTGGGACGAGCAGAGCGGTTCGCGCGAGGGGCCCCGTCGGAACTTTGCCAAGCAGTTTGTAATTGTCCGCGGAGGTTTGCTCATACACCGATACATCACCATCGCAGGAAGCGTAGAGGCGCTCGCGGGCGGGGTCAAAAACGAGATCATCAACTCCCTTGGTGATCGGCAAAACCGTGATTTCCTTTCCGGATTGCGAATCCAGCACAACGATTCCACCGCTGCGGCAGGCAACAAAAAGACGGTGATTCGCCTCGTCGTAAGCCATGGCCACGTTGGTCCTGGCCAGAGTAATGGGCCAACTAGTAATGAGTGTGCGTTTCTCGCGGTCTATCACGTCCACCCGGCTTTTGTCCTTGTTGTTGAGAAAAATCCGCGGACTAGACTTATCTAGCACCATCGCCTCAAGCGTGTCGCCGTCTACCTTGATGTCAGCCACTTTTTTCCCGGAAGTGGTATCCAAAATGCTGAGCATCGAATAGGTCTGGTGAACCTCGCCCCCTCCGTTGTCTACATAGAGTAGCTTTGTGCTGGGGTCGTAGCCGATGGAGTCTGAGTCTTCCAACAATTTCACACTTGAAAGGATTTTGTACGAGGCGCTGTCCACGACTTTCACGTCGCCAGCGTCCCCGTCGGTAACATAGAGGTGCTTCAAATCTTCCCGATAGAGAATCGCGTGTGGCTTTTCAATCCCAGTTATCTTGTGGATAAGTTGACCGCTCTTTATGTCGAAAACCAAAACCGCCTTATAAGCCTCTGGCGTCGCGAACAAGCGATTCCCGGCTAAATCGATTGCGAAATGGTCAAAGTTTCCTTTCACGTCCGCGGGCAACTTGAAAGTCTGAACCAGCTTCAGCGGAGCCTGCTCTTGGCCTTGCGCCCCGGCAGCAAACATCGCGAGCGCAGCAAACAGTATCCACATTGTTCTCTTCATCCGTTCCCCCTGAAGATCGAATCTCTTAGAGATTCAGATTGAAATTATTTTTTGGCACGCCTTGTATCTGTTGCGAAACTTCAATGAGCATAATATCTACGCAGCCAGATATGAACTTAAGGCAAGATTAATTTTTGTTTAGCCGTAATTCCGCGCAAGTGTTTGATTTCCCTTGAAATCCAGTGGATTTGCCATCATGGAGACCGTCATCAAAATGCGCGAAGTTACCGCTGACATTGACGCACTTCGGAGTGTGACGTAGCATCCGCGAGGCTTGTGAGTTGCGAAATGTTCAGTCCTCGGCATGACTGATTTGCCTGAGAGGAAAGCATGAAGCGTATTTTTGGAGTTCTTTTGACGATTTTCATTTGCCTTCCGTCTGGGATTGCGACCCAGGAAAAAGTGCCATTGAAACTGGTGGCAACGATTCCACTTCCCGGACTCAAGGATGGGGATTTCGACCATTTTGCTCCGGACCTGGATGGACAGCGGCTTTTCCTCACTGCCGAAGAGAACGACAAACTCGAAGTCCTGGACGCTAAAGCAAACAGCCGCATTCGAACGATCGAAAACGTCAAAGCGCCTCATTCGGCTCTTTATCGGCCGGATTTGAAGAAGCTGTTCCTCGTCGAGGGCGACGCTTCATCGGTTAGAGTCTACGACACCGACAATTTCAAAATGCTCGACGAGGTCAAACTGTCGATTGATGCGGATTCCATGGCTTACGACCCCGCCACGCATTACATGTATGTGGTGAACGGCGGGCGCGAAGCACATACGCCCTATTCCCTGATCAGTGTGGTCGACACAAACGCCTCGAAGAAACTGCGTGACATCAAAATCCCCTCGAATCACGTGGAGGCAATCATTCTGGAAGAATCCGGCCCGCGGATGTTTATGAATATCAGCGGCCAAAATGCAGTGGGTGTGATGGATCGCAACAAATCTGCATTGACCGCCACCTGGCCGCTCCCGGCAGGGGACAAATTGAATGTCGCTATGGCCTTTGACGAAGCAAATCACCGCCTCTTCGTCGTGACACGCAATCCAGGCAAGTTGGTCGTCATGAATTCCGACAACGGCAAAGTCATTGCCGACCTGCCTGCGGTTGGTCTGGTGGATGACGCGATCTATGACGCGCAACATAAACGTATTTATCTGGCCGGAGATCAGTACCTCGACGTGTTCGAACAAAAAGACCCGGATCATTATGCTTTGCTGACTCGAATTCCCGGAGCCTTTCGCGCGAAGACGGGAATTCTTGTGCCTGAATGGAACCGCTATTATCTCGCAGTCCCACACCACGAGGGAAAAGAGGGTGAAGTTCGCGTGTATGACATTCAGCCTTAAAATAGCCCGAAGGTGAACCATGCGAAGGCGTGACTTCGGCAAAGCCTCAATCGGTGTGCTTGGCGGATCGCTCTTTGCGGGTTCTGCGAAGTCCACGATCAGGCAGAGTCCTGGAGATTTTCCAAAGACTCCCGGCCTCACAAAATATGTTGGAAATTTCGTCGTCCAGACAAAGTACGGCGACATCCCTCCGGACGTGATTGAACTCGGCAAGAAGTCGATTCTGGATGGGCTGGGCCTGGCGCTCGCGGGCTCGCGCGCGGAAAGTGGAGCGATTTCTCGTAAATTCCTGGAAGAATCGAGAGCGTGCGACGGAAAAGCCACGGTGATTGGCACCGCACTAAAAACTTCTCCAAGATTTGCAGCTTTCATCAATGGAATTTCAATTCATGCCGACGACTTCGACGATACGCAACTTGCTGCCGCAAAAGACCGCGTCTACGGGTTGCTGACGCATCCGACGGTGCCGGTGCTGCCCGCGATCTTCGGGCTTGCCGAACAACGCCGGGTGAACGGAAAAGAATGGATGCTGGCGTATCACCTGGGCGTGGAGGTGGAATGCAAAATCGCCGAGGCCATTGCTCCGCGTCACTACCAGGACGGATTCCACAGCACGGGGACTTGTGGGCCTTTCGGCTCCGTGGCGGCTTGCGCAAAGCTTCTCAATTTCGATCTCGATAAAACGACTCAGGCTTTTGGGCTGGCTGCCAGTAATTCCGGCGGCTTGCGCGAAAACTTCGGCACCATGACCAAGCCTTATCAGGCTGGGCGCGCCGCTGAGAGCGGAGTAGTTTCTGCTGAATTGACGGCACTGGGATGGACCTCTGCATCGCAAATTCTGGAGGCCGACCGCGGCTTTTTTCACGCGGCGGGTGGTTCCTATGATCCATCCGCGATCATGGATCGCCTGGGTAAGCCCTGGACCTTTGCTTCGCCGGGAGTCTCCTTGAAGCCGTATCCCTCCGGTTCCCTGACGCATCCGGCGATGACGGAACTTGCGCGGCTCATTGAAGCGAACAATATCCAGGCCAGTCAAGTGGAGAAGGTGGATGTGGGCGCAAACCACAACATGACCACCACGCTTTTCCATCACGATCCCAGCACCGGATTGGAAGGAAAATTCAGCATGGAGTTCTGCCTGGCCATTTTGCTGTTGGAACACAAGGCGGGCCTCAGCCAATTTTCCGATCAAGTGGTGCAACGCCCGGATGTGCAGGCAATGATCCGTAGGATCAACTTCTATGTTGACCCGGGGGCCGAGGACGCGGGTTTCGACAAAATGACTTCGATTCTGAAAATCACTCTGAAGGATGGCAAGGTCATCACAGGAAGAGCTGCGTTTGGCAAGGGGAGCCCCGAAAATCCAATGAACTTCAACGAGGTAGCAGCGAAGTTTCGAGGCTGTACGGAATACGCCGGGTGGCCAAAAGCGAAAGCCGAAAAAATCATTTCGTTTGTCCGCGAGTTGGAAGCCGTTCCTGATCTTTCTCCTCTCACACTGCTTCTTTCCGCAGATCGGGGATGAAATAACTTCTGATGAAGATCTTTAACGTTGCGGTCATTGCCGGCGACGGCATCGGAAAAGAAGTGGTGCCGGAAGCGATCCGCGTCCTGGAGGCTGCGGGACAACGGTTCGGTTTTCGGTGGAACTGGCGCGAATTTGACTGGAGCTGTGAGACTTATGTCCGCACTGGGAGAATGATGCCGGACGACGGCCTTCAACAATTGCGCCCGTTCGACGCCATTTTTCTGGGCGCCGTTGGCCATCCCAATGTTCCGGATCATGTTTCGCTGTGGGGATTGCTGATCCCTATCCGCCGTTCCTTCCGGCAATATGTAAATCTTCGCCCGGTTCGTCTATTCGAAGGCATCGAATCGCCGCTGAAGCGCTGGAAGCCGGGCCAGATCGATTTCACCATCGTCCGCGAGAACAACGAAGGCGAGTATTCCAATATCGGCGGACGTTTGTACGAAGGCACAGACGAGGAAATGGCGGTTCAGCAAACGGTCTTCACGCGCCAGGGCGTAAACCGCGTGATGCGCTATGCTTTTGAGCTGGCCCGCAAGCGCAAAAAACATCTTACTTCTGCTACCAAATCTAACGGAATCATCCACACCATGCCCTTCTGGGACGAATGCTTCCGCGCAATGGCTGCCGAGTTTCCGGACGTTCGCACGAACCAGTATCACATCGATATTCTGACTGCTCATTTCGTGCGGCATCCCGACTGGTTCGACGTGGTGGTGGGCTCCAATCTTTTCGGAGATATCTTGTCAGATCTCGGCCCGGCGGTTGTAGGATCCATCGGCATTGCCCCTTCGGCAAATCTCAACCCAGAAAAGGAATTTCCCTCGATGTTTGAGCCGGTCCATGGATCTGCGCCGGACATTGCCGGAAAGGGAATCGCGAATCCTATCGGCCAAATCTGGTCGGGAGCAATGATGCTACGGCATCTGGGAGCAGTTGAGGTTTCGGACACTATCGAATCGGCAATTGCTGCAACTCTGGCTTCGTCGAAAGTTCGTACGCCAGACATTGGCGGTAACTCGACGACGAAAGACCTAGGCGAAGCCATTGCTCAGCAAGTCCGTGGAACCTAGTTTCTGTTGCCTGGAAGTCGTCGGACATCGCGGGCGGTTCTTGATCGAAAGAACGAATCTTCATGAAACGGAAGCAACCAGAACCACAGTCGTTCGAGTCGCCAGGCCTTACACGCCGTGCGATGCTGCAGTGGGCCGGTCTGGCTATCACCGGCGCTGCATTGCCAGTCTCCACACGAAACTTAGACTCTCTTACCCAAACCGGAAATTCTCAAAAGTCGGCTGGCTCCGTGATAAAGGAACTGAGCGAGTATATGAGCGAGGCCTCAAGCCGTCCTCTTCCCGCCGAAGTTTTGGAAAAGACCAAGCATCATATCCTGGATACCCTGGCGGCCATGATTTCCGGATCGCGATTACTCCCGGGCCAGCGCGCCTTCCAGTTTGTCGCTACGTACAGCAGTAATGGCGAGGCAACGGTTGTCGCCTCAAAAACGGTTTGTGGGCCGATAGAAGCTGCTCTCGTCAACGGCATGCTGGCGCACGCCGACGAGACTGACGATTCCCATTCTCCTTCCCAATCTCATCCAGGATGCGCCGTGGTGCCGGCCGCGCTGGCCGCAGGGGAACAGTTTCGCATCAGTGGCGCTCATTTCCTGCGGTCCGTGGCCCTCGGCTATGACATTGGTACCCGCGTCACCGTGACTTTAGGTGGCCAGCAATTTGAAGGCGGTAGTCACTGGAGCACGCACAGCATCTCTCCCCTCTTTGGTGCCGCTGCCGCCGCAAGTTGTGCCGCCAGCCTGAATGCACAACAAATGCGCTGGATGCTCGGATATACAGCCCAGCAGTCTTCCGGCCTCGGAGCGTGGAACCGTGACACTGAGCACATTCAAAAGGCTTTCCTTTTCGGCGGCATGACCGCACGGAATGGCGTTACCTCCGCCTTGCTCGTTCACTCTGGCTGGACAGGCGTCGACGACATCTTTTCCGGCAAGGACAATTTCTTCGCGGCCTACAATCCTAACGCTGATCCGTCGGGGCTCATCGACAAGCTGGGCGAACGGTATGAAGTCATGCGCACCAACGTTAAGAAATGGCCCGTCGGCTCACCTATCCAGGCGACGCTAGACGCCCTGGAACTTCTTCGCGGGCAGCGGGCTTTTGACGCGGATCAGGTCCAGGAAGTGAAGGTCCGTTTGGCAACCGATGAAGCGGCCATTGTCAATAATCGAGAAATCCCCGATATTTGCGTGCAGCACATGCTGGCCGTGGCTCTACTGGACAAAACCGTCACCTTCGCTTCCGCCCACGACCGGACCCGTATGAAAGATCCGGCGGTTCTGCGGGAACGGGAAAAAATCCGACTGGTGTCGGATGCCGACCTCGAGCGGCTCATGCCGCTGCGTGTGGCCAATCTGGATGTGACCCTGAAGGATGGAACAAAACTCTCCCGTCGTGTCGACAACGTTCGCGGTACTCCGGAAAACCCCATGACCCGCGAAGAAGTCGCTGCGAAAGCCCGTGACCTGATCGCTCCTGTGCTCGGTACAACGAAATGCACCGAGCTATTCGCCAAAGTTCTCGACCTTGAGAGTGTCGGCGACCTCCGGGATCTTCGGCCGCTCCTCCAACCTTCATGAACTTGCGTACTCTCACTCTGCGGGTGAACTCGTGAAAATTGTAGACATCCGCGAAATGGTGGTGCCGATCAAATCGGCGATTCGCAACGCCTTCATTGATTTCAGCCAGATGACCGTCAGCGTTCTTGCCTTGATTACCGACGTTATCCGTGATGGCAAGCCTGTTGTCGGATATGGATTCAATTCGAACGGCCGGTATGCACCAAGTGGATTGCTGCACGAGCGCTTCATTCCACGATTGAAAGCAGCGGATCTGCAGCAACTGTTGGATGACACTGGCGAAAACCTCGACCCCGCGCGAATTTGGGAAGTGCTTATGCGGAATGAAAAACCCGGTGGCCACGGCGAACGGTCGGTGGCCGTTGGCGTGCTAGATATGGCCACGTGGGACGCAACCGCGAAAATCGCGGGACTTCCCTTGTTCCGGCTTCTGGCGGATCGGTACCACGGTGGAATTGCCGACAGCAAGGTTTTTGTCTACGCGGCCGGCGGCTACTACTATTCGGGAAAGGGTTTGGACACACTGCAGGATGAAATGTCGGGATACCTTGATCTCGGATATTCGGTGGTCAAAATGAAGATCGGTGGAGCGCCCCTATCCGAGGACCTCAAGCGAATTGACGCCGTTTTGAAGATTCTAAGGTCGTCAGACAAGCTTGCCGTTGACGCCAACGGCCGCTTCGATTTGCCCACCGCAATTGAATACGCGCGAGCACTGGCGCCTTACAAGCTGCGTTGGTACGAAGAGCCAGGTGACCCCCTGGATTACGAGCTCCAGGCAAAACTTGCCCGGCTTTATCCGGGCCCAATGGCGACGGGCGAAAATCTATTCTCTCTGCAGGATGCGCGCAATCTGATTCGGTACGCTGGAATGCGGCCGGATCGCGATGTCCTGCAATTTGATTGTGCCCTCAGCTATGGACTCGTTGAGTATCTGCGAATTCTGCAAATGCTGAATGACTACGGATGGTCGCCCACGCGGTGCATCCCTCACGGCGGCCACCAGATGTCTCTCAATATTGCCGCGGGTTTGGAACTGGGCGGAAACGAATCTTATCCGGGTATTTTCCAGCCGTTTGGAGGGTTTGCCGACGGTATTCCTGTGGAAGACAGCTATGTGCGTCTCCCAGAGATCCCGGGAGTTGGATTTGAGGCCAAGAACGAGCTGTTTCGCTTGATGAGGACTCTTGTTGAACGTTGAGAGGGGCAAGAATGAACAATTCTCGGGAACTTGAAACAGGAAGCAAATTCCGCACCCAGATAACGCGGCGCCGGATGATCAAGACCGGTGGAATTGTCGGCTCGCTTTCTGCACTCGCGCCAAAATTGGCGAACGCCGCTCCGTTTTTGGATCAGGAACCTGCCTCACGCGAAATTAGTCCGACCATGCAGCAGCTGAGCGCCTATATGAGCGAAGCAGCGACGCGCGCGTTGCCCGAAGAAGTCTTGGAAAAAGCCAAGCAGCACATCTTGGATACGTTTGCGGCGATGATTTCGGGTGCCGAGCTTCCCCCGGGGCACGCGGCTCTGGAATTTGCTCGTGGTTACGGCGGTAAAGAAATCGCCACCGTCGTAGCTTCCAAAATTGTTTGCGGGCCGATCGAAGCGGCCTTCGCGAATGGAGTGCTTGCCCATTCGGACGAGACCGACGATTCTCATGGACCTTCCCGCTCGCATCCCGGCGTTTCTACGGTTCCTGCAGCTTTTGCGGCCGGCGAGCAATATGCCATCAGTGGCGAACGTTTTGTCCGCGCGGTCACGTTAGGTTATGACATTGGCACGCGGGTCTCCATGAGCCTGGGCGGTCCGGGGTATCAGGCTACCACGCACCGCAGCACGCACGGCACGGCCGCATGTTTTTGTGCCGGGGCCGCTGCAGGATGTGCCGCCGGACTCAATGCTGCGCAGATGCGCTTATTGCTGGACTACACCGCGCAGCAAACTTCGGGAATTGGTGCGTGGTCGCGGGATGCCGAGCACATGGAGAAAGCTTTCTTGTTTGCCGGGAAGCCTGCAAGTGTTGGGGTCCTTATTGCCTCTTTAATTCGCTCCGGTTGGAGCGGTGTGGAGGACATTTTTTCCGGGTCGGATAATTTTTACGAGGCACTCGCACAGCGGGAAAGCGGCGCCATCAAGGCCGACCCAGCGATGCTCGTTGACAAGCTGGGAGAACGGTATGAAATCGCCAGAACCAACATCAAGAAATGGACGGTAGGCTCTCCTATTCAGGCACCCTTAGACGCCATGGCTATCTTTTTTCAGCAGCGCTCCTTTACTGCTGACGATGTCAAAAAGGTCGTGGTTCGTGTGGCCACCGATGAAGCCAATACCGTCAGTAACCGTGAGATTCCCGATATCTGCATGGAGCACATGATCGCCGTCATGCTCCTCGACAAAACCGTGACCTTTCAATCGGTACATGACAAAGCACGAATGAAGGATCCCTCTGTGCTCCGCCAGCGCGCCAAAGTAGAAGTTCTCGCGGACCCGCGAATCGATGCCCGGCGTCCACGCCGCGAAGCCATTGTCGAACTGACCCTGAACGACGGTACACAACTTACGCAATGGATCCGCGATGTTCGCGGTACTAGTGAAAATCCGATGACCAGCGCCGAGGTGGTCGACAAAGCTCGCGACCTCATCTCTCCCGTTCTTGGAAGTTCTGTTTGTTCAAAACTAATCGAAAGATTGCTGGTCCTCGAAACGTTGCGCGACGTCCGCGAGCTCCGGCCCCTGCTGCAAAGGAGTTAAGTCAACTGATGAAGGCTTCCACGTCTGTTGAATCAGAAACAGTTGGGCTTTCGCAAGCCCCGCCCTTCTATAAGGGTCTCTCGTTTCAGGTTGTGGTCGCTGTTGTGCTCGCCATTATCCTCGGGTATGTCAGCCCCGCTTTCGCCGCATCCATGAAGCCCCTGGGCGATGCATTTATCCGTTTGATCACCATGATTATCACTCTGGTGATCTTCTGCACCTTGGTCACCGGCATCGCAGGCATGGAAAACATGAAGAAGGTTGGGCGCGTGGGCGGCAAGGCACTGCTTTATTTCGAATTGGTCTCCACGCTCGCACTCCTCCTCGGACTAATCGTTGGAAATATTGTGAAACCGGGAAGCGGATTTAACGTCGATCCCGCCACTTTGGACAGCCAGGCCGTTGCCGGCTACGCGGGTCAAGCCAAAGCCCAGAGTGTTACAGATTTTTTCTTGCACATTATCCCGGGGACGATCGTCGACGCTTTCGCGAAAGGGGATATTCTGCAGGTGCTGCTGGTATCGCTGCTATTCGGATTTGCAATTTCCCTTGGAGGGCGGCACTGCAAGCCTCTTTTGGATTTGCTCAAAGGACTTTCGAGCGCCGTCTTTGGGGTGGTAGCGATTCTTATGCGTTTGGCGCCGATCGGCGCCTTTGGTGCCATGGCCTTTACGATCGGCAAATATGGCTTTGCTTCCCTGGGCCCACTCGTGAAACTCATAGCCTCGCTCTACATCACGGCGGCGGTGTTCGTCTTTGTGGTTTTGGGAGGAATCGCTCGCTTTGCAGGATTCGGAATCCTGCAATTTCTCTGGTATCTGCGTGAAGAAATTGTCCTGGTATTGGCAACGAGTTCCTCTGAACCCGCGCTGCCAAGTCTCATGGCCAAACTGGAAAAGCTGGGATGCTCGAAGGCGTTGGTTGGCTTGGTGGTCCCTACTGGATACAGCTTCAACGCTGACGGTACCAGCCTCTATATGACAATGGCCGCGCTCTTTGTGGCACAGGCGACGAATACGCACCTGACCATCTTTCAGCAGCTCACGATTTTGGGAGTAGCTTTGCTGACATCCAAGGGTGCGAGCGGCGTGCAAGGAGCCGCATTCATTGCCCTGGTGGCCACCATGATGGTGATCCCAACCATTCCCGTCGCCGGCATGGCGCTCATTCTCGGGATTGATCGGTTCCTGAGCATGTGCCGCGCGGTCGTGAATATGACCGGCAACGCAGTCGCAACTTTGGTGATCGCCCGGTGGGAGAAGGAACTGGACCAAAACACCCTTGCCCATCGTCTGCACGGAGAAGCGCAAGCCTCGTAGACCGTGCGACTTGGTGAGTGGCAAACAATGCAACCATCCGTCTGCTTGCCTGAGAAGTTGCGGCTCACTTGTGAGAGAACCTGTTTTGTGGAATTTGTGTCAGTTTTGCTGCAACGATTGGATGTATTGAGAGAATTACTGATTATCATGGCCACTGACTGCTGGTTTCTGTCCAACGAGCTGAATTCGTTTCCCCAAATCGGCGGGAGGATAGAAACTATCTTATGACCAGGACACATCGGGGGCATTCTCGCTTCCTTTCGGACGGGTCTACTAAGGTGATGTCGCGTGTTTTCTGATTCAAAGAATTTGAAGGCAGTGTGGTCCTTCGTACTTTTCGCCTTGCTCCTCTGCCCTTCGCTCCCATCCGAAGCATATGCTCAGATAGCCGGAAGGACTTTGTCTGGGAAAATCACGAATGCTACAGGCTCGAACATTCCAAACGTCCGTCTCTTCTTGAAGAATACGGCGGACGGTACAGTCCAAGCGGTCACAGCAAATCAGGATGGCGCGTTTGCAGTCGAGAATTTGAAGCCCGGAACATACGAGATTACGGCTTTCGCCCCTGGTTTTGCCGACACAAAGACGACGGTAACGATTAAGGCTGGCATCGATCAGACTATGAACCTCGTTATGCAAAGTGGAATCGAAAGCGGAGCTGGCAAGGTCGAAGGAGGATCATCAGCGGTCAGCGGCGTGGTTAGCTCCAAGAGCGTAAGCGAACTGCCGCTTAACGGCCGTTCGGCCTCCGACTTGGCGACGCTTGAGCCGGGCGTCGCCACTGCCCGCACACAGACTTCGGGCCAAGGGCAAAGAGGCTTTGGGACCCAAATGACTATTTCTGGAGGGCGCCCACGACAGAATGACTCACGTCTTGACGGAATTAGCGTAAATGATTATGCGAACAGCCCCCCAGCGAGCGCGTTGGGCGTCAGCCTAGGTTCGGACGCCGTCGAGCAATTCACCGTCTTGTCGAGCAACTATCCGGCACAGTTTGGTCGGTCAGCCGGCGGAATCATTGGCGCCTCAACGCGCTCGGGTACCAAGGATTTCCACGGAAATGCGTTTGAATATATCCGCAACAGCGCGTTCGACGCCCGGAACTTCTTCGACACGACCAAGCCCCCGTTCCATAGAAATCAGTTCGGCGGGTCCATCGGGGGGCCCATTGTGAGGGATGGTACCTTTTTCTTCGCTGACTACGAAGGTTTGCGCCAATCGCAAGGAATTACGCAGGTAGATACGGTGCCTTCACAGGCAGCACGCGGTGGGCATCTGTGTGCCCCTCCTGATTGCAGCACGACAAACACGGTTGCCGTGGACACGCAGGCTGCACGTTTTCTCCAGGCATTTTATCCATTGCCGAATGGATCATTGCTGTGTCCGTTTTCTTCGTGTTCGACTGGAACGGGGGACACCGGGATATTCAGGTTCGCGGGGCAGACCGTCACCAATGAAAACTATTTTACAACCAGGATTGACCATACTTTCTCTGCGCGGGATGCTCTCTCGGGCACTTACATGTTTGACAGCGGAACTGTCAGGCAGCCTGACGAGCTCAATAACAAACGAACGGGATATGACTCACAACGGCAATTCTTTGCGTTGCACGAGTCTCACACGTTCAGTACTCGTCTTCTGAATTCGTTCCGATTCGGAATCAATCGCGTGGTTGCGACAACGGGTCTGACGTTCGCAAGTGGAAACCCCCTCGCTGGAGACTCGTCGTTCGGCACCGTGCCGGGCCGCAACGCCGGCGGTATCACCGTTCCAGGCCTCACCGCTTTTGTAGGTGGTTTGGGAGCTCTAGGAAGCTACCATTTTCACTGGACCTCGATTCAAGCGTACAACGACCTTTCGTTTACTAGGGGCAGTCACGCCTTGAAATTCGGCGGCGGGATGGAAAGAATCAGGGACAACATCCTGGCGACTTCAGATCCCAATGGCGTTTTTTCCTTCAACTCCCTTTCCGATTTTCTGACAAATCATCCGTTTTCCTTGTCTGCGGGCCTACCCAGCACCGCCTCCGAGAGGGGCTTTCGCCAGGCTATCGTCGGGGCTTATCTCCAGGACGATTGGCGCTGGCGTCAGAACGTCACCATCAATCTGGGCCTGCGCTATGAGATGGCGACAGTACCGACAGAAGTTCATGGAGAGCTGACTGTTCTCAGGCAGCTCACGGATGCTAGTCCTCACTTGGGTGATCCGCTGTTCTCCAACCCTACAACTCGCAACTTTGAGCCTCGCGTGGGAATCTCCTGGGATCCATTCCGCGATGGCAAGTCCACTCTGAGTGGGGGCTTCGGAATCTTCGACGTATTGCCCCTGCCCTACGTCATCCAGTTCAACGAACTCTTCTCAGCGCCTTTTTACGGTTTGGGAAGTGCCACGAATCTACCCGCGGGTTCATTTCCAAACACGGCGTTCAACATTGTGGCTGCCTCGTCGAACACCTTTCGCCAGGCATATTTTGAGCCACACCCGCATCGCAATTACGTCATGCAGTGGAACCTCACAGTTCAGCGCGAGATTGCCACGAATTTCAACGTGAGAATCGGTTACGTGGGTTCACGCGGTGTCCACCAGCCTTTTCGAGTGGAAGACGCCGACATTGTTCTTCCCACACTCACAGCGCAGGGCTATCTCTGGCCGTCACCTGCCGGGAGCGGAATGCGGCTCAACCTAAATACTGGCCGCCTTACCGCTGCTTTCTGGGAAGGAAATTCGTTCTACGATGCGCTGCAAGTCCAGGTTAAGAAGAAAATCGGTCGCGGACTTGAAATTGGGGGTTCTTATACCTGGGGCAAGACAATTGATACTTCCTCGGGCAGTCTGGTAGGGGACGAATATTCGAATTCCATTGGCAGTCCCCTGTGGTTCGACACCCGACTCAACCGGGGCCTTGCCGACTTCAACGTCGCGCACAACCTGGAAGTGAACTACACCTGGGATTTGGGTACTCCAAAGTGGGCCTCAGGCTTCGGTGCATGGATCTTGGGCGGTTGGCAACTGGGCGGAGTCTTCGAAGCGAGCACAGGAGTGCCATTCACACCGGGTTTCGCGGGCGATGCCCTCGGTGTGAAAAGTACCGACCCCAATATCGATGTTCCCAACCTAGCGGGCGCCTCCGGTTGCGGGTCACTGGTCAATTCGGGAAATCCGACTCATTACATCAAGGCACATTGCTTCACCGTTCCCAATCCGATCACTTTGCGCGGAAGCCTTGGGCGTAACACTCTCATTGGGCCGGGCCTTTTGAACTTTGATTTTTCGGTATTTAAGAACAATTATGTCAAGCGCATTTCCGACACCTTCAACGTGCAGTTTCGGGCTGAGTTCTTCAATGTCATCAATCGCGCAAATTTCGCCCCGCCCCTGGACAACAGGAACATCTTCGACTCCGGTGGGCAGCCTATTGCCAACGCAGGACTGATTACTTCGACCCAGACGCCATCGCGGCAGATTCAGTTTGCTCTCAAGGTGATTTGGTGAAAGGCCTAGATTCGCCAAGGCACCGATGATCCGATCGTAGCCCCAGCCAGGATTCTCTTTTGCCATCCGCACGACTAAACGCTCGATTTCCTCAGCAACCCTGGGTCGGCCCACTCGCTTGCGAAATCTCGATCCATCAAATTTGTTTGCAATCAGCCTCCGATACCAGCCCAGAATCGTATCGGGTTGC
>Ga0126381_100005081_pt1 | contig 14409 bp, 10 predicted proteins | sample PanSoiMetPlot_28_FD_96465 | JGI IMG/M metagenome (GOLD analysis project Ga0126381, IMG submission 96465) | Tropical forest soil microbial communities from Panama - MetaG Plot_28 | ecosystem: Environmental > Terrestrial > Soil > Tropical forest > Bulk soil | place: Panama | collected 2016-02-17
CCATGCACGAGCCGTACTCACTCGACCGTGTCCCCCGGCTGGCTCCCGCTCCTCCCGAGCCGTACCGCACGTTCGCCGAGACCTGGAGCTACGCGGACTCGCCCGCCCCGGGGGACTCGCCGTGACCCCCGCGGGATTGCCCGCCACCGAGGAACGCGCCCTGGCCCTGCGCGCGGAGCTGTCCCTGCCGGAGAAGCTTCGCCTTCTCGCGGGAGACGGGGAAATATGGCCCACGTTGCTGCGGATGACGCGAGCGGGGGGCAGCCCGGGCGCCTGGACGGCCGGGGCGCTGCCGTCCCGGGGTGTCGAGGGCATCCGTTTCTGCGACGGGCCCCGCGGCGTGACCCTCGGCACCGCGACCTGCTTCCCGGTGCCGATGGCCAGGGGCGCGACCTTCGATCCCGGGCTTGAAGAGCGCGTCGGCGAGGCGATGGGCCGCGAGGCACGGGCCGCGGGAGCCAACCTGCTCGGCGCGCCGTGCGTGAACGTGCTACGGCACCCGGCGTGGGGGCGCGCTCAGGAGACATACGGGGAGGACCCCGGGCACCTGGGCCTGATGGGCAGCGCGCTGACGCGCGGAATTCAGCGGCACGTCATGGCCTGTGTCAAGCACTACGCGCTGAACAGCATCGAGAGCTCACGCCACGAGGTCGATGTGCGAGTCAGTCCTGACGTGCTGGCGGAGGTCTACCTGCCGCAGTTCGAAGCCGTCGTGCGCGAGGGTGTCGCCGCGGTCATGTCGGCCTACAACTCGGTCAACGGCGAATGGTGCGGCCAGAACCATGAGCTGCTGTCCGCCATTTTGAAGGAACGATGGGGTTTCACCGGATTCGTGATCAGCGACTGGCTGTTCGGCATGCGGGACGGTGTGAAGGCGATCAGCGCCGGGCTGGACCTCGAGATGCCGCACCGCATCTTCTTCGCCGGGCTGGCCGGCGCGGTAGCCCGCGGCGAGGTCGCCATGTCCCGGATCGACGACGCCGTGCTGCGCATACTGCGCCAGCAGTTCCGCTTCGCCGCCGTTTACGACAGCGTCGGCGGCGAAGCGTACGGGCCGGAAGTGCTGGCGTGCGCCGAGCATCGCGCACTGGCCCGCGAGGTCGCCACCAAGTCGATCGTGCTGCTCCGCAACGAGCCGGTCGACGGCCGGCCGGTGCTGCCGCTGGACGTGCCGGCCCTGTGCCGGTCAGCACCGAGCACGCTCGCCGTCATCGGAGAGCTGGCGGCGGTGCCCAACACCGGGGACCGCGGTTCGAGCAACGTCAAGCCGCCGTACGTGGTGACGCCACTGGAGGGACTGCGCGCCGCCCTGGAACCGCACGGGGTCCGGGTGGTTCACGATCCGGGCACGGACCTGGCGAGTGCGGTCCGGACGGCGGCCGGCGCCGACGCGGTGATCCTCGTGGCCGGCTACACATACCTCGATGAGGGGGAGGGAATGGGAGCGACGTTCCCGCCCCCGGCCTTCGCGGACCTGCTGCCCCCGGTGCCCGCGGGGATCAGCGCCGAGGTCGAGGCGGCTCTGGCGGCGATGACCGCCAACCAGACCGCGATGGGGGTCGGCGGCGACCGCGCGTCGCTGTCCCTGCACGACGCCGACGAGCGCCTCATCGCCGCGGTGAGCGCGGTGAACAGGCGCGTAACCGTGGTCCTCATGTGCGGCAGCGCCGTGCTCATGGAGCGGTGGCGAACCTCCGTGCCGGCCATCCTCATCCTGTGGTATCCCGGCATGGAGGGCGGCCACGCGCTGGCCGACATCGTCCTCGGCCAGGCGGCGCCCGCCGGCCGGCTCCCGTTCGCCATCCCGGTGAGCGAGAACCACCTGCCCCCGTTCAATCCCCGGGCCGGCACGGTCGAGTACGGTCCGCTGCACGGGCAGCGGCTCCTTGACCACCTCGGGGTGCGGGCCGCCTACCCGTACGGCTTCGGGCTGACCTATTCCTGACGTGTCAGCCGGCGTTGGCGGCGCGGTCGAGCGCCGGCCCGATCAGCTCCAGTCCCCGGGCCAGGTGCGCGGCCAGCGCCTCCTGGGGGGAGTGGCCGGGCTGGCCCTCCGCGGCGGCCAGAAGCTCGGCATGGTCGTCGCGGAAGGTCGTCGGGCCCTGGCTCTTCAGCCCGCCGGTAATCAGGAACATGTATCGCTCGGCGGCGCCCGACAAGATGTCGAGCAGCCGGTGATCCCACTCCGAGGCCACGGGGTCGACGAGCGCGCGGTGGAACGCGACGTGACGGGCGCTGAGCGTGTCCGGGCCCATGGGGCCGTCCGGCTCGACTTCCAGCGCGGCGTAGGCGGCCCGGATCCCGGACCGGTCGCCCGCCGTGTACCGCGGCACCGCCTCGGCGAACAGCTCTCCTTCCAGCATGCGCTGCGCACGGAAAATGGACTCCGCGTCCTGGCGCGTCACCGGCGCCACGATCGCGTTGCGGCTGCGCCGCAGCGTGACCAGCCCGCCCGCTTCCAGCCGCCGCAGCGCCTCGCGAACCGGGATGTGGCTCACCTGGAGCCTGCTGGCGAGCTCGGACACCAAGATGTTGCTGCCGGGCGGCAGGGAACCGTCCATGATGGACCGGCGGACCTCGTTGATGACGAGGTCGACCAGGGACTGCGGGGAGAGGGGCTGCGGTCCGCGGTGACGGGTCATCAGCTCGGCAGAATCCATGCAGAAAATCTAGCATATATTTTCTCCGCAGCCGGTTCGGTCGGCTCTGCTCTCACCGACCGCGCCCAGCCCCCGTTCGCGGCGTTGGCGGGGCGCCGGCCTCCCGGACGCTCAGCCAGCGGGGCCGTAGCCGCGAAGGCGGGCGCCGGCCTGCCGGGCGCTCAGCCAGCGGGGACATAAGCCGCGAAGGCGGGCGCCAGCCTGGATGCCGCGATCATCGTGGATCGAAGGGCTCGGATTTCCGAGCCCTTCGATCCACGATCATTTCGAGGTGAAGGAAGGGACGCCGTATGTGATCCTGGACGGAAAGATCGTCGCCTCCGACCGGTGCCATGAGAAAACATCAAGAAGAAAGCTCATGTAAATATCAAAACGAACGGTAGCTCGACGATCCGGCGACGGCAGACCTCAGATCGGCAATCTGTACCTTTTACCAGCTAACATCCCGATGTTGTGCTGTGCCTGTTAGCGGCTTTACAGTCGGTCCGGGACGGAAACGGGGATCTGATGCAGATTCGGCTTCTCGGGCCAGTCGATGTCATTGTCGATGACGCGCCACGGCAGATTCACGGCTTGCGGCGCAAGGCGGTGCTGGCCGCGCTGGCGCTGCATGGTGGTGACACCGTCAGCACCGGTCGGCTGGTGGATATCGTGTGGGGCGGAACGGCGCCGGCGACCGCGGTGAACACATTGCAGAGGCATGTCTCGCATCTGCGCGACGTGCTGGGGAGCAGGGAGGCGATCCGCGCCCGCTCGCCGGGCTATTTCCTGCATCTCGACGGTGACGGCACAGATGTGCAGCTCGCCGAGCAGCTCTTGCGGCGAGGCGCACAGTCACCAGATCCAGTCCGGGGCGCGCGGGACCTGCGAACCGCACTGGCGTTGTGGCGCGGGCCGTCCCTGGCTGACCTGAGCGACCTGGACTGGTTCGAGGAGCAGGCAGCCCGGCTGGAGCTGCTCCGCCTAGAGATCAGGCGGGCCTTGCTCGAGGCGAGGCTGGCGGCCGGGGAGCACGCTCAGATCCTTCCCGAGCTGGAACAGATGGCCGCGGATCACCCGCTCGATGAACGGATCCACGGACAGCTCATGCTGGCGCTGTACCGCTGCGCCCGGCAGGCCGATGCGCTCGCGGTGTACCGCCGCCTGCGGCGGGTGCTCAGCGAGGAGCTGGGGATCGATCCCGGTCACCGCGTACGCGACCTGGAAACCGCGATCCTGCGGCAGGATTCCGCCCTCGATACGTCCGCCCCTCCGGCCGTGCCGGCGGCCCGATCCAAGGTGGCTCCCGTCCCAGCCCAGCTGCCGCCCGCGGTGCCCGCCTTCGCCGGGCGCGCCGTCGAACTGGCCAGCCTCGACGCGATCACCGCCGCGGCGCGCCGGGCCGATCCAGCGGGCCCCGCCGCGGTAGTCATCTCGGCGGTGTCGGGTACCGCTGGAGTGGGCAAGACCGCCCTTGCCGTGCACTGGGCGCACCGGGTGGCTCGCGATTACCCAGATGGGCAGTTGTATATCAACCTGCGTAGTTTTGATCCGTCCGGGCCGGCCCTGGACCCGGGCGAGGCGGTGCGCGGGTTCCTGGAGGCGCTCGGAGTGCCGGTGCAGCGTATTCCGGCCGCCCTGCCAGCACAGGCCGCGCTGTACCGCAGCCTGCTTTCCGGCAAGCGCGTACTTGTGGTGCTGGACAACGCACGGGACGCCGCGCAGGTCCGGCCGCTGCTGCCTGGCTCACCCGGATGCCTGGTGATCGTGACCAGCCGGAACGACCTCGGCAGCCTGGTCGCCATCGAAGGCGCCCACCCGCTGGTGCTTGACCTGTTCACCGTCGAGGAAGCACGCGACCTGCTGACCAGCCGCCTCGGCCCGGTCCGGATGGCCAGCGAACCAGGCGCGGCGGACGAGATCATCTCAGGCTGCGCCCGGCTCCCGCTGGCCCTGGCCGTCGCCGCTGCCCGCGCCTCCGCTCGCCCGGGCTTCCCCCTCGCCGAGCTCGCCACCGAGCTGCGCCAGGATTCCGCGGCGCTCAGCGCCCTTGACGGTGGTGACACCGTCACCGACGTGCGGGCCGTGTTCTCCTGGTCCTACCGCGCCTTGAGCGCCGATGCCGCCCGGCTGTTCCGGCTGCTGGGCCTGCACTCCGGCCCCGACATCAGCGCATCCGCCGCCGCCAGCCTGGCCGGTACCGGACGCAGGCAGGCGATCACCGTGCTGACCGAGCTGACCCGGGCGCACCTGCTCACCGAGCATGCCCCCGGCCGGTACACCTTCCACGACCTGCTGCGCGCCTACGCCGCCGAGCGGGTCCGCGACCAGGAGAGCGAGGACTCCCGCCGCGCGGCGGTACATCGCGTCCTCGACCATTACCTGCATACCGGCGAAAGCGCGGCCCAGCAGACCAATCCGCTGCGGATCCCGGTCCCGCTCGCGCCGCCCCAGCCAGGGGTTACCCGCGATGAACTCGCCAGTGACCAGCACGCGCTGGCCTGGTTCACCGCCGAGCGGCCGGTCATGCTCGCCACCATCGCACAATCCCCCGCGGGCTTCGACGCCTATACCTGGCAGATCGCCTCGGCCCTCGGCGCGTTCCTCGAGCGGCGCGGACACTGGCAAGACCAGGAGGATGCCCAGGCCATGGCCCTGGCCGCGGCCCAGCGCCAGGACGACAGGACGGCCCAGGCCGTCGCCTGCCGCGGGCTCGGACTCGCCTATGCGGGACTGGGCCGGTTCGACGACGCGCGCACCTGCTACCTGCGCTCCCTTGAGCTGGCCACAGAACTCGGCGATCACGCCAACCAGGCCCACACCCACCTGAGCATGGCTGTGCTGGTCGGGGACCAGGGACGGTACGGGGAAGCACTCGAGCATTCACGGCAGAGCCTGCGCCATTACCAGGCCGCGGGCGGACGGTCCGGGCAGGCCAGCGCCCTCAACAACATCAGCTGGTACCTGGCCGAACATGGCGACTTCGACCAGGCCCTCGCCTACTGCCAGCAGTCTCTGGCCGTTGTCCGCGAACTCGGCAACCTCAACAGTGAGGCGCACACCACCGACACGCTCGGCTACATCTACCGTCACCTGGGCCATCACCGGCAGGCCATCGCGTGCTACCAGCAGGCACTGGACCTGTTCCGCTCCACCGGCGACTCCTACGGCGAGGCGAACTGCCTCAGCTACCTCGGCGACGTCTACGACGACGCAGGCGAGGTCGCCGCCGCCCGCCACGCCTGGATGCAGGCACTGAACATCCTCAGCCAGCTTCAGCACCCCGATGCGAATCAAGTCCGCGCGAAACTCCAGGTCCGCGTCTGACCGCCCAGGTCACGAGTTCACCTCCACGAACCGCCCGAGCAGCTCGCGGAACTCCTCCGGCTGCTCAAGGTGAGGCGAGTGACCACAGTCGGCGAACACCTCCTCAGTTACGTTGCCGCCACCCGCGACAGCGCGCTTGAGCATAGCGCGGAGCTGGGTGACCATCGGCTGTGGCGGATACTCGTCCCCGGGCCAGCCTGGCACGGCACCGATCTTTCCCAGGTGCCCGAAGTCCGCCATCGACTCGTCAGAAACAAGAGCGTCGCTGTCACCGTGCACCCACAGCACCGGTATCTCACTGGCCACCTCGGCGAACTCCGACAGGTCACAGTACAGCGGCGAAATTGCGTTGTTCACACCACGTGTGCCGGGCGCTACACCAGGCCAGTGCGGTGAGGGCCGCGAGTCACCCGGATAGTTGTCATTGCCGAGCGCGGTCAGCAAGATCTCGGCCACCAGCAAGTCCTCGCGGTCTGGCGGCAGCCGGAACGGTGGCCTGGTGTAGAGCGACCGTACCGTCGCGCGTGGCGCGAAACCGTTCTCTTCTCCGCTATCACCCGCGGTGAGCGCATCGATCAGGCCGGGCGCCACGCCGCCGGCCCCTGACCCGGCCCCGTCCTCGTGGCACAGAGTTCCCTCCGCATCGCGGGTTCCGCCAAATCCAGCAGGGGACATGGACGCCAGCAAGGTCACCGACGCTACGGAGGCCGGATGGTCGATCGCGTACTGCATGGCTACGCCGCCGCCCAGCGACCAGCCGACGAGGTGAACCCGGTCCGCGCCGCCTGCCTCAGGGCTGGCCAGCAGCTCGGCCAGGTCATCGGCGAAGTCGCGGACACCGCGGACCGCGTCGACCGGCGCGGCCTCCGAGTACCCGAAACCCCGCAGGTCGGCGGCGATGCCACGGTAGCCGTCCGGGAGAGCGGCCAGGTCCTGTTCGAAGAACCTAGCGGTCGACAGGTTGCCGTGCACGAACACGACGACGGGCCCATCGCCGCCGTCGCCGCTGAACAAGACGTGATGGCGCAGCCGGCGGGTGCGGACCTCGCGGGCCCTGACCCCAGCGGGCTTCTCAGGAGTGAGCATCGAATCCTTCAGGTAGCTAGCCGAGCCAGCCGGCGACCGTTGCCTCCGCGGACGGCTCCCAGCCCAGCATCAGGTGGTTGTCGCCCGAGATGAGCCGCGAGGCTGCGAGGCTGGCGATACCAGTGGTGCCCTGGCAGGAGGCGATGAACACTACCCCGTCGCTCGGGCCGCGGTTTTCGTTGTAGAACCCGGGTATGGTTGGCGCTCCGCCGCATAGCAGGTAGGTGGGGACGGCCGCGGGGACCCCGGCCTGCTGGATCGTGGCTACCAGCGAGCCGTGGCTGATCGCGTACTGGATGCCGTTGCTCGTGCTAACGAACCCAGTGCCACCGTAATAGGTCGTGTACCAGTCATCCTGTGTCTCATCGACGCCATAGGTGCCGTCCCACCGTGTCAGCATCTGGCGCTGGCCGGTGAAATATACGCTGTCGACGGAAAGCTCCGGTTCCGGGTAGATGATTCCGAAGCACATGTAGGACTGACTGGGTGACGGGCCGTTCAGGCTGCCGCCACATTGCGGGTAAATCTGCGGGTTGCCCTCGGTGCCATGAGCGAACGTGTAGTCGAGGCCCCCGTTGGGATTGCCGAGCAGGGTCAGCTTGGCGACGTTTCCTTGATACGGGCGCCCCCAGGACGGCGCCACGCTCGAGACATACATCCGCGCCGCGAACGCGCCCTTGCTCCAGGCCACTACGTCCGCCGCGCCGTCCCCGGTCTCAGCTGACATCACCTGCAGCGCGTCGGAGATCGTCTGAGCCCACTCGTAGTTGTCACCCTGAACGTTGGCGAAGTCCACCGCGAACACCCGGTAGCCGCGCCCGGACAGATACTGCATCAGCCCGGTGGCCGGGCAGGCAATCGCGCCGCAGGTCCCGGGCCCGCCCAGTGCGGGGTCGGCGTATTCACGGTCGACGCTGTCGTTGGCCCCCATGACGAGCAGGACGGTCGCACGGCTGTTCGTCAGCGCGCCTGGTGCCTGGTAGAGCAAGAACTCCGATCCCGGCGGCTCGCCGGTCCCGAACAGGGCCTTGGGCTGGCCGGTCTGGTCGTCCCTGCCATCGGGCAGGTAATGCTGCGCCGGCCAGGAGGTATCGTTGTTGTTCCACAGCTCCGCCTTCTGCCAGCCGTACTGCACCGATTGGTAGGCATGCAGCAGTGCGAGCTCGCCGCCGACCGCGCTGGCCGCCACCGCGGTTCCGGGGAGTTGAGCGCCCGTCAACGCGGCCGCCAGTACGCCGCCGCAGACCACACTGACCAGCGCCCTGTACCTGCCGGCCATGGAGGTGCGTGCCATTGCGCCCTAGCCTTTCTTGAGGGGTCCCCTCCCATATTCCCCGGCGTGGCCAAGGAACGCGAGGTTCGCAGATCCCCGAGGCGTGCGCTGGCGGCGAAGGACACAGACCGAGAGGCGGCGGCATGGGCGAGCTGATCCTAGTCGGCATCGTGGCCGGGTTCCTGGCCGGCATCTCGCCGTGCATCCTGCCGGTCCTCCCGGTCGTGCTGATCGCTGGGGCCGGCCCGCCGGCGGCCGCCGGAGCGCCCGCCAGGATGCCGCGGGCCGGACTGGCGCGGTCGCTGGCGGTGATCGGCGGCCTTGTCCTGAGCTTCAGCATCATCGTCCTGGCCGGATCGGAGATCCTCTCGCTCCTGCACCTGCCGCAAGACGCTCTGCGCGACGCGGGCATCGCGCTGCTGGCCCTGGTCGGGCTCGGCTATCTCATCCCGCCGCTGGGAGTGCTGCTCGAGCGCCCGTTCGCGCGCGTGGGCGCGCACCGGCCGAGCGGCAGGGCCGGAGGTTTCGTGCTCGGCCTGGCGGTCGGCGTCGTGTACGTCCCCTGTGCCGGGCCGGTACTCGCCGCGATCGCGGTGGTCGGGGCGACCCATCGGGTAGGGCTGACGGCGGTCTTTCTCACCATCGCGTTCGCGGCCGGGACCGCGGTGCCGCTCTTCGCGGTCGCCGCCACCGGAGGCCAGCTCACCAGCCGGATCGGTGCCATCCGCCGGCGAGCACCGCGGATCCGCCGGGCCGGCGGGGCCGCGCTCATCGTCATGGCCGTGCTCATCGCGTCTGACGTCCTCGCCGGGCTCCAGCGCGACATCCCGGGCTACACCACCGCGCTTCAGGGCTCGGCCACGATCCGCGAGCAGCTCAACGCGCTCACCGGCGTTCCGCATACCTCACTGGCCAGCTGCGACCCGTACGCCGTCACGCTGGTGAACTGCGGCCTCGCCCCGGACTTCACCGGGATCACCGCCTGGCTGAACACCCCGGGCGCCACGCCGCTGTCGCTGCGCGCGCTGCGCGGCAAGGTGATCCTCGTCGACTTCTGGACCTACTCGTGCATCAACTGCCAGCGGACGCTGCCCCACGTCGAAGCCTGGTACCAGGAATACGCCAAGGACGGCCTCGTCATCGTGGGCGTGCACACCCCCGAATTCGCCTTCGAGCACGTCGCCTCCAACGTACGGGCACAGGCCGCGGCGCTCGGGGTGCGGTACCCGGTAGCCATCGACGATGATTACGCCACGTGGAACGCCTATGACAATGAGTACTGGCCTGCTGACTACCTGATCGACGCCCAAGGCGACGTCCGCCACGTGCATTTCGGCGAGGGCGACTACTCAACCACCGGGCGGCTGATCCGTCAGCTCCTCCTGTCCGCCCGTCCCAGCCTGTCACCGCCCGCCCCGGCCGGCGTACCGGACAAGACTCCGGCTGGCGAGATAACCCCGGAAACCTACCTCGGTTACGATCGGCTCCAGTACCCCGGCCCCGGCGAAGTGGCGCGCGACACGCCAGCGGTCTACCGCTTCCCCGCCTCCCCGGCCTCGCTCCCTCTCGGCGTGCTGGGACTAGCCGGGACCTGGACCGACCATGCACAGGAAGCCACTGCCGGCCACGGAGCCGAACTGGAACTGGGCTTCCTCGCCCACGACATCTACCTGGTGCTCGGCGGCACCGGCACGCTCGATGTTTCCGTCAACGGCCACCACACCCAGACCATCGATGTCAGCGGGATTCCCCGGCTATACACCCTCTACCAGGCCGGCCCGATCACGAGCGGGACCCTCGTGCTGCATGCTTCACCAGGCGTCGAAGCCTACGACTTCACCTTCGGCTGACACCGTCGGCGAGGTGGCCGGCGCGCGTTGCGATGCGCGGCCATCGGCAAGGTGGTTACTGACCTTGTTCGTAGTTGATGATCTGGCAGTTGCCTGCCAGATCCGTGCCGTAGCCGCCGTCGGTGAACTGGTCAGGACCGCGTACGAAGGTGCAGTAACCGTCGTGCAAAGGGATGAAAATTGTCAGCGGGGTTTTCTGCGCTGGCGATGAGCACCCGCTGGATTGCAGGACGCCGCGGACCACCTGCACGTCAACCCCGTACAGCACATAACCCGTCGCGCCGACCGGGATTGTTATCTGCAGCTGGCTGCCCGCGGTCGCGCTGACCGTCTGCTGGACGGCTGAGTCGGTTTCGTGCATGGTCGTGTAGATCGCCTGTGCCTGGATGCTCGCCGACGGAAGCCATTTGACGGGAAGCGAGAATCCGGCCCGTACGCTTACCGAGGCGGTGAAACTAGAGACGCTCTTATTGGTCTGCTCAATGGAGACCGTCCTGCTGTGCTGGTTCGTCAGCGTATCCGTGGCTGGGTTGTCAGTGTCATTAATCGCTGTCTCCACGTCGGTGACGTCGAGCGCGGTCCCTGAGTCGGAGACATGACCGAACGCGACGGTTCGTGTGCAGGGCGGGGGCGTAGCCGCGCCATTGCCGCCGCCCGCGGCTGCTCCCGCTATCACAGCATCGGACGGTGCCGCTGGTCCAGAAACGCAGCCGGTGAGCACACAGATGAGGGACACGCAGGCGGCGATGCCGAGAATGAACGGCTTCCGGGTCATTGCCGGGTCACCCGACCTTAATCTGCATGGTTTGCTCGGTCGCGCCGTTGTAACTGACCTTGATCGTGACGGTGCCGGCGGGTCCGAGCATGACCGTCTTGAAGTAGATGTGGTCACCCCGCGTGACGGCGATCGGCAGACTCACGTCCTCAAGGTTGCCGGTGCGCAGCAGGCTTATCCTGGCGACCGCGGCGGCCGTCGTTGAATGGGTAGAAAAGACGATGTACACGGTCTGGCCGGGAGAGAAGTCAGTTGCCTGCCCGATCGCCGCTTTCGCCGCCGAATCGTAGCCAGTCCCCACCGCGAGGTTATCGACACCCACTGCAGGGCCAGAGCACGCGGTCAGCGTGAACAGGGCCGCGCCGCATGCGATTCCTGAGGAAAACCTCGGGCACCACGTTAAAGCTCTCATGCTCCCCCCATGGAAGTAACCATAATGTAGCAGAGAGCAGGCATATTCTCACACTTGGTACGCAATCGTTACAACGGCCTGCTCGAGGAGGCAGCTTGAGCACTATCCGGGTGGGCATTGTCGGCGCCGGGTGGATAGCGAGGGAGCACCGGCGCGTGCTCGAATCGGCGCCCGAGGCCGAACTCGTGGCGGTATGCGACGTTGACCCTGAGCGCGCGGAGAGGCTGGCCTCCGGCACCGGCGCGCGAACCTACCTCGACTGGCGCGACCTGCTCGACCGCGAGGACCTGGGGGCGCTGATCGTCTGTACCCCGCCCAGATCCCACCGGGACCCGGTAACCGCCGCGCTGAGCCACGGGCTGCCCGTCTACCTGGAGAAACCGATCGCTCGTACGCTCGAGGACGCGGCGGAGATCGTGACGGCAGCCGGACGTGCCGGTACCGTCTGCGCGGTCGGCTATCAATGGCATGCGCTCGACCTGCTCGACGACCTGCCGGGCCTGCTGGCCGGTCAGCAAGTCGGGCTCCTGGTCGGAACGAGCATCGGGCCGACCCAGAGCCGCCCGTGGTTCGTGGATATGCGCGCAGGCGGCGGAAACCTCCTTGAGCGGGGCAGCCATCACCTGGACCTGGCCAGGGCGGTGGCGGGTGAGGTGGTGACGGTCCAGGCCGCCGCCGCACGGGTACGACTGGGTGGTGCCGCGGAAGCCGGGGAAGCCGGGGGAGACGGCGACATCGACGATGCTCTCACGATCATGCTCGAGCTCGCCTCCGGTGCACTGGCGACCGTGGTGGTCGCGTGGACCCGGCCGGGGCAGCCGGGCCGCTATGGCCTGGACATCATCGCGTCTGAGGCCACGCTCAGGCTCGCGCTCGACCCGGACTTCGCGCTCTCCGGCGTGAGCGGAGGCCAGCCGGTCGCCCGCCGCGCCGCCTCCCATCCGTTTGACCGGTCGGTGCACCGCTTCCTGCGCGCGGTCGCCGGACACGATCCGGAGGCGGTGGCCTGCACGCCGCCGGACGCGGCCGCCACGCTCGCGGTGGCCGTCGCCGCCGAGCGGGCCCTGGCGACCTCGCGAGCGGTTAAGGTCGGGACATCATGACTGGCGCCCACGACCCGGCTTTTCCCGGCCCCGCACGAGACTTCGTCGGCTACGGTCCCAACCCGCCCGACTTCGACTGGCCCGGCGGCGCCCGGATCGCGGTCAACCTCGTCGTCAATTACGAGGAAGGCGGCGAGTATTCGCTCAACGAGGATGGCGTCAACGACACCTGGGGTGAGTACTCGTTCCAGTACGGGCCGGACATCCGTGATATCGGCACAGAAACGCATATGGAGTACGGGAGCCGGGTGGGGATATGGCGGCTGTGCCGCCTGTTCGACCGCTATCAGATACCGGTGACGTTTTCCGCCTGCGCGCTGGCCGTGGAAAGGAACCCGCCGCTCGGCGAGTGGCTGCGGGCCCGGGAGCACGACATCATGGCGCACGGTTACCACTGGTACGGCCCGGACGCGGTCGGCATGACCCGTGACCAGGAGCGTGCGGAGATACGCAAGGCGGTGGAGTCACTGGAGCGGACCACTGGTCAGCGCACACGGGGCTGGATGGTGCGGTCTTTCCCTACCGTGCACACCCGTGAGCTGCTGGTGGAGAACGGCGGCTTCTGGTATGACTCCGATGCCTACAATGACGAGCTTCCCTATTATGTGGACGCGCAGGACACGCCGTTCCTTGTTATCCCTTACAGCAAGGTGCATAACGACGTCAGGTACCTGATAGCCCCGACCTATGCCTCGCCCCGCCATTTCTTTGAATCCCTCAGGCTCAGTCTTGACTACCTGCTCGAGGAGGCGCGGCACGGCTGCGGCGCGCGGCTGATGTCGGTCGGTGTCCACGCCCGCTGGAGCGGGCAGCCGGGGCGAGCCTCCGCGCTGCGGGATTTCATCGAGTATGCGCTGGGGCGGGAGGGCGTGTGCTTCATGCGCCGGATCGATGTCGCCCGGTTCTGGACCGAGGCTTTCCCGCCCGTCAGGCCTTGAGGCCGTCTTGCCTGAGCTTGGGCACGTCCTCCATCAGACGTTGGGTGTAGGGATCGGCCGGGTGCTCCAGGATCTGCTCGACCGGGCCCGATTCGGCCACCACGCCCGCGCCCAGCACCACCGCGGACTGGGCGATGCTGCGTACCAGGGCGAGGTTGTGCGTTATGAAGATCATGGCGAGGTGCCGTTCGGCCTGAATCCTGCGCAGCAGTTCCACGATGATCGCCTGAACCGATACGTCGAGCGATGAGGTCACCTCGTCGCAGATCAGCAGGTCCGGCTGGACAACCAGGGCCCGGGCGATAGCGACCCGCTGCCGTTCCCCGCCGGAAAGCTGGTCCGGGTAGCAGGACAGGAAGTCCGGCCCCAGCGACACGTCCTCCAGCACGCCGGCGACGCGTGCGGAGCGGTCGCGGCGGGAGAGGCTGGTGAACTGGTCGAGCTGCTGGTCGATGATCTGGCCGACGGTCTTGCGAGGGTTGAGCGAGGTGTAGGGATTCTGGAAGATGTACTGAACCCGCCGGAGCGCGTCCTTGTCCCGCTGACGGGCTCCGCGGGGCAGGGGAGTGCCCTGGAAGACGATCTCGCCGGTCCAGCGGCTATGCAGCCCGGCCACGCATCGGGCCAGCGTCGTCTTGCCGGAACCAGATTCGCCGACGACGGCGACGCAGGCGCGCGGCGGTACCTCGAAGCCGACACCGGACAGCACCGGGGTGCCGCCGTAGCTGGCCGTTACTCCCCTGACGGACAGGGTGGCCGTGCCGACCTCGGCAGGCGCGCTGGCTACCGTCGCCGGGCGCCCGGGATGGGTGGTCTGGATGTCCCAGGCCCGCAGGCAGCGTACCGAACGGCCGGCCACCGTTACCGGTTCCGGTGCCTGGCTGCTGCAGTCGCCGATGGCGTACCCGCAGCGCGCGGCGAACGAGCAGCCGGAACCGCGGCGGCCAGGCCGCGGCTGCTGGCCGTCGATGCCGACCAGCACCTCGGCGCGCTCCGGCGACGGCAC
>Ga0126381_100005082_pt1 | contig 14409 bp, 14 predicted proteins | sample PanSoiMetPlot_28_FD_96465 | JGI IMG/M metagenome (GOLD analysis project Ga0126381, IMG submission 96465) | Tropical forest soil microbial communities from Panama - MetaG Plot_28 | ecosystem: Environmental > Terrestrial > Soil > Tropical forest > Bulk soil | place: Panama | collected 2016-02-17
AAGGCTTCCAATTCGACATTGCCGGTCGCGCCGCCTTCAACTCGGATGGAGGCGAAGTCCACAGTCAAGCTCAGCCTCTTTGAAGATTCCACCGGCACTGACTTGCGGAAGCTGTCTTCTGTGTCCGCGAGCATCAGACTGGCGGTCGCCAAGGTGAGCGAACCAAGGACGATGGGCTTGAGCATGAACTACCTCCTCGAATAGAGGATAGGACGAATTCCGAGCTAAATTGTTCCGTCGAGTTTTCCTGCTCGCATGCTTGCCTCAATCTCTTCGACCAGGCTGTAGAGATGGTCAAAGGATTCGACATAGAAAAGCACCGGCTGATAATGATCGATATCGTATTCCTGGTAAATCACGTTATCGAGCTTGAACGGCAGCCTCTGAACTTTGGGCGATTCAATACAGTTCTTAAGCTCCCCAAACGAACTTAAGAGACCGCTGCCATAGGCACGTAGGCCGTCACGAGATTTCATCAGGCCGAACTCGACTGTAAACCAGAAGAATCGGCCCATGGCCTTGAGCACGGCTTCCTTGTTCGGATGCTGTTCTGCTTCGCAAGCACATTCGCCGAACCGCACCAATGTCTCGGCGAACTGAGGATCGGTGTGCATGGGAACGTGGCCCGCGAGGTCATGGAAAATATCGGGCTCCGGCAGGTAGTCGAGAGAGTGGGCGCTCCGGATCGTGATTGTCGTAGGAAAAATGCGGTTGCGAAGGCAGTCGAAGAACACGTACCCCGGCACCAGGCCTCGGACGGCTCGGGCTTCGAAGCGGGTCCGCGATGCTAGGAACCGGTTGATGTCTTCAAGATGCGGAATGCGGCCGGCAGGTAGCGCAAGGGCATGGATTCCCTCCAGGAAGTGCGGATTCGCGTACTGATCCCAACGGGGCTGGATGCGATGGTAGAGCCGCCGCCAAGTTTCCTGATTTTCCTCGGAGTAGAGATGGTAAGGCTGCTCGATAAAATACGAAGGATCGTTCTTATGCTCTTCAATAAATGGGGCTTCCGTTGTTGTGAGGGCCATTTCCAGACTCCAGCTTCAGCATAGCTCTATGAGAAACCACATACAAGTGGTGCTCAGCCAATTTACTTTAGAGGACTAAGGGATTCCGCGAGTGTTCGTAGGCCGTCCTCCACTTTACGATTGAACCTGAGGCACTGCATATGCGCATAGCGATCATGGTGTTAAGTTTGGCCGGCGGGCTTGTCGCGCAGTCGATAACGGACGCGACTGCGGCCGCGACGGGCGCGTCGGGGGCGCGGCAGTTGGGAAGGCCGTGAGCGATGGCCTCACGGGCGTACTTGGAAAGGTGGCAAGGGAAACCGGCAACTCAGCGAAGGCCTTTAAGGGGCCGCTTCTGCCGTGGTTCAAGGCGGACAACAGCCGCATGTGGCCGTGGCTGCCGTTAGATCGCAGACTCCTCTGATCGAGGCGGGTCCGGGACGGCCCAAGTCAGGGGGTGTGCCGCTGCCGCCTCCTTCGACGAATAAGGCCTTTATGGAAAGGCCCGTCGCCTCTACTCCGGCGCCCGCGCCTGTGGTTACCACACTTCCGGCCCCGCCGCCTGCCGCGCCTCATGAAACTACGATGGACGATCTAAGAACGATTACGGAAGGAGAGAGCCGTGAGGATGTTTTGAAGCTCGGGCAGCCTGCTTTCCGGATCACGATGTTTGAAGAGGGGCACTTGCAGGAGACGTTCCGTTATTCAGCGCATGATCTTTCGCTGGGGACCGTGCGGTTGGTTGACGGGGCGGTTACAAAGTCGAGGTGAAGTGATCACTGAGCGGAAGTCTCTGCCATGGGTTAGGCCTGAGACGACTCGCCAGCAGTAGCTGCCGTTTGGATGCGGTTCAGTTTTCTCCATAAGGCGGGCAATCTATCGAGGCGCAGAGCGTTTGCCCCATCGGACAATGCGCGCTCTGGAGCTTCATGGACTTCTACAAACAAAGCGTCAATGCCGACCGCGACTGCCGCACTTGCCAATGGATCGATAAACTGAGGCTGGCCACCCGATGCCGCGCCGGAAGCGCCAGGTAGCTGGACGCTATGGGTCGCGTCAAACACTACCGGCCAACCGAAGCTGCGCATGATCGCCAGACCGCGCATGTCGACTACCAGATTGTTGTAGCCGAATGACGAGCCTCGCTCTGTAAGCATGATTTGGCTGTTTCCAGTCGATGCGACCTTCTTCGCTGCGTGACGTATATCATGCGGCGATACGAACTGCCCCTTCTTGATATTGACGATCCTTCCAGTGCGGCCCGCTTCCACCAGCAGATCGGTCTGGCGGCAAAGAAAAGCAGGGATCTGAAGGATGTCCGCCGCTTCGGCCACAGGCCCGGCCTGATCCGGTGTGTGAATATCTGTGACAACCGGAATGCCGCGAGCCCGCACACGCTTTAAGATGCGAATGCCCTCTTTGAGTCCGGGGCCGCGATAGGACGTGACGCTCGAACGGTTGGCTTTATCGAACGATGCTTTGAAGATAAGCGGTGCGCCGAGCTTCGATAGCTCCGTCGAGAGGAACTGAACGTGTTCCTCGCTCTCTATAACGCATGGCCCAGCAAGCAGCGCCAGAGGGGATCCTCCGCCGATTGCTACCGAACCGGCCTTAAACAGTGACGTGGTCGACACGATTTTCGGGACGCGACAGGTTTCTGCGGCGGTCACGCTCTTCGAGCGCGGCGCCGATGAAGGCTCGGAACAAAGGATGCGGTTCGAGCGGCTTCGATTTGAACTCGGGGTGGAACTGGCAGCCGAGGTACCAGGGATGGTCGGCGAGCTCGCAGATCTCGACGTACACGCCGTCCGGAGTTTCGCCCGTGAGCTTCAATCCATGCTTCTTAAGCGTAGCTTCGTATTCGCGATTGAATTCGTAGCGGTGCCGATGACGTTCGCTGATTTCCTTCTCGCCATACGCGGCGCGTGCGAAGCTGCCCTCGGCGAGCTTACACGGGTAGGCTCCGAGCCGCATCGTGCCCCCAAGCTCGTCAACACCTTTCAACTCGCGGAGTTTATAAATGACGCGATCCGGCGTGGCCGGGTCGAACTCCGTTGAGTTCGCGTGATCGAGACCGCAAACATTGCGCGCATATTCGATCACCATGGTTTGCATTCCCAGGCAAATGCCGAAGTACGGAACCTTAAACTCGCGCGCATAGCGGATGGCGCACAGCATTCCTTCTACACCGCGGCGACCGAAGCCCCCGGGGACGAGAATTCCGTCATAATCCTTCAGTTCTTGTGCGGCGTTGGGCCACTTGAGGCGCTCGGACTCGATCCAGGTGATCTTTACCTTTGCGTCGTGCGCCAGGCTGCCGTGTAGAAGGGCTTCTTTCAAGCTCTTGTAGGAGTCCTCGTATTCGACGTATTTACCCACGAGTCCTATATGGACTTCGCGCGATGGGTTCGTCAGCTTCTCCACCATCTGTGTCCAGCGCGTGAGCTCGCGAGGTCCGGTCTGTATATTCAGACCCCGCAGAACGATGTCGTCCACCTTCTGCTCCGCGAAGACGAGCGGACATTCGTAAACGCTGGCTACATCACTCGCGGTGATGACAGCCTCGACATTTACGTCGCAGAACAGTGCGATTTTTTCCTTCATGTCCTGCGGAATGGGACGGTCTGAGCGGCACAGCAGAATGTCTGGCTGAATACCGATGGCTCGCAGTTCTTTCACGCTGTGCTGCGTGGGCTTAGTCTTCAACTCCTGCGCGGCCGCGATCCAGGGAACCAGCGTGACGTGAACAAACAGCGTGTTGTCGCGCCCGAGTTCATGGCGCAGCTGACGGATCGCTTCCAGGAACGGAAGTGATTCGATGTCACCGACCGTACCGCCGATTTCGACGATTACGACATCAATATCAGTGGAAGCCGCCACCCGCCGCGCTGCGCCCTTGATTTCATTCGTGACGTGCGGAATCACTTGCACAGTCTTGCCGAGATAGTCTCCTCGGCGTTCGCGCGAAATAATTTGCTCGTAAATTCGGCCGCTGGTTAAATTATTGGCTTGGCTCAGAGGCGCGTGGGTGAAACGCTCATAATGGCCGAGGTCGAGGTCGGTCTCGGCGCCGTCATCGGTGACAAAGACTTCGCCGTGCTGGAACGGGCTCATAGTCCCGGGGTCGACGTTCAAGTACGGGTCGAACTTTTGCAGCGTTACCTTCAGGCCGCGGCTTTCGAGCAAACAGCCTATCGAAGCGGCTGCGATGCCCTTGCCCAGCGAAGACACAACTCCGCCCGTTACGAAGATGTACTTGGCCATTCCACTAAACCCCTCTCCATGAATTGGGACACATGCGCCCAGTCTTCGGGCGTGTCTACGCCCAATGATTCGTAATCGGTTTCAATAACTCGAATTTTGTGCCCATTTTCCAGGGCGCGTAGCTGTTCCAGTCTTTCAATCCGCTCCAGCGGGCCAACGGGGAGGTCAGGATAGCCCAATAGAAAATCGCGCTGATACACGTAAAGCCCGATGTGCTTGTAGTAATTTACTGCTTCCGAAGTATCGCGATTAAACGGAATTGCGGCTCGCGAAAAATAGATTGCGTTGCCTATAGGATCCGTTACAACCTTGACCACATTCGGATTGTGAATTTCTTCCGCGCGCTCAATTCGTTTTTTCAGCGTGGTCATCTGCGCGTCTTCGGCTTCCAGCATTCCAAGGATCGCGGTGTCAATGGCGGCAGGGTCAATTAGAGGTTCGTCGCCCTGGATGTTGACAATCACTTGTGCGTTCGATGCGGAGGCAGCTTCAGCGACTCGATCGGTTCCGGATATATGATCATCGCGAGTCATCAACACGCGCGCTTTAAAGCTCTCCGCGGCGGTTCTGATGCGTTCGTCGTCTGTAGCAATGACGAGGCTCGTAAGATAGCGCGACTGCGAAGCGCGCTCCCACACGTGCTCCAACATGGTTTTGCCGGCGATGGCGACGAGAGCTTTACCTGGGAATCGGGACGAAGCGTACCGGGCGGGAATAACTCCTAATATCCGGAGCGGCACAATCGATCATAGCATGGGCGGGCTGCGGTGACTTGAAGTGGCCTATGATGCCGGATTTTCGATCGAGCGAGTAAAAAAATCGAAGTGGCCCTTGAGCTATTTTTGCCGAGCCATGAGAAGAGAGAACAACCGCGCTTATCGACCTAGGGAAAACTGATTTCCTCTCTCGGGTTTCGGGGTGGCCATTTGGGGACTGGAACTCTTTGGTCTGCAGGGAGTATTGGCCCAAAAAGGTCCGCCGGGATAGGCGAGGAAAACTTCAACCTCTCCCTCCCGGCGGCACAACAACGATATGCCGGCGCGATGTTTCTTGATTTGGTCGCCGGTCGAGTCTACCCGGCGCCGCCGGGTAGCTTTCTATGCAGGGCTATGCTTTGCGACGAACCTTGCCGCCCACCAAGCCGATCACCGCTAGTCCGAATCCGATCACCAACATACTCGCGGGTTCCGGTGTCGTGGTGATCGTAGTTGTCGTGCAGCCGTCACTGCAGGCGCTTCCGTGAACGTCACCTTCACCGGTGCCGAACCCAAATGAGACGTTCGACACACTTGTGGTGGGAGTTAGTCCATCGATGTGCATCGTGAAGACTACGGTCGAGTAAAGGAATGGATCGCCATGTCCGTTGGTCAGGCTCGAATTTGCGTTCGAATAGATATTCGAAGCATTCGGCAGGCCCAGGAGCGTAAAGTTATTTCCATTGGCGAGCGTGTCTAGATGGTAGCCGGTGATTGTCGACCCTTGAACAGTGAAGTTTCCGCCGGTCAATTTCCAGTCATCTGCTGAAGGAAGACTTGTGTTCGTGGGAGCAACAATGGGCGTGCCAGCGTAGTTGTCTAAGTTGATCAAACCGCCGAGCATGTTCGTTACCGAACCCGTGGTGAAGTTCCCCAAGGTAAAGTAAATGTTGCTGACGTTCTGCCCAACGGATGTCTGATCCACGACAAGATTCGAGAGGGTCACCTTAAGCGTGTCGGCTTCGACATCAAAAGTGGCGGACGCAGAGATGGGCAAGCTGCTGGTAGTGTCGCCCGGCAGCGTATTGAAGGTAAAGGAAGTAGCGCGCGCGGGGCGCGTGGAGAGAGTAACTGCAAGTGCAGCAAAAATAAACGCTTTTATCATATAAATTGCTTCTTTTCTGGACGATGCGGCCTCCGTCCTCCCTAAAACAGAAAGGCGTGACCAACAATGAACCTATTGGAAATACTGAGAGTTATTACCGAGTACTGCTGGGGTACTACTGACCGCCTGAAGATTTGCTACCACTAGCTTACACTAAGCGAAAGCCGCCGCGCAAATTTTTTAATTCAATCTACATGTTCGACTTGGGCGTGCATATTACGAATTGAATGTCATGGCGTGAAGACAACCTGCAAGTTGCGGATCCCCGAATTGTGCGACAGCATATGCGGTCGTAGAAGCCCCTGGAGAAGCGATCGGCTGACGCTGATGCGAACATGGGTTCGCGGCAGTGCGCAGGCATTGTGCTCTAGGCCTTTGCTTTGACGCGCAAGTCCAAGCTGTTTTCCAGTCGCATTAGGAAATCAATTTGTCCTTTGAGCAACTTTTCTCGGGCGACAGGAAGCGAAAACCATCCGCATTTATCAACCTCCGGGAATTCCTTGCTGTTGCCGGATTTCGGAGGCCATTCGAGCGTGAAGGTATTGCTTTTCATTAGCGCGGTATCAAAGTCGTATTCCAGAGCAAAGGCACTGACCCACTTACCTCCGGGCTGCTTAACTTCGCCGAGCGGCAGAAATTCTCCCTCAACGGCGCTACCGGTTTCCTCGGCAAATTCGCGCCTCGCTGTCGCCAGCGGATCTTCGCCTTCTTCGAACTCGCCTTTCGGGATGGACCAGGCCCCGAGATCCTTTCTTGCCCAGAACGGTCCGCCCGGATGGACGAGGAAGACTTCGAGTTGTCCTTCCCTTCGGCGAAACAAAAGTACTCCGGAACTGCGCTTCATCGGGTCACTTGCAAGTCTACACATCCGAGCGAACCTTGCCCACAACAACCTGATCAGCAAGAGCCGAGTAGCAGCATGGGACGGCTCCGTTTAAGACTCGTATGCCGGATTTAGTCATCAATCCACTACGGGAGAGCACTCCAAGAATCGAGATCGCGAGACTCCCGCATCGCGCACTCCGGGCGATTGGGGCGTCCTAGCGTACTTCTGCGCGGGACGCCGATATCCGTGTTCTGGCAGTACACCGAGTCCGCAGGTGTTCCATTAGATGGAGCTGTATTTCGCTTTTACGGTCAGCAATTTAACATTCTCGGCGCCTCTGACAGCTGATAGAGCGAGTTACAATCGCGATGCGTGGACCACCTTTGCGTGGATTTCCAGGGTCAATGGTCTCTCGTGCCGGGAAAGGGAGTTTGATGGATTCCCTTTTTACAAGACGAACCCAGGAAGTCACTGCAAACAAAGGAACAGCCATAAACACTAGAATGTCCACCCTTAGTAGTTTTTCTTGCGTAGCACTAATAGTTCTCGTTAGATAATATTGACCGCTGGTCATCCTTGTGCTAACCTAAGCCCTTTAGGGTAGGCAGCAAGTGGGTCCGCTCTAAGTGCGTCCCCTTCACAATTAAATGGATCAGACGTTCCAAGCCCTCCTCGGCATACTGCTTAAAGCCATCCCGACCGCCGTTCTCCTTTTAGTTCTCTACTTCTACCTGAAAGTCGTGATGTTTGGCCCTCTGGCCAAGATCATGAAGGAGCGGGATGCTCTGACGAAAGGCGCACGTAAGACCGCCGAGCAGAGTCTGGCCCGGGCTGACCAGCGAGCCCAGGAATTTGAGAACAAGATCCGCGACGCACGGGGCGAAGTTTACAAAGAAAACGAAGAAATCAGAAAGAAATGGATCGCTGAGCAGTCCGCGCACATCGAGAGAGCCAAGGTTGCCGCGGAGGGGTTGATCCAAAACGCTAAGACCGCGATCGCTCAAGAAGCGGCAACCGCCAAGCAAAACCTCGGCGATCAGAGCAGCGCGCTCGCGGAGCAGATCGCTGCGGCGGTGCTCGCCCGGAGGAGTTCGTAATGCTTAGGCGCATCCCTTGGATGGTGCTGCTTACAGCAGGCATTTCGATCGCTCAGGAAGTTGCGAAGGAAGCCGAGAAAAACACCGAGCCGGACCTCACGATCTGGCGCTGGGCGAATTTTGTCATCCTGGTGGCCGGCCTCGGCTACCTGATAATGAAGAGCGTCCCTGCGATGTTTCGGGCGCGCGGCGCGGAAATCCAGAAAGGTATTGCGGAAGCCCAGGCCGTTAAGGCTGGAGCCGAGAAGCGGGCTGCTGAGATCGAGATGAAGCTCTCGAAGCTCGGCTCCGAGATCGATACGCTCCGCACCGAGGCGAAGGCTGAAATCGAGCAGGAAGGTAAGCGTATCCAGGAAGAAACCACGGCGGCTGTGAAGAAGATCGAAGCGCAGGCCGCGGCCGAAGTTGAATCTGCCACGAAGATCGCACGGTTGGAACTCAAGAAGTACGCCGCGGAACTCGCGCTCGATCTCGCCGCCAAGCGCATTCAGGCAGGACTCGATCCGCAAGCTGAAGCGGGTTTGGTAGACGGTTTTCTCGACGATCTCTCGAAGCAGGAACTAACCCGCCAGGGGTCCAAGAATTAACATGCTCTCAGTCGTTGCATCGCGCTATGCCGGAGCTCTGGTTGACGTCATCACGTCGCCGGGATCGAATCTTTCGCCGGATGATGCGCTCGCGCAGCTCAGGAACATCCGGGACTTGATTACGGAATCCGCCGATCTAAAGACGGCGCTACTTTCGCCCGCCGTCGCGCCTTCGAAGAAACGCGCGGTAATGAGCAAGCTGATTGAGCCGATGAGCGTCGACCCGCGGATCCGCAATTTTATCTTCGTTGTTATCGATCACCGGCGGATACATGAGTTCGCTTCGATTGTTGAAGCGTTCGAGACGCTGGCGAACGAGAGGCTCGGGCTGGTTCAGGCGGATGTCACCAGCGCACGGGCATTGGACGCAGGCCGCAAGGCCCGCCTCGAAGCAGAACTTTCCCGAATCGCGGGGAAGAAAGCAAGGGTGAAATTTTCAGAAGATCCGGCGCTATTAGGCGGCGTGATCGCCCGCGTGGGCTCTACTGTGTATGACGGTAGCGTGCGCGGCCAATTGGAACGGTTACGTACGAAGCTCGCCCGCGCCTAGGCGGGAGAGCCTCCCGCAAAGGGCGCGCGGACGCCCCAGCGGTCATTACGGATGTTGTCCGCGCGCTCCGTTTTGCGGGGTCGAGAAGAGACGAGGACATATGGCAATTCGAGCGGATGAAATCTCGCGCCTGTTGCGCGAGGAAATTGATAATTACGAGCGGGCCGTCAACGTTGCGGAAACCGGTTCGGTCATCTCGGTTGGCGACGGTATCGCCCGCATCTACGGCCTGGAAAACGTCATGGCCGGCGAGCTCATCGAGTTCAAGGGCGGTGTTTCCGGTCTCGCGCTGAACCTCGAAGAAGACCAGGTCGGCGCCGTGCTGCTCGGCGACTACACGAACATCAAAGAGGGTGACGAAGTCCGCCGCACCGGACGAATCATGTCCGTCCCCGTGGGCGAAGCCATGATCGGCCGCGTCGTGGACGCGCTCGGAAATCCGATCGACGGCAAAGGCCCCATCGATGCAAAGCAATTCAATCCTATTGAGCGCCTTGCCCCCGGTGTTGTCGACCGCCAGGGCGTAAAAGAGCCGCTGCAAACCGGTATCAAGGCGATCGACGCGATGATTCCGATCGGCCGAGGCCAGCGCGAACTGATCATCGGGGACCGCCAGACGGGTAAGACTACCGTCGCTCTCGACACCATCATTAATCAGAAGGGCGGGGACGTAATCTGTATCTACGTCGCCATCGGCCAGAAGCGCTCCACCGTTGCTCAGGTGGTAAAAACGCTCGAAGATTACGGCGCAATGTCGTATTCGATCGTCGTGGCCGCCACCGCTTCGGACCCCGCGCCCATGCAGTATCTGGCGCCCTATACAGGCTGCGCCATTGGCGAGTACTTCCGCGATTCGAAGCGCCACGCCCTGAACGTCTACGACGATCTTTCGAAACACGCCGCGGCGTACCGCGAAATCTCGTTGCTTCTCCGCCGTCCTCCCGGGCGCGAAGCGTACCCCGGAGACGTGTTCTACCTCCACAGCCGCTTGCTGGAGCGCGCGGCGAAGCTTTCGAACGAGCTTGGCGGCGGATCGCTTACGTCTCTGCCGTTCATCGAAACGCAGGCGGGTGACGTTTCTGCTTACATTCCGACGAACGTGATTTCGATTACGGACGGACAGATATATCTCGAATCGGACTTGTTCAACTCGAACATCCGTCCCGCGATCAACGTCGGCATTTCGGTCAGCCGCGTCGGTGGAAACGCGCAGATCAAAGCGATGCGTCAGGTTGCGGGCAGCTTGCGGCTCGCGCTCGCTCAGTACCGTTCGCTCGCGGCGTTCGCGCAGTTGGGATCGGAACTCGATAAGGCCTCAGCGGCGCAGCTTACGCGCGGCGCCCGCATGGTGGAGGTCCTGAAGCAGGGCCAGTTCTCTCCGGTTCCAGTCGAAAAGCAGGTCGTCATCATCTATGCGGCTAATGAAGGCCACTTGGACGATCTGCCGGTTAACCAATGTGGCGCTTTCGAAACAGGCTTGCAGCGATTCGTCGAAAACTCGCATCCCGCAATCCTGAGCGGCCTCCGCGAGAAAAAACAGATCGACGATACGATCAAAGGCCAGCTCGATACGGCCATCAAAGATTTCAAGGCCAGATTTGTGGCCGAGCAGCAAACCAAGACAGCGAGCGCCAAGGCCTAATCCATGCCGAGCTTGATCGACATCCGGCGGCGCGTCCGCTCGGTGAAGAACATGCAGCAGATCACCAAGGCCATGAAAATGGTCTCGGCTGCGAAGCTGCGCCGCGCGCAGGAAAATGCGCTGGCTGCGCGTCCTTACGGGAAGATCCTGAACGATATTCTTTCGAATGTCGCGCAGGCCGCTGCGCAGGATCCTGACAGCTCGCACGACCTGTTGACGGTTCGGCCGGAGAAGAAAGTTCTGCTCCTGGTGATTACGGCCGACAGCGGATTGGCGGGCGGGTTCAATTCGAACCTGTTAAAGACCGCGCAAAAGTTTATTCATGAACATCAGGACGCGTACCCGCAAGCCGAGCTTTCGATCGAAGCCATCGGCCGCAAAGGGCGCGATTACTTCCGCCGCCGCGGCATGAAGATGGTCGCGGAGCACACTGATGTGTTGCGGGTCGTGAAATACGAAGATGCAGACCGCATCGCGGCGAGCATCATCGACCGCTACACCAAAGGCGAAATCGACGCCGTCTACCTTTTCGTCAACCAATTCAAGTCCGTCATGGCGCCGGAAATCACTCAGAGGCGATTGCTGCCGATCGAGGTTCCCGCCACCTCAGCGCCGGTCGATTACATTTACGAACAGCCGCCGGCAGAGCTACTGGGCAGCATGCTGCCGCGCTATATCAAACTTCAAATTTACCGTTCGCTGCTCGAAACGTTTGCCGCTTACCAAGCCGCGCGTATGACCGCGATGGACGCGGCCACTTCGAACGCGAACGACATGATCGATAAGCTAACGCTGTACATGAACCGCGTCCGCCAGGCGACCATCACACGAGAAATCATCGAAATCGTCAGCGGGGCTGCCGCCCTCGATTAAGGAAGGAATTTTATGAACGTAGGAAAAGTCATCCAGGTCGCGGGACCCGCCGTCGACGTCGAGTTCCAGGAAGGCCACATTCCTCTTATCCGTTCCGCAGTCCGCATTACCAGCGAGGGCTACAACATGCCTGAGCCGCTGGATGTCACCTGCGAAGTCGCCCAGCATATCGGGGAAAGCCGAGTCCGCACCATCGCGCTTCAGCCTACCGACGGTATGGTCCGCGGGATGAAGGCCGTCGACCTCGGCGAACCCGTCAGCATGCCCGTCGGCAAAGAGACACTTGGCCGCGTGCTCAACGTACTTGGGCAGCCGGTGGACAAAATGGGTCCGGTGCCAAGCCAGAAGCGCAGCCCAATTCATCGCGCGGCTCCGGCGTTCGACGAACAATCCACCGAACTTCAAATGTTCGAGACCGGCATCAAGGTTATCGATCTTCTTGAGCCCTACCTCCGAGGCGGAAAGATCGGGTTGTTCGGCGGCGCGGGCGTCGGCAAGACCGTCGTTATTCAAGAGTTGATTTCGAACCTCGCAACCAAGCATGGCGGTGTGTCCGTCTTCGCCGGTGTCGGCGAGCGCACCCGCGAAGGAAACGACCTCTGGCACGAATTCCAGGAAGCGGGCGTTATCGATCCGAAGGATTACAACAAGTCAAAGTGCGCTCTGGTATACGGGCAGATGACGGAGCCTCCCGGGGCTCGTCTGCGCGTGGCTCTTAGCGCGCTGACTGTCGCCGAGTACTTCCGCGATGTGGATCATCAGGACGTGCTGCTGTTCGTCGATAACATCTTCCGCTTTACGCAGGCAGGTTCCGAAGTATCCGCGCTGTTAGGCCGCATGCCATCTGCCGTGGGATACCAGCCGAACCTTGCTTCAGAAATGGGCGACCTCCAGGAGCGCATTACTTCCACCAAGTCCGGTTCGATTACGTCGGTGCAGGCGATTTACGTGCCCGCTGACGACTACACCGATCCGGCCCCGGCAACGACCTTCGCTCACTTGGACGCGACCACGAACCTCTCGCGATCGATCTCGGAAATGGGAATCTATCCCGCCGTCGACCCGCTGGCATCGACCTCGCGTATTCTCGATCCGCGCATCATCGGCGAGGATCATTACAACACCGCTCAGCAGGTCAAGCAAATTTTGCAGCGCTACAAGGACTTGCAGGACATCATCGCGATTCTTGGCGTCGACGAACTTTCGGACGACGACAAAGCTACCGTCGCCCGCGCTCGCAAGATCCAGCGCTTCCTCTCGCAGCCCTTCAACGTCGCCGAAGTATTCACCGGCCGCAAGGGTAAGTACGTCAAGGTGGCCGATACGGTCCGTAGCTTTAAGGAAGTCGTCGAAGGCAAGCACGACGAAATTCCGGAGCAGGCGTTCTACATGCAGGGCTCAATCGACGACGTGCTCGAAACGTGGGATGAGATGAAGAAGAAGGGCTAAGCCTGCCGTTCTTGAGAAGAAGATGGCTCAAACCTTCCAAATCGAAATCGCAACTCCCGAAAAGCTGTTGCTCAACCAGCAAGCAGAGTACGCTGAGATCCCGGGCAAGGATGGCTATCTGGGAATCCTGCCCGACCACGCCGCACTTCTGAGTGAGTTAGGTGAAGGCGAACTCACCATCACCACTGCCGGAAAGAAAGAGAAATTCACCATCTCCGGCGGCTACGTGGAAATCCGCGACAATCACGTCCGCGTTTTGGCCGATAACGCAAAGTAGAACGTGGCACGCGCAGGCGTGCGTCCCGCATCCGCTACTCATGCGGGTGCCTGCTTAATCAAAAAAGTTCACCATGAGTCGACATTGATGTCGACGCAGCAGGCACGTGTGCCAGGCGCAAGCGCCTTCGTGTCTTGTGAATCGCGGCGGCTCGTGTTCCCGCTTACCTTATTGCTGCCCAAAGAACAACGGACCGAAATGAATGCATGCACGTGCGCAAGAATCTCGAATTCAGTTCTCTCATACATAACAATTCAGTCACAAGCAGGATAGAAGACTGAATGCGCTAGCAACACGCCTGTATCTTCTGCGAGATTATTGGCCTATAAATCTTGATTTCTTTTCTTATGGAGTCGTCCTCGGAAGATGACTCATTCCTGACTTAATGGAGCTTGTCCCGATGGTCGATAAGATTTAACTTCCGCACGTTAGTAAAATGTATCTACTATCTTGATACTAACTATCATGGCTATGCGATAGACGAGGTTGCATGCAGCCGCATATACTAGCGAGATATTCGGGTGCTTTAAAACTTTTTTGTCGTAGAGGGGAATTTGTGAAATTAGTCAAGCTTGCGCTTTGCGCCATCATCGGCGTGTCCGCAGTCTACGGACAAGCCGCTTTAGCGACAATCACCGGCACGATCAGTGATCCTGCCGGCGCGGTTGTCGCGAACGCTCCGATTTCCGTTAAAAACCTGGAAACCGGGGAAGTCTTCCAATCAGCCAGTTCCGAAACCGGAAACTACACCGTGTCGCAGTTGCCTATCGGCGACTACGATATGACCGTCACCGTCACGGGTTTCAAGACCTACACACACACCAAGTTCCACTTGGCGGCGGCTCAGATCATGCGTGAAGACATTTCGCTGCAGGTCGGCAACGCCGCTGAGTCCGTGACGATCAGTGCGGAGGCGTCGCTACTCAAGACTGAGTCGAGCGAGCTTTCGAATAACGTGACGTTGGCGCAGTTGAACA
>Ga0126381_100005083_pt1 | contig 14408 bp, 10 predicted proteins | sample PanSoiMetPlot_28_FD_96465 | JGI IMG/M metagenome (GOLD analysis project Ga0126381, IMG submission 96465) | Tropical forest soil microbial communities from Panama - MetaG Plot_28 | ecosystem: Environmental > Terrestrial > Soil > Tropical forest > Bulk soil | place: Panama | collected 2016-02-17
CCTTTCTGGATGGGAACGAGTGGGTCGTCCCGGAGCTGAACGAGTTGGTGCAGAGAGCGCGAGCCATGCCGATACGGGAGCACTGATAAGGGTTTGATGAACGTCAGCTTTCAAGAACGCGAATGGTTCGTGGGGCTCGTTTCGTCACAAAAATGTAGCCATGATTAAGTGGTTTCACTTATTGCCGATCCGAACTGGAACGCCCATCCTAAGTACGTCAGAAGTTTGTCCCGCTGATCGTATGCGGTGCACGCATGCTTCGTGCACCGTGATCGGCAGCGCATTCAGCGCCGACTTTTCATTTAGTAACGAACGGTGATCGGAGAGGACATGAAGGCAGCACTCGCAATGTTAACGTTCGCGCTTGGATTCTCCCTGACTCCTGTCGACGCACAGATCTTGGAGAGGCTCGAGAACGCGATCAGCGGCCCGCCAAGCCAGGCCGACATCGCCGCTGCACGACAGGAAGTGCAGGCTGCCTCCCAGCAAGCGCTTTCTGCACTTTACGCAATCGCCCCCAACGCCCGCCGGTCGATCGAGAATGCAGCAGGCTATGCCGCGTTCAGCACGTTCGGCATGAAACTCATGATCGCCGGTGGTACCAGCGGCAAGGGTCTCGCAGTGAACAAGCGCACCAACAGTCAGACGTACATGAAAATGCTGGAGGTGCAGGGTGGGCTCGGGTTCGGGGTCAACAAGAACCAGCTGATCTTCGTTTTCACGACGGAACCAGCGCTCTCCAACTTCATCAACCAGGGCTGGGAATTCGGTAGCCAGGGGAACTTATCAGCGATGGTCGGCGGGCAAGGCGAGATGTTCAGCGGTGCGGCGGCAATCTCGCCCGGCGTTTATCTCTACCAGATCACCGAGACGGGGCTCTCCGCCACCCTAACCGTCTCCGGCACCAGGTTCTTCGTTGATCCAGACCTGAACTAGGGCCTGTTCACACTACGGACGGCAGATGCGTTGCCGTCAGTTGATGGCCATGGCAGTAGTCCGTCCGCAAAGCGCATGAAGGGCACCAAATGCGGCCAACCCCGCTTCATGCAACCTCATGTGGCGCTGCTTGCGACCGGTCACTGGTTACAATCTCTTCGAGGGCCAATTATGGATTCCATCTACCGGGGAAATGATTTTGAGACGGCGTGAGTTCACCTCGCTCCTTAGCGGCACGGCCCTTGGCTCACTCACGGGTCTCGCCATGTCTGTATCTGGTTGCGCGGCACCACGGAAGCGCACCGAGGACTGGGCTGTAACCCCCGCCGATGACGACAAACTTGTTGATCGTGAAGCCTTGCGCACCATGGCGGATCGGCTCGCCACATCGGGAGTTAACATCCATTCGGTCCTCGTCGTTCACCGAGGAAATCTGGTTTTCGAGCGCTACTTCACGGGCAAGGACGAGGTTCCGGTGAGCTTTCTTGGCACTCGCGTCGAGGACGTTACATTCGATGCCCATACACTTCACTCGCTGAAATCGGTGTCCAAGAGCGTTTCATCGCTGGTCGTTGGAATCGCGATTGACCAAGACCTCATACGCAGCATTGAGGAGCCGATCCTCAGTTTTTTTCCCGAGCTAGCGGATATCCGCACGCCCGAGAGGGATCGTCTCCTCTTGCGCCACGCGCTGGGCATGACCTTGGGTTTGCAATGGGTCGAGGCCATGCCGTGGAATAACTCGGCAAACGACGAGGTGCGCATGTATATGTCGGGCGACGCCTGCCGCTATGTGCTCACTCGCCCTGTGGTCGCTCCGCCCGGGGAGCAATTCTTCTACAGCACGGGTGCGCTGGCGCTAATCTCTGCGATCGTGCGGAAGACGACCGGGCAGCCGCTCGACGAATTCGCGCGTACGCATCTCTTCAAGCCGCTCGGAATCTCAGGCGAGCAGTGGGACCGGATCGGTCGCGACACCGACGCCGGTGGCGGACTGCACCTACGCCCGCGCGACATGGCTCGAATCGGGCAGCTCGTTCTCGACGGAGGCCGCTGGAACGATCGCCAAATCGTGTCCAAGGCCTGGATCGACACGTCCACCTCTACTCTGGTCAAGGCGACGGATGGTGAAGATTACGGCTACCTGTGGTGGACCGGCCACGGCCGCCACAACCGCAAGGACGTGAGCTGGGTCGAAGCTCAGGGGCGAGGCGGCCAGACCATACGGGTCGTCCGTGAGATGGAATTGGTTGTAGTGGTCACGGCGGGCTATTACCAGGACTTCAGCCCGCAGGCATTTAAAACACTATACAGCGTCTTCGCCGCCGCCCTCAAGGCGACTTCCTCCCCTGCCTGAGCGGGGACGCCACTCCGCCTGCTCATGCGATTCCGCTTTCGGCCACCGGACTAGGCCGTGTTCACACTAATCGCAACCCGTCGACGATGAGTGCGAAGTGGATGAAAGCAATGAACATGAGATCGAGTTTCTCGAACCGAGAGAAGATTCGTCGAAAGCCCTTCAGTCGACGAAACAGTCGCTCGATTTCGTTGCGTCGCTTGTACATGGCGCGGTTGTATTCCCAGGCCGGATGCGGTTCTCTTTAGGCGGGACCACCGGGATAAAGCCGAGATCGAGCGCGAGCTGCCGCGTCTCGTCGCCTTCATACGCGCGGTCCATGATCAGGTGCAGCGGCCGCGGAGGCCTCCCGAGCTGGCGTAGCAGCTTGCGTCCCTCGGGCGCGTCGTGCGCTTGCCCAGGGGAAAGGGCAAACGTTATGGCCGTTCGAGCATTCGCGGCAACCATATGAATCTTGGTGGTCCAACCGCCGCGCGACTTGCCGATGGCTTGCGCGCCGTTTTTTTTAGAGCCCCGGTTCCATCGGGATGCACTTTCACCGCGGTACTGTCCAGGGCCACGGCCTCGATCTTGATACGAACGATCTGATCGTGCTGCAGCTGAGCAAACACGCGATCGAGCACGCCGTTCTTGGACCAGCGGTTCATGCGCGTGTAGATCGTGTGCCAGTTGCCGAATCGCTTGGGCAGACCGCGCCATTTGCAGCCTTGCTCGGCGACATACAAGATCGCGTTCACGACCTGCAGGTTGGACAAGCTCACGTTGCCACGCTGCAGCGGCAAACAATGCTCGATCCGCCGGTACTGCGCTTCGGTGATTTCCATTTGCGCAGTATCTCATGACCACGACCATTAGTGTTAACACGCCCTAGTCGGGAACGACGAGCGCCACCTGCTGCCCCGCAACGAGTTCGCGCTGGAGCGCGACGTGCCACATGCGGAGCGTGTTGCATGGTGGTCAACCTCAAGACCGCGAATGGCCTCGGGCTGAGCATTCCAGTCGCTGTTACTGCGCGCGGGTGAGGAGCCCCGCAACCGATAGCTGCCGCCGAAGAAGTGCGCCGGCACTACAGCGCCCTTGCAAGCAACCCGAACCCGGACAAAATGAGAAGCACGCTCACCACGGCTCGAAACTGAGCATGCGTGAGGCGCTCGTAGATAGCGAAGCCGGCGATGCCAGCGAGCAGCGCGAACGGAACGAACCTAAACCCTTCGAAAAGCGGCACGTGCCTGCTCGCAAGCCAGCGCAAGCAGACGAGCGTCCAGACTTGCATGACCAGGATGAAAGGTTGATATACCGCGCGCTGCGCGCCTTTGTCCCAGCCGCGCATTGAGCACCAGATCGTGACGAAGGACCCGGACAGACCGGCAAGTCCTCCCGCCAAGCCGCCCAGTGCGCCCGCGCCGGCATCCCGCCAGGGGCTACCCGACACGACGATATCGTTGCGGCGAAACACCACTAACAAACCATAGGCGGAGAGGAACACCCCGAGTCCCACCCCGTACAGGGCGGCGTCGACATGCAGAAGCAGCCAAACACCTACGGGCACCATAAAAGCGCCTGCGGCGAGCATCGGACGCAGCGCCGACCATCGGATCGCGTGGCGGATTCTCCACACCGCGTAGAGCTGGATCGCCGTAGAGCAAACCGTCATCGTTCGCACCGCCTCCACCGGATCGACGCTCAGGTAAGCGAACGCACTGCCGGCGAGTGCACAGAACGCGAATCCTACGATGCTCGCGACCAGCGCTGATATGGCGATGATCCCCGCCACGGCGAGCGGCAGTGTCCCCTGGTCGTCGCCGTGCAGGAAGCCGGCGAATTCGTAGCATGCCCACGCCACCAGCAATACGAATGCCGAGCGGGCGAGGAAAAGCGGTGATGTGCGAAGCATCGCAAACTCCGTTGGTCAGGACGGGCTGGAGCTTGATCGCGGGCTGCTTTCCGATGACTTACCGATTCGCGTGACGGCCAAGCGTTCCCCACAAGCCCTTGTCCAGAAAAGGAAGTTCGGCGCGCTGCATGCTAAGCTCGTCGAGGTCCACTGTACCGATTAGGAACCTAGGTGGCTGCCCGCGCGCCCCTTGCCAAGCTGACCCGGCCCAAGTTGTACGAGGCGCTGTCGCGGCCGCGTCTTTTCGCGGTGCTCGACGAGGCGGCGACGCGGCCGATCGTATGGCTGTGCGCGGCGCCGGGCGCCGGCAAGACCACGCTCGTCGCGAGCTATCTCGAGGTGCGGCACCGGCGCCATCTCTGGTACCAATACGACGCCGGTGATGCCGACAGTGCGACATTCCTGCACTACCTCCGCATTGCTGCACAGCATCTTGTCGGCAAGACGGGGCCGGTCTTGCCGCGGTTCACGTCGGAGCCGCAGCAAGACCTCGCACGCTTCGTTCGCACCTTCTTCCGCGATCTGTTCTCGGCATTGCCCGTACCCTGCGCCCTCGTGTTCGACAACTTCCACGAGGCGGATACAACGGCCGCGCAACGCGCCGCTTTCGCGCAGGGGCTGGAAGAAGTGCCCGAGCGGATTACGGTCATCGTCATTTCGCGCGCCGATCCTCCGCCGGAGTTCGCTCGCCTTCTCGCAAGCGGGCGCATTGCGCGCATCGACGAAGCGGAGCTCCGCTGCACCGAGGACGAAGTGCATTCGATCCTCGGCAGCCAGCCGCTAGACCGGCATCAGCTGTTGCGGATCCAGCGCGAAAGCGACGGTTGGGTGGCCGCCCTCGTGCTGGTGCGCGAGCATCTTCGCCGACGCGGCGGCACGCTCGACGAATCGCTGGGCAAGGGGAAGGAGGCGATCTTCCAGTATTTCGCAGGCGAGATCTTCAACGGCGCCCGGCCGGAGAACCAGCGCGTGCTGATGTTCACAGCGATCGCGCCGTCGATCACCGGTGCCGAAGCCGTCGCGCTCAGCGACAACGATGAGGCGCCGCGCCTACTCGAATACCTGTACCGCCACCACCTATTCACCGATCGGCGCCCGGGTGAGCAGCCGACGTATCACTACCACGCGTTGTTCCGCGAGTTCCTGTTGCAGGAGCTTCGCACGCGCATTGCGCCGAACGAGCGCCGCGTTCTTGCGATGCGCGCCGGCCATCTCTTGGCCGCACGCGGGCTCATCAGCGAGGCGCTGGCGCTCTTTCGGGACGCCCGCGAATGGGAGGAAATGCGCAAGCTCATACTCGAGCACGCGCTCGATTGGGCGCGCCAAGGCCGCTCGCAGGCCCTTTCGGACCGTATCGAGGCGCTGCCCGCCGCGATACGCGAGGGTGACCCTTGGCTCACCTACTGGTTCGGTCGCGCATGGGTCTTCGTCGAGCCACATAAAGGCCGTCCCGCAATCGAGCGCTCATATGATGCGTTCCGCGCGGCCGGCGATGTACGTGGCGAGGCGCTCGCCTTGAGCGCCATCGTGAACAGCTATTACTACGAGTGGGCGACCTTCACGCCGCTCGATCGCTGGGTACCCGAGCTCAAGCGTCTGTTGCGCGATGACCGGCCGAACAAGCTGGATGCGGCGAGCGAGCTCCGTGCCCGCGCCGCGCTGCTGATCGCATTGTTGCTACGCAAGCCGGATGACGAAGCTAGCGCGCCCTGCGCACAACGCCTCGACGAGCTCATTGACGGCGAAAGCGATCTCAACGTGCGGGTGATGGCGGCATCGATCCTGCTCAATTACATCAATTGGACCACTGACGGCAGCGCCGCGGCCGCGCTCGTCGCACGGATCAAGCCGATCCTGCGCAACCCGGAGGTGACGCCGTTGATGCAGGTGTGGTGGGCGGCGCAGTTCGCGCACTGGCACTTCATCAGCGGGCGCTATGCGGATTCGACCCAAGTCATGACCGAGGCGCGCGCCATCGCTGAGCGCTACGGGCTCGAGAATCACCTGTTCGATATTGACCATCAGGAAGCGGCAGCGCTCGTCAACAAGGGTGATCACGCGGCTGCCAAGGCGCGTCTCGACGCCATAGAGCGGTACTTGTCGCCGCATCAGCGCATGCTCTGGCCCTACTACCTTCACCTGCGATCCGTGTTCGACCAGCGCCTCGGGCACCGTAAGTCCGCGGCCGACCACGCGGAACGGGCACTCGCGATGGCTCGCGACCTGGACATTCCATCGCTGCAAATGCCGCATTTCCTGGCACGCCTCGCTTGGGCCCGCGCGGCGTTGGGTGACCGCGAGGGCGCAAGCCGCGCTCTCGACGAGGCCATGGCGCGTGCAGCACCGGTCGATCGAAAGTTGTTCGAGGAACGGCGCGAGCTTCTGCAGGTCGAGGCGGACATGAATGCCGGGGATACGCAACGCGCGGCCGAAGGACTGGTGCGCGTGCTGGCCGAACGCCGCGCGCGCGGTGATATCGTGTTCCTGCCGAGCCGCCCCGACCTCGCTGCACGGTTTGCGAACCTCGCGCTCGAGCGCGGCATCGAGACCGCCTACGTGCGATCGTTGATCGAACGACACGGGCTGGTCGCGCCGGACGACGCGTGCGCGCAGTGGCCGTTCCGGCTCCGCATTCGCGTGCTCGGCGCATTCGAGCTCATTCGCGATGGGGAGCCGATGCGGTTTACCGGCAAGGCACAGCAGCGTCCGCTCGACGTGCTGAAGTTCGTCGTGGCGGTTGGCGGCAAGGATGTCGATATGGAGTATCTGATGGCGGCGTTGTGGCCGGACGCCGATGGCGCGGCGGCCAAAAGCTCGTTCGATTCGGCGCTCTTTCGGCTGCGCAAGCTCGTCGACATCGACAATGCGCTCATCCTCTCGGCCGGCAAGCTCTCGCTGGCCCGCGCCCTCGTCTGGACCGACGTCTGGGCGTTCGAGGCGGCGCTCGACGCCGCGGAACATGCCGGCGATGGCGATGCCAAAGCCGCCTCACTTGCTCAGGCCGTGCGCCGATTGCTCGACGCTTATCCTGGCCCGCTCCTCGGCACCGAGGAGAGCCCGTGGATAGCGAAGCCTCGCGATGCGTTGCGTTCGCGATTCGTGCGCTCGCTGTTGCGTCTCGGCGAGATGCTGGAGCGCAACGGCGAGTGGGTGACCGCGATCGATTTGTATAGACGCGGGTTGGAAGCGGACAACCTCGCCGAGCCGTTATACCGCGGCCTTATGCGCGTGCTCGCCGCAAAGGGTGATCACGCCGAAGCGCTCAACGCCTTCCGCCGTTGCCGCGAGCTGCTGTCGATCGTCCTCGGGGTCAAGCCGTCGGCGGAGACCGAACGACTGCACCGGGAAATCGCGGGTCGTCGCTAGCGCGACGCGGCCTGCTTAGCTCAGCTCCTTCTGGCATCGGCGAGTCGCCTTGCTGGCGACCGGCCGTCGGGCCGCATCCGATCACATTTCCGAATCCGTAAGCGATCGGAAAGCGGCCCTCCAGCACGCTCCTGCACGTTCCGAACGAGGACTGCCAGCAGTGCGTCCCCGGAGCGAAATCCCGAAACCGACAACCAGGAGGTGTCATGAAATCCAAGCTCATCAACATTGTCACGGTCGCTACATCCACGCTGCTCGCGCTGCCGGCCGCTGCGGACCCCGTCTACTACGATCCCGTGTCGGTAATTGCGGCGGCAAGTTATGTTTCCGGTTGCTCCTTCACCACTGTCGATAACGACCTCGACTGGTGGGGAAAGCAGGCGGACGCGAACAAGATCATCGCCGCGGCTGAAGCCGGATCGGCGAACGCCGGAGCGGCGCTCGCCCTTCCGAACGTGGCCGTCGCGGTAGCGGAGGCGAAGGGCGGCGGCGGATGCATCGGTGTCGGGGCATCGGGGATCCTCACTAGCCGGGCGACCATCTACGACCCTCAGGGCCGGGGATCGGTCAAGGTGCGGGCGAAGTTCAAGGCCGCCGGCTCGTCGGCGATGCCCGACGCGGAACGCCTATCCGTGGCGAGCTGGTGGCTCGTTCTCAGCTCGAAGCTCAGCTACGACCCCCTTGTGACGTACGACGCCTGGGGTGACATCGTCAATTTGTTCCGGCCGGACCTGCAGAACGAAGGGACAATCTTCTTGGTTCAGGGTAGCTCGGGCGCGATCGGCCAAACGGACGGCGGCGTGGGCGCGAGCTCGATTTGCGACACGCTGACTGGGGGATGCGCCGCCTTCGACGGATACTCAACCGAGTTCACGAGGACAATTGTATTCGATGCCACCCCGGGGACGCTGTGGTTTCAGATCAGGGCGGACGCATCGGAGGAGGGCGTCGCCATCATCGATCCTGTCATCGAGCCGGACCCTTCGAATCCGGACGTCGTGGTTACGATGGAAGGGCCGACAGGCTCGGGAGGATACGCACCGCTCGCGGGGGTCACGGCTGATCAACTGACGGCGCGCGGCATCGATCCGGGACCGTTCATCCGGCTCGGTTTCCTCGACGCGTCCGCACCGCCTCCGCCACCGCCTCCTCCGCCGCCTCCTCCCACGACCGTTGATACGACACCGCCCACCACGCTGGCGTCAGCCTCGCCCGACGCCAATCCCGTGGGATGGAACAAGACGCCGGTGACGATCACGCTGGGCGCAACCGACAATGTGGGCGGCTCTGGTGTCAAGGAAGTGCATTACTCGCTTGCCGGTGCGGCGACGGGCTCGGAAGTGGTTCCCGGCGCAAGCGCCATCGTGAAGATCTCGGCGGAGGGCGCCACGACACTGACTTACTTTGCCGTCGACAATGCGGGTAATCAGGAGACAGCGAGGACGCTGACGGTGCGCATCGATCAGACGCCCCCGACTATCAGTGGGCTGCCGTCGAATTGCTCACTCTGGCCACCGGATCATCGGCTGGTGCAGGTCGCCTCGGTTAGCGTGTCCGATGCGATGTCCGGTCCTACGGGAGCGCCCGTCCTGACGGTCAAAAGTAACGAACCGGAAGACGGTACGGGGGACGGAGACTTGGCGCCAGACGAAGTGATCTCGGGCGGCGTAGTTCAACTGCGAGCCGAGCGGGCTGGAAGCGGCACCGGTCGCATCTATACGATAAGCGCGACAGCGAGCGATCTTGCGGGGAACACCATCACGCAAATCGCAACGTGCACAGTGCCCCATGACCGGTCAACAGGAAAGCCGTGAGCGCTGAACCTCTTGATCGGCCGGTAACTTCGGCGCATTAGCTGCTAACCCTTGAAGAACGCGGCGCGAGCGCAGGGCCGATGAGCCCGGCTCGCGTCGCGTCCCTGAGCCTCCACATGGACAGCGCTTTCCGGTTAAGCACGGTCCGCAGGTTGGTCCGTACGTTCGCTCAAATCGTTCACACGTCGTAAACAGCGTCTGTCACGACCCAACCGCCGTCCGCGTTGGCCGGCAGCATCTGACCGACATCCTCGCCCACTTCCTGCTCGACCAATGCGTTCAACTTCACATTCATCGCCTCGATAAGCTCGGTGTGTTTGTCCCGATTCAATGCGAGGTTGTTGCGCTCCAGCGGGTCGCGTTCCACGTCGAAAAGCTCCACGTCGTTCAGTCTGAAGAGCGCCTCGACCGACGAGGGGCGGTTGTGCTGCTTGGGTGAGAAATAGCGGGCGAACCGGTAGTGCCCGTCATAGACGCAGCGGATTGCGCCACGCTTGCTCAAGTCGGGTCGCATTGTCCCCTCTTCTGCGGCCTCCTTGAGCTTGGACTTCCCGTCAGGCTGTTGGAGCATGGCGACGGCCTTCTGCATAAATTCCCCGTCGATGTAGGCGAACATGTTGTAGCAATAGAGCGAACCGTCGCGGACGGCGGTGTACTGGGCACTCTCCGGTGCCGCAAGCAAGGGCAAGAGATTCTTGCCCCGCAAATCCTTCGCAATCGCCGCCTTCTTTTCCGGGCTGGTGTTGGTGAGGCTCAAGAGCGTCGGTGCGATGTCGAGGTGAGAGGTCACCGCCTTGCAGCGCTTGCCGCCCGCATAGGCGGGGTGCACGACGATCAGCGGGACGTTGTTCTGCTCGCGATATGCTGTCGCGCCCTTGGAATGCAGGCGATGGGCGCCGTCGAGGTCGCCATGATCTGCGGTGAGCACGACAACCGTGTTGCCTGCGAGCCCCAGCGCCTCGAGTTCATCAAGCAACGGAACGATGCTCCGGTCCACGTCACGCAGGCAGTTAATGTAGTAGTTGTGCCTGTAGCGCCACCGCCAATCCTCGTTGGCGATGTTTCCTAAGAGCGCGTCGTGGGACCTGAGATAGTCAGCGTGCGCCGCAGGGCGGCCAGGCGCGTCGAGCCGTTGCTGGTAGGTCGAGGGAAGCTCGAAAGGCCATTGCTTCGCATAAATCGGGTCGGCGGGCACGGGCTCGATGTGGCCAAGAATATTGCGCGCCTGGACCTTCTCGCCGGGCCGGTCGGTGTTGATGTACATGATGTCGTGCGGGTTCACCAGATTAACCGCAAGAAACCACGGCTTGCCCTGGGCGGCCAGCTCCTTGCCGTGGCCGCGCAGCCAGTTCACTCCCATCGCCGAGAAGATGCCGTCGTGCAGGTATCCGCCACGCGTGTGCGCGATGATGTCGCCGACGCCGAAGTAGTCGCTGAACCCATAGGCATCCATCTCCTTGGTGAAGATCTTCTCCGGCGTGCCCAGCGAATTGACCGTTTCGAATTCCTTGGTGAGATGCCACTTTCCCTTGTAGGCCGTGTAGTAGCCCGCTTCGCGCAGCATGTGGCCCAGCGTCGGGATGTCCGTCGACATGCTGCTGATCCACGGAAAGTTCGTGTTGTCGAACATCTTCGTGTGCTGGATGTGGCGGCCCGTATAGAGCACCGAGCGCGATGGCGTGCACACGCATGAATTGATCTGGTGGTTCTCGAACACGATCCCTTTGTTCGCGAGCCGCTCGTGCGCCGGCAGGCGATAGTCCTTCGGCAACTCGCCCGGGCGAAAGAAGCGCTCCTGATCGGTCAGGATGAGAAGAATGTTGTACGGACCGTTTGCCGCCTTCGATGGATCGAGTGTCGGAGTGGCGCCCGCGGCAGGAGTCGCAGCGCTGGCGAACAGGCTCACTCCCTCCGATGCAGCCAGGACTCCTGCCCCAATGGTCTTCAGAGCATCTCTTCGTCCGATGTCGATTTCAGACTCCTTCGGAATCGCCATAATCAATCTCCGTCCGCTTTGTGCACTTCAACCCAAGCTCAGGTCTGATGGGGCGCAAGGATAGCATTGCAGCTGTCGAGAACCTATGAAATAGCAGGCCCGACCCATTGCTTTGAATTGTGCTCAAAAAACTAGCGTGACCGTTCCCATTACCGTGCTCGGGCTGCTCATTCGGTTCTTGCTCGCGATCGTCGGGACCCAGCGCAGTGAAAACGATAGTGGCATCTTTCCCCCCAGCTTGGTGTCGTAGGTGAGTATTGGCCCGACCGTCCAGTCGTAGCCGACGAACCCGCCCAGCTTGTCTGCCGTCGGTCCCGAATCCTTGCCAAGCTGCTGCACCGTGCTGACGATCACGCCCGTACCCCATCCGTTGTCGAAGCGCTTGAGTCCCATCAAGTCGAGAGTGAACAGCGGCGCATTCTGATAGTTGGTGTCGTTGTTACGCGTGTAAAACTGCACCGTGCTGACGGCATCAAACTCCAATCCGGCGTCAGGCCAAAGCTTCGTGTAAGCAATTTGAGGAATGAACGTCCACGTATTGAGGCTCGTGTTCGCGATTCGCGTGGAATCATAGGACCCCGTCGGGGCCCAGATGTTGAAGCTGAGCGCCACGTTCTCGTCCTTGGAGATGTGATAACCGGCGATGATCGGCGTGAAGTAGAGATCGAAAAGGTTGGAGGCCGATTGACGCTCCGATTGGATCGCGAGCGTCGCGGTCACCTCGGTCCAGACATATGACACTGTCGCGCCGCTGGCAAAGTTCCACGCGCCGGGACCGGTATCCCAAACCTTGACCACCGTCGCGAGAGTGATGGCGACCTTCGCATCAAGGCCCACCGAGGTCTGACCGGCGATCGGCACCAGATGGTTGCCGCCGATTGAGCCATCGAACCAGATTTCGCCGAGATTCGTGATCCAGATGGGCTCCGGCGGAACCACGCCTGCGTTCGGAGCTACGAGGGTTCCCGAGATGGGTCGGCCCAGCGCGCCTTCGGCAGCATCCGCGTTCAGGGGCGCAAGCGTGAGCAGGCACACATACGTCGGTCCCGCGACGGACGCTGCAAATCGGAGGAAATTCACGGACAGATCGTGTGGTCCATGTCTTTGATCCCGCATTCTCCTTGCCGGGCCGGCGAGCGCCACTGTCGTCGCTATATGACGAGCAGCGTCAGTGGGGGGAACCCACACGCTAGTAAACTGCGCCTAAGGCAGCCACCCGCAAGGGGTGTGCCAAACTCAAAAGCGAGGCGGAAAACCCCGCTACGCCAGCACGCGCCACGGGTCAAAGACGCCAGCGGCCCAATTCTTTGCTTTGGGGGAATTTTGAATCCCAACCCGAACACCGACTCGAACAAAAGCATGACCGTCTCCAGCGTCAGCGGCTTTGGACACCCGGTGTGTGATGCCCGTAAAGGCACACCCAACCCAGCCACATTTCCGCCCGTACAGCATGACTGAGTCTGCCAAACGCAACTTCCGTTAATCATTCCGAGAAGCGGCGCGCAGCCGCCGCTTCTCGTCTTGTCATGCGGAAGCCTGAGCGAGCTAGCTCAGGCAGCTTCCTCCAGCACGTGCAAGGCGCGCTCGATATCGTCGCTGGAGTTGTATAGGTGCGGTGAGAGGCGTAGCGATCCACTTCGAAACGCAATATGCACGCCCGCATTGGTCAGCGCCTCGTAGATGCTCCGGTTCTTCATTCGGTCTTGGTGCGAAAAGAAAATCAGCGTCGACCGACGGCTTGTTCGTTCGATAGGACTCGTCACCTCATACCGGCGTCGTTCAAGTCCATCCAGAAAGCAATCCACAAGCAGTTGGTCATGAGATTCGACCTTATCAGTGCCGATGCTCAGCACATGCTCAATTGCCGCGGTAAACGGCACCGCGTTGAAGAAATTTGCTGTGCCAAATATGTCATAGGCCCTCGGGGCAAGGACATCAGGCACATCAATAGGGATAACTTCCTTTCCCAAATCCTTAGCCGTAAGCATAGCGAGCCAATAGGCCTTCGTCGGGCGCAGGGTTCGACGCAAAGCAGGCCTTATCCAACAAAATCCGGTGCCGTAAGGGCCGCATAGCCATTTCCATCCCGCACAGGTAAGCGCGTCGACGGGCATCTCGGCGAGGTCCAACGGCCTGGCCCCGAGTCCTTGCGAGGCATTCAAGACAAAGGCGAGTCCATGCTGGCGGCAAATCGATCCGAGCGTTTTGGCGTCAATTGCGTGGCCCGAGAATGAATGAACCAACGTGGTGCAGAACAAACGCGTTCGGGACGTAATTGCGGCTGTAAGTTCGTCCGCCTCAACGATGGGGCCTCGCGTTTGAACGCGTACTACCCGTATCCCGTGAGTGCGCTCCACAAGCAACCAAGGCAGAATGTCCGAAGGGAAATCACGCTCAGCGACGATCACCTCGTCACCTTCGCGCCACGGGAATCCGGTAGCCAGCAGGTGAAGACCATATGAAGCGCTGTTGGCGATGATGATTTCGTCGGCTGGTATGTTCACGAGACGGCCAAGCGCAGCACGCAGGCGTGCCGGCACCTCATCAAATCTCTCCTGTGTCAACTCGAAAGGCGCCGTTTTCCAGTCGACTGCCTCGCGCGCGGCAGCTGCTGCGACGAGCGGGAGCGCACCCTGATGCGCGGTGTTGAGCCAGGTGTGGCCGTGGAAATCACCGAAGCCAGGCAGCGCTGGCGTGCTTGTGCCGGCGTCGGGATAAGAGGCAACTGAATGATCTTGCTTCATCCGCCGGGACTTACTTGCCAAGAAGATGCGCTGGGGACGCTACGCCGTTGCCCTCGGAGGGTCAAGCAACGTCGCCAGGCACTGCGACGGTCATTCCCCGCAATGTCGGCTTTCGCCAAAACCGTATGACGGCTCAGGGTCGTTGGCGGCAATTGAACAGCCGCTATGGGCGACTGATTGGTACGGCTGCAGTCGGCCGAGGGCGTGTAAAAACGCAGGGTTGCCTAGACGAAGAAGTTTCCTACACTGAAGCAACGGGTTTCTTCGGGGCGGCAGTGTATGAAGCGATTCATCGAAGGCG